>Ga0207421_10002381_pt1 | contig 23293 bp, 14 predicted proteins | sample SodLakKL_010_SED_4_FD_187542 | JGI IMG/M metagenome (GOLD analysis project Ga0207421, IMG submission 187542) | Alkaline sediment microbial communities from Lake Tanatar, Kulunda Steppe, Russia - 8KL_010_SED (SPAdes) (version 2) | ecosystem: Environmental > Aquatic > Non-marine Saline and...
GTAGTAATACTTTGCGATATGCTCATCCATTATCTCGCGAAAGGCTTGCCGGATACGGGCGCATTTCTGATTTATTGAGGGGTTGGTCATATCAACCAGATCATCCTGTAATGCTTGTTAACCAACACAGGGCTGAGTTTCCTGGCTGGCATAGTTAATGTTGGCTGCATCAAAACAGGCCCCACTTTTTAAGTTTATATTTTAAATTACATCGATTATTATTAAATTTTCAACGAATTTTTATATCTTGCACTTTGATATCACAAGTAAATAAACAAGCTTTTGTTTATACCATGCTTAATACATATTACTGAGGTTTTAATTAAACACCGGTTTTTATAAATTATTTTTAAAATAGCACCAATCACACCATGGCAATTAAAAAATCCCAGCTCTACAGCTCAATCTGGCAATCCTGCGATGAACTGCGTGGCGGTATGGATGCGTCACAGTACAAGGATTATATTCTCACATTGCTTTTTATGAAGTATGTCACAGATAAGTATGCCGGCGATCCGGATAGTTTGCTTATTGTGCCTGAGGGTGGAGGATTTGAGGATATGAAAGCTCTCAAAGGTGACAAGGAGATAGGCGACAAGATCAATAAGATCATAAGCAAGTTTGCAGATGCTAATAAGCTTAAAGGGGTTATTGACCAGGCTGACTTTAATGATGAGACAAAGCTTGGCACTGGCAAGGATATGCAGGACAGGCTGTCAAAACTTATTTCCATATTTGAACGTCTTGATCTGGGGGCAAACCGGGCTGAAGGTGATGACCTGATGGGCGATGCCTATGAATACCTGATGCGGCATTTTGCCACAGAGTCAGGCAAAAGCAAAGGGCAGTTTTATACTCCATCCGAAGTTTCTACTATAATGGCTAAGGTTGTTGGTATTGGGCAGGATACACGCCAGGATCAGACTGTATATGATTTAACATGCGGCTCCGGATCCTTACTGCTCAAGGCTGCCAACGAAGCTCCCACTGGAATGTCAATTTTTGGACAGGAAAACGATAACGCTACCTGGGCGCTGGCAAAGATGAATATGATACTGCACGATTATCCCACAGCGGAATTATGGCGCGATAATACCCTCACCAGGCCTTATTTTAAAAACAAAGACGGTAGCCTGGCTACTTTTGATTTTGCCGTTGCCAATCCGCCCTTTTCCGCCAAATCATGGACAAACGGTCTTAACCCTCTCAATGATGAGTTCGGCAGGTTTGATTATGGTGTGCCGCCGGCAAAGAACGGCGACTATGCCTTCCTGTTGCACCTTATTAAATCCCTGAAAAGTACCGGCAAGGGAGCTATTATTCTGCCACATGGGGTGCTTTTCAGGGGACATAAGGAAGCTGACATCCGCCGTGAGCTTATCCGCAGGGGTTTAATTAAAGGAATAATAGGCCTGCCCGCCAATCTTTTCTATGGTACAGGCATCCCTGCCTGCATAATTGTGATAGACAAAGAAAATGCCCGTAACCGGAATGGTATCTTTATGATAGATGCTTCAAAAGGGTATATGAAAGATGGCAATAAAAACCGGCTGCGATCACAAGATATACACAAGATAGTGGATGTTTTCAACAAGAGTATTGAACTGGAGGGTTATTCACGCCTCGTTCCTTACAACGAAATCGAAGACCCGGCAAATGACTACAATCTCAATATCCCACGCTACATTGACAGCAGTGAACCCGAAGACCGGCACGACCTGGCAGCACATCTTCATGGCGGCATTCCTCAAAAAGATGTGGATGAGCTGCAGGATTACTGGACGGTGTTTCCTTCCCTGCGTGAAGCACTTTTTAAGGAAAATGGGCGAGACGGCTATGTAGAGCCAAAGCTTGAACCTGCGCAAGTTAAATCTGCCATTCTCGAGCACGCCGAGTTTAAAAATTATTCATCAGATATTGCAAAAATAACTGAACAATGGATGGATGCTCACAGATCACTGCTCTGGGACCTTGAGAAAAAGGCAGTTCCAAAACAAATTATACACACCCTTTCGGAAGATTTGCTTGCCCGTTTTTCGGAAATATCTTTGCTTGACCGTTACGATGTTTATCAGCAGTTGATGGACTATTGGGCTGATGAAATGCAGGACGATGTGTACCTGTTAGCAGCCGAAGGGTGGATTGAAGCTGCTCAGCCCCGTGGCATTATTGATGACAAGGAGCGTAAGATCAAAGAATCGGCTGACTTGATTATTGGTAAAAGAAAATATAAAACTGACCTCATACCGCCAGGGCTAATTATTGACCGTTATTTTGCAGAAGATAAAAACCAGCTTGAAACCCTGCAGGCAGAACATGAAACCATAAACCATGAGCTTGAGCAATTTATAGAAGAGTACACTGCTGAGGAAGGTTTGCTGGAGGATGCGGTAAATGAAAAGGGCAATGTAACCAAGGGAGCTATCCAGGATCGGCTGAAAGCCATTGGTAATAAGCCGGATGATGAATTTGTCGAAGAAAAGGATGCCATCTCAAGTTGTCTAAATCTTCTTGAAAAGGAAGCAAAAGCCAAAAAAGAAATCAAAGACTCACAGGACAAACTTGACAAAAAGGTGCTGTCCAAATATTCAGAATTAACGGAAGATGAGATCAAAACCCTTGTAATAGGTGACAAATGGTTTGCCGCAATCTCTGAAGCCATACAAGATGAAGTAAACCGGCTTACCCAACAACTGGCAGGACGCATAAAAGAACTGGAGGAGCGTTATGCAGAAACATTATCCGAACTTGAACAATCCGTTTCTGAATACAGCCAAAGATTAGAAGAACATCTTAAAAAAATGGGCGTGAAATGAATATGGAAACTACAGCTATAAAAACAAAAGAAGATAATAAAAAGAGTGTGCCTGATGGGTATAAGAGAACGGAAGTGGGGGTGATACCGGAGGATTGGGAGGTAAAACCTTTAAGAGATATAATTTTATTAATAACTAATGGTTTTGTAGGAACAGTAAAAACATACTATGCAGAACAAGGTAATGGAGTAATATACGTTCAAGGATACAATGTAAGAGAAAATGCTATAAGATATAATGGGATAAAATATGTAATACCTGAATTTCACAAGAAGCATTTGAAATCAGAACTTAAATACAATGATTTACTTACAATCCAAACTGGGGACATTGGGATATCAACAACAGTTCCTAAAAATCTTGAAGGTGCTAATTGCCATGCACTAATAATCACAAGGTTCCTTAAAGAGTTTATTGAACCAAAATTTTATTCTTACTACTTTAATTGGGAAATTGGAAGGTCTAGGTTAAAACAAATTGAAACAGGTTCAACAATGAAACACATCAATGTTGGGCACATGATTGATCTGAAAGTTCCAGTAACCAGTAAAGCTGAACAACACGCCATCACCACCACCCTCTCAGACACAGACCACCTGATCGAATCCCTCGACAAGCTAATTGCCAAAAAGCGTGCTATCAAGCAGGCTGCCATGCAGCAGCTTCTTACAGGTAAGACGCGTTTGCCGGGGTTTGATGGGGAGTGGGAGTGTAAGAGGTTGGGGGATTTGGGTTCCCCTTATGGTGGTCTTACCGGTAAATCTAAATTTGATTTTAGTAATGGAACCTCTCTTTATGTACCATTTATGAATGTAATGTCAAATGTAATAATAGATAGTCATGATTTAAATTATGTGCAAATAGATTCTGATGAGAAACAAAATAAAGTAAAAAAAGGTGATTTAATATTTAACGGTTCTTCAGAAACTCCAGATGAAGTCGGAATGTGTTCTGTTTTGCTAGAAGAGTTTGAATATTTATATTTAAATAGTTTTTGTATTGGATTTCGTTTACAAAACAATTTTGCTACTGATAGTTTGTATTTGGCTTATTTTTTCAGGAGTCAAGAAGGGCGAAAAATAATGAAAGTTTTAGCTCAAGGAGGCACTCGTTATAATTTGTCAAAAGAGGCACTTAAGGATATAATTCTTTCACTTCCGAAATACTCTGAACAAACTGCTATTGCTGCTATCCTTCATGAAATGGACATTGAAATAGAGGCTTTAGAGCGTCGCATGGAAAAAACAAAGCAGATAAAGCAGGGGATGATGCAGGAGTTGTTGACGGGGCGGATAAGATTAACTAATAAGTCATAAATGGTGGTATTTTCTACGTATAAGACAATTTTTATTGACTTTTTATAACAACACAATATTTTATTAATTTTACAATTATGAAAGCTGAAGCAACCAGTAAATTAAATATAGTTCTTCGATACCTTGGTATGGACAGGGAATACTCTGGCCTGCGATGGGTAGCTGAAAAGGAACAATATTCAGATGATCCGGACATTTACCTGGAATTGGAGCGTGCAGCTTTTTTTGGTGCTACAGCTGTTTACTTTCGTTTATTCCCAAAAAGTGATTTACATCCACCCAAGCCACAGGTATACATCTATAACTATGATAATACCAAGGATGTTGAAGAAAAATCACCAGATATTCACCGAAGTTTATGGAACTCTGGGGTAGTACCTTTTTGCTTTATTTACGCTCCTTCAAAAATTTGTATTTATAATTGCAGTAAAGTACCCAAAGCTGATCCTGATAGTGAAAAATTTATCACGAAGCCTCATGAAATTATTAAGCTTGCCGGAAATTTTCAAAAAAAGCTTCAACGCTATGCCGCTTCCAAATTTGATTCGGGTCTTTTTTGGGAAACTGAGCCCGGTAAGTCATATCAGTACAACCAAAGTGCTTATGCCAAACTTCTTGAACAACTTAAAACTGCCAAAGAAAATGTTATAAATAGAATGGGAAATGAACACTCCACCCTTGTTAAGAAACTGCTGGTCATACTTATTTTAATCAAATATTTAGAGGAACGTATTGATGAGAGCGGGAATACCGCTCTTAGATCAGAGGATTTTTATGCTGAATTCAATCCCCAAAATCCAACACTTTCAGGAATTTTTGACAATGCGGATGATCTCCTGGCTGTTTTAAGAAGGCTTTCCAGTGATAAACATTTTAATGGGCAGATATTTCAGCTTACAGAAGAAGAGAGTAAACAGGTAAAGAAACTTGATCTTGATGTTTTAAAAGCTTTTACGGAAGGCAATATAGAAATTTTTGGAAATGCAGGTGGTACCGGAGCAATTGGACAAATGACCATTTGGCGATTGTATTCTTTTGATTACCTTCCTATAGAGCTTATAAGTCACATATACGAAGACTTTTTAACAGAGAAAGAGGGTAAAGCAAAACCAGGGGTAGTTTATACACCTCCTTATCTCGTGCAGTTTCTTATAGATCGGTGTATGCCATTATCTAAACCGAAAAAGGACTTCAAAGTGCTTGACCCCGCATGCGGGTCGGGTATCTTTTTAGTAGGGGCATTTAAAAGAATGATTCAGTGGTGGAGAATTCAAAATAACTGGAAAAAACCAGATAAAGAAAATATTGAAGACCTTAAAGAAATTCTGAAAAGAAATATATATGGATGCGACATTGAAGAAGAGGCGGTAAGATTAACTTATTTCAGTGTAAGTCTTGCACTGTTAGATGCATTATCGCCCCGTGAAATATGGGGAAACGTACATTTTGACAAATTGATTAGCAAAAATCTTTTTTGTGTTGACTTTTTCCAAAATTTAAATAATAATAATTTCCCTGATGATTTCGACCTTATTATAGGTAATCCTCCATTTGAGTCAAAATTTACCGAGGCTGCAAAAATAACAGATTCAAATGCCAGGGCTTCAAACCCGGACAGGCCAAAAATACCGGATCAACAAATTGCACTGCTATTCCTTGAACAATCACTCCACCTTTTAAGGCAAGGAGGAAATTGTTGCCTTTTGTTGTCATCCGGGCCACTACTCTATAATACCAATGTACATGGTTTTAAGCGCTACCTGTTTGAAAATAACTACTTTCAGGATATATACGACTTTACACCGCTTAGATCAAAGCTTTTTAAAAGCAGTACTTTAAAGGCTAAACCTGCGGCAGTAGCTGTTTTAGTTGAAAACAGTAAACCTGAAAACAAACCTGTTCATCATCTAATTTTTAGAAATACAAGAGTCTCTGGAGAAAAAATTGAATTTGAGATTGATCATTATGACTTTCACAGGGTGCCTCATAAAAGTGCATTAGATTCCCCAAAAGTCTGGCAAGCTAATTTTATGGGAGGCGGACGCCTTCATCAGCTTGTGGCACGGATATCTACTTTACCTACACTTAAAGATTATTTGGATAAAATGGTTGAAACCAAGGGATGGAAAGTGGGGCAGGGATGGATAAAAATCCAAAGATCAGATAAGGATGTCATGAACAAAATTGAATTATTACAAGATAAAATTAACCTTTCGTCAAAAGAAAAAAATGAGTTGCAAAAACTAAAGCATAAATATGTTGCCAATTGGATTACAGATTATCCTTATATAAAAACAGAAGATTTAGACCATAACGGCATTATAAAAACTGAAATTTGTCCAGTTAAATATTTTCACCGACATAGAAAGGATAATAAGGAAATATTTGAACCTCCACATTTATTAATAAAAGAAAGTGTTAAAGGGAAAAAAATTCCGGTAGTATTGAGTAATGAGTATTTAACTTTTAAAAATAAAATATTTGGAATTCATGCACCAAAGAATGACCTTGCAAAACTAAATAAACTTGAAAAATATTTATCATCTAGTGATAAGGTTGCCTTAATGTGGCTACTTAGTGGTCAGGTTATTACTTCAAGGGAAGCTGTGCCTCTAAAAGCGGATATTTTGTCTCTACCCGATCCTTCACAGAATTTCAAATATGATACTATAGAAGAAGTGTTATTAGATGATATTATATACCATTATACTGAATTTAGAAAAAATGGAGAAAAAAGCAAAATACTAAATAAAGTTAGTAAAAGCGATTTGACAGAATTCGGAGACTATTATTGCCGTATCCTGAATTCGGTTTATGATAGTTTTCATCCGTCTAAACCGGTTTTTGGCGAAGATTTTATTGTATTTCCTTTTATATTGGGTGAAACACCTGAAATAGAAATCCCTGAATCAATTGAAAGTATAGAAGAAATTTTAAGAAATCTGATCAATCATAAAGCAGGCTATAATCTTTGGATTAAGCGAATTTTACGTGTGTATCACAAAAATGTAATTTTCCTTTATAAACCCAATCAAAAGCGTTATTGGCTTCGTTCCATTGCTATAAGAGATGCTGACGAAACATTTTTAGATTTATTTAAACAAGGCAAATAATGGATTTGAATATTAACAATTCGATAGGAAAATTGGATAGCGCATCAGATGGAACTATAATTGAATCTATCTTCGAGTATGTAGAAAAAGAATTAGCAACTTTTGCAGGGCATTCAAAAAAGAATGAGAACGCCTTGACCAATGCTTTTTGTAAACAGTTGGAAGGTAATAAACCGGTAACCTCTCCCTGGTTTTTCCATCATCAGAATATTGAAGATGAAACAGTTAATACTTCAACAGATTTTGCTGTATTTCCAAAAAGTGAAGGACAATATGAGTATGCCTTAATTGCTTTTGAAGCAAAAAGGCTATCAAGAAGCCTTCCTAAAAAAAGAGAACGCGAATATGTTATCGGTGAGTATAATACCAAAGGGTCACAAATTAAAAATTCCGGGGGTATTGAAAGGTTTAAAAATGAACGTCACGGTGCTGATTTAAAAGTTGCCGGTTTTATAGGATACCTGCAAACAGGTTCTTTTGATGAGTGGGTTAAGAAGATAAACGGATGGATTCAGGATGAAATAACGTTTTCACATGATAAAAGTATAATCTGGAATAGTTATGATAAACTAAAAATACACAAAGTGGCTGGCAGAGTTGCAACTTATAAGTCTACATCATCAAGGAAAACAAGAGCAAATATAAGTTTCAGGCATTTATGGGTAAAATTACAATAACATTAATTCAGCTTAAATATGTTTAGAAGTTGCTAAAACAAATAATTAGAAATACTAAATCATAAAAAGAATGACTGATCAAGTACCGAACAAGTACCAGGCAAGTATCGGGCAAGTATCAAAAGCAATTCAAAATATTGTTCTTATAATGGAGGGAAATATGTAATAATAAGAGAAAAAGAAATAAAAGGCAATTTCTAAATAAAAAACAAAACAGATCAGGTAGGGGATGATGCAGAATTTATTAACTGGAAAAAATTAGATTAATATGAGTGAAGAAGAAACAAAATTAACACTAAAACCAATCAACGATTTACTAAAAGAAAATTTTTTTATTCCAGACTATCAGCGTGGTTACAGATGGACTAAGAATCAGGTAAAAGAATTGCTGGATGATATTTGGGAATTTAGGCGTAATAGTGAAAATGCTCCTAAAGAAGCATTTTATTGTCTGCAACCTATTGTCGTCTCGAGAAACAATGCTTCATGGGAAATTGTTGACGGACAGCAACGCTTAACGACTATCTATTTGATTCTTGAATACCTGAAACAAGGTTTGGAGTTTTTAGAAAAAGGAAAGTTTTCCATAAGATATGAAACCAGGCCGGACAGCGCTGTATTTTTACAAAACATTGATTGTGAAAGAAAGGAAGAGAATATTGATTATTTTCATATTATTGAAGCTTTAGAAGCTATAGAAAATTGGTTTAAAAAAAAGGATGGAAGCGCACGGATTAATTTCCTTAACACCCTGCTTAACGATAATGAATCAGGAAGGAACGTACAAGTTATCTGGTACGATTTAAGCGATGAAAACACTACTAAAGATTATGCCATTGATGTTTTTACCCGCATAAACATAGGGAAAATACCATTGACCAATGCAGAGTTGATTAAAGCTTTATTTCTGGGAAAAATAAAGTCAAACAATGGAGATGATAATCGTGTGCATCTTAAACGGCTTCAAATTGCAAGTGAATGGGATGCCATTGAAAACACCTTGCAGAAAGATGATTTTTGGTATTTTATTTACGGCGGTAAACAACAATATGATACTCGTATAGAGTATATATTTGATCTTATAACAGATAAACCCAAAGGAGCCGAACATTATTATACATTTCATCAATTCAATGAAGATTTTGAAGATAAAAATATTGATGAAATCTGGCTGGAAATCAAAAAGTATTTTCAAACTTTTGAGGATTGGTTCAATGACCGAACTTTCTTTCATTATATAGGCTTTTTGGTAGAAACAGGTGTTCCGGTTAGTGATTTAAAAAATGAGTTTTCTGCTAGGCAAACAAAAGCGGAATTTAAGCACTTTTTATTAGATAAGATCAAATCAACTATGAATTTTAATATAGAAGATTTGTATTACGAGAGAGAAAAAGATAAAAAATATATTAGGCGATTACTTTTGCTTTTCAATATTCAAACCATGTTAAACAATGAGAAATCAAATAGTAGGTTCCCTTTTGATTTATTCAAAAAGGAAAATTGGAATATTGAACATATTCGATCTGTGCAATCAGAAGAACCAATCGGCACAGAGCAAAGAAATTGGTTGGAGTTAATTTTACATTACTTTATAGATCTCGACAAAAACAAGACTAAAGAACCTCAACAAAACGCTATTAATGATCTTGAAAATGAAGAAAAAGAACTTGCTAATAAAATTTTCCAAATTCTTGATAAACAAAATATTTCCAGCGAGGAATTTTCGTCAATTTATAATAAGGTATTAAAATTTTTCAAAGAAAATAATATCCCTGAGAGAATAAACTCTTTGGCTAACCTCACCCTGCTGGATGAAGGAACCAATAAATCTTATAAAAATGCGCCTTTTCCTGTTAAAAGGAAAACAATTATTGACAAAGTTACAAAAGGAACATTTATTCCATTGTGCACTAAGAATGTATTCCTTAAAGCTTATAGTAATAGATTGGCAAATGTTATGTATTGGCAGGAAGAAGATGAAAAGTATTACTTAAACGCAATAAAAAAAACATTAAACACATTAAATGAATTTTTACCAGAATCCAAAAATGAATAATTATGAACAAAGATAATATAGCAAAAAAAGGCGAACAACTTACTTTTTATAAATTGTTTGCCGATAAACAATGGAAGGTTGAAATACCTATAATTCAACGGGATTATGCTCAAGGCCGAAAATCAGCAAGAGAGGTTAGAGAAACATTTATAGATACTCTATACCAGCACCTAATTGATAATGATAATATAGATCTTGATTTTATATATGGTAGTTTGGAAGGGAAAAATAATGAGTTATTTATTCCATTAGATGGCCAACAAAGACTAACTACCTTATTTTTGTTACATTGGTATTTAGCAAATAAGGAGGATAAACAGGAACAATTACGGGAATTTTTGGTTACAGATGAAGGAAAGTCAAATTTTACTTATGAAACTCGCGCTAGTGCACGTGAATTTTGTGATGAACTAGTCAACTTTTCTATTGATTTTTATAATTTGAAAATACTGGATGAAGGCAAGCATAATAGTTTATCCAAAATAATAGAAGATCAAAATTGGTTCTTTTTATCATGGAGAAATGATCCTACAATTCAGGCTATGCTTATCATGCTTGATGATATTCATAATAAATTTAACGAAAACAAAAATTATTTTGATAAACTTATTGATAAAAAGAATCCGGTAATCACATTTCAGTTTCTTGAACTGGAAAAATTCGGCCTTACAGATGATCTATATATTAAAATGAACGCCAGAGGTAAACAGCTTACCGCTTTTGAAAATTTTAAAGCCAAATTTGAACAATTAATCAAAGAGATGGAAGTTGGAAAAACTTATCAGCTTAAAATTGGAAATAAAAGCAGGACAGTTTCAGCACATAAATATTTTTCCCATAAAATTGATAGAGATTGGACGGATATGTTTTGGAATTATAAAAATACAATAAGTAATGATAATACTTTTGATGATGAAATAATGAATTTTATCCGGCTTGTAATAACTAATCATTACGCAATTAATACATCACATAACACAAAAAAAAGGACTGAAAATCTGCAGCTTCTTTTTGATAACGATATGGGTGATAATCATTTATCTTATTTACAATACAAAGAATTGGGTTGTTTGGATGAAGATCTGGTTACTGATTTAATAGCCATATTTGATTTGCTCGCTAATCGAGACAAAAAGATTAAAAAATATTTAAAAGATACATTTTATTATGATGAAGAAGAAGTATTTATATCTGCTATAATTAACAATACAGGATATCGTGGAAAAATAAGATTTTATGCAGTTTATAAACATATTATTTATAATGAAACAGGAGAAGGTTTAAGCGACTGGATGCGCGTGGTTTACAATTTAACCGAAAACCATATTTATGATCAACCGGATGACTTTATTAGCTCTATAAGGTTTATTAATCAGCTTATTAAGCATAGCAGAAGAATAAATGATTATTTAGCTGGCATTAAACGCTTAAGAAAATCTATTCATCAAGCACAGTTAAGCGAAGAAAGAATTAAAGCTAGATTGATACAAAAAAGTGATGACTGGAAAAAAATGATTTTTTCAATAGAGCGACATCCTTATTTTACAGGTCAAATTGGTTTTATATTAAATTATGCAGGTATTGAAGATTACTTTAAACAAAATTTTCAACTAAACTGGTCTAATACTGAAAATGCTAACTATTTATCATCTTTTAACAATTATTCTATAAAAGCAAAAACTATTTTTTACGAAAATAATTTCAAAAACCTTAATAATTATGTTTGGGAAAGAACACTACTAACAAAAGGTGACTACATCCTAAAAGAAGGAAGCAACATGAGTTTCTGCACTTATGATAAAGACAGAGATATAAGCTGGAAAAGATTATTACTTGACGGGGGAAGAAGAAAAGACTATCCCGGTCATGTTTATAGGCGTAACCTTGTAAAGGAGGTCTTCGATGATAATGATTTTAATATCAACAATTTACAGGAAAGTCTAGAAAATATAATAAAAAAACATCAAGTAAATAACTGGTATAAACCGTTTATTGATAATCCTAACCTTTTTAATCATTTAGGAACAAAAAAATATATCAGAAAAGAATCAGAATCAAAAATATATTTACTAGAAGGAGAACGGATGAGTGGCAAGCATAGTGAACTTTATTCGTTAATTTTTTATATAAAACATTTGAATGATGATAACGATAATTTTTCCCCTTTTAAAGAGACCTATTACTACAAAAGAGAAGATCCCTGCGCAGTAATTGATAAATGGTATTATAAAGGCGCAAAATATGCAATTAATATATTTTACCGACCTGAGAAAGAAAAATTTGAAATTAGAATTTTTGATAGTAATTATAAAGATTTGAGTGATGTAAAATCATTACTAATTCAAAATGGGATGGAAGAAACCCCTGAATACAACGATAAGTCATATATTATATTTAAAGATACAGAAAAAGATACATTGAATTTTTTAACTACCTTATGCGAAGAAATTAATAAGATTCAGCCATGAGCACCATCGGTCAAAAAGAGATCAAAACCCAGCAAAAAGTAAAAAGCTTTCTGCAAGATACCCTGGGCTACCGCTATTTGGGTCATTGGAAAGACCGTGCCGGAAACAGCAATGTTGAAGAAGAACTGCTTCGTAGCTGGCTTGAAAAACAAGGCCATAATGATAAAATTATCACCAAGGTTTTCCGTGAAATCGATCAGGCAAAAGCGCTCAGCGGCAGTAAGAATCTTTATGATGCAAACAGGGCTTTTTATAGCTTGCTTCGTTACGGCGTAAAAGTAAAACCTGAAATAGGCGAACAAACACTTACAGTCTGGCTGATCAACTGGAACAATCCGAAAAAAAATGACTTTGCTTTTGCCGAAGAGGTTACCGTTGAGGGAGTTTATGCCAAACGGCCTGATATCGTCCTCTATATTAATGGAATTGCCTTAGGTGTTCTTGAACTCAAACGCTCCACGGTATCTGTAACAGAAGGCATCCGCCAAAACCTCGATAGCCAGAAAAAAGAATTTATTGAGACCTTTTATAGTGCTGTGCAATTGGTTATGGCAGGTAATGATACAGAAGGTCTGCGTTACGGAGTAATAAAAACCCCTGAGAAATACTGGCTGCGATGGAAAGAAACAGAAGCACCGGCAGAAGCCGGCGATGATCCATTACTACGTGAAATGAGCCAGATGTGTTCAAAAAACCGGTTTTTGGAATTGATTCATGATTTCTTGGTTTACGATTCGGGTATCAAAAAAATATGCCGCCACAACCAGTATTTTGGGGTAAAAAATGCGCAGGAATATGTTAAGAAGTGGCAAAGTGGTATTATATGGCATACCCAGGGTAGCGGTAAATCAATAGTTATGGTATGGCTGGCAAAATGGATACGGGAAAATGTGGATAATGCCAGGGTTTTACTTATAACCGACAGGAAAGAACTTGATGAGCAGATAGAGAAAGTGTTCATAGGTGTATATGAGGCGATATACCGCACTGAAAGCTGTGCTGACTTTGTTCATGTACTGGATAATAATCAAGAATGGTTGATATGCTCACTGGTACATAAGTTTGGTGCCGGCTATGAGGTTAATGAAAATGATGTGGATGCATGGGTGGACGAAATACAAAAACATACCAGGGAGAGTTTCCGGGCTAAAGGTAACCTGTTCGTTTTTGTTGATGAATGTCACCGTACACAATCCGGCAAACTTCACAGGGCAATGAAAAGCCTGCTGCCCGATGCTCTATTCATAGGCTTTACAGGAACACCTTTGCTTAAAAAGGATAAGCAAAAAAGCGTTGAGGTTTTCGGCCCTTATATACATACCTATAAATTTAACGAAGCAGTCAATGATGAGGTAATACTTGACCTGCGATATGAGGCACGAGATATTGATCAGAATATTACTTCCCAGGAGAAAATTGACCAGTGGTTTGATGTTAAAACAAAGGGATTATCCGATCTTGGCAGAGCCCAGGTAAAAAAGCGATGGGGCACATTGAAAAAAGTGCTTAGCTCACAGGACAGGCTTAATAAAATTGTTTCCGATATTCTTATGGATGTGGAAACACAGGACAGGTTGCAAAGTGGCATGGGTAATGCTATGCTTGTTACAGAAAGTATATATTCTGCCTGCCGGATATATGAAATGTTTCAGAGAACCCATTTAGCGGGAAAATGTGCTATTATAACTTCTTATAATCCTTATCATGGTGATATAAAAGGAGAAGAAACCGGGGAAGGACAAACCGAAAAATTACGAAAGTACGAGATATACCGCAAAATGCTGGCTGATTATTTCAATATTGATGAAGAAAAAGCGGTAAATAAGACAGAGAAATTTGAAGAAGAGGTTAAGAAAAGGTTTAAAGAAGAGCCGGGTCAAATGAAGTTGCTGATTGTAGTAGACAAGCTTCTGACCGGCTTTGATGCACCTCCGGCGACTTACCTGTATATAGATAAGAAAATGAGAGATCACGGCCTATTCCAGGCAATATGCCGTGTCAACCGGCTGCACACTGAAGACAAAGAGTATGGTTATATTATTGATTATAAAGATCTTTTCCGTTCCCTGGAAAAATCAATACAGGATTATACAAGCGAGGCACTGGACGGTTACGACAAAGAAGATGTTGATGGTCTCCTGAAAGACCGCCTCCAAAAAGGTAAAGAAAGACTGGAGGAAGTCCGCGAATCTATCAAAGCTTTGTGTGAACCAGTTGAACCATCTTATGATACTCCTGCATACCTAAAGTATTTTGTAGGTCCAAGCAACCAACCTGACTTACAAAAAGACAATGAACCAAGGCGCCTGGAGCTATACAAACTCACCTCTGCTTATTTGCGGGCTTATGCAAACCTCGCAAATGAAATGACCGAAGCAGGATACTCCGAAGCAGAAGCCAACACAATTAAAGAAGAAGTGAAACACTTTGAAAAGGTGCGGGAGGAAGTAAAGCTGGCAAGTGGTGACTATGTTGACATGAAGGTATATGAACCTGCTATGCGACATCTTTTGGATACATATATCCGGGCAGAGGAAAGCGAAACTATCTCAACTTTTGATGATATGACCCTTGTTGAGTTAATTGTTGAAAAAGGTGAGCAAATAGCAGATGAACTTCCTGAAAGTTTTAAGAAAAATACCGAGGCAATGGCTGAGACCATAGAAAATAACGTGCGAAAGCTCATTATTGATGAGATGGTAGTCAATCCCAAATATTATGAGAAGATGTCTCATCTGCTTGATAAGTTAATCGAACAGCGAAGAAAAGAAGCTCTTGATTACAAACAATATTTGAAAAAGATTGTAGAATTGACCAAAAAAGCCAAAAAACCTGAAACAGGTTCTTCCTATCCTAAGGGGATAAACACTCCGGCTTTACAATCTTTATATGACAATCTTGAGATGGATGAAGAAAGTATCGCAGCAGAGCCAGCCGAACCATATGGCCTTGATAGTGAAGAAAGTTACAGGGCTCAAAAAGCTATTGATTTGAATAAGGCAATCAGAAATGTAAAAAAGGCCGGTTGGCGCGGCAATCATTTTAAAGAAAGAGAAGTTCGTATAGCTATTAAATCAGTTATAGGTGAAGATGAAAAAATGATAAACAACATATTTGAAATTGTAAAAAACCAGGATGAGTATTGAGCAGAGGTATATTGAAGTTAGCGGCATACGGGTGGAGGTTGTCAGAAAAGACATCAAGAACCTGCATGTTGGAGTATATCCTCCCAACGGCCGGGTAAGGGTGGCTACACCAATGCACCTTAATGATGATAGCATCCGCCTTGCCATTGTTTCCCGGTTATCATGGATAAAGAAACAACAAAAAGAATTCCGGCAACAAGATCGGCAATCAGACCGGGATATGGTATCAGGGGAGACTCACTATTTCAGGGGAAAAAAATATCGTCTTGATGTTATTGAAACAAATGGCCGGCAAGAAGTTAAAATTGTAAATAATGGAAAAATTCAATTAAAAGTGCGTCCGGGTACTGGTAAGGATAAAAAACAGTCTTTATTAAAAAAGTGGTACCGTCAAAGCTTAAGAGAGGTGATACCGGAAATGGTTGCCAAGTGGGAAAAAGAAATGAATCTTAATATTGCAGAAGTTGGAATAAAGATCATGAAGACCCGGTGGGGTTCCTGCAATATTGAAGCACGACGCATATGGCTAAACCTCGAACTGGCAAAAAAACCAATCACCTGTATTGAGTATATCCTGGTACATGAGATGGTGCATTTTTTTGAGCGCCACCATACCGATCGTTTTCGCGAGCTTATGGATCACTACTTGCCGGATTGGTGCTTAAGAAGAGATGAGCTAAATCAATCTCCATTAGCTTATGAGGAATGGAAGTATTGAATTGTTGTATCCCTCCTGCCATCTAAGTCTTTTTTGGCTTTCAAAAGCCGAGAATATTACCAAAAAAAATCAAAAACATTTCCTTATCTTAGATGTTTGTTACCGTAAAACAAATATGTCATTAAATTGGAAAATAAGGATGTATTGTTTTCGGAAAATAAGGATGCATGCTTTTAGTATTCGATTACTTAAAAAATTAATTTGGTTTTAAACATAAAAATATCTACTTTTGATATACTTGAACTAAATTGGTTCTTGGTTAAGGTTAATTGGGTGCCCTGCCGGTGTGGTTACTGGCAGGGCTTTTTTTGGGTGCTTTCTGGCAGCTTTAATTACATTTAAAAATTGTTTTTCTGTTTCCATTCTGATCTGACTTTTACCGATAAGTTGACGAAGCCTGTTAGTAAGTTGTAAGGCGTTTAAACTTCGAGGTTACCAGACTTATTATAAACGGAGCAGGGCTATGGATGAAAAGAGCGGTCGCTTCTATATTTAGTGAACTGCCGTATACAGATTGTCCTCGTGTATTTGTTGGGAAGGCCCGTATAAGCAAAGGTGTGAGAGGTTCTCCCTGCCGGATTAGTGCTGGTGGGGTAGTTTACTTGATTATAGCCTAGCTATTTCTTCATTTTTCCTATTCCGTGTTTTTTAATCTGACCTTTTTTAAATTCCAAATTTGCGAAAGGCATCATCAATTCTTTATCTCTCAATATTTGTTTTAATTTGTCTGAAACATTATCAATAAAGTATTTCAGCAATTTAATTTCTGTTTCACCAGAGTTATCGCAAAGAATGTAATATACGTTGAGATTGTTTAAAATTGTTAATGATTTTATCCAATGCCCTCCAGCGTGTGGTCTTTTTTCACCATATTCAGTGTTATAAAACTCATTCACTCTGTTTCCAATTCCTTTTCCATTACATCGTATCGGTGCTTTTCCGATATAGATTATATTTTCGTCAGGCAACCAAAATTGAGAAAGCCTTTCAATTACTTTATCACTATTAAATGTCAATACTTTATCAAGTTCAAAGCCATTAACTTTTTTAATCCAGTTATCAATAATTTTTCTTGAAATCGGAATATCATTTAATATTCCGATATTCAAACTGGGGTCTGCAGATAATATAACAATATAAAATCCTTCTTTTTCAGACGGAACTTTCTCATTCCATTTTACCATTTTTGATTTTGGTAAGTCAAAATAATCTATCAATTCATTAATTGTTATTGGCATTTTCCTTTCCTTATTTATTTCTCATTAGTTCGATATGGGAATTCCCTTATGCATGTTTCCCAAAATTGTATTGAGTCTATTTCTTTAATGTGTTCGTTGATAAAATTTATTGTTTCAATTTTCATAGTTTTTATTGCTTCATTAAATTTTTCAAAAAAGTTAAGTTGTTCAGGAGAATGTATATCCAATTGCTTTGTTCTTGAATAATTCATTGCTGCGAATATATCACGTGGATGAAAGTGGAAATTACAGCCACCAGGGCAGTTTCCGATAAACTTTGGGTATCTCGTTAATTGCCTAAATTTCTCGTAGTATTGGCGATAATGAGAATAGCAAACCATATCTGTTAAAACCGTGAAAAACAAGGCAACACCAAAAAATTCCTTGTCGCTTTTAGTTAAAAAATTTAAATGGTTAAAATCTCGTGTCAACCGTTCATACTGAATTGAAAAAGTTTGTTTGTTTTGGCTATCCTCATGAAACCTGCTTTGGTCAGGAATTGTAAAAAAGAATTGATTAATATCTTGTATAAACTTATTCCTGTAATATGTCGCAAAGTCAGTCATTGCTTTTTCTTTTAGTTTGCCCATAATGTTCGTAAGCTCTATAAAATTATTAAATATACAAATTTTTAAAAGCTGAACAACGTGTTTTTTCCGGAGGGTAACTTCTCTTGCAGGCAAGTTGGTGAAGCCTGTTTGTGAGTTCCCTTCGTTCGGTTGCACTCTTTTGCAAATTTTGATCTGTGTGAATCACAAACAGACTGAGTTTTACCATTCATCAACATCTTGCTCCTCCTCTATTTTTGTTGAAAGTCTATAATAATCTTTAAAAACATCTAATTTCGGCTTTAGAAATTTGTAATTTGGCAAATCCGACAATTCCTCATCTATAATGTCAAAAACCTTGTAATTAGCGATAACGATACATTTTTTTCTCGCTCTTGTGATCGCAACATTTAATCTGTTCGTGCTATAAAAAAACTCAAGGCGCCTTTTTGATTCTAAAGGATGTGAGTTAGACATGCTATAGATGATATAGTCCTTTTCTTGCCCTTGCATTCTGTCAACAGTATCAATAAATATCTTTTTTATCAAATCAGAATTCATTAACTTACTTAAAGCTTTTTTCATTTCCCTAACTTGTGCTCTGTATGGACTTATTATTCCAATATCATTTATTTCAACTCCATTTTTAACCAAGTCACTGAAAAGATTTGCGACAATATTAGCTTCATAAGGTGACCTTCCTTGTGCATCAAACTCAGTGTGTAAATAAAGGATTTTACTATCTGTATTATTTATTATTTCAGAATGATTAGAACAATTAAAACTGGTATATTCAAGAGCGTCTTTATTATCAGCTATTAACCGATTATCATAAAATAATTCATTAGGAATTCGAATAAGATTTTTATTTAGCCTATATGAAATATTTAGTAAAGAAACATTTTCTTGGTAAATATCAACAAGTTTTTTAAAGATACTTGATTCAAATAAAGGATTACCAGATGATGTAGGAATAATTGGGTCAAGCTGTTTATGGTCCCCTACAAATATTACTCTTTTACATCTAGACATTGCTGCAATCGCTAAGGGAATACTCAATTGAGATGCTTCATCAATTAAGGCAAAATCAAATTCCCAATTATCTAATCTTTTAGATGCTGGATAGCATAAAGAGTAAGGTGTTCCACCAAAAATTATTCCATCTTGACTGAATTGATAATTATCAATATACTTTTCATAAGGAAGTCTAGTTTTTCGAGTAACATATTCGTTTTCGATTATTTCTTCGGCTTGATATTTTTCTCCTATTTTAACGACAAAAGATACATCTTTAATTTCTTTTGCAATAGCATCAAGGCAATTATTTATTGCTGTATGTGTGGGGCCTGTAACAAAAACTTTTTTGCCATCATCAACTAATTTTTTTGCAAGGTGGGCAATCGTTAAAGTCTTACCTGTTCCGGGAGGACCTTGTATTAGGTGGAAGAAACTGCAACTTAGGGCTAATTGAATAGCCTTATTTTGTGATTCGTTTAATGAAGTATAACTAATATGACCTTGATAATCATTTTTACACTTACCATTCAAAAGGCTATCAATAGTTGAAAGTTTTTCATAATTTGAAGCCAAATAATCAGCTGTTGCAGATAATAACTTTTGGGTAATATTTGAATTTACAACATTAATTTCCCAATTATTTTTAGGATAATCCCTAAAATCAATATAACAATCAGATACATCAAAGTTATTTGGAGCTAAAATAAAATTATTGATGCTATCCTCATAAATATCCATTTTAAAACGATGGTTTCCATTGCTTAAATAAACATTCGCTCCTTCCCTAAATTTAGAGATATTGTTTTCACAAAATATATGAGCTTTGGCAATATATTTTGATGGGGAACTTAAACTCCTACACCATTTATTTGGCAAATCATCGAAAAATTCAAACTCAACTGTCAAATTTGCCATTGTTTCTCCTTTTGTAATCAGTTCTTGAAGCGGAGTTCTCATTAGTTCTTCAAAGTCTGCATCTTGTTTTTGCTGCTGAATTTGAATAGCATCCTTAAAGTTTTGTAATACAGTCATTATATCTTGTGGTTTAATGCGTTTAAAATTATCTCTATTTCACGTTTTCTATATTTTTTTAGTTTAATAAAACCAAACCCTGTATATTTTTCATGGAGTATCGCTAATATCATTGAAGATACCTTCATGTTGTATTCCTTTTCCAAAATATACTTATAAAAACTCTGTTGGAGTTCGTATTTATAATAACTCGAATTATCCAAATGAGAAAGCTCTGATAAACCCATACCATAGCCATATTTTTTGGGATATCCATCAATAAGAAGGTTTTTACTCCTTTTCCAGTCAATAATTACATAGTCACCATTAGGTTTCTTAAATAGGGCATCAATAGTACCAGCAATATTATAGTCTTTTAAGGTTATTATTTTTTCTGCTTCTACGAATTTTAATTTTTGAGAAACAACTTTTTGTGTATAGAACTGATTAAATTGCTCGAATTCGGTAAAATCCTCATGGCAAGGTTGACCGATTAAAAAATTCTCTATTTGCTTGTGAAGATAAATCCCTTTTTCAGCTGCCTCATCTCGTTTTCTCTCCCATTCCGCCTGCACAATATCCTTTGGTTTGTTTTCTTCTGCTGATTTTCTGTTAATATATCGCTCCAAATCAAATGGAAAGAATTTGTCAATTAACGTAGTTACTGAAATAAAATCTGCATTTCCAGTATTGTTTGTTGCAGGGAAATATGCATGATTTGATTCATCGAAAGAAATGTCTCTTAACACTGAGCTTGAATTGTATATTTTTGTTCTATTTATTAGTCTTTCGATAGTTTCTGTTGTGCTATCATCTTCTTTGACAACGATTCTTTTTTTAGATATATGTTTTCCAAACGATTGTATTCCGAGATATTTTTCTCTATAAAATTGTTTTTCCCATCTTATAGCTTGCTGAATATCCCATTGAGGCTCACTTGTTATTTTCGCAGTATTATAGTTGGTATTATTTTGTATTGAACTCAAAACGTTTTTAATATGTTGAATACATTCATTAGGCTGTTCATGAATTTGCTTCTCCGTAAACCTAATTACAATCCAACCGCTTTCATTGAAAAATAAATCTCGTACATTATCCTTATTTTCTAATTCATGAGTAGGAAACCTATAATAGCCATCATATGGTTCATCGATTTCAATATCAATATATAGGTTTATGTTTTTATCATACAAAACAATATCCGGTTCATACGGTATACTACATGATGGTATAGCCATGTGCCAGTTCGTATTTATTTCTAAATCGGATATTTGTTTTTGTAATAAAAGACTAAAATCCTTCTCTTTATAACCGCGTTTGTCAGAACGACCTACTCTTGGCAATTTAACGAGTGATGGTTTTAAAGGCATTTTAACAACTGGATATTTATATGGTTCTTCTTGTTCGAAGAAGTTGTTTGGTAGATATCCGATTTTTAAATCATTTGTTTGTTCCTTATTCGGTTCAGATAATATCTGTTTTTCTTCTACAACATCATTATGTGAAATTATTTTTCTTTCCTTTATGCGACCTGAACTCTTTTGAAGTGAAGTCTTTTTTGATGAAGTTGATTTTCTTCTTTTGTCATTCGTTTCAATACCTGAGAAATCCTGAGAACTGTTTTTGTTCTCCTTTTCTATTTCGTCTTCATTTACTGTTTTCTCATCTGACTTCCTTTCAACATTATCATACTTGCTTTCAGGCTCATTTACTATAGCTTCATTTGTGATTTCTCTAACAATTTCGTCTTGTAAATTTGAATCATTATAATTTTCTTCATCCTTGTTTTTTTCGGTAACTTTTTCGTTTTCAAGTAATGGTTTTTCAGGTTCTTTTGTAATTACGACATCTTTCTCTTTATTCTCAATCGTTCTTTTAGAATCTGAGTCTATTTCTATTCCCTGATTTGTATCAGCTACATGATTTTTGTTTTCGGGTGCAGAAACTTCAAAATTTGTATTTATTTGTTTATTTGCTCGAAGTTTTCGAATTCTAATTATACGAATAATTATAAATATCCCGATTGCACTAAATACAATTAAAAGCATCCATGCATATAAAGGATGAACTTGCAAAAATTTAATTATCTGGTTAATATATTCCCTCATCCCTTTAATTTATCAATATTGTGTGAAGTATTTCAAGCGTTGGCAAAAACTGCATTCTTTTGCAAATTAGAGTTGCAGGTCAGTCTGTGCGAATTGCAAATGTGTACTCTTTGCGGTAGCTTTTTATTTTCTCTTTTATCAGCATTTTATTTTTTAGTTTTTGTCTATTTAACCTTGCAGGTAACATCAATTCGTCTAAAAATCTCCTTTAAATTTTCATAATCCATCAAATATAACTGACTTTTGGAAAAACTGAATAAGTTTAATTTAATTATTAACCTTCAATTGCATTCTCTATATATAATATATCCTTTGCTTTAGATTTGTTTTCAGTGCTATACTAATAAAAAGCCTAGACTGAGAAGATATGGTTATTTATAACTGAATTGAAAGTTAAGAAAAATAATAAACAACTTCAGCTAATTGATAAACACATCTTTTATAATCTATTTTCGTTGGTTGAAATTATGTTTAAAGAACTACTTTATTTGTAACTTGTTAAGATTATTTGTATTATTTACAATATTTTCAGGTATTTCATACTCCCTAAAATTATAAATGCTTCGGGCATTCAAGCAACTAATGTGCTTTTTTGCAGCTACCGTCAGAGCTTTAAATAGATCATCAAGGATTGAACTGTATTTTGGTATTTTTTCTTTTGGTTTTAGCTTACTATTGTTGATAGTTTCTTGAATTCTATCATAAAGTAAAACATCTATTTGTTGATCAATGTACTTCATATCTAATATTAATATTTTGATCGTAAATAAAATTGTATTCTTGTAAAAAACTACTAATTCAGGGTTAGGTTGTAGGGTTTTGTTAATGTAGGTAGGGTTTTTTAAATTTCTAATTATGCTACTAAATTTCACTTATAAGGTCAATAAAGGAATCTAATCGCCCAAATACGATAATCGTGTTTTTTTAGTGTCAAATTATCACAACAAACCTAACAAAAAATTCAAATATTCCAACAATATATCTATAAACTTGTGTTTTTCAAACCTTCGCCTCTGTCAACACCTCCGGTAGCTTTATTTTCATCGGCTCGCCATTAGGCT
>Ga0207421_10002382_pt1 | contig 23291 bp, 23 predicted proteins | sample SodLakKL_010_SED_4_FD_187542 | JGI IMG/M metagenome (GOLD analysis project Ga0207421, IMG submission 187542) | Alkaline sediment microbial communities from Lake Tanatar, Kulunda Steppe, Russia - 8KL_010_SED (SPAdes) (version 2) | ecosystem: Environmental > Aquatic > Non-marine Saline and...
AAGATCCCATCAGGTGGGCTTTCGAAAACAAATGCAAGCTTTTGCCGGAATCGACATCAGCTGGATCAGTTCCAGCCCTAGTGGTCACCGACGAGAATGGCCTAGCGACTTTCAGCCTCATTTATGTTAAAGACAGGGCGGAATTTGTCGAGGCCGAAATCAGGGCGACCACTGAAGTCCAGGGTACCGAAGTACAAGCGGTTCGTGTCTTCTGGTTGCCGAGACTCGAAGGGGACACAAACTTGCCAGTGTCTCCCTACAACACGTATTTTGAATAAACGTGCAAAGCCGTTGGACGACCGAAACCGGGACAGATTTATTTTGGCCCTTGCCTTGGCCGTTTGACCTGCCACCAATTGCGCGCATTCATCGTAGCGCGTGGTGGTGACCGGTTGGTCTGCGCCACGAGACCCACCGAACGCGCCGAGGGCACCAGAATCCACGTTCTGGCGCCCTCGGCGCTTTTTTTTGCCCGTGCTCCGGCGTAGGCTTGCCGTCCATGCAGAACATCGTGTTGGTGGGCCCCATGGGGGCCGGCAAGAGTACGGTGGGCCGCGGCCTGGCCGCGGTGCTCAAGCGCGCGTTCTTCGACTCCGATCAGGAGATCGAGCAACGAACCGGCGTGGATATTCCGACCATCTTCGAGTTCGAGGGCGAGACCGGTTTTCGGGATCGCGAGACCGAGATGCTGCGGGAGTTGCTGGGGCGGGAGAACATCGTGCTCGCGACCGGTGGCGGGATCGTGATGCGCCCGGAGAACCGGGCCTTGCTGAAGGAGCACTGTGTGCTCTATCTGCGGGTGCCGGTGGCGGAGCAGCATCGGCGCACGCGCCGGAACCGGCGCCGGCCGTTGTTGAACGCGAGCAGCGATCCGCGGGCGCGGCTGGAGGAGTTGTTCCGGATTCGGGACCCGCTGTATACCGAGGTGGCTTCGATCATCCTGCAGGGCCGCAGTCAGCGCGTGCGTGATGCGGTGCAGGGTGCGTGCCGGGCCTTGCGGGAGCAGCGGCCCGATCTGTATTCGGTCATTGGGAAGAGCCAGACGTCGCGGTAGGGGGCGGGGCCTGGTGGGCCCGCTGCGCTTGGCCCACCCTACGGGTGGTATTGGTCAGGTCTCTAAAGCGTCTTCTTTATGGTGCTATTATTCGGTCTCATTAAGCGGCTGGAGTGCGCGATGGCCCATGTGATTCTGGCGGAAGTGACTGCGAGTGTGTCGGAGCTCAAGAAGAACCCGATGGGGACGGTCGCAGCCGGTGAAGGCGGGCCGGTGGCCATTCTGAACCGGAACGAGCCTGCGTTCTACTGCATTCCGGCCGAGGCCTACGAGGCCCTGATGGACCGGCTGGAAGACGACGAATTGAACCGCATTGCCGACCAGCGCCTGAGCGAGAAGGTGCACAGAGTTGCATTTGATGACCTATGAGCTCGGATTCCTCGACAGCGCGTTGAAGGAATGGGCCAGGCTGGATGGCGCTATACGGGAGCAGTTCAAGAAGAAGTTGGCGGAGCGCCTCGAGCACCCGCGCGTGGTCTCGGCGGGGCTTTCCGGCCAGCGTGACCGGTACAAGATCAAGCTGCGCAATGCCGGCTATCGCCTCGTTTACGAGGTGCGGGACGCCGAGTTGATCATTCTGGTCATTGCGGTGGGGAGGCGTGACCGCAACGCCGTTTACGAGGCCGCGCGAACGCGGCGGGACGGCTGGGCGCGCACGGGGTTTCGCAAGAGCAGCGGCTGTATGCAGCGAGCATGTAGGGTGGGTGAAGCGCAGCGCACCCACCAGCGGCGGCAGGAGTGGGTGAAGCGCAGGGTGTAGGGCGTAGGGTGGGTGAAGCGCGGCGCACCCACCAGCGGCGGTGTGGTGGGCCCGCTGCGCTTGGCCCACCCTACCAAGCTGTGTTCGCTTGTGGCTACGCGGGGTGGTCCTCGTCCGACTAGTCTCGCTTGCCGTGCATCACGTGCAGCGTTACTATTCGGGGCATGATCCGGTCGTTCAAATGCCGCGACACGGAAAGCCTGGCAAGGGGCAATCGGGTCAAACGGTTCGTCAATATCGCTTCGGTGGCGCGGCGCAAGCTGCGGCAATTGGAGATTGCCGGCCGGATCGAGGACCTGAAGGTGCCGCCGGGTAATCGCCTCGAAGCTCTCAAAGGCAGGCGATCCGGGCAGTACAGCATTCGGATCAACGAGCAATGGCGTTTGTGTTTCCGATGGAACGATGCGGGAGCGGAGGATGTGGAAATCGTTGATTACCACTGATGCGGAGGCATTATGAATAAGCTGGACCCGGTTACTCCGGGTGAACTCCTGAAAGAAGAGTTTCTGCGCCCGATGGGTATCACTCAGTACCGTCTGGCCAAGGAAATACGTGTGCCGGCACAGCGTATTAGCGAAATCGCGGCCGGAAAACGCGCGATCACAGCAGACACGGACCTGAGGCTGTGTCGCTTTTTTGGTCTCTCTAGCGGTTATTGGTTGCGAGCGCAGGCCGCTCACGATACGGAAGTCGCAGAGCGAGAACTCGAATCCGAGCTCAGGAACATCAAGCCGTGGCAACAGCCCGACAACGACGAAGACGTTGGCCGGTTGGGTACGGCATAGCGTATGGGAAGGGTACTGTCGGCTAGCGTGGCGGCGTTACCGCCGCCCGGGGCTCGGTCATCTGCGTAGGGTGGGTGAAGCGCAGCGCACCCACCAGCGGTGGTGTGGTGGGCCCGCTGCGCTTGGCCCACCCTACAGGCTCCGGGGGGCCGGTTTTTTTCGAGGCCCGATTCCAGCAGGGCGCCGCCGGGGAGGTTCGTGACGCTCTGGCGGGTGTCGGCCGCAGGGATGCGGCCGTCAAGCCTACAGGGAGGTATTCACGGCGTCCCGCCGGAGCGTTGCGGACCTTCCCGGCGACGGGGCGAGTCCGGCGCGGGGGCCATGGTGGGCCCGCTGCGCTTGGCCCACCCTACGGGTGAAGCGTAGCGCACCCACCCGGCGGCGTTAGGGGGGGTAGGTCAGTGCAGGCCGGCGGAGGCCAGGGCGGGGGGTGGGGAGGGGTCTGGGGCGCCGTGGTGCAGGATCATGTGCCAGCCTTCGGTGCTTTGGCGGTAGACGTTGGTGGCCAGGACGACGCCGCGGCGTTGGCCGTCGACGAACAGCTGTTCGCGCAGGTGATGCACGGTGATCGGGCCATGGCTCAACACCACGACATCGGTGGCGCGCACCACCACATCCTGCATTGCGGCGAGGATGTCGCTCCAGCTTTCGAGCACCGCCTCCCGCCCCTGCAGGCGCTCGCCGCCCGGATGCACACAGACGATCGTCGGGTCGTCCGCCCAGACGCCGGTCATCAGGGCCAGGCTGCCGCGCTCGAAGGCCTGGTAGAAGGCGTTTTCCGCCGCTTGTGCCGATTCATACCCTGCCATCGTCGTCCCCCTTGTCCCGCTGTCATCGTTGTCGGATGTGATCAGTGTCACGGCCGGTAGAGTTGCCGTCGGTGGCCGCTAGTGTAGCCCGATCCTCTACAAGGCCGATGCGCGGGGTAAAATGCCACCGAATCCAACGCGGGAGTTTTCTTGGCGCGCATTCTGATCACCGGCATCGCCACCCTGGACCATACGCTGGACGTCGCCGACTTTCCGGCGGAGGACAGCGAAGGCCGCGCCCTTGGTGCGAGCACGCAGCCGGGGGGCAACGCCGCCAATACGGCGTATCTGCTGGTGCAGGCCGGCCACCGGGTCGATCTGGCCGCGACGGTGGCCGCCGAATCCGCGGGCGATACCTTGCTCGACGCGTTGCGGGCCCGGGGCATCGGGGTCGACCGTTGCGTACGCCAGCCGGGCCAGACACCGACTTCGTTCATCCTGCGCGCACGCCGCACAGGCAGCCGGACCATCGTGCACCACCGGGACCTGCCCGAGCTGGAGCCGGCGCAGTGGCGGCCCGAGGGGCTCGGTGAATACGACTGGTTCCATTTCGAGGGTCGCCATCCGGGCGCCTTGCCCGATCTAATGCAGGCCGCGCGGCACGCGGCGGTCGATCAACCCCTGTCGCTGGAGTTGGAAAAGCCCCGGGAAGGGCTCCTAACGGCGCTGCCGCTGGCCGACGTGCTGCTGTTTTCGCGGGCGTGGGCCGAGCCGGACTTTGCCGATCCCGAGGCCTTCATCGCGGCGGCGGCGCGCCAGCGCCCCGAGGCGATCCAGACGCTGACCTGGGGCCGGCGTGGGGCCTGGCTCGCGCACCGGGGGCAGGTCTTCCACTGTGCCGCGCAACCGGGGCTCGTGGTCCAGGACAGCCTGGGCGCGGGCGACACTTTCAACGCCGGGCTGATCGATGCGCTGGTGTCGGGCGAGTGGCCCGAGCGGGCGCTGACCCGTGCGGTGCGCCTGGCCGAACGCAAGCTCGGCCAGGTGGGGCTGCAGGACCTGTTCAGGCCCGAGCACCGGTAGCCAGGCCTCCGGCGTTCTCCAGCAACCCGATGCGGTGCAGCGCCGCACGGCCAGCGGTCGTTGGCCCGCGTGCGCGGATGCCGGCCGCAGGCATCGCGGCCGGGGATCAGGCGTGCCCGGCCAGGGTGTCGGTGGCGGCGTGGAAGTATTCGCTGTCGCGGCCGAGTTCATCGACCAGCTCGCACAGCACCGCCAGGCGGCTGTCGGGATCGGCGAAGGGCGCGCAGGACTCGCAGAAGGCGTCGCCGCAGGGCTGCCGGGTGTACAGCCAGAAGTGGATCACGCCCGCGAGCAGGCCGTCGGCGACCTCGCTCACATCGGCGGAATGCCCGTCGCCGGACAGGTTGTTGGCCAGGTCGATGAGCTTCTGCGCCGCGTTGTTGTAGGTTTCTTCGGTGATGTCGCTCATCGCGGGCCCTCGTTGGCAATCGATAACGGTGCCCATTTTACGCGACTGCGCGGCAAACCGTCGTATTTCTACGCAAAACCTAGGCGACCGGGGCGAAATGGCGCAGGAACAAAGGGATTTCGCACTCGGCCGCGGTCAGGCCACCGTGCGCGCCGAGAAAGCGCGGGCCCGGATCCTCACCCACCGGGTCGACCAGGTAGCTGTCCGGATCCGGCAGCAGCAGGAAATCCCCGGCGCGCGCGCGCAGCTCCGAGTGCGGGGTCCCCAGCCCGAACCCGTCACCCGCCAGCCACTGGTCCATCGCGACACGTTGGACACGATCACCGAAGGCCGCCTGCATCGCGTGTTCGAAGGCCGCGTGCTGGCCCGGCCGGATATGGGCCAATGCCGCGCGCGGTTCGCCCGTCAGCGGGTGGCGCAGGCAGGCGCGGGCGGCGGCGGCCGTGCTCAGGTCCAGGCAATCGCGCACCGGGCGCATACCGTGATCGGCCGTGGTCAGCAACAGCGTGTCGGTGCCCTTCAGGCGGGCGCACATCTGGGCATAGGCCGCGTCGATCCGTTTCAGGTGGGCGCGTACCGCCGTGCTCTGCGGCCCGGTGTCATGGCCCAGGCGGTCCAGGTCCGACCAGTACACGTAGGTGTACTGCGGGCCGTTGTGGGCCCGCACGTGAGCGCCGAGCAGCGCCGGCAATGCCTCCAGGTGCTTGTAGCTGATGATCCGGGCATTCCCGCTCATCAGTTGGTTGTACGGCGAGCGGGCGATGGCGGCCGGAGAAATCACCGTGCTGGTGCGCGGCAGGCGGTCGAACAGCGGTTGCAGACGCAGTCGCTCGCCGAGTTGGGGCCGATCGAGGGCGACTTCATGGCCGTCCGGGTCGGTCTCCTCGGCCGGGAGCACGGTCAGCGTGCGCTCCGGCGTCGGCAGCCAGGTCTTCCAACCGAGCAGCCCGTGTTGGGCCGGGGTCAGGCCAGTGAACACGCTGGTGATCGCGCTGGCCGTGGTGCTGGGGAAGACCGTCTCCAGCCGTGTCGCGAAGTCCGATTTCAGGTGCGGTGTGTGCGCCAGATAATCCAGCGCAAAGCCGTCGATCAGCCACACGATCACGTGCTGGTGGGCGCCAATCGCCTCCGGCGGAACGCGCGCGAGCGTCGGGCCGGGATTCAGCGGTTCGGCGCAGCCGAGGCCGCGCTCGAGGCTCGCGAGCAGCTGGCTCAGACCGGACACGCGCGCACCCCCCGAGGGCCCTCGGCAAGCGATACGATCAGAACGCCGTAAGGATCGGCGCGGGTGCGGTGGTCCTCAGCCCTTGTCGCCGCCGAGGCAGGGCGGCGAGTCCGGCACCCGGCCGGCCCGCTCGAACCATTGTTCCGGGTCCAGGGTGTGCAGGGCCAGCGCGTGGATGCCGCCGGCCAACTCCTCGGCGAGCACCTGGTTGACCATCCGGTGTCGGGCGACCAGCTTCTCGCCGGCAAAGGCCTCGCTGACCAGCGTAACCTTGAAGTGCGATTCCGAGCCGGGCGGCACGTTGTGCATGTGACTTTCATTGGTCACCTCCAGATGGATCGGAGCGAAGCGCTGTTCCAGCTTTTCGGTGATGCGTTCTTGATGGCTCATGGCAGTCGGTGTCCGTGGCAGGGGAACGGAGTGGGAGATCGGGTCCGGAGAACGGACCGGAAGAACGGGTTTTAGTGGCCAGAGCATGCGGTGCGTGCCGCGGCGGTGCAATTGGCCCCCCGTTTCGCCGGCCTCCGGCCCCGGTCCCGGTCGCTTCGAAGGCCCGCAGTGGCCGTTTTCCGCCGGTGCCCGATCCCAGCCGTTGCGCGGTCCCGGCACTCAGTCGGGCAGGCCGTAGAAGGCGCGGGCGTTGGCGCTGGTCTGGGCGGCCAGGGTCTCCAGGGTCGTGTCGCGCAGGCGGGCGACGTGTTCGGCGATGTGCGGCAGGTGGGCCGGTTCGTTGCGCCGCCCGTGCGGCAGGCCCTTGGGCAGCGTGCGCGGCAGCAGGTAGGGGGCGTCGGTCTCCAGCAGCAGCCGGTGATCGGGGATGTGCGCGACCTGTTCCTGCAGCTGCTGGCCGCGGCGTTCATCGCAGACCCAGCCGGTCACGCCGATATGGCAGTCCATCTCCAGGTACCGATCCAACGCCCAGTTCGTCCCGGTGAAGCAATGCACCACCGCCGCCGGCAGGCGATCGCGGTAACGTTCCAGGATGTCGCCGAAATCGCGGCTGGCGTCGCGGTCGTGTAAAAAGACCGGGAGCTTCAGACTGACCGCGAGCTCCAGTTGCGCCTCGAAGGCGACGCGCTGGGCCGCCGGGGTCGAGTGGTTGCGGTAGTAATCCAGGCCCATCTCGCCCATCGCGACCACCAGCGGATGGCCGGCGTCCTCACTGAAACGCGTGGCCGTCTGCTCGCGCCAGTGGCTCGCATGATGCGGATGCACGCCGAGGGTGGCGCGCAGCCGGTCCGGGTAGCGCTCGGCGAGTTCCAGGCAGCGCCGGCTTTCGGTTTCGTCGGAGCCGGTGACCAGCAGCCAGCGCACGTCGGCCGCGGCGGCGCGGTCCAGCACCGCCTCCCGGTCGTCGTCGAAGCTGTCGTGGGTGAGGTTGACGCAGATATCGATCCATTCCATGCGCGCTATGCTAACCCGCCCGCCGCGCAGCGTGAATGCACGCTTTCGTATGGCCGCTGCACGGCATCGCGGGCAAAGTCCACTTCTGTGCAGAACAAACGCGTTGGGGAAGAAGTCGTGAACCGCATCGAAGACCGCTTGGGGGTGGGTTGGATCCGGACCGTAGACGGCCATGGATGGCCGTCTTCGAGCGCTCAGGGACGACTTGAGCGAGTCCGGATCCAACCCACCGCCAAGCGGTCCAACCCCAACGGCAACAGACCGCCGCGCAGTTGACCACCCGCGACGGAACCCCAGCCGCTAAGCCAGGCCCCATGCCTAAACGTACCGCGATCCATAAAGGAAAACCCATGAAAGACGCAGCCCCCCGCCCGATCCTGCTGAGCGAGTATCGCGCCCCCGATTGGCGGGTCGAGGCGCTGGAACTCGATTTCGATCTCGATCCCGACGCGACCCGGGTGCAGAGCCGCCTGCGGGTGCGGCGTACCGCGGAGGCCGCCCCCGACGCCCCGCTGCGCTTGCATGGCCGTGACCTGGAACGGCTGCGGCTCGAGGTGAACGGCGTCGCACCGGCGGGGGAAGCGCTGGTCGAGGACGCCGAGGGGCTGCTGTTGCACGGCCTGCCGGACGCCGCCGAAATCGTGATCGAGACTCGGGTGCATCCGGCGGCCAATACCGCGCTCGAAGGGCTTTACGCCTCCGGCGGCAACCTGTGCACGCAGTGCGAGCCCGAGGGCTTTCGGCGCATCACCTACTTTCCGGATCGCCCCGATGTACTGACGCGCTACACGGTGCGCCTGGAGGCCGACGCCGCCCGCTACCCGGTGTTGCTCGCGAACGGCAATCGCGTGGCCGCCGGAGCACTCGCCGGTGGGCGCCATTACGCGGTCTGGGAGGACCCCTTCCCGAAGCCCAGCTACCTGTTCGCGTTGGTGGCCGGCGATCTCGCGTGCCGTTCGCAGCGCTTCGTGACCCGATCCGGTCGCGAGGTGGCGCTGGAGGTCTATGTCGAGCACCACAACCAGGACCGCTGCGACCATGCGCTCGCCTCGCTGGCGCGCGCGATGCGCTACGACGAAGAAGCCTTCGGGCGCGAATACGACCTCGATGTGTACATGATCGTCGCGGTCGACGACTTCAACATGGGCGCGATGGAAAACAAGGGCCTGAACCTGTTCAACGCCAAGTACGTGCTGGCAAGCCCCGACAGCGCGACCGACGACGACTACGTGCACATCGAGAGCGTGATCGCGCACGAGTACTTTCACAACTGGTCCGGCAACCGCGTGACGTGTCGCGACTGGTTCCAGTTGTCGTTGAAGGAGGGCCTGACGGTCTTTCGCGATCAGGAATTCACCACCGACTGCACGCTGTTCGGGGTCAAGCGCATCGACGACGTGCAGCGCCTGCGCGCGTTCCAGTTTCCCGAGGACGCCGGTCCGCTCGCCCACCCGGTGCGGCCGGACCGCTACACCGAGATCAACAACTTCTACACCCTGACCGTGTACGAGAAGGGCGCCGAGGTGATCCGCATGCTGCGCACGCTGATCGGCCGCGAGGCTTTCCGCCAGGGGCTGGATCTTTATTTCGAGCGCTTTGACGGCCAGGCGGTGACCACCGACGATTTCGTGGCGGTGATGGCCGAGGCCGCCGGCCGGGACCTGAGTTTGTTCCAGCGCTGGTACCGGCAGGCGGGCACCCCCCGGGTGCGCGCACGCAGCGCCTTCGATGCCGCAGCCGGCGAACTGCGCATCGACCTGCACCAGCACACCCCCCCCACGCCCGGCGAGGCCGACAAGCAGCCGCTGCACATCCCGCTGCGCATGGCCCTGCTCGGTGGCGATGGCGCGGCGCTGTCGGGTCGGCTGGGGGCGGCCCCCGAGGCGCGCGAGTGGGTGCTGGAACTGACCGGAGCCGAACAATCCTTCCGCCTGACCGGGCTGCGGGAGGCCCCGGTGGCGATCTCCTGGCTGCGCGGCTTCTCCGCCCCGGTGCTGCTCGATGCCGGCCAGGATGCAACCGAACTGGCCTATATCGCGACCTTCGACGACGACGCCTTCACCCGCTGGGATGCGATGCAGGAGCTGCTGCGCCGGGCGGTGATCGCCCGGGTACAGGGCGCGGGCGACACGAGCCAGGACGACCCGGGGCAGCGGGCCGACACGGGCCAGAGTCACACGGGCCAGAGTCACACGGGCCAGAGTCACACGGGCCAGAGTCACACGGGCGAGCGTCACACGGACGAGGGCCACACGGAACCCGCTGACCCAGCGCAGGGCGGTTACGGTCAGCGCTCCACGGATACGACCGGTACGGGGCAGGCCGACACGGCCCTCGAGACCTTGATCCGCGAGGCGATGGCGGCGCTGCTGCAGAACACCGTGGAGCCGGTCGTCCTGGCCACCTTGCTGGAACTGCCGGCGCATCGGGAGCTGCTCGAGGCCTTCGAGCACGCTGACCCGGTGGCCGTATATGCGGCCCGGCAGGCGGTGGAGCGGGCGGTCTTCGGCCCGCTCGCCGATTCCCTGTTGCAGCAGCAGGCGGCGCTCGCGGGGGTCGATGACGGCGCGTTCACCGCCACCGCGATGGGATCGCGGCGCCTGCTCAACCGGATCCTGGCGCTGCGGGTGGCCCTGGAGGCGCCGGGCGCGGTCGTGGATGCCGCGCGGCAGTACCAGCAGGCGCGCAGCCAGACGCTGCGCATGGGCGCGCTGGAGGCCTTGAACGACGCCGATACGCGCCAGCGCACCGAGCTGCTCGCCGAATTCGAGCAGCACAATCGCAACGACGCGCTGGTGCTCGACAAGTGGTTCGGCCTGGAGGCCGGCAGCCAGATCCCCGGAGGCCTGGAGCGCCTGGAACGTCTGCTCGAACACCCCGGCTTTCGCTGGTCGAATCCAAACCGGGTGCGGGCGGTGCTCGGCCCCTTCATGGCCCACAACCACCGGCATTTCCATCAGGCCGATGGCGCGGGTTACCAGCAGATCGCCGGCTATCTGGAGCGGCTCGACGCGCTGAATCCCCAGACGGCCGCGGCGCTGGCGCGCCCGCTGACCCGCTGGCGGCGGCTGGATCCGGTGCGTTCGGCGCGGATGCGCGAGGCGCTGGAACGCCTGGCCGCGCGCGACGGCCTGTCGCGGGATTTGGCCGACGTGATCCAGCGGGCGCTGGCGGACTCCTGAGCGGGCACGCGTGAACGCGGTTGCGCGCCTCAGCGCAGCAGCATGTAGACGCCGGCGAGCATCAGCACGCCGGCGAAGCCGCGGCGCAGCGCCAGTACCGGCAGGCGGTGGGTCAGCCAGACCCCGGCCCGAACACTGATCGCCGCGCCCACAGCGATGCCGGCGACGGCGGGCAGGTAAAGGTAGCCCAGGCTCCAGGACGGGGTATTCGGCGGCGGTTCGATCCAACCGGGCAGCGCATAGACCAGGCTGCCGGCCAGCGCGATCGGAATGCCGAGGGCCGCCGCGGTGCCGATCGCGCGGCGGATCGCGAGCCCCTGGGTGAGCAGGAAGGGGGTGGTCAGCGTGCCGCCGGCAATGCCGATCAGCGCGGAGATCATGCCGATGCCGGTGCCGGCGGCCCACCACACCGGCTGGCCGGCGGGCGGCCGGGTCGGGGGCCGGACGCTCAGCAGCAGCCACAGCGCAATGCTGATTTCGAAGACGCCGAAAATCCGCGCGAGCCAGCGGCCGTCCATCTGCACCGCGATCGCGGCACCGAGCAGCGCACCGATGAGTATGGGCTGCAGCAGACGGCGCACTGCATCCCCGTCGATGCCGCCGCGCAGGTAGTGCCCGCGGGCCGAGAGCATCGCCGTCGGAATGATCGCGCCGAGCGAGGTGCCGATCGCCGCCTGCACCAGGAACTCATCGGCAAAGCCCATCAGCGCGAACAGCCAGACGAGTACCGGCACCAGCACCAGCCCGCCGCCGATGCCGAACAGGCCGGCCGGAATGCCGGTGATCAGGCCGAGCAGCAGGAACACCAGCAGCAGTCCGAGCGGGCCGCTGCCGAGCACCCAGTCCATTGCCACCTGTCCGCCGCCGACTCGTCGCGATCCCGGGCCAGCCCGGTGCCGGCCTACAGCGCCTTCAGCACCCGGCGCGCGGCGGAGACGGTCTCGTCGAGGTCGGCTTCACTGTGGGCGTTCGAGAGGAAGCCGGCCTCGAAGGCACTGGGCGCCAGATAGATGCCGGCCTTCAGCATGCCGTGGAAGAAGCCCTTGAACGCGACCAGATCGCACTGCGTGGCCTGGGCGTAATCGGTGACGGTTTGATCGGTGAAGAACAGGCCGAACATGCCGGGGACCTGGTTCGCGGTCATCGGCACCCCCGCCTCGCGGGCGGCGTCGAGCATGCCGGCGACCAGCTGTTGGGTCTTCTGCTCCAGTTCGGCGTGAAAGCCGGGGCGGCTCAGGATTTCCAGGGTCTTCAGGCCAGCGGTCATCGCGATCGGGTTGCCGGACAGCGTGCCGGCCTGGTAGACGGGACCCACCGGGGCCAGCTGCTCCATGATCGCGCGGCGGCCGCCGAAGGCGCCCACCGGCATGCCGCCGCCGATGATCTTGCCGAGCGTGGTCAGATCCGGGGCCACACCATACAGCGCCTGGGCGCAGCCGGCGGCGACCCGGAAGCCGGTCATCACCTCGTCGAAGATCAGCACCGCGCCGGAGTTATCGCAGACCTCGCGCAGCGCCTGAAGGAAGCCGGGCTGGGGCGGGATGCAGTTCATGTTCCCGGCGATCGGCTCGACGATCACGCAGGCGACCTGATCGCCGTGCTCGGCGAACCAGGCGCGGACGCCGTCGCTGTCGTTGTAGTCCAGGGTCGTGGTCAGTTCGGCCAGCGCAACGGGTACGCCGGGGGAGCTCGGCTGGCCGAGCGTCAGCGCGCCGGAGCCCGCCTTCACCAGCAGGGAATCGCCGTGGCCGTGGTAGTTGCCCTCGAACTTGACAATGCGTTCGCGCCCGGTATAGCCGCGGGCGAGCCGGATCGCGCTCATGGTCGCCTCGGTGCCGGAACTGGTCATGCGCACCATGTCCATCGACGGTACCAGTTCGCAGACGCGTTCGGCCATCGTGATCTCGAGCCGCGTCGGGCAGCCGAAGGACAGGCCGTTCAGGCAGGCCTCGCGCACCGCCTCGATCACCTCCGGGTGGGCATGCCCCGCGACCATCGGGCCCCAGGAGCCGATGTAATCGACGTAGCGCCGGCCGTCGGCGTCGTACAGGTAGGCGCCCTCGGCGCGGTCCATGAACACGGGGGTGCCGCCGACGCCCTTGAAGGCGCGCACCGGCGAGTTCACGCCGCCGGGGATGTGCACCTGGGCGGCGGCGAAGAGGCGTTCGGATTCCTGCATGGCATGGTCCCTATCTGGAGGCGGCGAAGACGCGCAAAAAAAGAGAGTGTAGTACCCCGGCGCCCCCGATGGCACCCGCAGCCGCGTGCCGCGCAACCTCCCAAAAGCCCTTCTTCGCGGTCTTCGCGGTCTTCGCGGTGAATAGTCCCTACCCGGCCTTGTCCCGGGAAGGGCGTCGCCGAGAGGGCTCGCCTCCTACAGGGGCGTGGGGCGGGGGTTTGTTTTTGTAGGAGGCCAGCCCTCTGGGCGATGGGTTTTGGCCGGGGCCGGGTCGCCGAGGGGGCTCGCCTCCTACAGGGGATCCGGAAACAGTGCCTGCAGGGTGCGGGCGGCGGCTTCCGGGTCCGGGGCTGCGGCGATCCCCTGGATGACGGCGATCATGTCGGCGCCGGCGGCCACCACCGGAGCGGCATTCTCCGGGGTGATGCCCCCGATCGCGCAGATCGGCACCGGGAGTTCGCGCCGGGCCGCGCGCAGCAGATCGAGATCCGCGCGTCGGGCCTGGGGTTTGGTCGGCGAGGGGTAGATCGCACCGAAGGCCACGTAGTCGGCTCCTGCGGCGACGGCGTGTCGGGCGGTATCGAGCGCGTCGTAGCACGAGGCGCCGATGATGCTTTTGGGACCCAGGCGGCTGCGGGCCGCGCTCAGATCCCCGTCATCCTCGCCCAGATGCACGCCGTCGGCCCCAATGGCCGCGCAGAGTTCGACGTCGTCGTTGATCAGATAGAGCGCGTCGGCGGCACGGCAGAGTTCCTGCAGTACCAGGGCCTCCTGCCGGCGCCGCTCGAGGGTGGCCGGCTTGCCAAGCACTGGCTTGTCCCGAAACTGCACGATGCGGGCGCCACCGAGCAGGGCCGCCGCGACCCGTTCGCGGCGGCCCTCGGGGTTGTCCGGCGTGACGAAGTACAATCCCCTCAGGCGCGGGTTCATGCCTGCGGGCACAGGCGATGGGGTACATGCTGGCCCTGCCCGGGCGCATAACCGGCGGCGATCGCCGCGGTCATGAAGCCCTGGGCCTCGATGATCGCCGGTTCCAGGTCGCGGCCCCGGGCCAGGAAGGCGGCGATCGCCGCCGCAAGGGTGCAGCCGGAGCCGTGAAAGCTGGGCGCCAGCCGGGGCAATGCGAAGCCGCGCACGTGGCCGTCCTCCCGATAGAGGGTGTTCACGATGGGCGGCAGTGGGCGCTGCGCGGCCTCGGCTTCGGTGAGGGCATGCCCGCCGGTGATCAGCACGTTGCGGGCGCCGAGTCCGCGCAGGGTCTCGCCCCAGACGGTGGCATCCTCGTGCCGGCTCAGGCGGGCCGCTTCCGGGGTGTTCGGGGTGATCACCAGCGCCCGGGGCAGCAGGCGGTCCCGCAGGCTGTCCACCACGGCGGCGGTGGCCAGTTCGCCGCCGCCGCCGGCGACCATCACCGGATCCAGGACCACGGGAATGTGCGGATGGGTGTCGAGCAGTTCGGCTACGGCGATCACGTTCGCGGCCGAGCCCAGCATGCCGATCTTGATCGCCGCCACCGGCAGGTCGGCCAGGACGATCTCGATCTGCTGCAGGATGCGTCGGGCGGACAGCACATCGAAGTCATAGACATTGCGGGTGTCCTGGAGGGTGATCGCGGTCACCGCCGTGGCGCCATGAACCCCGAGACGGGTGAAGGTAGTGAGGTCGGCCTGCAACCCAGCGCCGCCGCCCGGGTCGGAACCGGCAATGGTCAGGGCGATGGGCGGACGGTGCATGGGCTATTCCTCGGTTCTTTGGCGGCTTTTCATCGGCGTCCCAAAGGCAATGGGCGATAAGCAATATGGGCCTGCATCTATGGGGCGAGGAACCGATGGCCTGCCTATCCACGGGGCCGGCCAGGGATGAGCCTATCCGGTGTGCTGTTTTGAATCCGGGCGGACCACCGTGTCGTCGCGCAGCGAAATCAGCGGCCAGCCGCGTTGCTGGGCGTGGCGTGCCAGTGCCGGATCGGCATCCACCGCGACCGGATGACCCACCGCCTCGAGCAACGGGATGTCGTTGCGGGAGTCGCTATAGAACGATGCGGTGGCAATGGCCTCTTCGGGCTCGTTGCGGTTCCGGAGCCAGTGCCGTAGACGGTCGATCTTGCCCTCTTGGAAGCAGGGGGTCGCGGCCAGTTCGCCCGTGTAGCGCCCGTCCCGGAACTCGGGCTCGGTGGCGATCAGATGTTCGACACCGAGCCGATCGGCGATGGGTCGGGTCACGAAGCTGTTGGTGGCGGTGATGATCACCAGGGTATCGCCGGCCTCGCGGTGGCGCCGGAGCAGGTCCATCGCGCCCGGGGCGATCATCGGGTCGATGCGCGTGCCCAGAAATTCCTCCCGCCACGCCTGCAGCTGCTCAAGGGGGTGGGCGACCAGCGGCTGGAACACGAAGCGGCAAAATTCATGGATGTCCAGCGTACCGGCGAGGTACTGGGCGTAGAAGGCGTCGTTGGCGCGGGTATAGGTCTGTGCGTCGACCGCGCCGACCTCGGCGAGGAAGTGTCCCCAGGCGTGGTCGCTGTCCACGGCCAGCAGGGTGTTGTCCAGATCGAACAGGGCAAGTCGCATGGGCGGATTCCTGGGCCGAGGGTACTGGCTCGCCTCGGGATTGTACGATCCCGGGACGTTGGGCGCGAGTCGGCAAGGTGCAGCCAGGGTTCCCTTGGGGCTGCTTTGCCGTGCAGGCGGTCGCTGTGGAACAATGCAGACAACGAGCATTTATCTGGTTCATACAAGTGATTGATTGTGATGGCTACCGACCGAACGTAGGCATCATCCTGTGTAATCGCGAGCGGCAATTGTTCTGGGGCAAGCGCGTCGGCCAGGATGCCTGGCAATTTCCCCAGGGTGGAATCCGACAGGATGAGACGCCGGAGCAGGCCCTGTTTCGTGAGTTGCACGAAGAGACGGGGCTGCTGGCGGCGCACGTCCGCATTCTGGGCGTGAGCCGGGGCTGGCTGCGCTACCGCCTGCCGCCGCGCATGGTGCGGCGGCAGAATCGACCCCTCTGCGTGGGCCAGAAACAACGCTGGTTCCTGCTTGAGTTGCTGGGGCCCGAGGCCGAGTTCCAGCTCGATGCCGGCGATCCCCCCGAGTTCGACGACTGGTGCTGGATCGATTACTGGCGCCCGGTTCACGAGGTCGTGTATTTCAAACGCAACGTCTATCGGCGCGCGTTGTGCGAGTTGGTGCCATTGATGTTTCCGGAACGGGTCCGGCAGCGAGAAGATAAGCGTGCATGCGAACCGGAGCCATCCCGCTGCGGTCCTGCGCCGGAGATCGGTTCATGAAGACACCCTCGATGCTCGGCGTGCTGCGGCGCGTGGTGCAGGAGGTCAACGGCGCCGCCGATTTCTTCGAGGCCCTGCACATCATCGTGACCCGGGTGAAGGCGGCCCTGGATATCGATGTCTGCTCGATCTACCTGAAATCTCCGCGTTCCGGCCGGCTGGTGCTGATGGCCTCCGAGGGTCTGCGCGAGGAAGCCGTGGGCCAGGTGGACATGGATATCTCCGAGGGCCTGGTCGGGCTGGTGGCTTCGCGTGCCGAGCCGATCAACCTGGAGAACGCCTCCGAGCATCCGCGGTTCCGCTATTTCCCGGAAACCGGGGAAGAGGCCTTTCTGTCGTTCCTCGGGGTGCCGATCATCCAGCAACGACAGCTGCTCGGCGTGCTGGTGGTGCAGCACCACGAAGCGCGGCGTTTCGACGATGAGCATGTCTCCTTCCTGATCACGCTGGCCGCCCAGCTGGCCGGCGCCATTTCGCACGCCGAGTTCACCGACGAGATCGCCAGCGAGACCCCGCAGGTCAGCCATGTGAACGTCGAGGCCACGGGGATCGCCGGCGCTCCCGGGGTGGCGATCGGGCGGGCGGTGGTGGCCTATCGGCTCGCGGATCTGGATTCGATTCCCGATCGCGAGGCCCGGGATGTCGAGCAGGAATTGCAGCGCTTTGCCGCCGCGGTCACCGAGACCCGCGAGGAGATCGAGGACCTGAAGCAGCGCACCGAATCCTTGCTGCCGGCGGAGGAGCGAACGCTGTTCGATGCCTACCTGATGCTGCTGGGCTCGGATTCGCTGGTGCAGCGGACCGAGGCCCGGATTCGTGCCGGCCAATGGGCGCCGAGTGCGCTGCGCGACACCGTGCGCGAGAGTGTGCGGGTGTTCGAGGACATGGAAGATGCCTATCTGCGCGAGCGCGGGGCGGACGTGCGCGATCTGGGTCGCCGGGTGCTGTCGCACCTGCTCCCTGCGGAAGGCAGCGACGACGAGGAGTTCCCGGAGGGCGGAATCCTGGTCGGTGAGGAGCTGACGGCCTCGCATCTGGCCGAGGTGCCGATCGATCGGCTCGGCGCGATCGTCTCGACCAAGGGAACCGGCTCGTCGCACATCGCGATCCTGGCCCGCGCGCTGAACGTGCCCGCGGTGATGGGCGTTCGGGATCTGCCCGCCAGCCGCATGGAGAACCGCGAGGTCCTGGTCGACGGCTATCGCGGCCGCCTGTATGTGAATCCGAACGCGGAGCTGCGTGCGGAGTTCATGCGCCTGGTGCGCGAGGAACGCGAGCTGGAGGACGGCTTGCGCAGCCTGGCGCTGGAGCCGGGAATGACCCGCGATGGCCGAGCCGTCCCGGTGTTGGCCAACAGCGGGTTGTTGGCGGACATCAAGCCGTCGTTGCAGTCCGGTGCCGAGGGGGTGGGGCTGTACCGCACCGAGGTTCCGTTCATGATCCGCGACCGCTTCCCGGGCGAGGAGGAGCAGGTCGGCATCTATGAGCAGATCCTGGCCTCCTTCGACCCGATGCCGGTAACCCTGCGCACCCTGGACGTCGGCGGCGACAAGCCCTTGTCGTACTTTCCGGTGCAGGAAGACAACCCCTTTCTGGGCTGGCGCGGCATCCGCATCACCTTGGATCATCCGGAGATCTTCCTGACCCAGTTGCGGGCGATGCTCAAGGCGAGCCGCGAACACCCCAACCTGCAGATCCTGTTCCCGATGATCAGCGCGCTCGAGGAGCTGAAGGAGGCGATGGTCCTGCTGAACCGGGCCCGCGAGGAATTGATGGACGAAGGCTTCATCATCCCGATGCCGCAGGTTGGGGTGATGATCGAGGTGCCGGCGGCCGTCTATCTGGTCGAGACCCTGGCGCGTCGGGTCGATTTCCTGTCCGTGGGCACCAACGATCTGGTGCAGTATCTGCTGGCGGTGGATCGGAACAACGCCCGGGTCGCCAATCTCTACGACACCCTGCATCCGGCCTCGATTCGCGCGCTGGAATTGATCGCCGATGGCGCGCGTCGCGCAGGCAAGCCGGTGAGCGTCTGTGGCGAAATGGCCGCCGATCCCGCCGCGATCATCCTGCTGCTGGGAATGGGCATCAACAGCCTGAGCGTGAGCGTTTCAGCCATTCCCCGGGTGAAATGGGTGATCCGCAGCTTTTCGACCGACCGGGCCGAGGCCTTGCTTGCCCAGTGCCGCCTGCTGGACAGCGCGGACCAGATCCGCTCGCTGTTGAACAATGCGTTGGTCCAGGCCGGGCTCGGCGGCCTGGTGCGCGCGGGGAAGAGTTGACGGCCGGGCACGGTTCCTGGCGATGGTGGTCCCGGGGCTTTGCGTGGGGCGCCACAGGGGAATCCGCCTCCGGGCCACCCGCCCCATGGGAACCCGCCCGTCGGTGGCCTTCGCCAGGATCGACTTGGTATGATCCCGGCGCAGGTTCATCGAGAGGGGATACCCATGATTTCAGTCGGCATCGTCGGTGCAACCGGTTATACGGGCGTGGAATTGTTGCGCCTTCTGGCCGGCCATCCCCAGGTCGAGATCGCGGCGGTGACCTCGCGTGCCGATGCCGGTACGCCGGTCGCCGATTTCTTCCCCAGCCTGCGCGGACGGGTGGACCTGAGCTTCGTGGGGCCGGCGATCCAGGAACTCGCCCATTGCGACGTGGTGTTCTTTGCCACACCCCATGGCGTGGCGCACAGCCTGGCTGGGGCCCTGCTCGAACAGGGCACGCGGGTGATCGATCTCTCCGCGGATTTCCGCCTGCGTGATGCCGAGGTGTGGGCGCAGTGGTACGGGCAGCCCCACGGGGCGCCGCAATGGCTGGAGGAGGCGGTGTATGGCCTGCCGGAGTTGAACCGGGAGGCCATTCGCTCGGCCCGTCTGCTCGCAGTGCCCGGCTGTTATCCCACGGCAATCAGCCTGGGGGTACTGCCGCTGTTGGAGGCGCGGGCGATCGACCCGGTCGATATTATCGCCGATGCCAAGAGCGGGGTGAGCGGGGCGGGTCGCAAGGCGCAGATCGGGAGCCTGTATGCCGAGGTCGCGGAGAATTTTCGCGCCTACGCCGGTGGTGGGCATCGGCACTGGCCGGAGATCCGACAGACCCTGGAGCAGGCGGCCGGCGGTTCGGTGGGGTTGGTCTTTCAGCCGCATCTGGTGCCGATGATTCGCGGCATTCATGCCACGATCTACACCCAGCCGTTGGACGCGGAGATGGACTTCCAGGCGCTGTTCGAGGCCTTCTACCGCGATGAGCCCTTTGTGGACGTGTTGCCGGCTGGGGCGCATCCGGAGACGGCGAGCGTGCGCGGCACCAATCTCTGTCGTATTGCGCTGGCGCGCCCGGTCGAATCCGGGCGCCTGATCGTGCTGTCCGTGATCGACAATCTGGTGAAGGGCGCGGCGGGGCAAGCCGTGCAGGGCATGAACCTGATGTGCGGCTTCCCGGAGGATCAAGGACTTGTTGGGGCGGCGGTTTTCCCGTGACGCCTGCGCCGGGCCGCTGAGGGTCCTGTCGGGTCAACCCCTGACGGCCAGCGGCGAAGGGGTCGATCAACCGCTAGGCCCTCGTGCATTCTTGACTATTGGTCTCGGTATTCATAGCGTGTGCCCTTCAACGTTTACCAGAGAGACCTGATCATGGCTGAATCAATGACCGCCAGTGCCGATGCCGAAATGGAGATGCCGAGCCCGCTGGTCTTCACCGACGCGGCCGCGACCAAGGTGAAGGCCCTGATCGACGAGGAGAACAACGCCAATCTCAAGCTGCGCGTGTTCGTGAGCGGGGGTGGTTGTTCCGGCTTTCAGTACGGGTTCACTTTCGACGAGCAGGTGGGCGACGGCGACACGCTGGTGGAAAATGGCGGCGTGACCCTGTTGATCGATCCGATGAGCTTTCAGTACCTGGCCGGCGCGGAAATCGATTACAGCGAAGGCCTCGAAGGAGCCCAGTTCGTGATCCGCAACCCCAATGCCACCACCACGTGCGGTTGCGGTTCCAGCTTCTCGACCTGATGCGCGGGCAGGCCGAGGCCGCCGATGGCACGGAGGCCGCGGCTGGTGCCGAAGATCAGCCTGATCCAGCGTCCGCGCACTAGCGGGGGGTTGGATTGGGCCGGCCTTCGGCCAACTGCGTTTCCTGTTGTACGATCGCGATGGCCGCGAGCAATGGCGCGGTGGCATCCTGGAAGGCCTTCATCTGCTCGGCAGCCAAGGATTCGGCTCGCGGCAGATCCACGGTCACCGGATTGACCGGCTTGTCGCGCACATGGAATTCGTAGTGCAGATGCGGACCGGTGGCGAGGCCGGTCATGCCGACGTAGCCGATGATCTCCCCCTGGCTGACGCGCGAGCCCACCGAATGGCCCCTGCGGTAGCCGTTCATGTGGGCATACAACGTCTTGTAGTTGTTGCCGTGGTCGATGATCACGGTGTTGCCGTAGCCACCGCGGGTGCCGCGATGGGTGATGCGCCCATTGCCGGCCGCACGGATCGGCGTGCCGGTCGGTGCGGCATAATCCACCCCCTGATGCTGACGCGTGTAGCCGAGCACCGGATGCCTGCGCGGACCGAAGTTCGAGCTGATGCGCCCCACGTCCACCGGTGTGCGGATGAAGGCCTGGCGCATGCTCTCACCCTCCGGATTGAAGTAGCCGGCCTGCTCGCCGTCGGGGGCAAAGCGCAGGGCGCGCAACGTGCGACCGCGGTTCTGGAATTCGGCGGCGAGCACCGGTCCGTCGCGCAGGTATTCGCCATCCTTGTAGATGCGTTCGTAGATGACCGTCAGGCGATCGCCCTCGCGAATGTCCCAGGCAAAATCGATGTCCCAGCCGAAGATGTCGGCGATCTGGATCAGCGTGGCGTCGGCCAACCCGGCGGCGGCGCCATCCAGGAACAAGGAGCGCCGGATCTCCGCGTGGACGCTCTGGCGGCGACTCTCCAGCTCGTGTTGTTCGCGCGATACGATGAATTCGCCGTCGGCGTCAGCCCGGGTGATCTCCAGGTAGTGATCCCCGCGCGGTTCGTAGATCAGGGCCTCGAATTGTCCGTCGCGCTTGCCGGCGCGCAGCCGCTCGCCCGGGTACAGGCGTTGCAGATCGGCGGCGTCTTCGCCCAGGGCCAGAATGGCACGCAACTGGCTGTAGATCTCAAGTCGGCTGAAGATCACCGACAGGTTGTCGCCGGACACCACCACGTGCTCGTCCCAAACGAGTGCATCCTCGGGGGCCGCCTCTTCAATAAGCCCCGTTTCGAGGACGGTTTCGGCACGCTGGGCGTCGGCGCCGAACTCGTTCTCCGGGGTTCTGTCCAGCAGGGCGAGCGCATCGGGGCTCGAAGCCGGTGCCGGATGGTCCGCGGCCGGCGCCTTCAGGGGCAGCGGCAGCCGCTGTGCATCCGGTTGGCCTGTCTCGACCCGGTTCCCGAGTTCCGGCGCGGGCGCGGCTGTGGTGTTGGGGAGCATCGGCACCGGGAGTGACAGCGTCTGCACGCCGGCGTTGGGCCGATGGGTTCGCTCGGCGCCCGGCGCGGCGTTATCATCGGCGGGCAATGCTGCGGCCGAATGCTGCGGTGGCTGGACGTAGGCGGCGAAACCGAGTCCGACGGCACTCAGGGCCAGGGCAGCGATCAAAAGGGGCCAGCGCCGACGGCGTTGCGGTTCTCGGAAACTGAGCCGGGTGGCCCCTGTTTCCATATAGATCGTACTAAGTCTGCGCACCATGACACCCCTTGCGGACACTGCCGGGACAATAGCCATGCCGGCCGCTGGCGTCAATCCATCCTCCGTGGCGTGGGCAAGCACGCGCCACTTCGGTACACACAACAGGATCAACAAGAATGGACTTGGAAGAACAACTGGCGATCATCCGCCGCGGCGCGGACGAGATTCTGCTCGAGGACGAGTTGCGCGAGCGACTGCGCAGCGGGCGCCCGCTGCGGATCAAGGCCGGATTCGATCCCACGGCACCGGATCTGCATCTGGGCCATACCGTGTTGTTGAACAAGCTGCGTCAATTTCAGGAGTTGGGGCATCACGTGCTGTTCCTGATCGGCGATTTCACCGCCCGGATCGGCGACCCGACGGGCAAGACCGCGACGCGCCCACCGCTGACCGAGGACGAAATCAAGACCAATGCTGCAACGTATACAGCGCAGGTGTTTCGCATCCTCGATTCGGAGCGCACCGAGGTGGTCTTCAATTCCTCCTGGATGGACCGGCTCGGCGCCGCCGGCATGGTGCAGTTGGCCGCGCGCTACACGGTGGCGCGCATGCTGGAACGCGATGACTTTCACAAGCGCTATGGCAGCCAGCAACCGATCGCTCTGCACGAGTTTTTGTACCCCCTGATTCAGGGACACGACTCGGTGGTCCTGCGCGCCGATCTCGAGCTCGGCGGCACCGATCAGAAATTCAACCTGCTGGTGGGGCGCGAGTTGCAGAAGCAGTCCGGGCAGCCGCCCCAGGTCATCCTGACCCTGCCGATCCTGGAGGGTCTGGACGGCGTACAGAAGATGAGCAAGTCGCTGGGCAACTACATCGGTGTCCAGGATCCACCGGACGAGATGTTCGGCAAGCTGATGTCCGTCTCCGATGGCTTGATGTGGCGCTACTACGAGTTGTTGAGCTGGCGCCCCCTGTTCGAGATCGCCGCCCTGCGCGCCGTGGCCGCCTCCGGTCAGCGCAATCCCCGGGATATCAAGTTCGAGCTGGGGGTGGAGTTGGTGGACCGGTTCCACGGCACCGGCGCCGGCGAGCGCGCCCGCGAGGCCTTCATCGATCGCTTCCAGCGCCACCAGTTGCCGGAGGAACTTGAGGAGGTGCTGCTCCAGAGCACCGCCGATGGCCTCCCGTTGCCCAACCTCTTGAAGGCGGCGAGCCTCGTGGCTTCGACCAGCGAGGCGCGCAGTCTGTTGCGCCAAGGCGCGGTTCGCGTCGATGGCGAGCGTGTGGAGGACCCGGAGCAACGCTTCACCGCGGGCGCCAACCACGTGGTTCAGGTCGGCAAGCGCCGCATTGCCCGGGTTCGGATAGCGCCGCCCGAAGCCGCTGAAACGATCGGCTAGCGTATTTCTGCCCAGGCCCCTTGACGGGGGTTCTGGCGGGCCTATAATGCGCGCTCTCCAACGGGGCTTTGGTCCTGGTCTGACCCGGAAGGCGCCGAGTGTTTATGGCGGGGG
>Ga0207421_10002384_pt1 | contig 23290 bp, 23 predicted proteins | sample SodLakKL_010_SED_4_FD_187542 | JGI IMG/M metagenome (GOLD analysis project Ga0207421, IMG submission 187542) | Alkaline sediment microbial communities from Lake Tanatar, Kulunda Steppe, Russia - 8KL_010_SED (SPAdes) (version 2) | ecosystem: Environmental > Aquatic > Non-marine Saline and...
TGGGAACTTACGTTTGCGACCCGACACGCCGATGGGAGTGCCACGCCCCCGTTACTCCTATCCTGTGAAGGATTCGGAGGTACCTGATTGTTTTACGTCGGTTTTGAGTGTCCGAAGGCTTACTTTTTGATGAGGCAAACACCAACTCAACTGCCAGTTTTCGGACAATCGTTCACGATGGGGGGCCATCGCAACGACAACCATAAACACGGAGTATAGGCACTCAAACCTTTCGATTACAGTGTTTGAGAACCGTTTGGCGATTCATCCCACGAGTAAACTCGTGGGTTTTCTCGCCTAATATCTATAAGCACCACCTGGGTCCCCGAAGATCCGTCGGATCCGTTTATATACGATACCGCCTCCAAATCCACCGATGTACTGACTGTTAGTGCACGGGGGAACGCGGTCCGAGCGACGTGGTCCCGTGTAAATCCGCCATGCGGCCGTCGGACTGATGTGGAGCGAGAGGAATCCGGTGGCTTGCGGGCAACACACGTCGCCTGTTCGCCAAAACCTCCGTTAGGCGTTGGGTTCCACGGACGCGCCGAGATCGGAAAGGGTGTCGAAGAACCCGGGGAAGGAGACGTCGACGTGTTCGCCGCCACGGATCGTGGTCGTCCCGTCCGCGACGAGCCCGGCGATGGCGAGCGACATGACGATCCGATGGTCCCCACGGCCGTCGACGGTCGCCCCCACGAGTTCGCTCTCGTCCCCGTGGATCGTCAATACGTCGGGCTCCTCGGTCGTCTTCGCGCCGAGCTTGCCGAGCTCCTCGGCCATCGCTGCAACCCGGTCGGTCTCCTTATATCGGACGTGTTCACAGTTCACGATCCTCGTCTCACCGCCGGCGATCGCCCCGAGCGTCGCGATCGTCGGGAGCAGGTCGGGGGTGTCACCCACGTCGACCTCCACGCCGGAGAGCGACGAGCGTCCGACGTCGATCACGCCCGCCTCGCTGTCCCAATCGATCGACGCGCCCATCCGATCGACGATCTCGACGATGGCGGAGTCCCCCTGTGCGCTCGGACGCGCGCCCTCGATCCGCACCGATTCGTCGTCCTCGCCAGCGACGGCACCGGCCGCGACGAGATAGGAGATGGAGGAGAAATCGCCCGGGACGGTGTACGTTCCACCCGTCGGCTCGTACCGCTGTCCGCCCGGCACCGAGAAGCCGGAGGCACCCTCCGCCGACTCGCTCCCGACCGGCGTCGCTTCGATCCCGAACTCCGCCAGCAGTTCGAGCGTGATGTCGACGTAGGGTGCGGACTTCAACTCGGTCGTCAACTCGATGTCGACGCCCTCCTCGGTCACCGCGCCGGCCATGAGCAGGGAGGTCACGTACTGTGAGGAGACGTCGCCCGGAATCGCGACCTCCCCACCCGAGAGTGGGCCGAACACGACGAGCGGTGCTTGACCGTTGCCGCGGGTCGACTCCGCCCGTACGCCTAACTCGTCAAGGGCGGTAAGCAGCGGCCCTTGTGGGCGTGATCGAAGCGACCCGTCACCGGTCAACACCGTGCCGCCGTCGCCGAGCGCCGCGGTTCCGGTGACGAGCCGCATCGTCGTGCCGGAGTTCTCACAGTCGATCACGTCCTCCGGAACGGCCGGCCGGCCGTCGAACCCGACCACCTCGAAGGTGTTACCGTCCGCATCTCGGGCCACCTGTCCCCCGAAGGCACTCACCGCCCGCGCTGTCGCGTTGGTATCCGCGGAGAAAAGCGGCGATCGGACCGTCGCCCCGTCGCTGTATCCTGCCGCCAGTATCGCTCGGTGGGTGTAGCTCTTCGAGGGTGGCGCCCGGGCCGTTCCCTGAACCGATGAGGGAGTTACGTGTACATCCATGTCCCACCGTGTCCGCCGAAAGGGTAAGTTCCTACCGGCCGCGGCGACGCGATCGGTTCCGGGCCGGCGGCGTACCCTTTATACGACCGGGAGCGTAAGCCTCGCGTATGCCCCAGTGTGAAATGTGTGGCGCCGAGGAGTCCTCGTTGACCACCACGAAGGTCGAAGGTGCCGAGCTGGAGCTGTGTCGCTCCTGTACGGATTTCGGGACCGAAGTCCGTCAGGATACGGGCTCGTCGGGTGGAAGCAAGTACTCCACGACGTCCAGTTCCGGTCGGTCGTCGGGCGGCTCTGGCGCGTCGTCGGGTGCGTCCGGGAGCGGGTCCTCTGGCGGCTCGACCCAGCGCCGTCGGGATATGTTCGACGATATGGACGAGGTCGCGACCGACTACGACGATCGAATTCGGAGCGCGCGTGAGTCCCGCGGCCTGAGCCAGGAGGAGCTCGCGAATCAGCTCAACGAGAAGGCGAGCCTCATCCGAAAACTCGAACGCGGCGACGTCCTCCCGAGCGACGAGGTGCAGCGGAAACTGGAGCGTGAACTCGACATCACGCTCGTCGAAGGCGGGGAGGTAGACGCAGATTGGGAGAGCGGAAAGACGGGGACCATGACGCTCGGCGACGTCGTCAAACGAAAGGACTGACCACGGTCGGCGCCGCGTCCGTTCTATTTAAATCCGGTCCGAATCGACGTAGACGTCGAGTTCGACGTCCCGCCTCGATCCCTCCAGATCGGTAACCGCGCGCTCGACGACCCGTTCGGCCTCGGTCCGGATCAACGGGATGGCCTTTTTTAACACCCAGTCGAACGAGACCAGCCGCGGGAGGTTGAGCGCGTCGGAGCTGGCCGAACTGGGGTCGAATTCCACCTCGAGGGCGACCGTACAGGTCGGTTCGCCCCCGCCGTCGTCTGCATGGGGGGTGACCCGCCAACAGCCGCCGGCGTCGATATCCTTCGTGATCGTCCAATCGATCCGCTCGGGCGGCTCGACACCCGTCACCCGCGAGTGTGCGGTGTAGGTGAGTTTCCACCAGGCGAATCGAAGGGCGTAGCGCGTCCCCGGCCCGCCGTCCCCTTCGAGCGTTCGCACCTCCGTCAAATACTCCGAGTACCGGCCGTATCGCGGAAAGTCGAGCAGGAACTCGTAGACCGTTTCCGGCTCCGCAAACACCTTCGTCCGCACGACGAGTTCGTCCACACGCCCCCTTCGGACAGCGGGGGCGTAAATGATGCGGCTGTGGCCCAACGGCCGTGTTCGAGCGGCCGTTCCGATCAGCCCGAGCGTCGGCGGATCCGTTTTATCCGACTGGACCCGAGGGATCGACAGTCACCGCGTCCATGTACGTTCCAACCGACGTCCCGGACCGCTGCCCCGCGTGTGATTGCCCGTATGAATCCGTGTCACGCCACACCGGCGGGTTCAGCGTCAATCTGCTCGACAACGAGCGGTATCAGCGCGTCTGTTTTTACCCCACCAGTGACGAGGAGGAGTCGCCGGCGTTGGACTGCTATCACCATACCCACGCGGAAGCCGGCGTGGACGGCTCTGCCGGTCGAGGCGTTGACGGCGGCGATACGCCAAGCGCGGAGCGATAAGGAGTCGGTTACCCGTTCGATACGAGGTCAGTCCTCGATCACCGACGTGTACTCGCCGACCAACGAGTCGGTGAGCGAGACGCCGTCGAGGCTCGCGTACTCGTCGACCACGGTTTCGGTGAGTTGGGCGTCCGTGACCGTCGCGTTCGGGAAGACGACCGTTCGCTCCAGCGCCGAGTCGGTTACCTCCGCACCGTCCATGACATGAACCACGTCGCCGACCGCCGAGTCCGTCACCGTCGCCCCGTCATCGACGAGCGACTCGCCGTTGAGCGCGTATTCGACGGCATCGAGATAGCTTCCGATGGTGCCGATGTCGAACCACGCGCCGTCGAAGGTGAACGCGTGGACCGCCTGTCGGTTCTGCAGCCACTGGAGGAACCAGCCCGGCTCGTCGGGGTTTTTGCCGTCCGCGAGGTAGGTATCGAGGTCGGGGAGCGTCTCCGCGGGGAAACAGTAACACGCGATGGAGACGAGCGTGCTCTTCGGGTCGTCGGGTTTCTCTTGGAAGTTGACGACCTGGTCGCCGTCCAGCTCGACGAGCCCGTAGGATTTCGCCCGCTCCAAGGACCCGACGTCGTAGGCGGCGAGGATCGGGCTTTCCTTCTCGTAAAAGAAGTCGGTGAACTCGGCGAGGTCAAAGCTGATCAGGTTGTCGCCGGCGACGACGAGAAGGTCGTCATCGACGCCTTCGCGCTCGACGAGCTGGGCGAGCGCGCCGACGACCCCGAACTTCTCGTCCTCCTCAACGGTCTCTTCGATCGAGAGCGTGGGCTTCTCGAACTCGCTCTCGTCGAGGTACGCCGCGAACGTCTCCTCGAAGCGCTCGTTCGTCGAGACGAACACCTCGTCGACCCGATCGTCGGCCTCGAGGTCCGCGAAGATTTCGTCGATGACGGTGTGTTCACCCACCGGCAGGAACATCTTCGGGCGGTCCTTGGTGATCGGCCACATTCGCGTCGCATAGCCCCCGGCAAGCACTACGGCTTTCATACCGATATCCCCGACCGCCGGCATTATACCTCTTGTGCCCGTGTCAACGTTCGTGGTTGGCTTCGTGACGCGGGGAACGTGAAGGCCGCGTCCGCGTTTATATACCTGGCTGACGTCCTTTGACCATGGCGACGACACGGCAACGTATCGCTGACCGCCTTCGCGAGGCCCCGGCGACCGCGAGCGAACTCGCGGATCGACTGTCGCTCTCGACGCCCGTCGTCTACGAGCACCTCGAACACGTCTCCCAGTCCGTCGTGGACGGGGAGACGTTCCTCGTCGCGCCGCCGGAGTGTCGCGACTGTGGCTTCGATCGCTTCGACGACCCCGTGAACTATCCCTCGCGCTGTCCGGAGTGTAAAAGCGAGCGGATCGAGGAGCCGGCGTTCGTCATTCGGTGAGAGTTCGTCGGCCCACAGTACGGTTATAGCTCCTCCAGCAGCGTCTCCGCCGCGGCTACGGAGGACTCCGGTCCACGAGCCGTAATCAGGTCGCCGTCGACGGTGACGCTCACGTCGGCGTCGAGTTCGGCGTCCCACTCGCCCCCGGCCAGTTTCACCTCGTCTTCGACCCAGTAGGGCAGCTTTCGGCCGTCGGGGAGCACGTCGGTCCCGTCGACGAGTCCCTCCTCCCACGCGTTGGGGAAGCCGGTCACCGAGCGCCCCTCGACGAGCGGCGAGCCGTCCGCCTCCCGGGTAAACCCGAGTATCCCGACCGCGTGACAGACGACGAGCGCGACCCCTTCGTCCCCGGCGACCGCCCGAAGGAGCAGCTGGCGGGCGTGTCGGTCCTGATTGACGTCCCAGACCGTCCCGTGGCCACCGGGAAACACGACGGCGTCATATTCGTCCGCATCGGCATCGGCGACCGGGATCGGGTCGGCGAGTTGTGGATGGGTCTCGGCCACCTCGCGGTAGCTCTCGGCGGCCGCCTCGCCGCCGGCGGCCTCCGGATCCAGCGAGCGTTCATCGACGACCGGCTTCCCGCCCGACGGCGTTGCCACCGTGACCTCGACGCCCGCATCCTCCAGCCGGGTCAGCGGCTCGATGCACTCCTCGGCCCAATATCCCTCCTCGCTTACGACGAACAACGCGCTGGTCATACGCGAATACGTAGGGGTTCCAGCCCGGAAAAGGGGCGGGTTCCCGGCATGCAACCTACGGGCGGCGACGGGTTTTTCCGTCCGCCGATCAGCCGTCCCCGTGCTCGTCGACGACGAGCACCTCGCCATCCTCGACGGTGACATTGATGAGCGTCTTGACGTTGTAGTCGGTGTCGTCAAGCTCGTTCTCGCCGGCCTTCTTGATGACGGCGATGACGTCGACGACCTCGGCACCGATGTCGCCCGTGAGTGCATCGAGGATCGCTTTCATCGTGCCGCCCGTCGAGAGCACGTCGTCGAGGACGAGGACGCGGTCGCCCGCCTCGACGTCGTTGATGTACATCTCGGACTCGCCATAGCCCGTCTCCTGAAACAGCGGCACCTCGCCATCGAGGCCGTACTGACGCTTTCTGATGACGACGAGCGGGATGTCGGTCATCAGCGAGAGGGCCGTCGAAATGTGGATGCCCATCGCGGCCGGAGTAACGATCTTGTCGACGTTTTCGAGGTCGGCTTTCCGGATCATCCGGATGACGATCTCCCGAAGCAGCTCGGGTTCGAGCATCGGGACCCCGTCGCTTATCGGATGGACGAAGTACTGGTACTCACCTTTCTCGATGATCGGTGCGTCGAGGAGCGACTGCCGCAACTGGTCCATATCGCCGGTACTCGGGCCGGTTCATAAAGGATGGCGGTTGCGTCGGGGCGTGTGTAGGGATCACACTTCCTCGCGGGCGTCGATCCCGGTATAGATGAACCAGGCGGCCGCATAGACCCCGACGAAGAGCAGGTAGCCGACCACGAGCCCGACGAGCTGTCGGTCGCCGAGTCCGCCCGGAAGCGTCGCGGAGAGGACGAGCAGCGCGACGATGAAGACGACGAGCGAGAAGAGCCCGGAGAGCGCGTAGACGCCGAAGTCCGTGGTGAGGTGTTCGCGCACGACCCAGCGGTACGCCATGGGGAGTATTAAATGGTCACCGAGGAGCTATCGCGACCGTCGATCCGTCTCATCCTCCGTGGGAGCCCGGTCATACGCCCCGTGTTTTCGAAGCCGACCCGCGTGTGCCAGGACCGCGGGTGTCCGGCAGACCCCGGACTCGCCGGCCGCCTGTGCGACCGCGCAGTTGTTACAGTTCTCACAGACGGCCCGGACACCGGGGTCGACCGCGCCGAGGAGCCGCGCGGGAAGTTCGGGCTCCGCATAAAACGGGCGACCCATACCGACGAGGTCAGCGTCGCCGTCGAGCGCCTCGTCCAATTCCGCGCGTTCGCGAAGGCCGCCCTCACAGAGGACCGGCACGTCGACGCGCTCGCGTACCCGACGACAGAGCGAGCGGTTCCACCCCGGCTCGAAGTCGTAGGAGAACGACTCGATCCAGTTGCCGACCGCGACCGCAGCCGCGCGCGGAAGCGACCCGAACGCCTCGCGGTAGCCCCCGCGGAACCGTCGGTCCCGCCACGCCGCCGCCGGAAACTCGCCGCGGACGACGCTCATATCCCAGAACACGCTCGTCCGAACCGGGACGACCCCGTCGTATCCGACCTCAACGAGCCGTTCGCTGACGCGGATCGCGTCGTCGTCGGAGAGATGGGGGCCGATCCCGGGAAGCGTGGGTCGCTCGGAGGGCACCTTCGTGATGAGCGGAACGTCACCGGCACGCTCGCGGATCTCCGCTTCGAGCAGTTCGAGGAACGCGACGCCCGCACCGATGTCCGGGTCGATCCCGAATCGATCCGTGCGACGATTATAAAACGGCGAGAGGAATTGCTGGACGATCCCCATGTTCGCGCCGGCGATGTGGACCATGTCGTAGCCGGCGTCGACCGCCCGTGCCGCGGCTCGACCAAAGTCGGCGGCGAGCGCCTCGACCTCATCGGTCGTGAGGACGTGTGGTGACAGATCGAGAAACCCCACACGGTCGAGCAGGCGGAGGGGCCAGGGCGGGCGGGAGACGGCGAGCTGGTCGAGGTCGGGGTTCGCCGTCCGATGGCCGGCGTGCCAGACCTCCATCGATCGAAGCCCGCCGTGTTCGAGCTGGATCGCGATCTTTGATCCGTGTGCGTGGATCCGCTCGGTCAACCGCGAGAGACGCTCGACGAACGACGGGTCGTGCACCCGGGTCATCCCCGGGGCCGCACAGCCGCCGTCCCCGCGGACGATCGTCGCGCCCTGGTGGATCAGGCCGACGCCCGCGGCCGCCGCGGGTTCGAGGTCCGCGATCAGCGTGTCGACCGCGTCAGGGCCGTTGCCGGCACACTCCAAAAGCGGCGCGCGGTAGAGCCGGTTTCGGAGCGTGAGCCCGCCGATAGAGACGGGGTCATCGAGCGTCGGCGAGGCCCGGTGCATGGGCGCAGGTAGGTCGGCGTCCGTCTTGACGGTTCGGTCGAACCGAGCCGTGTCGGCTCGCCGTCGCCGCCTCAGCCGGTAGCTTAACACGTCCCATCCCTTCGACCCGGTATGAAACGGACGCGACGTGACGTGCTCGGGCTGGGTGGGATCGCCGTGAGCGCGCTCGCCGGCTGTCTCGCACCGACCGGCGACGGCGGCCGGGTCGGGGTGAACCCCGCCAACGACCCCCCGGAACCGACCGACCCCGAGCGGGTGTCGGTGGACTCGAACGTCGATTACGGTGAGGTCTACGAGACGGTGTCGCCCTCGGTCGCACGGATCCAGATATACGTCGAGGAGGGCGCAGGCGGCCTCTTCGGCGGCGACGAGGGTGGCGAGGCGGGACAGGGGTCGGGGTTTTGCTACACCGACGACATGATCGTGACCAACGATCACGTCCTCGGCGAGTTCGATACGATCCGCGTCCAGACCGCGGAGGGAACGTGGCTCGACGCCGAGGTGGTCGGCCGTGACCCGTTCAGCGACCTCGCGGTCATCCGGACGGAGGGGAGCCTGCCGGGTGGGCCGTTGCCGATGGCGGAGGAGGTGCCGGCGGTCGGCACCGACGTGCTCGTCGTCGGCTCCCCGCTCGGCCTCTCGGGGAGCGCTACGCAGGGGATCGTGAGCGGAACGAATCGGACGATCCCTGGGGCGGTGACCGAGGCCGGCCAGTTCTCGATCGCGGACGCGATCCAGACCGACGCGGCGTTGAACCCCGGAAACAGCGGCGGACCGGTCGTCACCCTCGACGGCAACGTCGTTGGCGTCGCGACCGCGACGCAGGGCGAGAACATCGGGTTCGCCGTCTCGTCGGCCCTGGTGAACCGGGTCGTTCCCGAGCTGATCGAGACGGGGGAGTTCGAACACGCACACATGGGCGTGACCGTCGCGGAGGTCGACCCTCTCATCGCCGAGGCGAACGATCTCCCGGAGGCGCGCGGGGTCTACCTCGTCGACGTGGACGGGGCGGGCCCCTCCGGAGATGTCCTACGGGGCGGCGACGAGGAGGTCGTCGTCGAGGGTGCGCCGGTTCCGACCGGCGGCGACACGATCGCCGCGCTCGACGGAACGGAGATCGCCACGACCGACGATCTGTCGCGATATCTCGCGTTGGAGACGGATCCGGGCGACGACCTCGCGGTGACGGTCTGGCGCGATGGCGAGGAGGAGACCGTCGACGTGGAACTCGGTGTCCGCCCCGAGGCGTAACCGCTGCCGGCGACTGTAACCCCTAAATGCCCCCGTCCATAGGTAGGGGTATGAACGGGAATCGGTTCGGCCGGCTGTTTCAGGTGACCACCTACGGCGAGAGCCATGGCGAGGCGATGGGCGTGACCGTCTCCGGCGTCCCCGCGGGCGTCGAACTCGATCGGGAGGCTATTCAGGCACAACTCGATCGGCGAAAGCCCGGCCAGTCGATGATCACGACCTCGCGGGGCGAGCCCGACGAGGTCACGATCAACTCCGGGGTTCAGGACGGCTACACGACCGGCACCCCGATCGGCATGGTGATCCAGAACAAGGACGCCCGCTCCGGCAAGTATGAGCCGTATATTACGGCACCACGACCCTCCCACGGCGATTACACCTACTCCGCGAAGTTCGGGACGCGCAACTGGGGCGGCGGCGGCCGTTCCTCGGCGCGTGAGACGGTGAACTGGGTCGCCGCGGGTGCGGTCGCCGAGCAGGTCCTCGACGCCTCTCCGTACGACGTCGAGATCAAAGCCCACGTCAACCGCATCGGCGACGTCGAAGCCGGCCCGGTCACCTTCGAGGAGATCCTCGAACACAGCGAGGAGAACGCCGTCCGCTGTGCGGACCCCGAGGCGGCAGCCGAGATGCAGGAGCTGATCGAGAGGTACCAGCGCGAGGGCGACTCGATCGGCGGATCGATCTACTTCGAGTGCCGGGGGGTGCCCCGCGGGCTCGGCGCGCCGCGATTCGACAGCTTCCCGGCCCGCCTCGGCCAGGCGATGTTCTCCATCCCGGCGACTACCGCTGTCGAGTACGGTCTCGGAAAGGAGGCCAGCGCCGCCGCCGGCAAGGACCGAAACGAGGACTGGACGTTCGACGACGGCGAGTCGTTCGATCACGTCGTGAGCGACGAGGGCGACCCGGTCCCCGTCGGCAACGACCACGGCGGTCTGCAGGGGGGAATTACGACCGGCGAGCCCATCTACGGCGAGGCGACCTGGCATGCGCCGACCTCGATCCCGAAAAAACAGCGCTCCGCCGACTGGGAGACGGGCGAGGAGAAGGAGGTGCAGGTCGTCGGCCGACACGACCCCGTCCTGCCGCCACGGGCGGTCCCCGTGGTCGAGGCGATGCTGACGCTCACCGTCCTCGATTTCATGCTGCTCGCCGGGCGGATCAACCCCGACCGCGTCGACGGCGCGGTCGGCGAGTACGACACGGAGTATCACCCGAGCAGCCCACAAAACGAGTGAGTCGGCGGGATCGGGTTCGAGCGATACTCACGCGGACTCGACGGCGGCGAGGTCGGCGGCCTTCGAGCGTGCCTTGGCGACCACGGTCGGCCTGGCCTCGAAGGCGATCGTCACCTGATCGTCGGTGTAGGTCTCCTCGTTGACGTGTCCGTTGTCGTAGACCCAGGAGACGAGACTCATCGCGTCGTCCGAAAGCGGGAGAACGAGGCGTTCACGCTCCCATCGGGGAAGTTCCGACTCGACCCGGTCGCGGAGTTCAGCGATACCGGCCCCGGTGTGTGCGGAGACCGCGACGGGGTTCGGCGCGAGTCCCGAGAGGGCCGCCCGCTTGTCAGCGAGCTCGCCCGGTTCGAGCCGATCGACCTTGTTGAATACGGTAACGATGGGCGCCTCGTTGCGTTCATAGAGCGTCTCGTGGCTCGTGACCAGCTTCTCACGCACCGTCTCGACCGGCTCGCTCGCGTCGACGACGAGGAGCACGAGGTCCGCACGGTAGACCGAATCGAGCGTCGACCGGAACGACTCGACGAGCCAGTGTGGGAGGTCCGAAACGAACCCGACCGTGTCCGTGAGCAGGACGTCGCGCCGGTTCATCGCCGCCCGGCGGGTGGTCGTCCCCAGCGTCGTAAAGAGCATGTCCTCTGACTCCGCGGTGGGATCGAGATCCGGATGGCGGTCATCGTTTTCGTCGATGTCGAGCTCGGCGGCGAGTCGGCGCATCAGCGTCGATTTGCCGGCGTTGGTGTAGCCCGCGAGCGCGACGAGGTCGAAGCCGGAAGCCCGACGCTTCTCGCGACGGGCCTCCTCCTTCTCGGCGATCGAGGCGAGCTCGTCGCGGATCTCCGAGATCTGCCGTTTGATGTCACGTTCGACGCTCTCGTCGTACTCGCCGAGACCCATGAACCCCGGCCGCTCGTCCCGCTTCGCGAGGCTCGCTTTCGCCTGCGCACGGGGAAGTTCGTACCGCAGCCCCGCGAGCTCGACCTGCAGCTGGGCCTTCCGGGTGTTTGCGCGCTGGCCGAAGATCTCGAGGATGAGCGTGAACCGGTCGACGACCTCGACGCCCTCGGGCAGCTCGCTGCCGATGTTGAACGTCTGGTAGGGGCCCACGTCGTTATCGACGATCACGTAGCCCGCGTCCCGCTCGATGACCAGATCGCGAAGCTCCGCGACCTTGCCCTCGCCGAACATGAACGCGGCGTCCTCGGTTCGGCTCTGTGAGAGCTCGCCGACGACCTCGTAGCCCGCGGCGGCCGCGAGGTTCCGGATCTCTCCGAGGTCGGCGTCGCCGGAATCGACCCGTTTCGCGACGATCGCTCGGCGCGCGTCGGCGTCGTTTCCACTGGTCATCGGAGGAGGTCCCGTGCCGCGTAGGCCGCGTAGTGTGCTGTCTGCACGGTTGCGCGCTCCCCTATGCTCTCGACGTATTTAAAGTCGGGTCGGAAACTGAGCGCGACGAGCTCCGCCGGCTCGCCGTAGAACTCGCCGCCCTCCGAGACGATCGGACAGTCCGGTGGCTCCGGGAGGTTGCCGATCGCCTCCGCGGTCAACGCGAGGGTCGCATCGAGGGTCGGCCCCTCGCGGGCGCTCGCGAACCCCATTCCCTCGACCGATCGGATACGCGAGGAGTCGATGACGGCGTGGACGGCGGCCGCGACCATCAGGTATTCGCCGTCCTCCTCGTGGCGGCCGCTAATGTCGACGCCGACGACCTCAGGGGCGGGGATCGTTCACCTCGGCTGCACGGTGGGACGGATTCGATGCCATGTTCGCGCGTATGTCGGGAAGCGGCTTGAACCTTCGCGCCGAGAACCACCTCGGATCGGTTCCCCAACGGGCACACCGAACGGATCGCCCCGATCCCAACCCTTAGGCGTCATCGCCGGGAGCATCGCTACGTGACGGATCGAACCGCCGGGCGGAGCGACGACGGTCCCGCACGCTCGGCCCCCGTCGAGCCCGGCCCACTCCGGGGTCTCCTCGGCGACCCACGAAAGCGTCGATGGATCGCATGGGGCGCGCTGGCGCTCGTCTTCCTCCTCGTCAACCTTCATCGGCTCTCGACGGGAGTGCTTTCCGAGGAGTTGACGGCGGGGTTCGACCTCTCGGCGGCACAGCTCGGATCGGTTCATGCGGCGTTCTTCATCGTCTATGCGATCGTCCAGATCCCGACGGGCGTGCTCGTCGATCGGATCGGGCCGCGGTATGTCGGCGCGGGCGGAGCGATCGTCCTCAGCATCGGCGCAATCGGCTTCGCACTCGGGGACAGCTACGTCGCCGCGCTCGTCTCACGGGCGGTGATCGGCCTCGGCGGTGGCGTGATCTTCATCTCGATCCTTCGCTTCTGTGCGAACTGGTATCGTGCCGACGAGTTCGCGACGATGACCGGGATGACCGGGGCGATCGCGGGCCTCGGCGCGATCTTTGCGACCCTACCGTTGGCGCTCGCGGTGGGTGCGGTCGGGTGGCGGCCCTCGATCCTGTTTCTCGCGTTCGTGGGGCTCTGTTCCGGCGTGGCGGCGTACCTGCTCGTTCGAAACTCGCCCGAGGACGCCGGATTGGAGCCGATCGAGAACGTTCCACGACAGCCGTCGATGACGCTCGCGGAGACGGGCAGTCATCTCCGAGGCCTCGCTCAGGACCCGGCACAGTGGCTCCTTTCGGCCGTCTTTTTCGCGGCCAGTGGGGCCTTCCTCACGTTGATCGGCCTCTGGGGGGTTCCGTACCTCGTGGTCGTCTACGGAATGGACGTCCAGACGGCCTCGATATTCACGCTGATCGGCGCCATCGGCACGCTCGTCGGTGGCCCGGCGATCGGATGGCTTTCCGATCGCTACGAAAACAGACACGTCCCCATCAGCGTCGGCGTCGGGCTCTTCGCGCTCGCCCACGCGACCATCGCCGCGACGGGGCGTCCACCGCTCGTCATCGTCGCGGTTGTCTACTTCCTCTCCGGGTTCCTCGTCGGATCCGGACTGTTGACGCTCACCGTGGTCAAGGAACGATATCCCGCCGGAGCAAGCGGCGTTGCGACCTCGACGGTCAATGCCGCGGGGTTCGTGGGGGCCTCTATCCTCCCGTGGGTGATGGGAACCGCCCTCGACGCGTACCGGACCGGCGAGGTCGTCGGCGGCACCGTTGCCTACACGGAGTTCGGCTACCGGGTCGCCTTCGGGATCACCGCCGCGACGCTCACCGTCGGCTTTCTCTGTTCGCTGATCCTGTGGCGGGCCGAACGCCGGCGTAATTCGGTGGACGATGCGCCGGCGTAATTCGGTGGACGATGCGCCGGCGTGAGCGCGGCGTGGGCGGATAGGACGCCCATTCGTGGTCCGAACACGACGACGCCGTACCCTTATAAGTAGCGGCGGCCTCCTCCAACATCCATGCGCAAGGCTGCCGATGACGTCCACGTCGAGCGGCGTGAGTACGACCCCGACGCGGACCACTCGTTTCCCGACGAGCGGTTGAACGAAGTGCTCGAGCGACTCACGACCGACCCGGAGATCACGACCTATCTGGAGGCTCAGAACGTGAACGCCGTCACCCGAAAAGGGTACAACGATCACGGGACGAAACACATCCGGATCGTCCGTGACCGGGCGCTTCGCCTCTATGAACTGTTGAAACGCGGAAACGTGGAGTTCAACGGCGCGCTCCAACAGGGCCTTGAGGAGGCCGACGAACCGGTCATCATCGCGCTCGCAGCGACGCTTCACGACGTCGGGCACGTCGTCCACCGTGATGACCACTCCTACTACTCGATCCCCATCGCCGCGGACATCCTCGACCGGTTCCTCCCCGAGTTCTACGACGTCCCCGAACAGGTACGCGTGAAAGCCGAGGTGCTCCACGCCATCCTCTGTCACCACACCGAGGAGATCCCGTTGACCCGTGAAGCCGGCGTCATTCGGATCGCGGACGCCCTCGATATGGAACGCGGGCGCTCCCGCGTCCCCTACGAGAAGGGCGGTCGAGGGATCAACACCATCTCCTCGCAGGCGATCGAGAGCGTCAGCCTCTGTGAAGGGGAACGGACCCCGGCGCTCGTCGAGATACACATGAACAACGCCGCGGGCGTCTATCAGGTCGATTCGCTGTTGAAAGCGAAGATCGAACACTCGCTGCTTGAGGATGACGTCCGGATCGTCGCCATCAACACCAAGGATAACGGCGAGGATTCGCTCGTCGAACGGATCGAGCTTTAAAAACACACTGCGCCGTACGTCACGCGCTACTCGACCGGACGCTTCTTCTTTTCAAGCACACGAACGTCCTCGATCCGTGTCTCCGGATAGCCGCCATCGACGTCCTTCTCCGCGGCCTTGACCATGTCCCAGACGACGTTGAGCCCGGTGGTGACACCCTGTAACGCCTCCATCTCACAGCCGGTCTTCCCCGTCGTCTCCACGCCGACCGTCAGGGTGACGCGGTCATCGGCCACCTCGAAAGCGACATCCACGTTCGTCACCGGGATCTGATGGCACATCGGGATCGTCTCCCAGGTGTGTTTCACCGCGTCGATGGCGCCGATCCGGGCGGTCGCCAACACGTCCCCCTTCGCGACCTCGTTCGCACGGATCGCCTCGACGGTCCCGGGCGTCAGCCGGATCGTCCCGCGGGCGACCGCCCGCCGGTTCGTATCCGGCTTCGAGCCGACGTCGACCATCCGGGCCGCGCCGTCGGCGTCGGTGTGTGTCAACTCCGCGCTGTCGGCCGTATCGGCCCCCGTCGACGTGGGGTCGCTCTCGCCCACCGAAGGTCCTTCACTCATCTCTGTGGAGTTCCTCTGCGATTCGGTCGATTAAATCCGTCGCCACGAGCCCATTTCCGGACGCTTCGGCGGCCGCGTCGCCCGCACGTCCCGTGACGTATGCGCCGAGCGCCGCGGCCTCGAACGGGTCAAGCGTCGCCGCGAACGCCGCGACCGTGCCGGCCAGTACGTCGCCGGTCCCGCCGACCGTCATTCCCGGGTTGCCGGTCCGGTTCAGCCGGACCGTCCCGCCGTCCCCGGCGACGATGACGTCGACGGCACCTTTCACGAGCATCGTCGCGCCGAGATCGGCGGCGAACGCACGCAGGATCTCGCTCCGCTCGTGGGGATCCTCGTGGGTCTCCCCGCCCATCGCGACGAGTTCGCCCTGATGTGGCGTACAGATAAGGTCGGCCTCGGTTTCGACCTCGGGGACGACCGCGAGGGCATCCGCGTCGACGACCGCGCGCCCCGTGTATCGTTCGAGAAACCTCCCCACGAACCTGCGGGTTCGATCGGCATGGCCCAACCCCGGGCCGAGCACGACGACGTCGACCTCAGCGGCCCGTTGCAGGACGGCGTCGACGTGGTCATCCGTCACCGACTCGCCGGGCAGGGAATGAACGATCAGGTCCGGGGAATACCCCTGCACTTCGCGGGCAACGTTTGCAGGACAGGCCACGCGAGCGAGGTCCGCTCCGGCCCGGAGCGCGGCGCGGGCCGAGAGCGCGGGTGCGCCCGTGTACGGGCCTCCGCCCACGACGAGGACGGTTCCGTTGTCGCCCTTGTGTGAGTTCGGATCGCGTCCGAGCGGCAGGAGGTCCCCCGGGCCGGTGTACAGCTCCGCGGCGTCCGGGATCCCGATGTCGGCCACGGTGACGCTCGCCTCCAACGCGGCCAGTCCCGGTTTCTCATCGTGAAACGTGACGATCTGGTCGGCCTCGACGGCGACGGGCGAGCCGCCTCCGGTTCCGTCGCCATCGCCATTCCGTCCATCGCCGTCGCCTCCCCCCGTCGGCTTCCCGGTGTTCGCGTCGATACCGGTGGGAACGTCGACGGCGATCACCGTCGATCCACGGTCCCGGGCCTCCGCGATCGCCGCCGTCGCCGTCAGTTCGGGCTCACGAAGCCGCCCGGTGACGCCGGTGCCGAGCATGGCGTCGACGATGACGTCAGGGGTCGCAAGCGTGACCGAGGTGGAATCGGTGACGACCGTTCTCGGGACGTCCGCGGCCACCAACGCGTCCCAGTTCTCGCGGGCTATCCGCGTGCTGATCGTGTCCGGGCGGCCGAGGAGGATCACCCGAACGTCGTATGCCGAGAGGAAGCGGGCCGCGACGAAGCCATCGCCGCCGTTGTTGCCGCGCCCGCAGACGAGGGTGACCGAGGAGCCCGGCTCGGCGACGTCACGGACCGCCCGGGCGACCGCGTTGCCGGAGGATTCCATCAGTTGCTTTCGCGGGACACCGAGCGCCGCCGCGTTCGCGTCAACCGCCGCCATCCGCTCGCTCGTGATCATGGCCCACGGTTCTCACGGGGGCGGATTAAGCGTGTGTGGCCGGCGACGATCACAGCAGACGCACCAACGCCGGGAGTACCGTCGTGACGTCGGCTCGAATGTCGTAGGCGGCGGTGTCGCTGTATCGGGTCCGTTCGAGGTTGCAGATCGCGAGCGTCCCCGTGCCGATCCGCGCGGGAAGGGATGCGGCCGGGTCGACCGTGAGCGACGAACCGGCGACGAGGAACACGTCGCTTTCGGCCGCCAGCCGTTCCGCCCGGGAGTGGGCGACCGCTGGAAGCAATTCACCGAACAGGACGACGTCCGGTTTATATATCCCGCCGCACGGGCACGTGGGCGGCAGTTCACCACCACGTGCTCGTCTTCGGACGGGTCCCGCCTTTCGGGTCGACTCGCACCGGTCACAGACGACCCGTGCGTTGCTTCCATGCAGCTCGATGACGTTCCCCGTCCCCGCAGCCGAGTGGAGCCCATCGGTGTTTTGCGTTATCACCGCATCGAGGACGCCGTCATCGACGAGCTCGGCGAGCGCATAATGTGCCGGGTTCGGCTCCGCACCGTCAGTCGGCTCCATGTGATCGTACAGGTCGAGCCGGTCGCGCCAGAACCCGGCGGGGTCGCGCTCGAACCGCGACCGGTGAAACGCCGCCGGATCGAACACCTCCCCCCAGACACCGTCCTCGCCGCGGAACGTCGGAATCCCCGAGGCGGCCGACAGCCCCGCACCGATGAGCGCGACTGCCGTGTCGGCGGCCCGAAGGTCCCCGGCAAGCCCGGTGAGGGATCCACACAGGTCGGTGTCAACCTCGGATCCGGATTCGTCCATATTCGATATAGCACGTTCTGGTGTATAAGTCCCGTAGCCGACTCGACTGCCGTCCGCGAAACACGTATCGAAGTCGTTCGACTAACCGATCGACTCCGCAACGATTAGGGAGCGGCCAGCGCAAGGGCCGATATGCACTCAGATTGGGGTGACTGGCTCCCGCGTGCGATCGCGGCCGCCGAACCCGACACCGTCGCGTGCTGGTATCTCGGTTGCAACGGATTCGCGATCAAAGGCTCCGATGGGACGGTTCTCTGGATCGATCCCTACGTCGGCCTCGGCGATCCGCCGCGGACGATCCGCATGATCCCGGTCCCGTTCGACCCGGAGGACGTCGATCGCGCCGACGCCGTGCTCGCCACCCACGAACACACCGACCACGTTCACGGAGCCTCACAGGCGCCGATCCTCGCGAACACGGGTGCCGAGTTCATTGCACCGGACGATTCGCTCGCCGTGGCCCGGGAGGAGGAAGCCTGGACGGAGGCGTACGACGTGACGGAGGAGCAGTTCCTGGAGGTGACCGAGGGCGACGAACTGCGGATCGGCGAGTTCACCGTTCACGTCGTCGAGACCTACGACCCGGACTCGACACACCCGGTCGGCTACGTTATCGAGCATGCGGACGGAACCCTGTTCCACGCGGGCGACAGCAAGCCCGCCCCCTCGTTCGCCGCGCTCGGGGATCGTTTCGACATCGACGTGGGTATCCTCGCGTTCGGATCGGTCGGAAACGTGGCCGATAAAGAGACCGGTGAACCCGTACGGACCAAGTGGTACAGCGACGAGAACGAGATCGTGGAGGCGGCGAGCGACCTCCAGCTCGACCGCCTCGTTCCGACACACTGGGACATGTGGAAGGGACTGACCGCGGACCCGACGGCGCTTCACGCACACGTGGGGAGCTTCGAGCATCCGCGAACCCTCGAAATCGTCGAGATAGGCGATCGGGTCGACCTCTGAGGTCGCATTCGACCCGACGACCGCGGACTCCACGCCGTTTTCACGCGGCAGGGAATGGTATCACTCATGAAACTTGGCCCGGGTAATTTAAGCCCTTGGTTGCGAAGGATGCGAACATGAGCGAACGGACGGCAGAGGCGGCCACCACCGTCGAGGAGGACGGTATTCGCGTCGATAAGTCCTTCAGCGACGACGAGTTCCCCGTACCGGCGATCCGATATGCCCTCGAATCGACCCGGGAGGACGCCGTACGGGTGCGTATCGTGGATACGATCCCGGAGTCGTTCCCGATGGATCGAGTCGGGTTTCACCCGGAATATGAAAGCGAGAACTGGACCGCATACAAAGACCACCGCGTGGAGTTCGAGCGCGTCTTGGATCCGGGCGAAACCGTCGAGACGGTCTTCGGGATCCGCTCCGACGATCCCGATCTCGACGGCTTCATGGCGACGCCGATAATCGAACACGTCCCCGTCGGCGAGGAGATAGAGGACGTCCTCGGGACCGGTGAGACCGACGCCGTCCGCGAGGTGCTCTCGGGTGACCGTGCCACGCTCCCGGGTATGGAGGAACCGGTTGACACACCCCCGGAAGAACCGGTTGACACACCCCCGGAAGAACCAGTGGAAGAGCCGCCCGAGGAGCCGGTGCCGGAGGCAGAAGGGTCCAGCCCGACGCCTCGATCGGTCGACGACGAGACCCATGCCGCGGTGACTCGCCGGGACGTCGAGCAGGAGGAACCGGCAGAGCACTCCATGGACGAGGAGCCGGTGGATGAGGATCCGGCGGACGACGAGGAACTCGACGAAGCAGAGGACGTCGAAGACGTCGAAGAGACGGACGAACCCGACGAAGCGGATACGGACGAACCCACCGGAGGGGAGACAGAGGAAGAACCCGTGGCCGAACCCGAACCGGAGGCCACCCCGCCCGAACCGGCCGCTGGCAGCATCTCCGCGGCGCTGGCTGCGGAGATCAGGGAGGGGAGCGTCGAAGAGGAGGACCTCCAGTTGTTGCGATCGGAGCTCGACCTCAACGTTCCACGGAGCGTCGACGTTAGGATCAGTCGACTTCAGTCGAGTGTCGCCGATATCGAGGCGTACGCCGACGCGCTCGCCGAGTTCATCGACGACGAGGGGACCGCCCGCGACGTCCTCGAAGGACTCACCTCCCGGGTGGAGGAGGTCGAATCCGAGCTGACGGCGGTTACGGAGGGCATGGAGACCGCAGCGAGCGAACGGGAAGATACGATCGCGGATGTCGAGGAACTACACACCTCGGTTGACGCGCTCGAAGCGTCAGTCGACTCGATCGGGGGGACGGTTGCATCGGTCGACTCGCGGGTCGAGACCGTCGAATCGGAGGTCCAAAGCGTCTCCGACGATGTCGAGGCGGCCTACGAGGACCTCACCGACGTGACCGATCGTGTCGCGGGCGTCGAGGACGGGGTCGAGACGGTCGAATCCCAGCTTGAGGGGGTCGAATCGACGGTCGGATCGATGCGGTCGGATGTCGACGAGATGGGGGCCGACCTCACGGCGGTCTCGGAGACGGTGGAGGACGTCGATGACGACATCGAAACCCTGTATGAGGGCGTCGATGACGTCGATGCGGCGGTCTCCGGAATGGAGGGCCGGCTCGACGGAATGAAAGAGCGAGTCAATCGGTTCGATGAGGAGTTCAACGACGTCTGGGACGATATGGCCGAGGTCGACACCCGCCTCACTGACGTGGAGGATCGACTCGGCGACGATGTCGCGGACGTCGAAGCGGAGATCCAAGAGATACACGATCACCTCGAACAGCTTGAGGCGTTCCGGAAACGGCTCAACGAAGCCTTCGGCCCCTAAGCGGGGGCCGGACGTACCGGTCGAAAGCGGAACCCGTTTTACCCGCCGTGTCCACCCGCCGATAATGACCGATCCCGTCCCGGTCGCCGTCCCACGAAAGGGCCGTCCACTGGAGGCAGTACTCGAACGCATCGCCGTGGCCGGCCAACATGAGGCGCTCGACCGGCTCGCAGATCGGGTGAGCAACACGCTTCGATACGAGAAGGCGGTGACGAAGGGCCGACTTACCGCCGACTCCGGGCCGTATCACCGACTTGCGGAGTACTCCGAGCCCGGGGAGCCGAACGAACCGGAGTTCACGTTGATGCGGGATGACCGGGACGGGAAGCCACGGCGGATCGTCTTCGACTCGGCGATGGTTGACCTCGGCGATGTGCAACTAAAACTTGTGGGACGTGAGGAGCCGTTTCGGGCGCTCCGAACCCACGAGTTCGCGCTCGGCTTCGACTCTGCGGACCTCGTGTTGGAGGAGGTAGTCGGTATCGAACCGACCGGGATCGACGACCTTGCGGCGGTCAACGAACGGATCGACCCGTTGGATACCGACGTCCGTGTCGTGAGCGGGCTCGGTGATACGGTGTATCATACGCTGATGGCCCGACCGGCAGTGTTGCCGACGGGAACCGCGCTCGACCGCTCGTTCGTCACTGAGTATCGCGGTGAGTTGTGTATCTCCCCGAGGTACGAGCGATTGGTCAATGCGGTCCTTGGAACCGACGCCCTGTCCGGGATCGAGTTCGTCTATCCGGAGCCGAGCGAACCTGAGGAGGCGGCCATCGCCCGCGCCGATCTGGGGGTATATCTCACGGTAACGGGCACGACCGCACGTGAGCACGGCTTGGTCCTCGGGGAGCACCTCTTTCCGAGCGAGACTGTGCTGATGTGTAACGTCGCGGAAGGGTCCCCCACCGTGGATCGGGCCCGTGAGCGGCTCGTCGAGAGCCATCCGGATTCGGCCATTGCGATATAGTCGTAAAAGCGCCGACCGCACTCAAGCGCGGAGTCGCTCCCGGTGGTGCTCGGTCACGAATCGTCTGAAGTTCTCGAAGACCGGATCACCGACGACGCTTTCGAAGTCGTAGCCCCGTTCATCCCAGTCGAAGTCGGCCGACAGCCGGTCCCGAAGATCCACCGTGATCTCCGGGTGGAATTGAACCGTCCACATCGGGGCCGTTCGGTGGCGGGTGCCGAATACCGGCGCATGGTCCGCTGCCGCGATAACCTCCAGCCCCGTCCCGACCTCGATCACCTGATCGCCATGGAGGGAGACGACGACCGGGTCGAGCCCCGCAAAGAGATCCGTATCCGTTAGCTGTACCTCGACGAGCGCAGCCTCCGTTCCCACGTGCTCGACGGTCCCACCGAGGGCCGTGTTGACGATCTGGTGGCCGAAACAGACCCCGAGCGTCGGTATTTCACGGGAGACGAGCTCGCGAACCAGCGCTTCCTGTTCTGGGATCCAGCCATGGGTGTCGGCTTCATAGACGCCTGCGGTGCTTCCGGAAAGAACGACCCCGTCAGCCCGTGAGAGGGGTACGCGTTCGCCTGCCGGGTAGTCGATGGATTCGGCTTCCGGAAAATACCCTGAAAGCGCCTCGCAGTGATAGTTGGAGCCCGGATCCACCTCGTTGTGGACGACGTAGATCTGAGGATCCGGTCGCTGAGACATTGATCAACCGTAATACGCTCTCCGAAATATAGACTCCGGCAGCTTTCGTTGAACATCCGGGAGGCCTCATTTTTGGTATAGCAACATGAGATACATACGATCCGAAACGAACGGCGTGCGGGTCGTTCTCACCCATTCTCTACGGCACAGATCACGAAAAGTGCGGGATGCAGGCAGACCTCGACCACCATATGCGTCGATACCAACGATGCAGAACCATTCTGTATAGTGAGTTCAGTCGACCGTGCCACCTACGAAGTCGTGGGATTCACCGAGATCCGAAATCGCGCGTTTCCTCGATGGTGGTGTACGGTTTTGTGTCCCTTCACAGCGGTCGTGGTCCAGTTGCGACCCTGGATGTGCGTTCCAGCGCGTATCGCCCGGTCAACGGGCCTTCCATCCGACCTGTGGTCGGCACTTCGACGCGACGAATGTCGACCGTCGCTCCATGGGGGTATCCTATCCGCACGGTGCCACGATTCGCGTCGGCCGAGCCGTTACCTTTTGGACGGGCACGGCCGATTGTTCCCACACGGGTCGAGGGATCGAAGCTCTGACACCGCCGAAGACGACCTTTCCAGTCATGGAAATGCCCGTACTGTTGAATACAGCACCACGCCGCAGAGGGCTTCCGTGTTCATCCCACCTAAGGCGTGGTCGTTTTCCTGTAATCCGTGTAACAACGAGGGTCCCCGAGGTCAGTAGGTAGACTGGAGAGACAAACAGTGGGGTTCTAACGCGCCTCCATCGCCGACCATCCCGGAGGACGGTTATATCACTCGAAACGGTTCTAGCGGTGCCACACGTGGTTCAGAGGCCCGCTTAACGGCCGGACATGCACGCCCTAGAGCTCCCGAATCGAAACGAGGCCCTCCGGAAGTACCTTCCAATACGGGAGGACGTGAACTTCATTAATGCATAGAGAAGAGACGGTCGGATCGTCTCCGCACACGATCTCGTTCAAACGGTTGCGGTCAATTCACAGATCGGTTCAATGTGACCACCCAGACCGTTGAGAGAATCACGTATCGCGTTGCCCGGGTCCCCCGTCGATTCGGGGTGGAATATGAGAGTGCGAACACGCGGTCGAGAAACCGACGGGAAGGATAAAATAATCCTAATATTTGGGACTGCAACGGGAGAGTAGTAATGATAATTTCCGGTCCGTTGTATGGTTTATTCTGAAATATAGTTCCCAACAGATCCCAAAATCGGTTCTAGAATCGAGCATAAAGTTACTTATCCTGAACAGTGGGATATGTTGAAGTGGGTGGCGCGCGATCGGTCCATATCGATGTCAGGGGACAGGCGATCGGTGAAGACGTACGTGCCGGAGT
>Ga0207421_10002385_pt1 | contig 23289 bp, 22 predicted proteins | sample SodLakKL_010_SED_4_FD_187542 | JGI IMG/M metagenome (GOLD analysis project Ga0207421, IMG submission 187542) | Alkaline sediment microbial communities from Lake Tanatar, Kulunda Steppe, Russia - 8KL_010_SED (SPAdes) (version 2) | ecosystem: Environmental > Aquatic > Non-marine Saline and...
GTGCGAGGAGATCGGACTTCCGATCGCGAGTGGAGGTTTCTCTACCTCCTTTTCAGACATCGTACCCGCCGTCGTCGTGTCGGTCGTGGGACGTCTCGTGACCGAAAGACCCTTAACAAAACCCGCCAAGAATGTGGGGGATAAGATAATTATCGTCGGAAAGACCGACAGGTCGGGAAATGACACCGTGTACCGTGCAGGTTTGGTCGACCAGATGAGACCTGCCGATGCTCTCTTTGAGGAGGAAAGGGAGACTATGAAGGCGACCATAGAAGCCTTCGAAACGAGTAAAGTCAACGCTTGCTCCGATTTGGGTGCGGGGGGAATCGGTGCGGCGGTCTGTGAATCCGCCCGGTCCGGAAATTTCGGAGCTAAAGTCGACCTTTCAAAGGTACCGATAAGGGAGGAGGAAATAACTCCGGAGGAGATCCTCGTGTGCGAAACCCAGGCCAGAATGCTGATACAAGTATCTCCCGAAGACGTCGCCGAGGTCATGGAAAGGTTGGAATCTGCGGGAGCATCCGCTGCAGTTATCGGAGAAATCACTGACGACGACAAGGAAGTCTTCACATGGGGAGATGAGACGGTTGCGGTAATACCGAATGAACCGATAGAAGAGCAATTGAAAGAGCTTGAATAATGCAGAAAAAGTGTTGACCTGTGTTCAAAGGGAAAATTTTGAAGCCAGCTGGTTCGAATTTGTGAGATTGATAGAGACGTGTATATGTTTTTGCACGAAATGAAGAAGCAAATACACGTGCAAATATGGGAATAGGAGGTATTGGAGGGACTGAAATCTCCAGATTGTTCTATAAGTTATGCTTGCTTTTAAATCGAAGTCAGGTTGTGGTAAGGAGAATTTATTTCATCTCATCTGTTGGGGGGGTTAGAGAAGATCCGTGATCGAGTGACGATAATCGTCGCGGGCAAGTGTGTGGTTTCTGATTCTGTAGAGTACTTGTCACGGACACGAGATGTAACGATTTTGGAGTTTTATGTCTTTGATATGGATGATGGTGTAGTGAGTTCGGTTGAGGAACTTCCCGAAGCCGAGAGCGTTGAGAAAGACGGCGATTCACTGAGAGACATCGTTAAGGGGAGTGATGATTCGAGAGTGTTGGTCTCTGAGGCTATAACTCGGGCGGGATTATCATCGGCATGGTTAAAAGATCGAGAACATCGGAAGAATGCATGTGGCTGTTCTGAAAACGATAAAATCAATATTTCTCTTCGGGTGTTGTGGATTTTAGTTTGTCTAAGATCGCTGCGATCATTAGGAATATACTGCCCCCTATGATAAATGTTATCGAGAGGGCCCAGTACCAGGCTATCGACCAGTCTGTAATAATGAATTGATACAAACCGTAACCGGCTGGTATCGCAATCCCTATAATTAGTAAGGCGAACCCTATTTTCCAAAGATCCATAAAATCACTCTAGCTTCACGGCCGTTCCATAGGCAAGTATTTCGGCAGCTCCACCCATAACTGAGCTGGTCATGAATCTGACGTTTATCACTGCGTCTGCACCCATCTCTTCTGCCTTTTCCACCATTTCGTTAATTGCTTCCTCTCTGGATTCGGAAAGCATTTCTACGTATTCATCTATTTTACCGCCGGCGATATTTCTGAAAGCAGCTTTGATGTCCTTTCCCAGTCCTTTAGCCCGGATAGTGTTTCCACGCACTAATCCGAGGATCTCTTTAATCTCTTTCCCTGTGACGAAATCCGTATTGACAACAATCATGTTTATCTATTAAAATATTTGGAAAAAATTACTTAAAAAGATTTCTTAATAATTATTACGTTTTGAAATTATTTTAAAAACTTTATATATCCCCGAAAATTAGAAAAAATATATATTTTGAAAAAAATATAGTAATATTATTAAAAATTTAATTAAAATCAAATAAATATAATTTTTTTATCTTTAGCTGTTATTAGAAAAATTAATTCCTCTTTATCTATTAATAAGATATAAATATAAATTTACAAAGAGATTTACTCTTAATTAATAGCCGACGCCTCAAAATGAGGTTTTCCCGTGATCGTTATCAACGGTACGAACATTAGTAGGATTAAGTAAGGTAAAAACGCGCGCCAATTTTCGCGCCCTGCTCGACAGTACTCGGTTTTACGTGCCGTGTCAAGAGAGAGACGCCTAAAATGATAATTAGCGAAATTCCCGTCCATATCCATGTTTGATCCGTTTCGATACCTAAAACAAATAGAATTGAAATCCATATGGAGACCGTTAGGGATACTGATAAAGGATAAAGAAAATACTCCTTTAAATTATTCATATCCTATCGATACGCGTACTAAAATATGTGTAACGTTTAGAGCGTGATAAATCTTAAATAATTAGATTAGGCATGAATTTTGTTTTGCATCGCATTTTCAACCGTTTAACTCTATTTAAAAAAAATCTTGCTTGAAAGTCCTTCACCTGTTCCCGCGTAATCGGATGGGGTTTGAGTAGAGGATGGAACCTTTCGAGCGGATTGTCGGGGTAGATCAACCCACGTAGTTTACGTCTTTATTTTTTTCTTCCTCTGGAAGGTCTACATTTCCGAACTTGTTTTCGTATTTTTCTATGTTCCTCTTCAAGGCTTTAAGTAGCCTCTTCGCTTGTTTCGGCGAAATCGAGACTATCGATTTGGCTTTCGCCATGCCCGTTCCCTGTATTCTTTGGATAAATCTTAGCGAAAATTCGTCGTCGGAGTGAGCGATCTGAACCATATTTGCGTAGACCGGGTCCAGGTCTTTGGAAATTTTAATATTCAACTTTTTTTCTTTTGACATAAATCGTCCCATGAAAAACCATACCCTGAAGCTTGAAATATCTTCCCGTCCGTCAAATAAAGTCCGGATCCTCTTTCGGCGGTCGGGCGACGAACTTTTTTGTGGAAGCTTGCGTGTAGTTGGCCCCGGGGAGGTCCGGCCTGGTGCTCGAATGATTTTTGGGAAGAGGGGGGATTTCGTGAGGTTGCTTCGAAAGTGATCTGTCTCTATCTAGATTGGCAAGAGAATGTTATACGTGGAGAGGGAACCTGCGGGTTTAAACATTAAATAGTTGAGGGAAATCGATCGATCAGGACAATTCGTACCTCAGCAGCGCCCCTATCCCTTTAAAGGCGTTGTTGAACTGTTTGCCTTCCTCCGTTTCCGTTGAGATAAATTCGACCTCCGCCCCGGTTTGATCCGCGAGCTCGCAAAGTTCCTGGACAGCGTCCGCCGTCTCGACAATTTCGAGCTCCTTTTCCCCGCACTCCGGGCAGGGTTTGTCTGGAAGACTTTTTCCAAAATCGGACTTGCTGTCTATCGTTTTTCGGAATTCGTGTCCGCAGTACCCGCATTCGACTTTGACTTCTTCCATCTCCCTCGCCTCAGAGATCAGTAAGGTTTCGACGGCGCCGCTCTTGAGATGCCGCCTGACTTCGTGTGCTCCGTAGGTGACCATCCCCTCGCTGGAGACGATCCCAGACATGAATTCCTGTACGAGCGACTTCTCCTTCGTCACATCCAGGTCCTTGAGAACCTCTCCGGCTTTGTGGATAAGTTCCTTAATTCCCTGTTCGCTGGAATACCCCGTGTCGAATACGGAAGCGATCTTATTTTCCACATCGTCTTTCAGGAAGTCCCCTTTGAGGAATTTGTTCTTTGTGGGGCCAGGTCCGCCCACTATTATGGCCCTGATGTCCGAGTCTCCGAAGAAGGATCTGTTTGACACTTCGCCGACCCTTTTTAGGAACTGATTGAGCGCTTTGTCCCTGAGCCTTTCGAACCTCTGGGCGGATTGGCCTCCCTTGCTGTGCTTCCCCCAGACATTCGAAGTCATGTGGGATTCGATGTCCAAGTGCTTCCCCTTCAGGGTCGCGATGGTCGCCTCTTTGGCGTCGAGCACGATCAAGCCGACTTTTTCGCTCGTCTCGATCGCCTCCCTCAAGGGTTCGAGCATGAACTCCTGATCGCATCTGTAGAGTCTCGACTGGACGGGGTCGGGGGGTTCCACCCAGAATAGCTGAATGTCCGTCTTTCCCTCCTCACCCGTGGTGTTTCCTGCAAATATTGCCATTCCGTTTTCGGGTGCTTTGTTTCCTTGTTTTTCCGAATATTTTTGAAGGAAGTTGATGATTCTACGCAACGCGGAAACCACGTTCTTTCGTGTGTTCTTCGACTTGATGTTTTCGGCGGTGCCTTCCTCCTCCCTCAATTGTTGTACGACTACGTTGAGGTCGAATTCGGGGGGTATGTAGACGGAAATTAGTTCGGTTCCCCTTCCTTCGATTTCGTCCAGTTTCTCAAGCAACTTCTTGTACTGATACTTATCTTTACTATCGCCGGGCATGTAGACCACCAACTATTAGCTATACATCAATGATAACTGTTTATCTTAAAACCTCTAACGAATCCCCTTGGAATTCCGACTTTCTATATATCGAAGGTACTTTGAAATCGCTAACTGGGAGTTTCACTACAGAAAAATCGCTCAAATTTGAGCGAGTCCAAGGTCGATCTTTTCCAGTTTTTCGACGTCGGTCTCTACTGTTTCGTCGTCGATTTTCGTCTTTCCGTCACGTTCCAATATATAATGCTTTTCGCACATCCATCTCTCGCCCGTGAAGATAGTAGCATCTTCACCACAGACGGCGCATTCTTTCAGTTTCTACACCTCGGTCCAGCCACGGGGCGTTATGTCAGGTTATCAATAAAAACACTTTGGTTTTTTAAAAACCCTTTATATAGATTTGAAGGCGGACGACATTATACGAGACGCCCTTTAAAAAGGCTTCGCGATGGGTGGAAACCCGAGAATTATAAACGGATCGACCGAAATAGAACTGGGATCAACGATGAGGGTGACGATATGCCTTGGAGGTTCCACATTCAATTCCGACGGTTTGGAAATTCAAACTATCGAGGAGATAGCGGACTCCATCAACGCGATCATGGGTAAAAACCACGAAGTGTTAGTGGTCGTAGGAGGGGGAAGCACCGCCAGGACTTACATAAGCGCGGGGGAAAAACTTGGAGCGCCCAACAAAGAGCTCGATCGACTCGGAATCATGGCCACGAGGTTGAACGCGGGACTCTTGATCTCGGCCCTGGGCGATATCGCCGGGCAGGATCCACCCAGGGAGTTCGAGATGGCCATTCGCGTTTCCCTAAGGGGAAAAGTTCCAGTTATGGGCGGGACAACGCCAGGCCACACCACCGATGCGGTCGCGGCCGAACTGGCCGACGTAAGCGACTCCGAACTGCTAGTCTTCTTCACGGACGTCGACGGGGTCTACACGGCGGATCCGGACGAGGACGAGGAGGCTGAGAAGATAGAGAATATGACGGTTTCCGAACTCGTGGATTTAATGTCCAAGCTGGAATTCAAACCGGGGATGGCGGCGATAATCGACCCGCTGGCCGCCAGGATCATGGAGAAGTCCAATATTCGCTCTCTAGTTCTGGGGAAAGATGAGATAGAGCGACTTCCTGAGATAATTGAAGGGTCCGAACATTGCGGGACTGAAATAGTTCCGGAAGATCGTGATTCGAAGGGTTGACAAAAGTTCAGTTCCTTTCGATCCGCGTGATTTCGATGGGTTGATTCTGGACCTCTATCAAGGTCTCGGATTCTTCGGAATCCTGAAATTCGATCTCCTCGATGTTGATTGCGCCCTTTATCAACTCGGCGACTTCGTCCACCTTTTCGATGTATCCTCCGTCGGTCCTCAGCTCGACCAGTTTCAACTCTTCGTTTAGAGGTATTCCGTTGTCGGACTTCCATCTCCTGACCTCGGCTATGACGTCTTTGGCGATTTCGCCCAACTCCTTCAACTCTTCGTCGATGTATTTCCCGTCGATTTCGGGCCAACTTGTCAGGTGGATGCTCTTTACCCCTTCGGTTTCTGCGAACAGTTCCTGGTATATCTCCTCGGTGATGTGGGGGATGATGGGTGAGAAGATCTTTAGACAGGCGAGAAGTCCGCGGTAGAGCGTATTCACCGCCGCATTTTTACTTTCTTCCCCGACGGTTTCGGGTTCGTACAGCCTGTGTTTCACCATCTCCAGGTAGTTGTCGCAGAAAATGTTTTTGAAAAAAGTCTCTATGTTTCTCCTCACCTTGCTGATGTCGTAGTTCTCGTAATGATTTTCGCACTCCTCCGCCACTTCGTCGATTCTGGTGAGTATCCATCTGTCGGCGATTTCGAGTTCCTCCTCTAAGTCCGGGTCGAGGTCTTCGAGGTGCATGCCGACAAACCTCGAGGCGTTCCATATCTTCCTCAGAATTTTGTTCCCCCTCCTCACGTCCTTTTCCTGGTAGATGATGTCTTCGCCCGTACCCGCGCCTCCGGCCCAGTATCGGAGGACGTCCGCGCCGTGTTCTTCTATTATTCCGTCCGGACTCACCCCTGTACCTTTGCTGCTGCTCATCCCCACGCCCTCTTCGGTGTACACGTATCCGGAGATCATAACCTCCTCCCACGGAATCGTGTCGTGATGCAGGTGGGATTTGAGTATCGTGTAGAAAGCCCATGTCCTTATTATGTCGTGGGATTGAGGTCTCAGGGTCATGGGGAACATTTCTTCGAAAAATTCGTCGTCTTCCTTCCACTTCATGGCTATCTGCGGAGTCATGGAGGACGTCATCCAGGTGTCCATGACGTCCATCTCGGGCTCCAGTTCCGTAGATCCGCACTCCCGGCACTTCTCGGGCCCCACGTCGCCGCTGCGGGGGTCTACGGGTAGGTCTTCCTCGTCCGCCAGCGCGACTTCTCCACAGTCGGAGCAGTACCAGACCGGGAAGGGTACCCCGTAGGCCCTCTGCCTGGAGATGCACCAGTCCCATTTGAGGTTCCTGACCCAGTCCCTGTACCTGTTTTCGAAGTAGTCCGGGTGCCAATCTATCTCTTCGCCGCGTTCTATGAGGTCCTCCTTGTGTTTTAGGGTCTCCACGAACCACTGTTTGGTGGGTATGAACTCTATCGGGGTTTCACATCTCCAGCAGACGCCGACGGTTTGCTGTAAATCCTCCTGATCGAAGATAATACCCCCCTCCTTGAGGTCTTCGATTATCTTCTCCCGGGCTTCCTGTATGTCCAAACCTTCGTAGTCCCCCGCCTTTTCGTTCATCCGACCTCTTTCGTCTATTGAAATTCTGAGCGGTAGGTCGTGTTCCTTCCACATTTCGACGTCGGTACTGTCTCCGAACGTGCAGATCATTACGATTCCGGATCCGAACTCAGGGTCGACCTCCTCCGACTCCATTACAGGGACTTCGTATCCGAACAGGGGGACCTTCGCGTTCCCGCCGACAAGGTCCTCGTGTCTCTCGTCCTCGGGGTGGACGAAGACCGCGACGCACGAGGGGAGGAGCTCCGGCCTCGTCGTGGCTATCTCGACCTTCTCCCCGTTTTCAAGTTCGAAGTAAAGGTAATTCAACAGTGTGTGTCTTTCCTTGTCCTCCACCGTCGCCTGTGCGAGGCTGGTCTCGTGAAAAGGACACCAGAGGGTCGGTTCGTCACGCCTGTAGACCTCCCCTTTGTCGTAAAGGTCCAAAAACGAGGTCTGGGCGATCTTCGTACTTCGATCCCCGATGGTCTGGTAAAACGTGCTCCAGTCCCAGGACATCCCTATCCGGTTGAAGATTTCCGTCATCTCCCCCTCCAGGGTTTCCGCGGCGTTTCTGCACTCCTCTACGAATTTCTCCCTTCCGACGTCCTCCCTCCTGATTCCGAGTTCCTCCTCGACGTACCTCTCCGTGGGGAGACCGTTGTCGTCGTAACCCACGGGGAAGAAGACTTCGTACCCGAGAAGCCTCATCGCCCTGGCTATGATTTCGAACTCGATGTAGTTCTTTGCGTGCCCCATGTGCAGATCGCCGGATGCGTATCGAGGCGGGGTGTCGATTGAGAATGTCGGTCGTTCAGAACCGGGATCGAACTCGTCGACTCCCCATTCGTCCCATTTTTCCTGCCATTTTTCCTCTATTTCGTCCGGATCGTGAGCCTTCGGCAATCCCATTTTCTGACCTATTGTACTTGATGATCCGCGCCTTCTTATAAATTAAGGAATCGGCAGGTCGGGAGTTATCGTATTCGTTTTACGGGGGGATGGGAAGTGTTTCCGCTAAAAGTTTGGAGATGGGGAAAGAATATCGATCTAAGAATATCCGTTTAGCCTCATCTGCGTCCGTCCCCTTTCGACCTCGACGTCTTCGTCCACGCTTATCTTCGTCCCTACGAAACCTGGAACAGTCCTAACTCCGGATTCCTCCTCTATGAGGGCCGCTTCCCTCCGGGGATTGTTTCTCAGGAACAACATCCCCATATGTAGAATCATCGAGAGTTCGGGGTTTACCTCCTTCAAAAGTTCGACTAGATCTTTCGAGCACAGGTGGCCTTGAATCCTCCTCCCGTCCGGCCTGGTGACGTTCGCGATCAGGACCCGGCAATCTTCGAAAATTTCCTTCAGATCGTCGAAGTAGTGAGTGTCGCTCGTATACCCGACGACTCCGGATTCCGCGTATATCTTGAAACCCACGGCGGAGGGGTCCGAATGAGTGGTCGGGGTGGCTTCCAGGTCCAGATCTCCGCTATCGAAGCTCTCACCCTCCTCCAGGGAGATGAGTTCGCCCGCGAGTCCGCGGTGGTATTTTGTCAGTGCCGGACCTAAATCGTCGTTTCCGTCGACGGCGGTTTCGCTCCCCAGGAAAATCCCGGGGCTCGAACTTTCCCTGGACATGGCCTCCACGAGAACGCCTGCGTCCGTGCAGTGGTCCGAGTGCGAATGTGAGACGAAGACCCCGTCAAGTTTCGTCGGGTCGAGGTTTAGCTCGCTGGATAGGAGGATCGCGCCAGGGCCGGGGTCTACGTGAAGATCGAAATCGTCTTGGATCCGGAAACCGCCGGTCCTGAAAGTCTGATCGATGATTTGGAGTCTTCCACCTCCACAACCTAGGCTCGTTATTTCCATATCTACTCTACCAGAATTACGTCTTCTAAGGGATATATTGAGGTCCGCCAGTATTAATTTTTAAGAAAAATAGGGAGCAAATATTCCAACCCCGTACGCGTCAGTGTGGAATTTTGTTCCCGTGAATTTTGAAACGGAATTTAAAAGTTGAGTTGGTTCAGTCGTGTTCTTCGAACATCTTGTCCTGAACTTCGTCGTTCTCCCTGAGCCATTCTATCAACATGGCGACGTGCTCCTTCTCCTCGTCGCGGTTGTGTTCGAGTATCTCCTTCAGATCTTTGTTCGTGACGTTTTCGACCCTTTCCTGGTACCAGTTTACCGCTTCCAGCTCCTCGATCAGGGACTGCCTTGCCCTCTCCATGTCCTTCGTCTCTTCGGAGAGATTTTCTAAACCTTCATGCTCACCAGTCAAAAATAATCACCTCCTTACCGTATACGTTTCACGTCAAAAATTAAGAATGTTCACCATCGAACCTTTTCGACCTTCGGCCTCCAGTTACTGGACGTGGTGGTCCGTCCCTCCGGACAGGTTAATTAAAAATGATTGAAGATAAAAACTACGGGAAAAGGGAGGGCCCGTAGCTCAGCTGGGAGAGCGTCGCCTTCGCAAGGCGGAAGTCCCGGGTTCGAGTCCCGGCGGGTCCACCATCTTCACAATTCCCGAATTATCTTAGGGTTCGAACTCTGCTACTGTTTTTCCGACCTTTCGACCGGTTCTAAGTACGCGGTTCTGTAATCCTTTTCGGGATTCAGTATCTCCACGGAAAATTTTTTTCTCGATATGCCGTCCACGACCTTCTTTGGGCCGGTGAAGTCGTAGTTGTGAAAGAATATGCCCGTGTCGGGGGTTACGAGCTTTTTCGCGTTCTTCCAGTCGCTCTTCACTACTTCGTATCGGTCGCCTCCGTCTATGAAGATCAGGTCTATTTTCGGAAGTCCGTCCACTTTCAGCGGAAGCGTCTCTCGGGAGTCGCCTTTGAAAAGTTCGAACCTGCAACCGGTTTCGGACAGCTTCGACTCGGCCTTCGCCATCTTTTCCCCTTCGAACTTGTCGAAGCCGTAGTACTCGACCTCTCCCGGAGGGAAGTATTCGATCGCCCGCTCGACCATGTTTTTCGCGTTCTCTCCCGTATCCACGCCTACTTCTAGAATTTTCTTAACGTCGTTCTCCTCGATGTACTCGTCGAGGAAGGAGTGATATCCGTAACCCTTCCTGCTCATCTTCTGCCTCCGTATCGGGTTTAAGGAAGATGTATTTTAGCTGTTGCGATCCTCCGTGGGGGGCTTCACACCTGTTCCGCCGACCTTTTTGGTAAGTATTTTTACGGGCGCCGAGAAAGTAGCGGATGTTTCCATGAAGGCGGAAAACGGGGGATCCGGAAGTCGGAACTGGACCATGCTCCTCCTAGCGTTTCTCATCTCCTTCGTCCTGCACCTCCTGCTTTTCGGCACCGCGCCCATGGTGGACGAGATCGTCGGCGAGATGGGTCTGACGTACGCGAAGTTCGGCTTCATATATTCGATCGTCATGATCACCCTCATCGTGTTGAGGATCCCATGGGGGGTTTTCATCGACAAGCACGGCTATTTGACGATCCTCAAGGTGTCGATGCCTCTGATCTCCCTCGCTGCCGTCGTGAGGGGACTCTCCCCAAACTATCCCGTCCTGCTTTCGAGTCAGATCCTCCTCGGCGTAGGTCTGGCGTCGATCCTCCCCTGCCTCCCCCCGCTGGTCGGCGAGTGGTCCTCGTCGAGCACCGGGTTCGGGACCGGGATCTACGTCTCGGGCTTCGCACTTGGAAACGGGACGGCGCTCGGACTCACACCCCTGCTCCTTCCCGTGCTGGAGTGGAGGACGATACTACTGGTTTACGGAGTCCTGGCCTGGGCCGTGACGGCACTTTGGTGGGTCTTCGCCGAGAGCGGGCGGCGGACCGGAGTCGATTACGACGTCGGGGGGCTGGTCGACCTCCTGGGGAACGGATACGTCTGGGTGTTGGCCTTCTTCATGATCGCGTGCATGGGTGGCTACGACACGCTCGCGACGTGGATGCCGAAGGTTTTGGAGACGAAATCCCTGCAGAGCGCGGCCGCGTTCCTCCTCCCCTTGGGTTTCCTGGTCAGCGGACCTATCGTCGGGACGATGTCCGACAGGTTCGAACGGGGGAGGAACTTCGTGGCGCTCCTGGGGGGGCTGGCGGGGTTGTCAGTCCTGGGGATAATCTTCGCCGAAGGACTGCTCCTGCTCCCGCTGATATTCTCCGCCGGCTTCTTCTTCACGGGGCTTCTGACCCTCACCCTGGAGGCTCCTGCGAAGCACGGCACCCTGTCCCCGTCGGCCGGATCCGTGTCGGCCCTGGTCTCCTCGATCGGAAACGTGGGTCCGGGGCTGATGCCGGTGCTGTTCGGACACTTCATCGACCTGACAGGGGGGTTCCACGCCTCGCTCCTCATGGTCGGGCTGGTCACCCTCTCGATATTTCTCACGGGTTCAAGGTATTGGAGGAGGTCGGATTGACGGGAAATTGAAAAGGCCTCGCTCTCTTTAGGTATTGGGAAAGGCGAAAGGCGGTTTTTTAAATATCAAATACAAAAAGGAATCTTTGATTGCTGCGGGCCCGTAGCTTAGTGGCAGAGCGCTCGGCTGATAACCGGGAGGCCGTGGGTTCGAAACCCACCGGGCCCATCACACCTTTGGTTCGATGGACACACTGTTCTCTTTTAAAAGGAACCTTCCCTCACCCGTCAGAAGGTGGTCGCAGTGACTCTGGACTTCGGCCCCAAGGTCGAGAGCGACGTGAAGAGGATCAGGGACAACGACGACCTGACCGAGAGGGACAAGGAGCTGCTGCTGGACTTCAAGAGGGACCTCAAGCTCGACGGGGTCAGCAGCAACTACCTCCACAAGCTCCTCGTCAACCTGAACCTGATGGGCGAGCAGCTCCGCACCGGGTTCGAGGAGGCCGGGGAGGACGACCTCAAGGAGGTCGTGGAGTGGGTCCAGGACAAGGACATCTCCCCAGTCACCAAGAGCCACTACAAGAGGGCGCTCAAGCGGTTCTACAAGTGGAAGAACGGCGGTGAGTACCCGAAGAAGGTCGGATGGATAACCACCACCCTCAAGAGGAGGAACAGCAAGCTCCCCGAAAAGCTACTGACCGAGGACGACGTCCGGAAGCTCACGGAGGCCGCCCAGAACGCACGCGACAGGGCCCTCGTCGCCCTGCTCTGGGAGACCGGCGCCCGGATAAGCGAGGTGCTCGGCCTCCAGGTCGACAGCTTCGAGGAGAGGGAGAACGGGAAGAAGATCGTCATCAACGGAAAGACCGGGCCGAGGAGGCTTCCCTTGATAGAGAGCATCCCGCACGTCAACAGGTGGCTCTCGGAGCACCCGCGGAGGGACGACCCCGAGGCACCGCTCTGGTGCAGGATAAACGACGGAGGCAAGGGAAAGAAGCTCGGACACAGGTACATCCTGAAGTCCCTCAACGAGATCGCAAGTAGGGCGGGGATAGACAAGCCGGTGAACCCGCACCACTTCAGGCACTCCCGCGCGACCTACCTGGCGAACAGGATGACCGAGGCACAGATGTGCGAGTGGTTCGGCTGGGTCCAGGGGTCCGACAGGCCGGCCACGTACGTCCACCTCTCCGGCAGGGACATCGACCTGGCGTACGACCGCATGCACGGCTACCAGGAGGAGGAAGAGGACGGGAAACCAGAGCTTTCCCCGAGCGAATGCCCCCGCTGCGACTCGATGAACGACCCGGGCGCGAAGTTCTGCCAGAAGTGCGGCCTGGCCCTCGACGAGGAGGCCGCCATGAAAGTGGACGAGAAGAGAAAGCTCGGAGAGATCGTGCAGGAGAAGGCGGAGGACATCGAAGTCCAGGGCTCGCTCGACGACCTCCTGCTCGAGGCGGCGAAGAGAGGACTGAAGGATATTCTGAAAGACGAAGACCTGGAAAGGCTGGCGAAGGAAAGCCGCTCTTAGGATCGACTTATCCCCTCTCCTCCCTTATTTTTTCTTTTATCTTCGGACAACTATCGAACTCGCACGGTTTCTCCGTTATCCCACAGAGGACGCCCTGTCTGCTGGAGCAGTGCTCCTTCGAGGCACGAGGAAACTCCCCTTTCAGGTATTTTAAGCTCTTCCGGACGACGAGCGAGAGCCGGGAATCTGTCATATCCAAGAACACACTCGGGTTCGGGATGAACCCCCTTTTATCGGGAGGCAGCCACGAGGAAAATTACTTTCATCCCTCCCTCACGGAAAGAGGTTTGTTTAAGGGAACGGGAGATTGGTATGGAGGAGAAGGGAGACTACTATGAAAATTTACGAGTACATGGAGGAGTTCCCCGAGATCTTCGGTGGGGTTGAAGACAGGACCTGAAGAAAATATTTTGAGGAATTGAACTAGTCCCCAGAACACTTCACGGGCGGAGGAGTTCATAGTTTTCTGTTTTATTTTAGATCATCCCATTGATGGAGGGGCTCTTTTATAGGGGGGACCCGATTATGCGCTTGGCCAATAATTGGGTCCCTCCCGAAAAAAGGGTTATTCTAGATAAACTTACTCATTACCGAGGTGGAAGAATTTTCAGTGATTCTTTCCCCCTATCCTGTAACAAATTTAATCGAGTGGAAAGGGCTAGAAATGAAATGATAGTTTTTAGTTATCAAATGTGCAAGGCGAAGGGCTACCTCTCTTCAAGACAGCTTGGCCCCCACCAACGGCAGGACTTTCTTATAGGTGTCGGGACGTTACCGGGAGGTTTCAGAGATCCGATAGAGCGAGAGAGGGTTGAGTAGATGTCAGAGTTTGAATGGATTCCTAGAGAAAAACTTGAGGTCGATCCAATGAACATCAGAAAAGAAGCGGATCTCGACGAACAAATTATAGACAGCATAAAGGAGAAAGGGATCATCCAGAACTTAACCGTTCGACCGAAGAAAGGAGCAGAGAACAAGTATCTGATTACCGTCGGAAAAAGGAGATTCCTCGCCGGGTGCAAGGCGGGGATCGAGGAATTTCCCTGCAAGGTAAGAAAGGAGCTTGAAGATGACAATCTCGAGGCGATGGCGATTTCGCTTATCGAGAATAGGCACCGTTTGAACTTTTCAAACGGACAATGGGCAGAAGCTTTGAGAAGACTGTGTGAGGAAATAGGCTTAAAGCCGGGAAAGGAGGAGACTGTAGAAAAAATAAAAGAAAAAACAGGGATGAGCAGAAGACAGATCAAAAGGTACCTCAAGATCGCCGAAATGCCTACCTGGTTCGTGGAATTGACAAAGGAACCGGAAGACCAAGATCTTCCACAGTGGATCGAGGCGATTTCGAAAAAGCCGGAAAATCGCTCTGATTCCGAAATAAAGATCTTAGAAGAAATGTGCACAGTGCACATCGGTAGTAAGGAATCGGAGGAAATTCCCCAAATAGAACTGACGAGCATAACGGATGGGTTGCTTGCCGAGAAACTTGCCCGCGACGAGAATTTCACAAAGATGGCTGAAGAAACCCCATTAGAGGCTTACAGGGTGGCAAGTGAAGCCTCCAAAAAAGGAAGGAAACAAGTAAAAAAAGTCATCCACGAGGAACAGATAAAAACCCCCGGGGAGAAAGTTGAAAGTGAATCTTCTAAACGTAAAAAATCTATAAAACAGCAATTTGGACAAGACACAAGGAAAGTCACGATCGAACTCGGTGAGCTGGAGTACGAGGCTGCGAAAAAGGCGATGAAAGAGCATGAAAGAATAGACGACCTGAAACAAATGATCATACAGGTATTTGTCAGCTATTTGAAGAGAAAGGGATACTATAGTTGAAAGTGATTGGAACCGAAATTATTCCATGCGTATGGAATAATTCTAGAGTAAGTCAGAATTAACCTTAGGATCGAGAGGGGGCTCTCTCGTTTGTGTAGAATTCCTTTCTATTTCTTCTCCATTATTCCCACTCGGAACTTCTCGAAGGACCGGCTTGAATATTATTGCAGTTTGATATTTTCATGACTAAGTGTTCATACGTAACACAGGATTCAAGAAGTTCCATTTTCATTCTGTTACGGGATTTAGGATCTGTCCGTTTTCCCATTTAAAGCTCCTTCTACTACCTATTAGACGGTCCAGGGTTTGTATCACTTCTCACCTCACTCTTCACGCTAAAAAAATCTGAAAAAACTTCCGCGAGCGGTGACCCTCCGGGTCTAACCTCGCCTCCCGCCGTGTGAGTCGACATGGCGACCAGGTCAACTGGTTCGAGCAAGCCGGTCCATGGGAAAAATCCCGTGAACCGGGCTATTCTCTTTGTAGCCGTATCCATGCCGATCGGCAAAAATTCTTTGACAACCTCCCTTGTCAAACCCCTCCTTTTTGACAAACACCACTTGACAAACCGAATTTGGCAGCGGTTCAAGGGGTCTTACCTCTATTTTTTGACAAATCCTTGTCAAACAGCATCTCCCCCCCCCATCCCTTGGAAAACTCACTCTCAAAGCCTGTCCCCGCCCGGACAGGTCGGCGCGGAAGGATAACCGCGACAACAACCGGCTCTTATCTGAGAAAAATTCGACGGGAGTAATTTCTAAAAATCGTAAGAAGACTCACAAAATCTGTTTCCGAAGAAGATACGACGAAACACCAAATTTTTGTCCGGAGGCCGCGACCGACACGCATCGAAGCGGCCGCCATCCTACCTTCCCTACCAAAATTCTTGAGAGGTGAGAACACTGGGAGAAGAATCTGACGAACAGGACGGACGTTGGTCCGTCTTCGTCTGGGACATCGACACCGGCGAGCCCCGAAGAAGCATGTTCTACAAGAGCCTGAACGGATACAGCCAGAGGAAGTACCTCGGAAGCGACGGCTCACAAGAGAAAGCCGCCGAGAGGCTTCGGGGCGAGGACATCGCCGACGTCGACCCGACCGACCTCCCCGAGGAGATCGACGGAATCTCCGAGGAGGGGAGGCCCTACAGGAGTTACGAGTACGAGGGCGTCATCGACGAGATCCCCCCGGAGCACAGGATCCGCCTGAACGACTCCGCCTACGCTTTCTTCGGCCCGGCGAGGGAGAGGTTCGAGGAGTTCCTCGAGGAGTACGAGGACATCTTCAGCAGCCTCTACGAGATCGAGATAGGCAGCTGGAGCGAGATACGGGCGCTCACGGCCGAAGCGGGGAGCGAGGCCCTCTGACCTTCCAATTCTTCCAGAGAACATTCGGAGGTGTACCGAATGGAGAGACAAAAGACGGAGAGAGGTCCGTCCTTCCTTCCCGAAAGGACCGGCCTTGAGGAGCTGGACGCCAAAGAGGTCAACCGCCACCGCTACTCCGGCCAGTACCCGGGAGAGCCGGGAGACCACTTCCTCGGAGGAAGCCACGAGATCACCTTCGGCGGAGACGACAGCAGGGTATCGGAGCGCTGGGACCGACTCAGGAACTTCCTCAGGGCCTCCGACAAGCAGAAGGCATGGAGAAACGCCTACCACCAGATAGGATTCATCGCCGACCGGCTCGACCTCCCATCGACAGTCAGGGACGACGTCTGCAGGGCCTACGCAAAGATGAGAGAAAAGGGCAAAGTCAAGGAGGGCCGCAGATCCCTCGAGGAAGTGCTCGGACTCCTCACCTACGTCGCATGTAGGATCCACAGGTACCCCCGGAAATTTCAGGAAGTCGAGAAAACGATCCAGGAACTCTACGGCGAGGAGATAGAGAAGAGCGATTTGCAGAGAGATATGGTCAAGAGTTTCAACAAGGGCCCGAGAAGATTTGGAATTATGAAACAGAACGGCCGAAGATATCTTTGCTTTTGGAATAGAAAATCAGGTAGAAAGAAAAATCACCGAAGTTTGGGATCAATCTAAAATCCCGTGGACAAAGATTTCGAATGTCAAAAAAGTAAAATTGCTTTCTTATTGGGAATAGAAGCCTGAATAGCCCCTCCACGGAAACCGGACCCGCGTTTTCACTTACAATACAATGTAGTGAGAGGGAACCGAAATGTGTGAAGAGAAGATCCGAACCGACAGGGAGTTCCTGGAGAAGCTGGCCGCCCTGGCCGACGTGACGGCGATGCGCGGGTCCGTGGAGAAGGACGGTAGGAGCCGCAGGCAGATGCTCGTCGACCAGCGCAGGGTCCTCTGCTACTTCGCCCTGCTGACCCGGAGGGCGATCGACGACCCCGAGCTCGCCCGGGAGCTGGCCTCCGCGTTCTCCGACTTCATGGACGAGTACGGAGGCGGGCTCTACTACGAGGCCCTCTACACGGTTCTCGACGTGGAGCACGACGTCTCGGGGTCCCTGGAGGGCGAGCCCGACCCGGAGGACGTTGAGGAGAGCGTGCTGGACGCCCTCGACAGGGTGCTGGACCGCACCGACATGTCGAAGGTCGAGGACGCCAGGGAACAGCTGCAGGAACGGCTCTCGACCGGCGGAAGGAAGTCCCAGGACAACGTGATGTGGGGCTAAACCCGAGCCCCACCCTTCCTATTTTTTTCTACCATCCCCATTTTCCCAAAACAGCCCAGAGGAGGTGTTTTTTCTATGAGAGATCTCTCCGAGGAGGAGCTGGAGGCAACCCTCTTCGCGCTCCGGCGGCTGGAGGACCGCTATCAAAAGCTCTGTGGCTCCGACTCGCCCCTGAGCGGGGCCGCGGAAGAGGCCCTGGAGAGGATAAGGGCCGCCAGAAGCAAGCTGGATCCCAACGAACCCAGAGAGGAGGCCGCGCCGGAGGTCGAGAAGGGCGAGTTCATCTACCTCTACCTGCCGGACGGGATACGCGACAAGGAACTCGAGGACGAGCTGGACTCGAGGATTCCAAACACAAACGATCCCGAGGCCGACAGCTTCTTCTGGTCCAACAAATTCGACAACTTCGTCATCAGGTCCAAGTTCGCCAGAGAGACCGAGGAGGCAGTGAAGGAGCGGTACGGAGGAGACGTGGAGCTGGATCGAGACCCGGACTGGGCCAGAAAGCCGAACACCTGGCAGATAAGGAGGAAAGATTCCAGAAAAGGGTCCCGGGAAAGGCCCTCGACGAGCTGAACAGGACCCTTTTCCCACCGTTTCCCCAGGAAAATCCCCGTGCCCGGGGGTAGTACCAGCCTAGGGACTCTTCTTTTTTTTTTCGCCCGCTCCATTAGGGAGGGAAGGGGAGAGGGAAAGCGAAGACGAGGGACCTGTGAACCTTTTCTGCCGAGGCCTTTCCCGGGTCTTCCTAAGGCACTCAAACTCGCCTCGGCGGGTCCCTTCGAGGGAACCACCACCCCGAACGATTCGCCGTCCTCAACTTCCCGAGTCTTTCCGCAGAGAACCGCGAGCGATTGGGTTGGCTTCTATTGAAACAGGGGGGGGACGCTCCGGGACCACACGTGAGAACTTTCTTCGGATCTATCACGGGGCCAATCCCTCCGAGAAAGCTATCGCAACAGGGCACCGAGCTATATCTTCCCGTAGGCCCCTCCGCAAAGTCGAGCAAACGACCTTTCGGCCTCAGGTTTGAAAGGGAATTAGCGAAAGCGAAAAGGGAGTGAAGGGAAAGTGAAGGTCCTCTCTGGATCTGTTGGTCGTTGTAATCGGTTGGTCCGTTTCTAAAACCCTCAATTTCCTTCATCGTGATCATCTGGGAAGGTCGAGGACCGTTAGAGGCCATTGTTTGGAAGAGTATACGGGCGAATCAAGGAAGAGAAAAGGAAGGGGAAAATATTGACAGGGAGATGAAAGTGAGAGGGGGCAATATCACCAGCAGAACCGAGACATTTTCCCTCGTTCTCGTCGATAATTCCGCGTCCACACAGGCTCGGAGAGTAACCTTTAACAACTTTCTTACATGTAAGAATATATGAATTGAGGAGATATGAGTGACCGAGATTGTCAAGGTCGGGAAGAAGGGACAGATAACCCTGCCGAAGGAGATCAGAGACAAGGAAGACCTGGACGAAGGTGAACTCCTGGAAGTCAAGGATATGGGAGAGGGCGGGATCTTCATCTCGAAGGTGGACAAGAAAAGAGAGGTCGAGACCGCGTTCCGCCTCCTGGGAAAAGCGACGGACTTCTCGGATACGGAGGACGTCGTGGATTACTGCCGGAAGATCAGGTCGGAAGTGATCGACGAATGGAAAGAGTCCTCATAGACACCAACGTGATGATCGTCGGCGCCCGAGACTACGACGACGAGAACGAGACACCTGAATCGAAGATCTTGAAAATGGCGATAGACAACAAACTTGAAATCGTCCTGAACCCGATTCTACTGGACGAGTACCATCGGGTCGCTGCGGATATCGTGGACAAGGACTTCGCCGGATGGTTCAGAAACGTGATAATGAAGGACCTCTCCACGGCCTACGTGGGCGAGGAAAAAATGCGTGAATTTGTCGGCGAATTCGAGGGGGAAATTCCCTCGGAGGACTTACCCCACTTCGCCTCCTGCGTTCTGACCGATGCCGACTATCTGGTGTCCGAAAACAGAGAATTTCTCAAAAGGGCCGGTGGGCACGGGTTCGAGTGCGTCTCTCCGGGCGATTTCTTGGAAGAAACCACAGGAACCGACCGTCCCTCCGCCAGCCGATCTTGAGCGTCACTACAAAACGACGTCGGAAAGTCCGCCTCCTTCAGCCGCGGGGGAAGTCAATCTTCGGTGAAGCTGAACATCCTTAACATTTCTTCATCGTGGTCATCAGAGAGAGCTGAGAACCGGTGGGAGTCATTATCTAGAAGACTTTTTCAGAATTTACAAGCGGACGAGAACTGGAAATGGGGAGGAGACGAGGGTAGTGATAGGGAGATGAAAGTGAAAGGGACGGTAGCACCAGCAGAAGGAAGAAATAAAAACTACCAACGTGGTCAATTGCCTAGGTTGGTTAGCGGAAGGCCAAATCTCGGCAAGTTCATAGCTTTAACCACCCTCAGGAAGCATCCTTCCTGAAACCATGCAGAAGGTGAAAATCGTGGCGTTGCTCTTTTATTTTTTTTATTCGATTTTATTCCAGACGTGTGGAATAGTATAGGGTCTTCAGGTTTCCTGATTATTTTATTGATAGAAAAAGGGTGAGCTTTTCAGGCTCTCGTCCAGAAAAGAGGACCGGAAGATCGATTGAAAGGTACTATTCTGACCTAAATATTTGCTTAATTAAAAAATAAAAACAATGATTAGAGAAGAAGCAATAAAATTGAGACAGTATTTGAGGAGGAAACTGGATGAGAGAGGTATTGGAAGCATTATTTTCTAGTTTTTCTAGCCCGGAGGGAATCAAGAAGGACTTTTTAACTCTTCTGAAAGCTTTTAAAGCAAAAATCGGGCAAAAACCTTTCTTTTATGGCTCCTGCGACATTACCAATAAATGTAATCTCAATTGTAAACACTGTTACTGGCGAAAAAATTATGAAGAAGAGGAAGAGCTCTCGAAGGATGAATTTGAGGATATTATTGAAGAGAAATTCATAGAAAACAATATCCTCCAGGTCGTTTTAACGGGCGGTGAGCCCTTGCTCCGCCCGGAAATAATAGAACTTTTCGCCGAGAAAGGGGTAAGTTTTGACATCGTTACCAATGGGACTCTACCGCTAAAGGATTTCGGACAATCCGAGTATTACATATCGATCGATGGAGATGAAGAAATCCATAATAAAATTCGGGGGCAAGGAACCTATGGTAGAATAAAAAGAAACGTTGAAAACTTCGACGGGGACTCCAATCTCATTATAAATTATACGATAAACTCGTTGAACTATCAATGCATTGAAAAAGTTTTTGAAGAGTGGAAAGACAGGGTTGATATGGTAAATTTCCAGTTCCACACTCCCTTTTCTCACGACGACGGATTATGGATCCCGTATGGAAAAAAGAGAGACGCTATAATAAAGAAAATTAAAAAATTGAAAAGAAAATACCCTTACAAATCTTACAACACGGATAAACAATTAGATATTCTTGGAACGAATTATTGGACAAAAAACTGTCCTAATTGGGCCTTCCTATCCTTAAATCATAAAGGAGAAAGGAAAACACCATGTTTTATCGGAAGTAACAGTTCCGGAAGAAAACCAATATGCGAAAAATGTGGAATGTGCGAAACTGCCGGCATGTTCTCCGGGCTTTTCCAGGGAGATACAGAATGGTTCGAAGTTCGAAAACGTTTAGAAAACTAAAATCCCCCGACTTAGATACACTCCAAGAGGACTTGCTTCTTACCTAATGAATGCTAGAGAAAAGTGAGAGGTCTAGAAGACTCTTGGTTTTAAAACAACCTTCAGAATAAATACTCTTCAAAATAAAAATTCTTTTTCCTTTACTAACTATCAAACCAAAAAAAAAGACCGTCTAATTGCTTAAATTCTTGTTACAGACCTTCTAAGGGTGTTCAATCCAACAATATCCCATTAAATAAAGCTCGATAGGTGTCACTTTGGAGAAGTAATTAACTCTATAAAAAAACTAAATTTCTAATCGTTTGGAACTCAGAGCTAATCTTCTTAATTAGTAGATTGAGGAAATGGTGTGTGGAGTGGGCATCTGCATTCCGGTTCGAATCGCACTCTAAGAAGTTCTTTCTTTTTCCTCTCTCAGGTAATGTCTGGTTTTATTGATTTTTCTCTGGTTATTGTCCTTATTTTAGGCCTTTCTCCAAATTCTTTGATTCTCTAGTGTCCAAATTTCGGGCCCGAGAGCTTGTTTATCGATTTGATTGATTTGTAATCTTTCTTCTTTTTTAAAAACATTCTTATACCGTTTTTTTCGAGATTATCTTTTTCTAAGTTTTGGCTCTAGCTTTTCTAGAATTTATCAGTTAAATATTTGAACTGTTTTTGATAGTTACAGGTTAGAGATGTTCGGGGCCTTGTTATTTTATGATAAGAAATGAAGCAAAAATAGATGGTTTTCGGATTTTTCTGTCCGGTGATGAAAAACGTTTGTCTATTTGATGATCATCATTAGTATAAATCCGATTAGAAACATTATTGTGGCTATGTTATGGTTCTTGTGGCCGTGACTTTCGGGAATTATTTCTCTGAAAACAACTGCTAGCATTGAGCCTGCTGCAAAACCGGCAGCAAAAGGGAAAATTTCAGTAAAAGTCGAAGCTAGGCAAAACCCAATGACTGCTGCCAAGGGCTCGGGACCGCCACCTGAGAGGGTAGTATAAATGACATTCTTTTTTCTAGACAGTCCGGTCTTTTCTGCCGGTACAGAAAAAGCAAATCCGTCTGGGATATTTTGAATTCCGATGGCGATCGCTATAGCGTACCCGATACTTTCTAGACCTGTTCCAAATGCGATCCCTATGGCTAGTCCCTCCGGGAAATTGTGGAGAATAATAGCTCCTCCGATTATCATTGACCTTCTCTCTAGCTCTGTCAAATGACTACCGCGGAACTTGTCCTCGGGAGGGGGGAGTATACGGTCGAAAGACAAGATAATCAATCCCCCGGCAAAAATTCCGGTTGTAACTTCCACCAGGGTTCCCGTTTCTAGGCCGGGGAGGATGAGGGCGAACACTGAGGTAGAAGTTAATATCCCGCCAGAGAGAGCGATCATTCCATCGTATATTCTATGACTTATTCTATCGGCAAAAAAGATTGGAATACTCCCAAAACCGGTAGCACATCCAGCAGCAAGAGAAATAACCAGGACTTGCCCTATCCCGACCATGACATTATCCACTCACTTTCAATTAACATATATGGTTTGTCTGGTTTTGTGAAGTATATGCCTCCAAGTTTCAGTTTTGAAAATTTGGTGTTATGAGTGTTTTTCTCTTCTTTTGCTGGTTGACTTCTTCTAGCGCGGAATTGGTTATTCATAAAAAATTTATTGAAAAAATCTTTACCTATTCTTATCTTACGATGTATTCTTCCTGAAACCACTAATCTGTAATTTCATTCAAATTCTTGTTAAAAAGGTTCTAGGTTAGCTGTATTGTTGTAATATCTTGAAAAATAGAAAGGGAGGAGGAGTTTAATTCGGTTATACACTTAAATACTAATGATAATCCAAATCAGAGTGATAATAGCCACTATTATGGCTATTATCGCCAGTCCGTTAACGATTTTGTCACCAAGGCCCTCTGAAGTTCTTTCCGACGCTGGTTCTTTGCCTTCTGTTTCGAGGATGATAATTTTTTCATCTCCAGTCACATTTCTTGCTAGTACTTTTTCATCTCCAGTCACATTTCTTGCTAGTACTTTTTCATCGTCCTTTATTGGTTCGATTTCTTCTAAATTTTTGGCTCTACTGAAATCCTTTTCTAGTTGGTTTGAAATGTAGTGGTATGTAGGTGAAAAGGAGGACCACACCCCTCCGGAGGTTGGACCGGGAGG
>Ga0207421_10002387_pt1 | contig 23282 bp, 20 predicted proteins | sample SodLakKL_010_SED_4_FD_187542 | JGI IMG/M metagenome (GOLD analysis project Ga0207421, IMG submission 187542) | Alkaline sediment microbial communities from Lake Tanatar, Kulunda Steppe, Russia - 8KL_010_SED (SPAdes) (version 2) | ecosystem: Environmental > Aquatic > Non-marine Saline and...
GAACACCTTTACCCGCAATATAGGTTTTTATCTCATCGTAATAATTTTATCCATCCTACTCGCCCAATATTTTATGCAGCCCGAGGCTCCGGGTGAAATAGAATTAACTTATTCTGCCTTTTTACAAAAGGTAGAGCAGGGAGAAATTCAAAGAGTTAAGATAATTGGGGAAAATAGGCTGGAAGGAGAAGTTGAAGAAAGGCCATTTGAAGTATCTGTTCCCGCCGGAGTAATGGGGGACCTGATGAGCCGCTTAGAAGCCAATAATGTAGAAATGGTAACCGAACCGGAAGATAGCCCGGCCTGGTGGCTGGGATTTTTAGGTTACCTTCTGCCTACTATATTAATTTTCGGAGTTTTTCTCTTTTTCCTGAACCGGATGCAGGGTGGAGGCAACCGGGTAATGTCTTTTGGTAAAAGTAAGGCCCGTTTGAACCAGGATACCGGGAAGAAGAAAAAGACTTTTGCCGATGTGGCTAATTATGAAGAGGTTAAAGAGGAATTAACGGAAGTAGTGCAGTTTTTGAAGCGCCCCCAGGAATTCGCCGAAATGGGAGCGGAAATTCCTAAAGGGATCCTTTTGGTTGGTCCACCGGGAACAGGTAAAACCCTTCTGGCCCGGGCAATTGCCGGGGAAGCAGGAGTGCCCTTTTTTATTATCTCCGGTTCTGATTTCGTTGAAATGTTCGTAGGGGTTGGTGCTTCCCGGGTACGAGATCTTTTTGAACAGGGAAAAACCAGTGCCCCCTGCATTGTTTTTATTGATGAGCTTGATGCCGTAGGTCGACAGCGGGGCGCCGGTTTAGGTGGAGGTCATGATGAGAGAGAACAGACCTTAAACCAGCTGCTCGTAGAGATGGATGGGTTTGAGCCCAATGAAGGAATTATCATTATTGCCGCTACAAACCGTCCCGACGTTCTTGACCCCGCATTATTGCGTCCGGGAAGATTTGACCGACAGGTTATGGTGGACTCTCCAGATTACCTGGGCCGAAAGGCAATCATGGAGATTCACGCCCAGAAAAAACCCCTTGAAGATGAAGTGAATCTGGGGGTTCTGGCCCGGCGGACTCCTGGCTTTACAGGAGCCGATCTGGAAAATCTGACCAACGAGGCTGCTATTCTTGCTGTCCGTCGGCGAAAGAAGAAAATTGGAATGGCCGAATTTGATGATGCCGTTGACCGGGTAATAGCCGGTCCTGAGAAAAAGAAAAGAGTTATTAGCGACCGGGACAAAAATATTGTTGCCTACCACGAGGCCGGTCACGCCCTGTTGGGCGAATTCCTTAAGTTTGCAGACAGGACCCACAAGGTTTCCATCATTCCCAGGGGCCGGGCTGGAGGTTTTACCATACCTCTTCCCGAAGAAGATAAAAAATTCCTGACCAAAGAAGAACTTTATGATAAAATTGCTGCTCTACTAGGTGGAAGGGCGTCTGAAGCAATTTTCCTCGAAGATATCAGCACCGGTGCCCATGATGACCTGGAGAGAGCAACTAAGTTGGCTCGAGCAATGGTAACTGAATACGGGATGAGCCAGCGGTTGGGGCCCTTAACCCTGGGCCACAAAAATGATGAACAGGTATTTTTGGGCAGAGATATTTCCCGGGATCGCAACTACAGCGAAGATGTCGCAGCTGCAATTGACCAGGAGATCAGGGGAATAATTGAACGCAGTTATCAAAGGGCAGCTTCCATCCTCGAGGAAAATAGAGAAACTGTCGAGAGGGTAGTTTCTGCTTTGAAAGAGAGAGAAACGCTAACTTCAGAAAACCTGGAACTTTTGATCAAGGGAGAAAGCCTCCCACCCCTGGAAAATGGGGCTGAAGAAAAAGAAGAAGAGGAAACCGGCGTTAAGGAGCCTAGATATGAAGCCAAATGATGCCGGGCGGAGTTTAATTGAATATTTTTCTGTTTTGGAAGAGGGGGAGTAATCCTCCTCTTTGTTTTATCCGTTATCCGTGTAAAGGGGGAAAGTGGATGATCAATGTTGATGGATTAAACCTGACGATTGACAAAGCCCTTCTGGTGATGGAAAAAGGAGAAACGGCAAAACTTGATCAGCAAGCCAAAAAAAGGGTCCAGGTAAATAGGGAATACTTAGAAAAACGCCTTGCAGGCGACGAAGTTATTTACGGGATTAACACTGGATTTGGACATTTGAGCCGGATATCCATTTCTCCCGATGAGTCAGATTCCCTGCAGCGTAATTTGTTATTGAGCCATGCTGCGGGTTTCGGTCCGGATTTGGAAGAAACTGCAGTTCGGGGAGTAATGCTTTTGCGGGCGAATGCACTGGCCCGGGGAAACTCTGGAATTAGACCAGCTGTCATTGAACAAATTATTGATTTTCTAAACCATAAAATCCACCCCAGGATTCCCGCCCAGGGTTCAGTTGGAGCCAGTGGAGATCTTGCCCCGCTGGCTCATATGTCTCTGGCTTTAATTGGTGAAGGAGAAGTTACCTTCCAGGGGCAGTTTATGCCGAGCAGGGAAGCGATGGATAAAACGGGACTCAAGCCCCTCCAATTAAAAGCAAAAGAAGGGCTGGCTTTGATTAACGGAACCCAGGTAATGGCCGGTCTAGGCATTTTGGGTTTGGCCAGGGGCTGGAGATTGATGCAGCAGGCTGATGTTATCGCGGCCCTTTCCTGGGAAGGTTTGCGGGGTTTGGGTGATGCTTTCGATCCCCTGATTCAGGGAGCCCGTCCCCATCCGGGACAAAAAAATGTAGCGCAAAATCTCAGAAAAATGATAGAGGGCAGTGAAAATTTAACCGACAACATTGAAGATAAAGTGCAGGATGCCTATACCCTGCGCTGTATTCCCCAGGTTCATGGAGCTTCAAGGGCTGCTCTTGAACACCTGCGGGAGATTTTGCTTTGCGAGATTAATTCTGCAACCGATAACCCCTTGATTTTTCATGAAGAAGATCGAATAATATCGGGTGGAAACTTTCACGGTCAACCTCTGGCCCTACCCCTTGATTATGCCGGGATGGCTCTCGCGGAAATCGGAAATTTTTCTGAGAGGAGAACAGAAAGACTTGTTAACCCCGCCTTAAGCGGGTTGCCACCATTTCTCGTTGAAAATAGCGGGTTAAATTCAGGTTACATGGTAGTCCAATATACCGCCGCCTCCCTGGTTTCGGAAAATAAGGTGCTTGCTGGTCCGGCGAGCATTGATTCTATTCCAACCTCGGCCAACCAGGAAGACCACGTCAGCATGGGAACTATCGCTGCAAGAAAAATGGATCAGATTAATTCCAATCTTGCGGGTATTCTTGCGATTGAAGCTCTTTGCGCCTGCCAGGCAGTTGAACTGGCTGGCATTAGCAAACTTGGTCGGGGAACGGAAAAGATGTATAATTATCTCAGGGAGAAGATTCCGCACCTAAATAACGATAGGCAACCTTCTTTTGAAATTCAGGTGGTTTCTGAGTTGCTCAAAGAAGGAAATATTCTGCAAATTTTGGAGGAAGCCGGGTGTGGTTTGGAGTAGAATATTAAAAAAAGATTAACTGGCAAACAAAAAATTCCATGAAACACCGGGAGAGAAAAAACAACCTGAGGCCGATTACCCCAAAAATTTCCATGGGTACTGCAAAGTAAGCCTTGGAACTGATTGAATTTTTTCAATTGCAATTGCAATCCTGTAAATAAAAAACAGGTAGTTTTTTAAAGGAGGGTGAAGGAAATGGGAAAAGAGTACAGGGCTCCAAGGGGAAAAGAGCTGAGCTGTAAAGGGTGGATTCAGGAAGCTGCCCTGCGCATGCTGCTTAATAACCTTGATCCTGAAGTTGCGGAAAAACCAGAAGAACTTGTGGTTTATGGAGGACGGGGAAAAGCAGCACGCAACCCGGAGGCTTTGGAAAAAATAATTAAAACCCTCAAAGAACTAGAAAACGATGAGACCTTACTGGTTCAGTCGGGAAAGGCCGTCGGCGTTTTTAAAACTCACCCGGACGCTCCCAGGGTGCTCCTGGCGAATTCGCTTCTGGTTCCCGCCTGGGCTGACTGGGAGAATTTCTGGGAACTGGAGAAAAAAGGACTGACAATGTACGGGCAAATGACAGCAGGAAGCTGGATTTATATTGGAACTCAGGGTATTTTGCAGGGCACCTATGAAACCTTTGCAGAAGCGGCAACCAAAACGGGCCGTGAATCCCTGGAGGGGACAATCACCCTTACTGCAGGGCTAGGGGGCATGGGAGGTGCTCAGCCCCTGGCAGTAACCATGAACGGCGGAGTGGCCATTGTCGTGGAAGTTGATGAAGGGCGAATCGACAGGAGAATTGCCGACCGTTACTGTGATAAGAAGACCGAAAGCCTGGATGAGGCCCTGGAATGGGCCCGGAAAGCTGCTGCTGAGGGAGAAGCTCTTTCCATAGGGCTTTTAGATAATGCTGCAAGAATTTCTCCTGAACTGGTCAAGAGGAATTTTATCCCCGATTTTGTCACCGACCAAACTTCTGCCCACGATATTTTAAACGGTTATGTTCCCCTGGATTATTCTGTTGAGGAGGCAGACCGCCTAAGGAAAGAAGATCCAAAAGGATATCAGGAAAAAGTCCTGGATTCAATTAAAGTTCACGTGGAAGCAATGCTTGAATTACAAAAAAGAGGAGCTATTACCTTTGATTATGGTAATAATATCCGGGAACAGGCCCGCAAACGAGGAGTGGAAAATGCTTTTGATTTTCCGGGTTTTGTTCCCGCTTTTATTAGACCCCTTTTCTGCGAGGGGAAAGGACCTTTCCGCTGGGTTGCAATTTCCGGGGACGAAGAAGATATTTACCGGATTGATAGAAGAATAGAAGAAATTTTTCCTGAGGATGAACGCCTGTTGCGCTGGATTAAAATGGCCCGTGAACAGGTGAGCTTCCAGGGTTTACCCGCCCGGATTTGCTGGCTGGGTTACGGTGACCGGGCAAAGCTTGGGCTGGAGATGAACCGGATGGTAGCAAATGGAGAACTGCAAGGGCCAATTGTAATTGGCCGGGATCACCTGGATACGGGTTCGGTTGCTTCGCCATACCGGGAAACAGAAGGAATGAAAGACGGTAGCGATGCAATTGCTGACTGGCCTATCCTCAATGCTCTTTTAAATACTGCTGGTGGGGCTTCCTGGGTCAGTGTTCACCATGGAGGCGGAGTCGGAATCGGTTATTCCCTGCATGCAGGTATGGTGATTGTTGCTGATGGAACCCCGGAGGCAGAAAAGAGACTGGAAAGGGTTTTAACCTGTGATCCGGGGACAGGAGTTGTTCGCCATGCGGACGCAGGGTATGACATGGCCATAAAAACAGCCCGGGAAAAAGGAATAACAATACCTTAAAGGAGGTTTTGGGGATGGATAGGATAGTTGAATGTGTACCCAATATCAGTGAAGGTAGAAATAAGGAGATTGTTGAGGCGGTAGTTGATGAAGTCAGGGGAGTTGAAGGTGTCCGCCTTCTTGACTATTCTTCTGATAGCAGTCACAACCGCTCGGTTATAACTTTTGTAGGAGACCTGGAACCGGCAAAGGAAGCAGCTTTCCGCCTGGTAAAAAAAGCCGGGGAACTAATAGATCTTGATCAGCATACAGGAGAACACCCCCGAATGGGAGCAACTGATGTCCTGCCCTTTATTCCCATTTCCGGAGTGGGGATGGAGGAATGTGTGGCTGCTGCAGAAGAAGTTGGCCGCCGTATTGGGGAAGAACTGGGAATTCCTGTTTTCCTTTATGGAGAGGCAGCCCGGGTTCCAGAGAGGAAAAACCTGGCCAAAATTCGCAAGGGACAGTATGAAAAGTTAAAGGAAATATTGGCTACCGATCGCATCCCCGATTTTGGCCCCCAAACCATGCCCAAGATGGGAGCTACTGCAGTTGGAGCAAGAATGCCCCTGGTAGCTTACAATATTAACCTTGATACCTCCCAAAAAGAAATCGCTGATAAAATTGCCCGCTGTATTCGAGGTAGCGGAGGGGGCTTCCACAATGTAAAAGCCATGGGCGTATTCCTGGAAGACCGGGGAATTGCCCAGGTTTCGATGAACCTGGAAAACTTTGAGAAAACTCCGATTTTCCGCGTTTTTGAAACTGTAAAAAGAGAAGCCCAGCGGTACGGGGTAAATATTGTCGGTAGTGAGATAATTGGTCTGATTCCGCAAAAGGCCCTGACCGATGCTGCTGATTTTTACCTTCAGCTAGAAGAATTTACCCAGGAGCAGGTCCTGGAAAACAAGATTTTTCGTGGTGAATAAAAATGGCTGAAAGAGCAGATCTTTTAATATTTGCGGGGAAAGTTGTTACCTCCACCGGGGCCAGTGCAAAGCCCCTTACAGGGGAGGAATTTGGCCAAATAAAAGTTATTGATCAAGGTGCTGTTGCTGTAAAGGATGGAAAGATTGTTGCTGTGGGTCCCGAAAAAGAGGTGGAAGAAAAATATCCCCAGGAACAGGCCCGGCGGGTAATAGAAGCCCCGGGAAAAACCTTAACCCCGGGATTGATCGACCCCCATACCCATACGGTTTTTGGGGGTTCCCGAGAAGATGAGTTTGCCCTGCGTATTTCAGGAGTGCCCTACCTGGAAATCCTCAAAAAAGGAGGGGGCATACTCGATACAGTTCGAGCTACCAGGGAGACGCCCTATGTTGAGTTGCTGGAAAAATCAAGAAAAAACCTGGATCGAATGCTGGGCCAGGGAACAACAACTGCTGAAGTAAAAAGTGGTTACGGGCTTGATCTGGATACCGAGATGAAAATGCTCCAGGTGATAAAACAACTGGACGCTGAACATTTTATGGACCTGGATCCCACCTTTTTGGGAGCGCATGCACTTCCCCCGGAGTACCGGGAAAGGCCGGATGCCTTTATTGCTTTTATGGCCGGAGAAGTTCTACCCCGGGTAGCCGAGGGGAACCTGGCCAAGAACTGCGATATTTTTTGTGAAGAGGGAATTTTTGATATTGAACAATCCCGCCGGCTTTTAAGAAAAGCCCAGGACCTGGGGTTTGATATCCGTTTCCACGCTGATGAGATGGTCAGCCTGGGCGGAGCCCAGCTGGCTGCAGAACTGGGTGCAAGATCTGCAGATCACCTCCTGAAAATTTCCCGAGATGGGATGCAGGCGATGAGTGAAAAAGGAGTTGTGGCAACCCTTTTGCCTGCGACACCGTTTACTTTAATGAAGGATGAATATGCGCCTGCGAGGGAAATGATAGAGGCTGGAGTGGCTGTTGCCCTTGCTTCTGATTTTAATCCGGGGAGCTGTCCCACTCATTCTCTAGCCCTGGTTATGACCCTGGCCTGTTTGCAAATGAAACTAACTCCCGAAGAAGCTCTAAACGGGGTAACCATTAGTGCTGCGCACAGCCTGGGTAGGGCTAAAGAGATTGGGAGTATTGAAGAGGGAAAACAGGGGGATCTGGTCCTCTGGGATGCTCCAAACCACAGGTTCCTGCCGTATCATTACGGCACCAACCTGGTTGAAACTGTAATTAAAAGAGGCCGGGTGGTTGTGGAATCTGGAAGGCTCAAGGAGGGAAAAAAATGAATATAAATGAATTTCTCGATGAAGTTGCAAGCGGAAACCCTACTCCCGGTGGAGGTAGTGTTGCGGCCTTCTCGGGGTCTTTAAGCTCAGCCCTGGTCAGGATGGTCAGCAATATTACCCTGAAAAAAGCCGAGGGTGAGAAGAAAGAAAAGTTTGAAAGTTTAGAGGAAGAAGCCCGGGTTTTGCAGAATGAATTATGGAGGCTGGTTGACCGGGACGCAGCATCCTTTAACATGGTAATGGGTGCCTTTAAGCTGCCCAAGGAAACTCCCGAGGAAAAAGAGAAAAGAAAGGCAGAAATACAGCAAGCCTTTCAAGAAGCGACCCGTGTTCCTTTTGAAACAATGGAGAAATCCCTGCAGGTCGCAAGACTAGCCTTAAAGGTGATGCAGGAAGGAAACCCCAACTGTATTACCGATGGAGCGGTGGGTTTTTTGATGGCCCATGCCTGTATGAAGGGCGCGGCTCTCAATGTTCGAATTAATTTAGGATCAGTCAAGGACGAGGAATTTAAAGAAAAAATCACAAAGGGGGTTGATAAGTTTTTAGAGGAGGCATTGAGATTGGAGGATGAAGTTAACAAACTTATTGGAGAAAACATATAAAAAGGAGGATGATTTAATTTGAAATCTGATATTCAAATTGCACAGGAAGCAAAAATGGAACATATTCAAAAGATCGCCGACAAGGTTGGCCTAAAACCCGAAGATATAGAACTTTACGGTGATTACAAAGCCAAGGTAAAATTTGAAGCAATTAAACGGCTAGAAGATGCACCCGATGCCAAACTTGTCCTGGTAACAGCTATTACTCCTACCCCGGCCGGTGAAGGAAAATCAACCACTACCGTGGGCCTGGGCGAGGCTTTAAATAAGATGGGTAAAAAGACAGTCATCGCTTTGAGGGAACCTTCCCTGGGGCCCTGTTTTGGAATTAAAGGTGGAGCCGCAGGTGGCGGCTATGCCCAGGTTGTTCCCATGGAAGATATTAACCTTCACTTTACTGGAGACATGCATGCCATTAGCGCCGCCCATAACCTTTTAGCCGCGGCTCTTGATAATCATATCAAGCAGGGGAATGAACTCGGTATTGATCCCACCAGAGTATCCTTCAAGCGGGTAGTTGATATGAATGACCGGGCCCTTCGGGATATAGTTATTGCCCTGGGTGGACCGGCCAACGGAATGCCCCGCCAGGATGGGTTCATGATTACAGTAGCTTCAGAAATTATGGCTATCCTCTGTCTTTCCCAGGACCTGGAAGACCTGAAGGAACGGCTGGGGAATATCGTCGTCGGAAGCACCTTCGACCGCAAACCCGTTACTGCTAAGGAACTGAAGGTCCACGGGGCAATGGCCGCCCTGTTAAAAGATGCAGTTAAACCCAACCTTGTTCAAACCCTGGAAAATAACCCCGCTTTTGTTCACGGGGGGCCATTTGCGAATATAGCTCATGGTTGTAACAGTTTGATTGCTACCAAACTGGCGCGCAAACTCGGCGATATTACTATTACTGAAGCCGGTTTTGGTGCCGATTTAGGTGCGGAAAAATTCTTTGATATCAAGTGTCGTTTCGGCGGTTTGGATCCAGAGGCTGTGGTTTTGGTTGCTACCATTCGCGCCCTGAAGATGCACGGCGGAATGAATAAGAAAGAACTGGAAAACGAGAACATAGAAGCCCTGAAAAAAGGCGTCGAAAACCTGGAAAAGCACATTGAAAACATCAAAAAATTTGGTCTTCCCCTGGTTGTTGCAATTAACCGCTTCCCCCACGATACGGTTAAGGAAATCGAACTAATCCGCGAACACTGTGAAAAGCTTGGGGTTGAAGTGGCCCTTTCGGAGGTCTGGGCCAAGGGTGGAGAAGGTGGAATTGAACTTGGTGAGGCCGTGCTCCGCGCCCTGGATAAAGAATCCACCTTCAAGTTTCTCTATGAATCCGACCTCCCCATAATGGAAAAGCTGGAGAAAATTGCAACTGAAATTTATGGGGCAGATGGTGTTGATACAAACAAGGCTGTTGAAAACAAAATCAAGAGATTAGAAGAACAGGGTTATGGCAACATGCCAATCTGTGTGGCTAAGACTCAGGCTTCTCTCTCAGATGACCCAACTCTGGTGGGCCGCCCTCGTAACTACCGGGTTTCCCTCCGGGATATTAATGTTTCAGCGGGAGCAGGGTTTTTGGTAGCCCTGATGGGCAGTATTATGGTCATGCCCGGCCTGCCTAAGAAACCTGCAGCCGAGGAAATAGACGTCGATAAAGACGGAAAAATTTCAGGATTGTTTTAAAAGAGGCAAAAATGCCGCCGGGGTTCTCCCGGCGGTATTTTTTTGCGGGGGGAACTTAAATTTTTTGGCAAACTTGATTTAAAAGCTATTTTGGGTGTAATTGGTCTTGCTAACAATGGCAGGAAATGTTAAAATAAAGACGCAGGCGGCATCTGGTTTGAGCTGCACTGGAATTGCCGAAAAAATTTGGTTTTCGCTTGGATCTTCGGACCGAGACGAAAGGAGGAGAAAAAAATGATTGTTGAAGATGCCTTGCTTAGGATCGGGAGTGGCATCTATATTTTTTTGAGCGGTGGTGGATTAGATGAAAGATAATCCTTCCATCGCTTTTGTTGGTCCTGGTAAGGTTGGTTGTGCTCTGGCGGCAATAATGCAGGAAAAGGGTTTGAATATAATTGGCGCGGCTACGAGGCCGGAATCTGTTGGTGAAAAAAAGCCCGGCCAGGAAGTTTTCCCCTATTTAACTTCAGATCCGGTCAGGCTTGCTCAAAATGCCGATATTATTTTTATTACTACCCCTGATGACCGGATTGCTTCTATTGCGGAAAAACTTAAAAAGGAAAAAGCCCTGAAACCCGAAGCTATACTGGTTCATACCAGCGGACATCACCCCGCTTCAATTCTTGGAGATAAGAATGTCCTGGCCATGCATCCCCTTTTATCTATGGCCCGCTGGGATCTGGCCCGGGAAAATATTAAATCCGCCTGGTTTTTCCTTGATGGAGACCAGGCAGGGTTAGAAAAAGGAAAAGACCTTGCAGAAGTTCTGGGCTTGAACTGGACAATAATTGAAAGTGGGAAAAAAGCTTTTTACCATGCTGCGGCTGTCCTTTTTAGTAATTACCTGGTGGCACTGGTCAATGCGGGTCTGGAACTACAGCAAAAAGCTGGCATCTCAAAAAGCACAGGTTTAAAGGCAGCACTGCCCTTGATTGAAAGTACTTTAAATAATCTCCATGAACTTGGCCCGGTAGAAGCGCTAACAGGGCCCGTTGCCCGCGGAGATAAGGGAACTGTTGAAGGGCACTTAAAGGCAATGAAAGAGGAAAAGGGGCTTTGCAGTCTCTACTGCGAGTTGGGATTATACACCCTGGAGATTGCCAGGAAGAAAGGTTTATCGCCGGAAGCCTACAGGCAGATGCTTAAAACTCTTGAGGAGGGGATTACCCGTGGCTAAAGAAGATAAGGTCCGGACAACAGATTTCAGGATGATGAAAAAAGAGGGGCGGAAAATCACCATGCTTACCGCCTATGACTATAACAGTGCCCGGATACAGGATGAGGCCGGGGTAGATTCTATTCTTGTCGGGGATTCCCTGGGGATGGTTATGCTGGGTTATGAAAATACACTCCCGGTAACAATAGATGAGATTCTACACCATGCCAAAGCCGTTGTAAGGGGAACAAAAAGGGCCCTTGTAATTGCGGATATGCCCTTTATGAGTTTCCAGGTCAGCCCGGAAAAAACTGTAGAAAACGCCGGTCGCTTCCTTAAAGAAGGAGGGGCGACAGCAGTTAAACTTGAGGGAGGCAGAGAGGTTCTGCCTCAAACCAGGGCTTTGATCGCTGCAGGAATTCCGGTTCTGGGGCACCTGGGACTCACTCCCCAGTCCATCCACCAAATGGGCGGTTTCAAGGTTCAGGGCAAGGTTCTGGCCCAGGCGGAAAAGCTAGTTGAAGATGCGAAACTATTAGAGGAAGCTGGAGTTTTTGGTATTGTTCTTGAATGTATCCCGGCTCCTCTTGCGGAAAAAGTCTCCCAATCAATATCAATGCCCACAATAGGGATTGGAGCGGGGAAAGGTTGTGACGGGCAGGTACTTGTAGCCCATGATCTTTTAGGCTTGAGTGGTGATTTCTCACCGCGATTTGTCAGGCGCTATGCTAACCTGGGAGAAGAAATGCAGAAAGCTTTTTCCAGTTATATTTCTGATGTCCGCAGCGGAGAATTTCCCGGGGAAAAAGAGAGTTTTTCCATGGATGAAGAAACCCTTAAAAGGATTTACGGTTAGGAGGATTGCCTTGGAATTGATAAAAGAAATTAAAACCATGCAAAAAATCAGCCGGGAAAAAGCTGTGGAAAAGAAAACCATCGGTTTTGTTCCCACCATGGGTTATTTACATGAAGGTCATTTAAAGCTCGTTGAAAATTCGGTAAAAGAAAACGACATTACGGTAGTTTCAGTTTTCGTGAACCCTACCCAGTTTGGTCCCGAAGAAGACTATGGGGAATATCCAAGGGATTTGGAAAGGGATCTAGACCTGCTGCGGGAGCGGAATGTGGATTATGTTCTCTACCCGGCAGTTGAAGATGTATACCCGGAGGGGTATGCCACCTATGTTCAGGTTGAAAAAGGCACCGATGTTCTCTGTGGTCGCTCCCGGCCCAACCACTTTAAGGGAGTGACGACGATAGTTAGCAAACTTTTCAATATGGTCAAGCCCCACCGGGCCTATTTTGGCCAGAAGGATGGCCAGCAGTTCCTGATTATCCGGCAGATGGTGGATGATCTGAATATGGATATTGAGGTAGTTGCCTGTCCTACCGCCAGGGAAGAAGGTGGGCTGGCAATGAGTTCGCGCAATAAATACCTTTCACCCCAAGAGAGAGAAGCAGCCCTGGTCATTAACCGAACCCTGCAAAAAGCTAAAAAGTGGATCGAAGAAGGTGAAAGAGACGGCTGGGAAATCAAAAAGAAAATGGAAAGGGAGATCAGGGCAGAACCCCTGGCAACCCTGGATTACGCCAGCGTGGTCAGCAGGGAAAGCCTGCAGGAATTGGGAGAAATTAAAGGGCCTATAATGATTGCCATAGCCGCATTTATTGGTTCTACAAGGTTAATAGATAATGTCTGGCTGGAGGTGAAGTAGATGTTCAGGGAAATGATGAAATCAAAATTGCATCGGGGAGTTGTTACTGATGCCCATCTAAAATACATGGGGAGTATAACAATTGATAGTAAACTGATGGAGGCTTCGGACCTTCTCCCCCATGAAAAAGTTCAGGTTGTTAACTTGAATAACGGGGAGCGTTTCACCACCTATGTTATTGCCGGGGAAGCTGGGAAGGGAGATATATGCCTTAATGGTGGTGCTGCCCGTCTTGTCCAGCCCGGCGATGAGGTTATTATAATTTCTTATGTCTGGATGGAAGAAAAGGAGTTTGCAGGATATAAACCCAGCGTAATTTTCCTCGACGAGAATAACCGGATAATATCGGGGCAGGAAAGTCATTAAAATTGGAGAAAAAAATAAGTAACCTGCAGTATTGTTAAAATTTTCCTAGGGGGATGAAAATTGGATAAAAAAGAATTGGCGGCCGAAGTAGCAAGGCTTAAAGAAGAAAAGAACGCAGTAATTTTAGCCCACAACTACCAGATCGGTGAAGTTCAGGACGTTGCCGATTATGTTGGGGATTCTTTTGGGCTGGCCCAGAAAGCTGCAGAAGTGGATGCAGAAGTAATTATTTTTTGCGGAGTCCATTTCATGGCTGAAAGTGCAAAAATTCTGGCCCCGGAAAAAAAGGTTATCCTGCCCGTAAAAGAAGCAGGATGTCCCCTGGCCGACATGGCCGATGTGGAAGCGGTTCGTGCTAAAAAGAAAGAACATCCTGATGCGGCTTTGGTTGCCTATGTGAATACTTCCGCGGCAGTAAAAGCCGAAATCGATGTTTGCTGTACTTCATCCAACGCGGTTAAGGTCGTGGAATCTCTCCCCGAGGAAAAAATTATTTTCCTTCCCGACAAGAACCTGGGCCAGTATATCGCAGATCAAACCGATAAGGAGATAATAATCTGGGAGGGGTACTGTATTACCCATCACCGGGTTGATCTGGAAGAGTTGAAAAAAGCCCGAGAGGCTCATCCCGAGGCTCCCATTGCAGTTCACCCCGAATGTCAACCCGAGGTTGTTAGAGAGGCAGATTATGTTGGAGGAACCTCAGGGATATTAAAGTTTGCCCGTGAAACCGATGCTCAATCAATTATTATTGGAACGGAAATGGGAATGCTCCACAGGTTGAAAAAAGAAAACCCGGGGAAAACTTTTTACCTGCTCTCTCCTCGCTTGATCTGCGTTAACATGAAAAAAACAACACTGGAAAAAGTCGCGGAATCCCTGCAGAATCTTTCGCCTCAGATTGAGGTGGAGGAAGAGATTGCGCAGAAAGCGAGAAAATCTCTGGAAAGAATGCTTGCTATAAAATAGGAGGCGGGGATTAACTGATGGAAATTCCCAGGTACCTTTTACATTTTGATGTTGAGAGTTTACAGGTTGAAGAGGTGGATCTCCTGGTTGTTGGCAGTGGGCTGGCCGGGCTTTACACTGCAGCCAAAGCAGGGGAGAGGAAAATAGCCATTTTAACCAAAGAAAAAACGGAAGACAGCAGTACTGAATTTGCCCAGGGAGGAATAGCGGCTGTTTTAAGTGACGAGGATTCCCTGGATCTGCATATTAAAGATACCAAGACAGCCGGGGCGGGCCTTTGCTATCCCCCGGCTGTTGAAGTCCTGGTTAATGAAGGTGCAGGAAGGGTCAGAGAACTTATTGCAATGGGGACTGCTTTTGACCGGATTGAAAACAGCCTGGATTTTACCCGCGAAGGTGCCCACAGTCGTCCCCGGATTCTGCATGCCCGGGGGGATGCAACCGGAGAAGAGATAAGGCGAGCCCTGGTTAGTCATGTCCAGCGCCTGGAATGGATTGAACTTTATGAAAACACTTATGCCCTGGAAATCGTTCTTGGTCCTGATGGTGATTGCCAGGGGATTTTAGCCTTTGACCGCAATCGGGGCGGTTTTATTTTATTTGTCGCCCCTTACATTGTCCTGGCTGCAGGAGGTTGTGGGCATGTTTATAGCAACACCAGCAATCCCGAAGTGGCAACTGGTGACGGTATTGCTATTGCCTACCGGGCCGGGGCTGACCTCATGGATATGGAATTTATCCAGTTTCACCCGACCACCCTGTACCACGCCGAAGAAACAACCTTCCTCATTTCTGAAGCCGTGCGCGGGGAAGGGGCTGTATTGAGGAATAAAAAGGGGCAGAGATTTATGCCCCGCTATCACCCCCAGGCCGAACTCGCTCCCCGGGATATTGTGGCCAGAGCAATTTTTACCGAAATGCAAAAAGATGAACGGGAATTTGTTTGCCTCGATATCACGCATAAAGATAGGGACTTTTTAGAACAACGGTTTCCCAAGATATATCGAAAATGTCTCGACCTGGGTTACGATCTTAAAGAGGATTGCATCCCAGTTCGCCCTGCTGCCCACTTTATCATGGGTGGAGTAAAAACGGATATAAAAGGAGCTACTAACATTCCGGGCCTATTTGCGTGTGGGGAAAACGCGGCAACTGGAGTTCATGGAGCCAATAGGCTGGCCAGCAATTCTCTTTTAGAGGGTCTTGTTTTTGGCCGGCGAATTGCCCTGGAGGTAAAAAAAGGTGGACGGCCGACTCCGCCGGTAAAAGTGGTTAAAGAGCAAATCGCCAAGGACCGACCGATCGGGGATGATCGGGAATTATGGCGGGTCCGGGGTCGCATGCAAAAAGTTATGATGGAAGAGGTTGGTATTGTAAGAAGCAAGGAAAGCCTGGAACAAGCTTTAAAAGATCTGGAAGAGCTTGGAGTCCATCTCGGTTTTACTTATTCCCGGCCTGCCGCCTGGGAAACCCAGAACCTGCTAATTGTTGCCTTCAACATTGCCCGGGCAGCCCTGTCCAGAGAAGAGAGCCGGGGCAGCCATTTCCGAAGTGACTTCCCGGAGCAGAGATCGAGCTGGGAAGGCAAACACATAAACTTGAACAAGGATTACAAGGAGGGGAAAATAATTGAACTTTCCTAATCCAACAATCGATCGGCAGCTGGAATTAGCCCTTGCGGAGGATATTGGTGCCGGTGATATTACCTCTGAAATTTTAATCCCTGAAAAATCGCAAACCCGGGGGAAAATTTGGGCTAAAGAAGAAGGTGTCCTGGCCGGGATGCTCGTCGCAGAAAGGATTTTTCAATTAGTAGGCCAGGTTGATTTCCAGCCCGAGGTTTATGATGGAGCGGCAATTAAAAAAGGTCAGACTCTGGCCACCATTGAAGGTTCAACCCGGAAAATTCTGCAGGGGGAAAGACTTGCTTTAAACTTCCTGCAGCGCCTCTCGGGAATAGCCACTCAAACCCGAAAAGCAGTTGAGCAGGTGGGATCTGGAGGAGCCAGGATTGTTGATACCCGGAAAACCACACCCCTGTGGCGCTGGCTGGAGAAATATGCTGTTCTGCAGGGAGGCGGTTTTAACCACAGGCTGGGCCTTTTTGATACGATTTTAATTAAAGATAATCACATCCGGGCCGTTGGGGGTGTAAAAAAAGCAGTTGAAATAGCAAGATCAAAAGCAGGCCATACTCTCAAAATTGAGGTAGAAGTAACAAATATTGAAGAACTCAAGGAAGCTCTTGCAGCAGGAGCCGACATTATTATGCTTGATAACATGGGGACAGAAGAAATGAAAGAATCGGTAGAAATTGTTGACGGACGTGCTCTAATTGAAGCTTCCGGGGGAATTACCCTGGAAAACGTTGGAGAAATCAGCCGCTGTGGAGTGGATATAATTTCCATGGGTGCTTTGACCCATTCTGTAAAGGCGATGGATATTAGTCTTGATTTATCCCAGGGTGGTTAATCGTGGAAAAAGTTGAACTGCCGGGCTGGAATCTGGGGCCGGTTTATTTTTTCGACAAAATTGATTCCACGAGCAATTACCTCAAAAAGCTTGCGGCAAAAGGAGTCCCCGCAGGAACTGTGGTGTGGAGTAGAGAACAGACCAGCGGCCGGGGACGCCGGGGGAAAAAGTGGCTTTCGCCGCCGGGAGGACTTTATTTTTCAGTTTTATTTCACCCTCAAAAAGGAATTGAACCTTCTTTTTCCCTTGTTGTCGGGGGTGCAGTAATTAAAGCCCTGGAAAGCAGGGGTGTTTCCGACCTAAAGCTGAAGTGGCCCAATGATATTTTCCGCGGGACAAAAAAAGTTGGTGGAATTTTATGCGAAAACCTCTCTGGAAAATTAATTGTAGGTATTGGTCTTAACCTCACCCCCATTAAAAATATAGATTTTGCTGAAAATTTTTCGCCGGGAAATCTGGCTGAACTGCAACAATACAGGCCTGAAGAAATCGTTGGCTTAATTTTAGGAGAGCTGAAAGAAGACTATTTTATCTACCAGGAACAGGGTTTTTGTTCTTTCCGGGAAAAATTGCAAAAAAACTCCTACTTATTAAATCGGAGGGTTCGAGTTGATAATTGCTCGGGGGAGGTAGTAGGTTACGGGGAAAAGGGCCAGCTGATTTTAAAGCTCCCCGGGGGATCATTTAAAGAAATCTGGCAGGGAACTGTGGTTTTGCTGGAGGAGGGATAGAAGTGTTTTTGGCTATTGATATTGGTAATACCAACACCGTTCTGGGAATCTGGAATTCCGGAGAATGGGTCTGGGACTGGCGCATCTCAACAGAGCGGAATAAAACACCGGATGAATATGGGGTTTTACTGGCCAGCTTATTTGCCAATGGGGGAGTAAAAAAGGAGAATATTGATGATGTTTTAATTTCCAGTGTTGTTCCACCCCTGAACAGTGTTATGGAAAAAGCTCTGGAGTCATACCTGCACTTAAAACCCCGTTTTGTCGGGCCGGGAATAAAAACAGGCCTAAATATAAAAACGGACAATCCCAGAGAAGTAGGGGCGGATAGAATAGTAAATGCAGTTGCAGCCTACCACCTTTATGGAGCTCCTGCTGTCATAGTTGATTTTGGAACCGCCACTACCTTCTGCGCTCTTGCTGAGAACGGTGTATATCTGGGAGGTGCAATTGCTCCTGGTGTTGGAATATCTTCAGGAGCCCTGTTTGAAAAAGCAGCCCAGTTACCCAGAATAAACATTCGGAAACCGGAACGGGTAATCGGTGCGAGCACTGTCAAAGCTCTGGAATCAGGGATTTATTATGGTTTTTTGGGGCAAATAAAGGAAATTGTAAACCTCTTTAAAGCCAGTTTGCCTGGAGATCCCAAGGTAATTGCAACCGGGGGGCTGGCCTGGTTATGGGAAAAAGATGCGGATTGTTTTGATATTGTTAATCCACGTCTCACCCTTGAGGGCCTTCGCTTTCTCGGGGAGATGAATCGAAAATGACCTGGCAACTAAAACTATTCATGGCCCCGCTGGCCGGTATCACCAACAGGGTTTTCCGTTCCCTGGTAAGGGAATACGGCGCGGATTATACCTGCACTGAAATGGTAAGTGTGCAGGGGGTAATTCACCGCAACAGAAAAACTTTTTCCCTTCTAGATTTGCAAAAAGAAGAGAAAGCGGGAATCCAGCTTTTTGGGAGAAACCCAGAGGACTTTATAAAAGCTTTTCAGGTTATAGAAAAGAAAATAAAACCCCAATTTATAGACATTAATATGGGCTGTCCTGTACCTAAAATTGTTAAAGGTGGAATGGGGGCGGCCCTTTTACGTGAACCTCACCTCGCAGAAAAAATTGTAAAAACCCTTGTGGGAGAAGTTAAGATACCGGTTTCAGTAAAAATCAGACTGGGCTGGGATCCGGAAGAGAAAACAGGGGAGGAGGTTGCTCTTCGCTGCCAGGAAGCGGGGGCAAGCTGGATTACCGTTCACGGAAGAACAAGAGATCAGTTTTATTCTGGCAATGCAGATTGGGAGGGGATTGCTGCAATCAAAAAAATACTGGAAATACCAGTTGTAGCCAATGGAGATGTTTTTTCTGCCCGTGATGCCCTTGATTTATCCCTGACAACAGGGTGCAGGAGAATTATGGTCGCCCGGGGTGCCCTGGGAAATCCCTGGATTTTCGAGCAAATAAGGCGATTAGAAAAAGGGGAAGAAATTTTTCCCCCTGGAAAAGAAGAAATAATGGAAGCAGTAAAAAAGCACCTGGAAGGGCTGATTTGTTTAAGGGGTTCGGAGAAAAGAGCGGTAACGGAAATGCGAAAACACCTGGGCTGGTATATCAAGGGTTTTCCGGGGGCCCGGGAGGTCAGGAACAATTTGGTGAGAATGGAAAAAGCCAGTGAAGTCCAGGAACTTTTGGCTACTTACCTGGCACAGGTGGAGAAGGGGTAAAAATAAATCAGAGAATTCCGTTTTTTGCAGACCTGTATTTTACCCCGGACAACCCTTGTTTACCCTCCCCCGCCCGGAAAGGCCTGGAATAAGCGGATTTAATTTTTTTGCCGGGGGGCAACAGGAGAAAAAGCAATCGAAGAATTGGAAAGGTTTGCCGGCAGGGGGTCAGTTTTTGGGTTAATGGATAACCCCGGGGGAAAAAAGTGAAGTTGAAAATACAGTTCTGGGTATATTCAATACCCGAAAGTGGTTTTTCCCCATGTAAAAAGGATGGTCAGGAAAGCAAGGGAAGAGGGATGTTCTTTTTTGATATTCGGTGGAACTCGTCGAACCGAATTCCAAAAAAATTACGACCTTATTTTAATTAATCCCGGGAGCGTAACCCTTCCTGCGAAAGGATTATGCTCCTCAAAGGCCTGGCTTACCCTGGATAGAGGGAGTTATAATCTCGATTTTGTTGTTTGGGATAATGGGGGATAGAAGTTCTTGTTTGGTAGTGTTAATTTTGATATAATTGGTTATGAGCACAACCTGTGCACAAAGGAGGCGTTTTTTTGCAATTTATCCGGATCGGGGAAAAATTAATCAGTCGGGCGAAATTGGATCGAATAATTGAAAAGATTCTCAGCCTTAGAGCCCAGGGTTATTCGCAAAAAGAAGTTGCGGAACGTCTCCGGATTGAAAGAAGTTTTATTTCCCACCTTGAATCCATCGGACAGATCAGAAAAGGCGACCGGGTTGCTCTAATTGGTTTTCCAGTTGCGAATAAAGAAGAGGTTAACAAACTGGCCGAGGAAATGGGAATTGACTTCACCATGATTTTAAACGACGAAGAAAGATGGTCTTATATTAAGGATAAAAACGGAATTACCCTTTTCAACGAACTTTTACAGTTAATTAAAGAACTCCAGGATTATAAAACTGTTGTTTTTATAGGTTCCGATATGCGGGTGGAAACGGTGCAGTCTCTCCTTGAAGGAGAAGTAATCGGGTTGCCGCTTGGCCCATCACCCATTCAGAAAGATACTGTTGTTGATATAGATAAATTAAGGGAGGTTCTGCAGCAGGTTAAGGAAAAGGGGGAATAAACTTTGAAACATATAGTCAGCGTAAGCCTGGGTTCTTCCAGCAGGGACCATAAAGTAGAAAAGGAGATTCTTGGAGAAAATTTTTTGATCGAACGGCGGGGAACCGATGGTGATTTCAACAAGGCCTGTCGTCTTTATACTGAGCTTGACGGTAAAGTTGATGCAATAGGAATGGGCGGGATCAGTCTTTATATTACCACCGGGGAAAAAAAATATTATTTCCGCGATGCAAAAAAGTTGATTGCGAATATGCGGGAAACTCCTGTTGTTGACGGTTCGGGTTTAAAGGATACTCTGGAAAGGAAAGTTGTTGAATTTATGGATTCCGAGCTCAACCTGGACCTGGCCAGCAAAAAAGTTCTCGCGGTATGCTGTGTGGAGCGTTTGGGAATGGCCGAAGCTTTTATTGAAAGCGGGGCTGATATTATTTTCGGAGACGTAATTTTTGCCCTTGGACTTCCCATACCAATCCGAACCATGAAGAATCTCCGGCGGTTAACCAAGACTATTGCTCCGATAGTAACCAGGCTTCCTTTTTCCATGGTTTATCCTGTGGGCAAAGCCCAGGACAAAGAATCAAAGAGGCTCCATAACCGCTACTATGAACAGGTCGATATAATTGCCGGCGATTACCACTACATTAAGAAAAATTTTCCCCAACGTTTGGACGGTAAAATTATAGTTACTAATACCGTAACCGAAAAGGATGCAGAGAAATTAAAAGACCTGGGAATAAAAATGTTAATAACTACTTCCCCGGATCTGGGCGGTCGTTCTTTTGGGACCAATGTTATTGAAGCAGTTTTAGTAGCATATCTCCGGGGAAAGGGCATGGAACCGGGAATTGAAAACTATGCAGAAGCCCTGGAGCAACTTGGCTTTACCCCCCGGGTAGTTAATTTTGCTTGAATTTTAAGTTCAGGCCTGGGAAAAGCCTTTATTTTAAAGGGATATAAAAAAGGGTAATCTTGACAAACCCAATTTTACCGATTATAATTAAAAATTAATAAACGTAATATAGTTAGTGTCAAGGGGCCAACGCTTGGCACTAATTTTATGTTTAATTGATCCGAGAAAAAATAAAGGAGAGAAGACATGGGCGATGAAGTTTTCTTAACCAAAGAGGGGTTGGAAAAATTAAAGACAGAATTGCATCACCTCAAAACAGTAAGAAGAAAAGAAGTCGCAGCCAGAATTAAAGAAGCCAGGGAATACGGAGATATAGCGGAAAATTCTGAATACGAGGATGCAAAGAATGAGCAGGCGTTTGTCGAAGGACGCATCAAGGATCTGGAGAATTTGCTGCGGAATGTAAAAATTATTGAAGACGAGGATGAAAGTCCCGAAGGAAACCACGAAGTGAAAATTGGTTCAACTGTGGAGATTAAGGACCTGGAATCGGGGGAGAAATTCATTTATACCCTGGTCGGGTCAGCGGAAGCTGACCCCAGTGAAAACAAGATATCCAATGAATCACCCGTGGGAAGCGCTATTCTTGGCCGTAAAGCTGGTGAAAAAGTCAAAGTAGAGGTTCCAGTTGGGGTGATCGAGTACGCGATTTTAAACATCTGCAAAAAAAATCGGCACTAGGAGGAACCCATGGAAAAGCAAGATCTTAATTCCTTTATCCAGCAACGTTTGGAAAACTTGAATTGGCTCCAGGAAAAGGGGATCAGTGGATTTGGTGAGAAATTTCCAAGAACCCACTGGGCTCAGCAGGTCCAGGATGATTTTACAGAACTTGAAGGAAAAGAAGTCAGCCTGAGTGGACGACTTCTTTCCAAGCGGGAACATGGAAAGGCCATGTTCGGTGATATTTCTGACCAGTCGGGGAATGTGCAGCTGTACTTAAGAGTAAATTCAATTGGGGAAGAAAAGTTTGAAATTTTTCGCTCCCTGGATATTGGTGACCTGATTGGGATTACGGGAGAAGTTTTTAAAACCCGCAGGGGTGAAATAACAATAAATGTATCCCGTTTTGAAATTCAGGCCAAATCGCTGCGCCCCCTACCTGAGAAATGGCATGGGCTAAAAGACGTAGAACTTCGATATCGGCAGAGATACCTGGATCTTATAGTAAATCCCGAAGTCCGGGAAATTTTTGTGCGGAGAAGTAAGATAATTGCTTCCATCCGGCGGTTTTTGGATTCCCGGGAATTCCTGGAGGTCGAAACTCCAATTCTTCAGCCCATTCCCGGTGGGGGGAACGCTCGCCCCTTTGTTACCCACCATAAAACCCTGGGTCGGGACCTTTATTTGCGAATTGCCCTGGAACTTTACCTGAAGAAACTCATTGTAGGCGGTTTTGACCGGGTTTATGAAATCGGAAGAAACTTCCGGAATGAGGGCTTTTCCTACAAGCACAGTCCGGAATTTACAATGCTGGAACTTTACCAGGTAAATACTGATTACCAGGATATGATGGAGCTGACTGAAACCATGATCAGTTCGGTTACCCAGGAAGTTTTAGGTTCCCAAAAAATTGTTTACCAGGAGGAAGAAATCGACCTCACACCACCCTGGAAGAGAATGACCATGATTGAAGTTGTAAAAGAATTTACCGGTGTTGACTTTGGGAATATTGACCTGGAAACTGCCCGGGAAAAGGCCGAAGAAAAAGGTGTTAGGATTAAACCCGGATTTTCCCTGGGGGAAATTTTAAACGAGTTTTTCGAGCAAAAAGTTGAAGATAACCTCACACAGCCGACCTTTATCATGGATTATCCGATTGAGGTATCTCCCCTTGCCAAAAAAATTCCAGATAATCCTGACTTCACGTATCGCTTTGAAGGGTTTATCGCGGGTATGGAGATGGCAAATGCTTTTACCGAGCTTAACGATCCTATCGATCAAAGGGAAAGGTTTGAAAAGCAGGTTGCCCAGCGAGAAGCAGGGGATGAAGAAGCCCATATGATGGATGAGGACTTCATCCGGGCTCTTGAATATGGGATGCCCCCTACAGGCGGTCTGGGAATAGGAATTGACCGAATAATTATGGTTTTAACCAATACCCGCAACATTAGAGAAGTAATTCTATTTCCCCCAATGCGCCCCGAAGAGAAGGAATAAGAGGGGAAATTTTGACCAGTAAAAAGTAGAAGAAATTGTTCCCAGAAAGGCTTGACACTGCACGAGACGCGTGGTAATATAATTAATGCACCGCAAAAAGTGGTCTTTGAAAACTGAACAGCGCCAGACGAGAGTGGATGCTATAGAGCATCACCAAAA
>Ga0207421_10002388_pt1 | contig 23262 bp, 17 predicted proteins | sample SodLakKL_010_SED_4_FD_187542 | JGI IMG/M metagenome (GOLD analysis project Ga0207421, IMG submission 187542) | Alkaline sediment microbial communities from Lake Tanatar, Kulunda Steppe, Russia - 8KL_010_SED (SPAdes) (version 2) | ecosystem: Environmental > Aquatic > Non-marine Saline and...
GTGACATCATTCACACAAAGACGGGAAAGACCGCAAGCTTTCAGGATTTCATCGGAGAGGTGTCCAAAGCCCGCATCGTTTATGTGGGTGAAGTGCACACCCGCCAGGAAGACCATGAAGTGCAGCTCAGAATTCTGGAGGGACTCCACGCCGCCGGGCCCGTGGTCCTCGCCATGGAAATGTTCCCGCGGGAAAAACAGCCTGTTCTGGATCGTTTTTCCAGGGGTGAGCTGACGGAGCAGGAATTCCTCGAGGAGGTGGACTGGGAAAACGTGTGGGGATATCCCTTTGAACTCTATAAGGACCTTCTCTTTTTCGCCCGGGACAGGGGAGTTCCCATCCTCGGGCTCAATGCCCCGCATGATGTGGTGCGAAAGATCAGCAGGGAGGGCCTCGACTCTCTCAGCGGGGAGGAAAGGCAGCGCATTGCCCGGGACCTGCCTTTGGACAACGCTCCTTACAGAGAGCTCTTGCGGGAACGTTTCCGTCATCATGTCCGGGGAAACATCAGGAGCTTCGAAACCTTCTACGAGGCACAGCTCGCCTGGGAGGGAACCATGGCCGAAACCCTCGCCCAGGCATTGAACCGGTACGACGCCAATGTGACCATTGTGGCACTCCTGGGAAAGGGCCACATGAGTCATGGACTGGGCGTTCCCGGATGGACCGCATCCCTGGTTCCCCATTCCCACAGGACCGTGAGCCCTGTTCCCATGAATCATCCCCGGTCGGTGGTGGACCCCGACCTGGGAGATTACGTCTGGATCACGGAGGCAGTGGCCCCTCGCCATCGCGGACGTTTGGGCATCATGATCCGGCCCGGTGACGAGCAGGAAGAAGGGGTGAAAGTGATGAACGTCTTTCCGGGCAGTGCCGCCCAGAAGGCCGGACTTCGGGCAGGGGACGTGATTCTTCGCATCGGCGATGAAGAAGTCCGAAGCTTTGAGGACCTGCACGGAGAATTGCAGATACAGAGAAGGACGCACCGATTCATTTTGCGGCGGGGAGACGAGGAAATTCCTGTGACCGTGGAAATGAACTGAACCAGAACCCGTTTTCCAAAAAACGCTGATCTACAAAATTTCAAAAATTATAACAAAGGCTTAATCACCAAACAAAGAAAGCACTCTGGTCATGAAAATTGAGAACAGAAACCCGGATCACTCGGAAAGCGAACTCACCTGGGCAAGTCTCTGTCATTTCAGCGCACTCATGGGACTGGTGTGGTGGGCCCCCATTTTCTTTTCCCACTGGATTCCCGTGGGCCACCTCATAGGGCCCTTTGTGGTGTGGATCATCAAGAAAGGAAGCTCTCCCTATGTGAACGCCAACGGAAAGGAAGCTCTGCAGTTTCAGCTGGCCATCACCCTCTATGCACTCATCCTGAGTGTCCTTCCCTTTGAATTCCTTTCCACCTATTCAGTGACGGGCCTGGTGGTCCTCAGCGGTTTCTTCGCAGTGAAAGCGGGGGTTCACGTGAGCAAAGGAAAACACTACCGCTATCCCCTCGTCCCCTGGCGGTTCCTTCAGTGAAACTTGAAACTTCTGCCTTTTTATTCCCCGGTTCATAAAAACCATTTTTCACGCCATAGTTCTTTTCAACGCAGGCAAAGCCTTGTTGTGCTGCCTGCGGGGAGCCCCTTTTCTCCCTGTGAAGAAGGCCGCTATACAGTGTTCTTCCCGGGGATTGTGCAAAGGGTGTCCGCTTGTGGAAAACTCACCGTTCAAAAATTGTTCAAACTGTTCAAAACCGATTTCCTGAACACACAGCCTGTGGGTCGTGTCCACTGAAAGTTCAAAGCATGTTCATTGAAATAAATTTCAATTTCAAGCACTTATGATTTTTTTGAACATTTTGACAGGGCTTATGATGATGGTGGTTTTTATGGATAAGAAACAAAAAACAATCAAAACCACAACAAAGGAATCCGCTGAAGGACTGCCATTGCTTCCAAAAAGACTGAGGCTCGCCACCTCAGACATCCGCCACCACAGTGGCTTCCCATCCTTTTTCGGTCTGTTCGACCCGGTATCGGTGAAAGGTCACGGCCTTCACGTCAACCACCAGGTCATGTTTTTGAGGGTTGAGTGTTTCCCCGTACAATTCTCCCTCGAGCCTGGCAATGCCTTTCTGGGTTTCCACTTGGAGATGGTGCACCCGCAGAAGAAGCTGCCTGGCATCTTTGTAGAAAATGAGCTCCTGAAGAAATTCGTAGAGGAGCATTTCCATGTCTTCCGATTGCAGGCGAATGGGAAGTTTTGCGGTTTGGTGAATGGTCTCCAGATCGGCGACCATGACATTCATGAGAGCTTCTGCCGCAGCCACAAACATTTCTTCGGCGGTTGCGCCCCATGCTTCAAAGGCCGCGTCGGCCATGGCGATCTCTTCCAGGTATTTGTATGGCATAGGCTGAATCGATGAGTGAGAAGGTTGAAAAATGATGTTATGAAAAGCACAGAAATCCGGCTTTTGATTCTCGGGGGATGCATTCCGGAAATTCCTTTGAATCCGGCAGGCGCGGTTTTTGGAAAAACGCGCCATGCATGCTGAAAATCAGGACTGGCATTGCCGTAGATGATGGATGATGTCTTCCTTCAGGGGCTCCAATTGACGGCCCATCAGGATGATCTGGGTCTTTTTCACGGGGAATTCCTCCAGGTCCACACGCCCCACCACATAATTGAACAGGTAGCTGCCGCTCTCGAAGACCACAAACCCTTTGGCCCGATACACTTCCCGGGGAAAGCGGGACACCAGTTCCAGAAACTGTTCTTTGTTCAGGGGAGTGTCCCACAAAAACAGAAATGACTGGAAAGGAGGCTCTCCGTGATGGCTCAAATCTCTTTGAATGTGCTCCACATCCAGTCCGAAGAGAAGATTGGTGTCCACGTCACAGCCCATGGTCTTGAAAAATACGGCATGAGGGTTGTGTTCGCGCAGAAAGGCTTCCACCCTCTTGATTTCATCCATGGTCACGAGATCGATTTTGTTGATGAGAACGACGTCCGCTGCCGAAAGCTGGGACAGGGCATTGGCAGGCAGCTGAGGATCCTTGACGCTGGAATAGGCATCGGCCACATAGACCACGCTGTCCAGCCTCGTTTGCAAAAAATGATGGTCGAACTCCGAGGCCAGAGCATGAGGTTCGGCCATTCCCGTGGTTTCCACCACAATGGCATGGGGCTTCACCCGTTCCAGTACAGATTTCACCGCAGCCTCGAATTCCTCTGACAGGGAGCAGCACACGCAGCCTCCCGTCAACTGGACCACTTCCACATTTTTTTTCCGGAGCACGCGGGCATCGACGGAAATCTCTCCGAATTCGTTCATGAAAACGGCAATGCGCCGGTTGCTCGTGTCCACAATTCTGCGCAGGAGCGTCGTTTTTCCGCTGCCCAGGGTTCCCGTGACGAGCATGATGGGAGTTTTGGTTCTCATGTGATCAATCACCCTTTGACATTCCCAATGGGAGTCATTCTGGCCACTTTTCGGCTGATGTGAGCCTTTTCCGTGGCCTCGACCACATCATCGATGTTTTTATAGGCGCCGCCTGCTTCCTCGGCGACTCCCGAGAGGGAAGCGGCCCTGATGTAAATGCCCCTCTGTTCCATGTCGGCCAGCAGCTTTTTGCCGCGGAATTTCTTTTTGGCCTGCTGGCGGCTCATGCTGCGGCCACTGCCGTGAGCTGTGCTGAAAAAGGTCTGGTCTCCCTCCTTAACCCCCGAAAGAATGTAGGATCCCGTTTCCATGCTTCCTCCAAGGATGACGGGTTGGCCCGTGTCCTTATAAACCTCCGGAAGTTCCGAAGCACCGGGACCCAATGCCCGGGTGGCCCCTTTTCTGTGGACCAGCAATTCTCGGAGTTCCCCCTTCACCTGATGCTTTTCCAGCTTGGCCGTGTTGTGGGAAACGTCATAAACCTGATGCATTCCCAGATCCGCCGGGTCTTTTTTGAAAACCTCTGAAAAAACTTCCCGAATGCGATGGGCGATGACCTGGCGATTGGCAAAAGACATGTTGATGGCGCATTTCATGGCTTTGAAATAGTCCTGTCCCTCGGGAGAGAGAAAAGGAGTGCAGGCCAGTTCACGGTCCAGGATGGCAATGCCGTATTTTTTTTCCATGACTTTCAGAAAAGAAGCCAGATAGTCGGATGCCACCTGGTGGCCGAATCCCCGGCTGCCGCAATGAAACATCACCATCACCTGCCGGGGCAGCGTGATGCCGAATGCTTCGGCTCTTTTCTCGTCGAAAATATTCTCCGGGTGCACCACCTGAATCTCGAGGTAATGATTTCCCGAACCCAACGTGCCGATTTGACCGAACCCCCTTTCCACCGCCTTTTGGCTCACTTTGGATGCGTCTGCTCCGGCAATGCACCCACCCTCCTCCGTACGCTCAAGATCCTCTTCCCAGCCCATGCCGTTTTTCACGCACCACCGGGCCCCCTGCTCCACCACATCCCGGAAGGTGCTGTGGGTCAGCTTCACGAATCCACTGCCTCCCACCCCTGCAGGAACACGTTTGAAGAGCTGGTCGACCAGCTCCCGGAGCCTGGGCTGAACTTCCTCAAAGGTGAGGGAGGTGAGCATGAGGCGCATGCCGCAGTTCACATCAAAGCCGATGCCTCCGGGAGAAATGACTCCCGTGCGGGTGTCCATGGCCGCCACTCCCCCGATGGGAAATCCATATCCCCAGTGACCATCGGGCATGCACAAGGCATGGTGGACGATACCCGGCAGCGTGGCCACATTGGTGACCTGTTCCACCACACCGTCGTCCATGGCCTGAAGCAGGTTCTCGGTGGCATAGATGCGGGCGGGAACGCGCATGCCCTTTTTATAGGAAGATGGAATCTCCCATATGGTTTCACTGATTCTGTTGAATGCCTTGAAAGTGGTCATGAATCACCGTCCAGTGTCTGTTGAAGGTCCTGAATCCGGCGGTCCCGGTTTATGGGGATGGTTCCGTGAATGCGTGTATGGCTGTGTTCGCAAACGAGGAAGAAGAGTTGTCGTGACCGCCAAATTGCTGAAGCAAAAGGGGCAGATTTGTTCCAGCATCTGATATTCCTAAATATATTTCAGGCTTTGCACTTTGTCCAGCCGTGAAGGTCATTCCCAGGTTCACACCGGGGGACATGCACTGCTCCCAAAACCTCAAGTATCTTCTTGACAGTTGAATTGCTTGCAAATTATGCTGTGTCACCGTTTATATGAAAATATTGAAAACAGGATATTGGGAAAGAACTTTCATGAGGAAAGTTCCGGGTTTCCAGGGTGACAATGGGTGCTGGGGTGAAGGCATGGCAGGTTTTATGAAGGTTCAGCGCTATTTTTCGGGTTTTTATTATCGTCCCTTTCCCCCGGGAGGAAAGACGGCAACGGCCTGCACTTGAGACAACCCCCTCATCGTCAGATTCACATGTTGATTTCATAGCCGCAGGTTCAAAGCCTGCGGTTTTTTTTTGAGCGCCATCGGCTGGAGAAGCAGGCACCCATGAGGAAAGAGCTTGCCGGGGTTTGCAAAAGACTGCCAGGAAAACATCCAGGAGAGATGACCGTGGAAAAGGACTTGGAGCGCTTGCGCGAAGCAATAGATGCGGTGGATACGGAGCTTTTGAAACTTTTGAACCAACGCATGGAACTGTCGAGGGATGTGGGGCGGTATAAAGCGGAGCGTGGGCTTCCCCTGTTTCATCCGGGAAGGGAGGAACTGATCTATGCCCGTTTGAGCAAAAACAATCCCGGCCCTCTCACGGATGAATCCCTGAGAGCCATTTATCGTGAGATTTTCGCCGCTTCACGCTTGCTTCAGCACGTTCTTCAGGTGGCTTTTCTGGGACCGGACTGGACCTATTCCCACATTGCCGCTCTGTCCATCCATGGGCACTCGGCCCGCTACGTGCCCTGCCCCACCCTTGAAGATGTTTTTGAGGCTCTGCTCAAAGGCAAAGTGAACACGGCCGTCATCCCCATTGAAAACTCACTGCAGGGGGGCGTGGGCCGAAGCATGGATCTCCTCTATGAATGGGATGTTCGGGTGGTGGGGGAGTGTTACCTGGAAGTGGCTCATCACCTGTCGGGCAAGATGACCTCCGTTGAGAAGGTCGAGCGCGTCTATGCCCATCCGCAAGCCATGGAGCAGTGCCGGAACTGGCTGCTGCAGCATCTGAAACATGCGGAGCTTCACGAAACACCCTCCACAGCCCGGGCAGCTCAGAGGGCCGTTGAGGATGAGCGGGGAGCGGCCATTTGCAACCTTTATGCGGCTCATCATTACGGGCTCAATGTTTTGGCCGAACGCATCGAAGATCATTCGGGAAACACCACCCGCTTTCTCGTTCTCTCCCAGCAGGAGACGCCACCCACGGGAATGGATAAAACCTCCATTCTCTTCGCCGTTTCCGATAAGCCGGGAGCCCTTCACAGCGCCATTGAGTCCTTTGCAAGGGCCGGTGTGAACATGACGCGCATCGAGTCACGGCCCAATCGCATGTTTTCCTGGCAGTACCTTTTTTATGCCGATGTGGAGGGTCATCAGACAGAGGACGCTGTCCGTTTCGCACTGGAAGATCTCGGAAGGCATGTGTCTTTCCTGAGGATACTGGGGTCCTATCCGAAAAGGGATCCCAAAAGACCCATACGAATGCAGAAAGAAAAGCTCAGGACATCTGAGGGAAGGTAGGGTCACAGTTTCACGCGACATTGGTGGAGACCTTTCTTTGCCTGGGGTCATGAAGGGGGAGCTCCATTCACGTTGAATTCTATTGAAAACAGGATTTCCATGGTGACGACAGAAATGAAAAAACCATCCATTTGTGGCTGTATGCTGGACTTTTCCCGGGAAGAAATCGCGACGCTCATGCGCGAGGCGGAAGTGGACCTTCTGGAGTGGCGCCTGGATGTGCACATCCGTCAGCATTCCATCGAAGATGCTCTCACGGCCTTCTCTCTTTTTTCCAGTTACAACAGGCTCCCGTTTCTGGTGACCAACAGGCCCGTCAGGGAGGGAGGCTCTTTCGACGGTGGAGAGTGGCGCCGCATCGAGGTGCTGCAGCGAGCGGTGGACGCGGGAGCCGAATGGGTGGACCTGGAACCGGACATTCCTGAAAGCGAGCTCAACTGGTTCCGCATGAAAAAAGCCCGGGTTCTTCTCTCCCACCATGAATTGAATGACACACCTTCCACACGTGCCCTTCAGGAGCGAGTGGCCAGGATGGCGGAGCGCAAACCTGACGTCATAAAAATTGCCACAGTGGCCCGGGAGCAGGAGGATAATCTTCGGGTGCTTGGCTTGATTCCCTGGGCTCAGAAAGAATTGGGAAATGACATCATTGCCTTCTGCATGGGGGATTTGGGAAGGTGGAGCCGCATCGCCTGCGTGGCCATGGGAAGTCCCTGGACCTACGCCCAGATGCCCGGTCAAACCAGTGCAGCTCCCGGTCAGCTCCTCGCCCGGGACATGAGGATGATTTTCAAAACCATGGGAATGCTTTAGCGATGATCAAGCCCGTTCAAAAAGAGTTGTACGCCGTTGTGGGAAATCCCGTAGATCACAGCCTGAGCCCGGTCATGATGCATGCCGCATTTGAACGGATGGGCCACCAGGCCGTTTACGTGGCCCTGCAGCTGGACGAATTCCCTGAAGAGCTTTCAGTGCTTCACAAAGTGGGATTCAAAGGATTGAGCGTCACCCTTCCCCACAAGGAAGCAGCCTTGCTTGCGGCGCAGGAGGTGGACGAAACGGCACGCGTCATCGGTGCCGTGAATACCCTGAAAAGAGTGGGTGACGGCTGGGCAGGATGCAACACCGATTGGAAGGGTTCCAATGCGGCCCTGGCTTCCGTTTCGCCCCTGAAAGGAAAAAGGGGCCTTGTCCTGGGGGCCGGAGGAGCTGCCAGAGCCGTGGTCTACGGTCTTCAGCAGGAAGGGGTGGATGTGACCGTCTGCAACCGGGGAGTAGAACGGGGCGCATCCCTGGCAAAGGCCTTTCAATGTTCTTTCATTCCTCTCGAGGAGCTTCCCGGAAAACTGGCAAGCCTGAACCCGCATCTGTTGGTGCAGTGCACTCCCGTGGGGCTTGCAGGCCATTCATCGGAAGTCATTGTCCCTCCACAGCTCTTTCAGAAAGGGATGGTCGTCATGGACACGGTGTATCGTCCCCTGCACACACCTTTTGTCAGACAGGCCCTGAAAGCGGAATGCACCGTTGTTTCCGGTCTTGAAATGCTCCTTCACCAGGGTGTGGAGCAGCTCAAGTTCTGGCTGGACATTCCCGCCATTCATGAAGAGGTGATGGGGGCCATGCGAGAAACCCTTCAAAAGGCGGTGAAGCCCAATGAATGAAATCCTCAAAACCATAAAAACTGCCCAGAGGGTGAGGGGAAAAGTGCGCATTCCCGGCTCCAAATCCATCACCCACAGAGCGCTGCTCATGGCAGCCCTTTCACAGGGCACCAGTGAAATCCTGAATCCTCTCTTCGCCCAGGACACGGAGTTGACGGCAAAAGCCCTCGCAATGCTGGGAGTGGACATCCAGTGGGAAAAGGACAAAGTGCGGGTGCAGCCTCCGGCGGAGAAGTGGAGCCAGCCGAAAGAACCGGTATTTCTTGGAAACAGTGGCACCAGCATGCGCCTTCTTCCGGCGGTGGCTGCCGTGGGACGGGGAGCTGTTCTTTTTGACGGAACGGCCCGGCTTCGGGAACGGCCCGTGGGACCCATCGTGGACGCTCTCAGGAGTCTTGGCGTTGAAGTGAAGTGTCTGGGAAATGAAGGTTTTCCACCCATTGAAATTGAGAGCCGGGGACTGGAAAAAGGGGAGGTCCGGGTGGATGCCACTCAAAGCAGTCAGTTCCTGTCCGCGCTGCTCATTGCAGCTCCCTGCGCCCTGGGAGACCTGACGGTGGGTTGGAATGATCCCGTGGCTTCCTTTCCTTATGTGGCCATCACTTTGGCCATGATGGAGGAATGGGGGATTGATTTTGAGTGGCTCGACGAACACCGGATAAAAATAAGGGCGCCGCAGGTTTATCGCTCCAGGACCTACACGGTGGAAGGGGACTGCTCGTCGGCTTCCTATTTCTGGGCAGCTTCGGCCATCACGGGGGGAGACATCGAGACCCACCCCATCCGTCCCGGAAGTGTGCAGGGGGACTGCGGCCTGGTTTCCGTTTTTGAACAGATGGGATGCCGTGTTTACAGGAATGATGAGAGTGTGCGGGTCGTGGGCCCGGAGGTGCTTCGGCCCGTGGACATGGACATGAACCGCATGCCCGACATGGTGCCCACCCTGGCCCTTGTGGCGGCTTTTGCCCAGGGGCGAAGCCATATCCGCAATGTGGCGCACCTCCGGGTGAAGGAATCGGACCGTTTGCATGTGGTGGCTTCCCAATTGGGCAAGCTGGGAGTTCCCGTGGAAGAGCTGGAGGACGGCCTCATCATTGAAGGGGGCCGGGTGCGTTCGCCCGGCGAAGCGCTGGAAGCCCATGACGATCACCGCATCGCCATGAGTTGCGCTCTGGCGGGTCTTCGCGTGGAGGGTGTGCAGATTCTGGGTGCCGAGTCCGTGGCCAAATCTTTTCCTGAATTTTGGGACATCTTTGACGAGCTTTGCTATGGGAAAACCTAGAAGCTTCAGGATGGTTCCAGCGGTGTGCATCCTGTTCGGCCTGGTTTTTCAGGTTTCCGGGACGGTGAAAGGGGCTTGTTTTTTTCAGTCTTCCCTTTCCAGTTTTTCCCGGCACGCCGGCCAGGTGGCCGTGGACATCGTTTCCACTGCTGACGGCAAGGTTCTCTTTGATAACAATGCCGAAAAGCCCCTTGTCCCTGCATCTCTCGTAAAAATTCTGACCACTCATGCGGCTTTGAAGTCTTTGGGCCCCCACCATCGTTTTGAAACGGTCCTTTACGTGGATCGGTCCATTCAGGGAAATATCCTGCCCGGAGATCTGTGGATCAGGAGCAAAGGGGACATATTTCTCACAGGAGAAAAAGCCTGGAAAATGGCTCACCGCTTGAGAGCTGCGGGCATAGAGCGGATAGAGGGAGACATTGTGGTGGACAATCACCACTTTGATCCTTCCATGGAGCACATCTGCATCGATGAACGCTGCAGCCGCCCCTACAATCCCGTCATTTCCGGCACCGCCCTGGATTTCAACACCATCACCTTCAGCGTGGTTCCCGGTGCCATGGCAGGCGAACCCGGCCGGGTCACCTGGTTTCCCCGCAGTGAATACGTCCTTCTGAAAAATCAATCCAGGACGGTGGGGGGACGGCCGGAACAAAATCTTCACCTCTTCTCCGGGGGTGCGAAGGAGGATGGCCGTGAAGGGTTTGTCCTTGCAGGAGAAATTTCCCTTTCTTCCGGGGAACCCCTGGAATTCACGCTCAACATTCAAAATCCATGGGCTTTTTTTGGACACTCCTTCAAAAGAACATTGAAAGAAACGGGCGTTCGGGTGCAGGGGGGAGTGCGGCCGGGCAAGGTTCCGTCCCGTGCGCTGCCGTTGGTGGTGCATGAATCGGAGCCTCTTGGAGACTTGCTCTTTGGCCTCAATCGCTTCAGCAACAACTTCATGGCGGAAATGCTGCTCCGCGCTCTGGGAGCCAAAGTCTACGGAGAACCGGGAACAAAGCAAAAAGGCATCAGGGTGGTGGAGGGCCATCTCAGGTCCATGGGCATTTCTCCGTCCGGGTTTTCCATTGACAGCGGTTCCGGTCTCAGCCGCCTTTGTGGGGTGAGTGCCAGGGCTTTTTCCAGAATCCTTGTGGATTTTCACCATGATTTTGACCATGGGCCCAAGTTCATGGCCTCCCTGGCCATGAACGGGCATACAGGGACCTTGAGAAGAAGGCTGCGGGAATCTCCTGTGACGCTGCGGGGCAAGACGGGAAGCCTCAGGGATGTGGTGGCCTTTTCAGGTTATGTGCACGCGCCGGGTGAAGAAATTCTGGCGGTGACGGTTTTGTTGAACGATGTGAAAAATTCCCGGGAAGCTCGCGAAGTGCTTTACCGTTTTCTGGAACAGCTTCCCAGCAACCTGAAGGAGCTTCCACGAGGGGGTGTGAGCCTGAAAAACGCATCCATAGACTTGCCTTCATGAGCTTCCTGACTTAGTATTTGAGGTAACGGAGCGGCGATTTATTCGGTTTGAATCGCGCTTCTTTTTTTTGAATCCTTTCTCAGAAGGGACATTTGGTTTACGAAAAGTTTCTTTCTGTGGAAAAATTGAGGAGATTTAAATGACGAACAAGGTCAAAGAAGGCGATTATGTGAAGGTGCATTACACGGGCAAGTTCAACGACGGTCAAATCTTTGATTCCAGCCAGGGATGTCAGCCCCTGGAAGTTCATATGGGAGCCAATGAAGTCATACCGGGTTTTGAAAATGCTCTGATGGGCATGGAGGAAAACGAGAAAAAGTCCTTCACTGTGGAAGCGGACAAAGCCTACGGTCAGCGGGACGAAAGCCTGGAAAGACAGTTCAACCGAGCTGACTTTCCCCAGGACTTTCAACCGGAAGTGGGCCAGGTTCTGGTGCTGCAGGACCCCTCACAGGGCCAGTTTCCCGCCACCGTGAAAGATGTTTCCGGAGATACGGTCATGCTGGACCTCAATCATCCCCTGGCCGGCCGCACACTCTCCTTCGACGTTCAGGTGGTGGAAATCAACAATGAGCCCGGCGCTTCCTCCTGTGGAGGCGGCTGCGCCTGTTCGTGAGTTGAAACGCATTGGAACTCAAAGAGCCGCCCGGGCCCGGGCGGCTCTTTGAGTTTGAGCCTCATCCCCCTGTTGGGGAAAAGATCGGGCAGCTTCACTTCAAAGGCAAAACGAAATAAATGAGGTTGCCATATTTCTGGGGTTCGCACCCCAGAATGCCGCCGTGGACCTCCACCACATTTTTGACGAAATTGAGTCCATGCCCCGTGCCTTTCTCATGAATGTTTGAAAGGGTGCGATAGCCTCCTTCAAATATCTTCTGGGCTTCCTCTTCATTGAGGGGCCTCCCCGTGGTGAAGAAACTGAACCTCACTCCATTGGTTCCCTCTTTGAAAAAATCCTTCAAAATCTTTCTGTTGCAGGAAAAAATCTTGATTTTGTTGCCCAGCTGGTCTTCCACTTCCTGAGTGTACTTGATGGCGTTGGAAAAGATATTGTCAAACACCTGAGAAATGAGACCCTTGTCCACGTAGAGGGTCACCTGATCATCGGGGACGCCTTCCAGAAGGTTGTCCACGGCAATGTTGCGCTTGCGGAACATGTGAAAATACCGGTCGAAAAGGGGCTCCACGATCTCCTTGAGAAAATTGCAGGTTTGCCTTCGCAGCACATAGGTTCCCTTTTCGAAGTGATCTTTGCGAAGCAGGGTTTCAAGAAAAAGACTGGTGTGTTCATAATGCCTGGAAAAGGCGTTCCATTCCTTTTCCATGTTGGCATTGATTCTGGTCATTCGGCTTTTGAGTTCCCTGAGCCTGGATTCAAAAGAATGCACAGAACCTTTTTCCTTGAAAAGGATTTCCTCGAGTTCCTCCTCCAGGGCCCGGTGGGCCTGCATGCCTTTTCTGAATCGAAGCAGGAAGAGCTTGTAGTGCATGTTCGGGTTGATGACGTTGTGTTCGATATCTGAGAGCAATTGATTGATAAATTTCAAATGATTGATATTTTGACGAATCAACAGCTTCTGATGCAGCTGGAACCCAATGCGGTTGGAAAATTTTTCAAGAAAAAACCTGTCATTGGGTTGGGTCCTGTCTTTGGGGCAAACTTCGAATAAACCCAGAATGGAGCTTCGTGTGAGAAAAGGCACGGAACGGGTCAACGCCTCATTGCCCGGAATGGGGTAAATCAAACTTTCCCGGGTTTCGTAGGGAGTCTCTCTCACCTCCAGCTCACAGTCCCTTCGCCGGTTTTCCGGAATCAATCCCTCCAAACTGGTGCACACCTGGACCAGCCTGGAACTTTTCTGTTCGAAAACGTAGAGCCTGCTCTCGATGTTGAGGAACTCCTGGGGCACCAGGACACAGATCTGGTAGAAGTGATCAATGCTTGTGAATTCCTGGGCCAGGTCGAAAAAGGTGGACAGAGCCTCTTCCTGATGGCGCTTGAAATTATAATTCTCGTAACTTTTCTTTTTTTCCCGCACCCTTTGCTGAATATAAAGCTGGGAACTTTCAGAGAAAGAACCTCCGCGGAATGTTTCCTGCTGATTTGTCATCATGTCAATGTTTCCGGGCATGGGACACTCCATAAAGTCTGGAGATTAGAAAGACCGCAGCAGACAGAGATTTTTGAAATGGGAAAGGATTTCATTTTTTCCGCTCAACATGAACCAAAAGAGTGTACGGATGAAGCGCACCAAAAAGCCAGGTTTTCTTGTGAAGATGACGGGTGCTTGATTTTTCCTGGGGCGGCAAAATCCGTGATCTGAGAAAGATGTTTTCGTTTCAGGACACCGGCTAATGATTTAGCAATCGTATATCATAGAACAAGACCATCGGTGAGTTCTACTTGCAAATCGTGAAATGTTTCTTTTTTGTTTTTTTAAGGGAGTCAGCGAGAAAACCGATGAAAACCCTTGGTTTCGCAAAACTGGCCTGGCGGGAGGGGCTCATGGAGACAAACCGCTTGCTGTGAAGGGATGAAAGCCTTTGGGGGATGAGAGGGACGTCAAGGCATGGGGCTTCCTGACATCCCTCCATGAAGGGTCACTCCCATTCCAGTTCGTGCTTCAAATCGCGCTCGAGGAGTTCGCTCACGGCTGCCTGCGGATCCTTGTTTTCATAGATGACCTCGTAGACCCTGCTGCAGATGGGCATGTCCACGTCCAGTTTTCTGGAAAGATGGTAAACGGAGCGGGCTGTCTTGACCCCTTCCGCCACCATCTTCATGTCCCCCAGAATCTGCTCGATTTTCATTCCCTGTCCCAGCTTTTTTCCCACGGTTCGATTGCGGCTCAGATCCCCCGTGCAGGTGAGCAGGAGGTCTCCAATTCCTGCAAGACCCGAAAAAGTCAATGGAGTCGCCCCCATTGCAACCCCGAGGCGCGACATTTCCGCCAGGCCCCGTGTGATGAGTGCTGCACGGGTATTATAACCGAAATTCAGGCCGTCGCATGCTCCCGCCGCGAGGGCGATGACATTTTTCAGGGCTCCCGAAAGTTCCACCCCCATGATGTCAAGGCTCGTGTAGACCCGGAAGTGTCTGGTGGAGAACACCTGTTGAACGCTTTTGGCGAGCTCCAGGTCCTCCCCCGCGAGGGTTATGGCCGTGGGAGCTTTGCGAATCACCTCCCTGGCGAATGAAGGGCCCGAGAGGCATAGATAATGGGCAAACTGGAGGTGAGGCATGAGCTCCTTCCAGATTCCCGACATGGTGAGGAGCGTTTCGTTTTCAATCCCCTTGGTGGCATTGACCACGATGGCTGATTCGTTCATGTGGGGAAGTATGCCCGTGACCACTTTTCGGTAAACGTGAGAAGGCACCACCATGACCAGCAGGGAATGGCCTTTGACCACCATTTCAAGGTCATGGTGCGCCGTGATGCGTTCGCTCAGGGGATAACCGGGAAGATAGGTCGTGTTTTCGCGCTTTGCTCTGATGGTCTCGCAAAGGTCTTTTTCGAAGACCCATAGATCAACGTCATGCCCTTTCTGAGCCAGCACCTGAGCCAGGGTGGTTCCCCAGCTGCCACCTCCCAGAACCCCGATGGGACCGGTGATTTCCATCAATCCTCCATTTCTTCCTTTATGGTTTCCGGATCTTTGAGAATTTCAAGATCCACGATTTTTTCTCCCTCATTCAGATACATGAGTTTCACACCCTGGGTCACGCGCCCGATTTTTCGAATCTGCTCGGCGGGAATCCTGATGAGGCGGCCGTTGTCGGTGATCATGAGAATCTGATTTTCGTCGGTCACCTGCCGAAACCCCACCACGCTGCCGTTGCGTTCCGTGATTCGAATGTTCATGACCCCTTTTCCTGCCCGGGTCTGGGGCCGGTAGTCTTCGGCGGGAGTGCGCTTGCCAAAACCTTTTTCCGTCACCACCAGCATGGACTTTCCTTTCTCGATGGTGTCCATGCCCACCAGCTGGCTTCCGTCCAGATTCATTCCCCGAACCCCCCGGCTCACACGGCCCAGCGGACGAAATTCCTCTTCCCGGATCCGTATGGACTTGCCCGCTTTGCTCATGAGAAAGATTTCCTGGCTTCCGTCGGTCATGACCACGCTGATGAGCTCATCGTCATCGTCCAGCACGATGGCCCGGATGCCGTTGGACCTGGGATGGGAAAAGGCGGAAAGACTGGTTTTTTTGATGATGCCCTTCCTGGTGGCCATGATGGTGTAATAGCCTTCTTTGAATTCCTTGACCGCCAGAATGGTTTGCATCTTTTCTTCCGGCTGCAGGGGCAAAAGATTCACCATGGCCTTTCCGCTGGCGGCGGGCCCCACTTCGGGAATTTCATAGACCTTGAGCCAGTAGACCTGTCCGCGATTGGTGTAGACGAGGAGATAATCGTGAGTGGAGGCGGTGAAAAGACTCGAGACCAGGTCCTCCTCCCGAGTGCTCATGCCGCTTCTTCCCCTTCCTCCCCTTCTCTGGCTTCGGTAAATGGACAGGGGCGTTCTTTTGATGTAGCCGGCGCGGGAGATGGTGACCACCATCTCTTCTTCCGCGATGAGGTCCATGATGTTGATGGCGCCCGAATCGGGAACGATTTCCGTCCTCCGTCGATCGGCGAACTGCTGCTCCAGTTCCTCGATTTCTTCGCGAATCACCTGATCCACCAGGGCGGAGGAGGAAAGAATCTGCTGCAATCTTTCGATTTCTTTCAACAGTTGATGGTATTCCTCAATGATCTTGTCCCGTTCCAGCCCTGTGAGGCGCTGCAGCCGCATGTCGAGGATTGCCTGAGCCTGAACATCGGTGAACTCAAAGCGTTCCATGAGCTGGCGCTTGGCTTCGGGAGGGTTCGTGGCGGCCCGGATCAGTTGGATGACTTCATCGAGATTGTCCAGAGCTTTTTTCAGGCCCTCCAGAATGTGGAGCCTTTTTTCAGCCTGTTTGAGTTCATACTGAGTGCGGCGCACGACGATCTGGCGCCGAAAACCGATGAAATTTTGAAGGAGCTGTTTGAGGTTCAGGACCTGGGGTTTATTGTCCACCACCGCCAGCATGATGACTCCGAAAGTGCTTTCCAGTGCCGTGTGCTTGTAGAGCTGATTCTCCAGGACTTTGGGCTCCTCTCCCTGCCTGAGAGTGAGCACCATGCGCATGCCCTGCCTGTCGGACTCGTCCCGAAGATCGGTGATGCCGTCAATTTTCTTGAGCTTCACCAGCTCGGCGATTCTTTCCAGCAACCTTGCCTTGTTCACCTGATAGGGCAGTTCCGTGACGATGAGGTGAGTTCTTTTTCCCGATTCTTCCACCTCCATTCGAGCCCGCATCTTGACGATGCCCCGCCCCGTTTCATAGGCATCCCGAATGCCTTCCAGCCCGTAGATGAAGCCGCCCGTTGGAAAGTCAGGGCCCGGAATCTCCTCCATGAGTTCCCCGATGGTGATTTCCGGCTTGTCCAGAAGAAGGATCAGGCCCCGGCAAATCTCCCCCAGGTTGTGAGGGGGTATATTGGTGGCCATGCCCACGGCGATTCCCGAGGAACCATTGAGCAGAATGTTGGGAACGCGGCTTGGCAGCACAGCGGGTTCGAGGAGGGAGTTGTCGTAGTTGGGCTCAAAGGCCACCGTTTCCTTTTCGATGTCTCTCAGAAACTCGTGACCCAGGCGGTGCATGCGCACTTCGGTGTATCGCATGGCGGCAGGGGGATCCCCGTCCACAGAACCGAAATTCCCCTGTCCGTCGACGATGAGATGGCGCATGGAAAAGTCCTGGGCCATGCGCACCAGAGCATCGTAAACGGCCGAATCTCCATGGGGATGATATTTACCGATGACGTCACCGACCACGCGGGCTGATTTCTTGAAGGGTTTGTTGTAATCATTCCTGAGCTCGTGCATGGCATAGAGGATGCGCCGGTGCACCGGTTTGAGTCCGTCGCGGGCATCGGGAATGGCCCGGCCGATGATCACGCTCATGGCGTAATCCAGGTATGACAGCTTGATTTCGTCTTCTATATTGAGGGGTTTTAATTCCATTGAGCCATCCCTTGGAATGGAGTTGAATGCTTGTTGGGTTCCGCAGGGGGAGTCCCCGGACCATCAGCTGCGCGGAAAGGTCAGATGTCCAGTTCTCTGAAATCCAGCGCGTTGATCTGAATGAAATCGCGGCGGGGTTCCACCCGGTCGCCCATGAGCGTGGTGAAGAGTTCGTCGGCCTGGTACTGGTCTTCGATCCTCACCTGCATGAGGGTGCGTTTTTCCGGGTTCATGGTGGTCTCCCAGAGCTGTTCCGGATTCATTTCACCCAAACCTTTGTACCTCTGTATTCCCAGACCTTTCTTGGCTTCCTCCATGAGGTACTGAAAGAGTTCCCTGGGATGGTCGAAGAGCAACTCTCTCTCGTTTTCTTTCACCGTGTAGGGAGTGTGATGAAAAATTTCCAGTTTTTCGTAGAGTTCCGAGAGCTTCTTGAACTCCACCGACTCCACGGTCTGGTGCTGCACACGCACGCGAACCTGACCATTGGAGTCCTGAACCTTCCACACTTCCAGGTCCAGTACCGGTTCCCTTTGCCCTTCGCCCAAAGGCCGGACTTCGTAGCCCGCCTTTTGCAACCCCTCCAGAAGGGTGGTCATGATGTCCCCTTCCGTGGGAGAAAGTTCATATGAGCTGATGATTTTCACGATCTCTTCGACCAGATCCCTGGGCATGCCCTTGTGGACCTGTCTGTCCAGAAGCTCCTCGTATCGGGAAAAAGTTTTCATGAGTTGAATCAGCTCTTCTGAAGGCACCGATTCCCCCTGCCCCTCCAGGTAAACTTCCCTTTTGGCCACGGCGCGGCTCAGGAGAAAGGTATCGAGGGATTCCTCATCTTTCAGGTAGGTTTCCTGCTTGCCCACGGTCACTCTGTAAAGGGGGGGCTGGGCAATGTAGAGATTCCCTCTCTCGATGAGTTCGGGCATCATTCGAAAGAAAAAGGTGAGCAAGAGGGTTCGAATGTGAGCGCCGTCCACATCCGCGTCGGTCATGATGATGGTCTTGTGGTAGCGCAGTTTGTCCGGATTGTACTCGTCTTTGCCCACCCCAGTGCCCAGGGCGGAAATCATGGTTCGGATTTCCGCGTTTTCAAGCATCTTGTCAAACCGGGCTTTTTCCACATTGAGGATCTTGCCCCGCAGAGGCAGAATGGCCTGGAACTTCCGGTCCCGTCCCTGCTTGGCCGAACCCCCTGCGGAATCTCCCTCGACGATGAATATTTCACTTCGGGACGGGTCCCTTTCCTGGCAGTCGGCCAGCTTTCCCGGAAGGGAATGATCGCTCAAAACTCCCTTGCGCCGCGTCAGGTCCCTGGCACGCCGGGCCGCCTCCCGCGCTCTTGCCGCCTCCAGCACCTTTTCAAGGACGCCCTTGATGGTCTTGGGGTGTTCTTCAAAGTAGACGGAAAGCTTTTCGTAGACCAGGTTTTCCACCAGACCTTTCATTTCGCTGTTTCCCAGTTTTGTCTTGGTCTGGCCTTCGAACTGGGGCTGAGGAAGCTTGACGCTCACGATGGCCGTGAGTCCCTCACGGACATCATCCCCCGAAAGCTTTTCCACATCCCCCTTGGACATCTTGCTTTGAACGGCATAGTGCTTGATGGACCTGGTGAGGCCCGCTTTGAAGCCCGCCAGGTGGGCCCCTCCCTCCTTGGTGTTGATGTTGTTGGCGAAGGTGAGGATTTTTTCGTTGTAGCTCTGATTGTACTGAAGGGCCAGCTCGATCACCGTGTCCTGGCGCTCTCCCTTGAAATAGAGGATTTCTGAATGGACGGGTTCCTTGTTCTTGTTGAGGTATTCCACAAAGGACATGAGCCCGCCTTCATAGCAGTAACTCCTCTCCTTGGTCATTTTGTCATCCATCAGGTCTATGCGGACTCCGGGATTGAGAAAGGCCATTTCCCGAAACCGCTGGGCCAGGACGTCCAGACTGATTTCCGTGTCGGGGAAGATGAGAGGATCGGGTTTGAAGGTGATCCGGGTTCCGCGCTTTTGGGTTTCTTTCTCGATGACCAGGGGAGTGACCGGTTCACCGCGCTCGTAGCGCTGACGGTAGACTTTTCCGTCTTTGCGGATTTCCACCTCGAGCCATTCGCTCAAGGCATTGACCACGGACACGCCCACCCCATGAAGGCCTCCCGAAACCTTGTAGGTGCTCGTGTCGAATTTGCCCCCTGCATGGAGCTTGGTCATGACCACCTGGACCGCTGGAACATTTTCCTTCTCGTGCAGGTCCACGGGAATGCCGCGCCCGTTGTCATCGACGGTCACCGAGTTGTCCTGATGAATGTGGATTCGAATATGGTTGCAGTGGCCTGCCAGGGCTTCGTCGATGCTGTTGTCCACCACTTCATAAACGAGGTGATGGAGTCCCTCCGTGGCGACGTTGCCGATGTACATGGAAGGGCGTTTTCTGACCGCGCTGAGACCTTCCAGCACGGTGATTCTCTGGGCCGTGTATTGATCTTTGGGGTTGTTCACATCGCTGGCCGTTGTCTCTGACATTCGCAAAACCTCTGAAGTTCTCGATGAAGGTCCAATTATTCCAGTATTTTCAGGTTCCTGCTTCAAAAAATGAAGGAATGAACCTGGAAAAGCTGCTTCCATGCAAGGGAACTTGTGAAAACACCCAAATATATCATATCGCCATAATTATTCAAAATGATTTGGGCTTCCGGCCAGCGGGTCCGGTCATTTGCCGGTCATTTGAAGGGGACGTGAGGAGAGCGAAGGAAGCGGGGTTGTGTTTTGCTGAATGCAGGGGTTCAAAAGGCAGGCCGCCACAGGGCCCCGCCACAGGGTTCAGAGGGCATTTGCACTGGGGTTTCAGGGGTACCTTGGCGGACAATGGAAGCCCTCGCTCTGCGGGACGGCGGGAAACCCGAGTGCTCGTGCCGGTTCAGACGACCATGGGCATGATGAGCCCCACATATCCGGGATCTTCCGGGTCCCTGAAAACGCCTCCATGGTGTGAATCGAGCCATTCAAGGCAAACCTGGGGGCTTTCGATGACCTGAATGGCTTCCATCAGGTAACGCACGTTATAAGCCACCGCGAAATCGTCCCCTTCATATTCGATGTCCAGTTCATCGGATGCATTGCCCAGTTCGAAGTTTTCCGCCTGAAGGTGAAGAGATCCGTTGGAAACAATGAGGCGTACATAACGCCACTTGGTATTGGTCAGAACGGACACGCGTTTCACGGCCGCATGAAGGTCGTCCCGGTTCACCAGAAAGGAGTGAGGCCTTTCATCGGGTATGATGAGCCGATAATCGGGGTATTCTTCCTCGAGGAGCAGCATGCTCAGGAGCGTGTCGCGAGTCTTCAGAATGAAGTGTTTTTCCATCAGTCCCAGGAAAATGCTCTCTTCCTTTTCGATGACTTTCAGGATTTCCTGCACCGCTTTTCGGGGGATGACGATGCCCTGTTCCATGTGAAGCCCGGCCAGGGATTCCCTGGGCACTTCATAGTAGCTCAGCCGATGGCCGTCGGAAGCGATGAAACGCAGCAGTTCGTCCCCGATGGGGTGACAATAGACCCCCGCCACACTGAAAGGGTCGTTTTCCTGAGGGATTCCATACATGGTCTTTCCGAAACATTTTCGAATGGTCGCCGCATCAAAGGGAAACAGCTCCATGTCTTCGTAAAACTTCATTTCAGGAAAGTCTTCAGCGGGAATGGTGGACAGTTGAAAACGGGCTCTTCCCGATTGCACGAGCAACCGATGGTTGAGCTCGCTTTGCAGGGTGACCTCCTCCCTGGGCAACTCCCGAACCACTTCCAGAAGCTTTCTGGCCGAAACCGTGGTTTCCCCCGGAGTCAAAACATCCACGTCAATGCGGGTGCGAATGCTCAGTTCCATGTCGGTGGCGGAGACTTCCAGTGTTTTGTCCTCCGTGGCGCGCAGAAGCGCATGGGCATTGATGGGCATGCCGCCTTTTTTTTCCGTGATGGCCTGAACTTTTTGAAGAACCTGAGAAAGCGTTCCTTTATCTGTTGCGATTTTCATGAGAGACTTTCCAAAATCGAGGTCCAAAGGAATGAAGGGGTTTTTCCTTTTCTTTAAACAAGCCAGATATACTAATGAGGCTCTGTTTAAATGTCAAAAAGTATATTATCCTTTGGTTTTTACAAAGTTTATTTCCGTTGGGTTTCTTCAGGAAAGAAAACTCACAGAGCATGACCGGGAGGCCAAAGAATGCCCTACGATGCAACGAAGCTCAAGGACTGGCAGATTTCCGAGGAAGCCGAGAAAAACATGCCCGCTCCCATGGACTGGAAAGACAGGCTGGGACTTGAGGAAGATGAAATCCTGCCCATGGGCAGGCTGTGCAAGCTGGACTTCATGAAAATCATTCGTCGGCTCGGAAATCGCCCCGACGGAAAATACATCGTGGTGACCGCCCTCACCCCCACTCCCCTGGGAGAGGGCAAAAGCACCACTTCCTGCGGATTGATGCAGGGTCTCGGAAAACGTGGCGTTTCCGTGGGAGGAGCCCTGCGCCAGCCCTCAGGGGGGCCCACCATGAACGTCAAAGGAACGGCCGCCGGTGGGGGAAACGCTCTTCTCATTCCCATGACCGAGTTTTCCATGGGGCTCACGGGTGACATCAACGACATCATGAACGCCCATAACCTGGCCATGGTGGCATTGACGGCCCGCATGCAGCATGAACGCAACTACAATGACGAACAGCTGGAGCGTCTCACAAAGATGCGCCGCCTCCATGTGGATCCCACCCGTGTGGAGATGGGCTGGGTCATGGATTTTTGCGCTCAGGCTCTGCGCAACATCATCATCGGAATGGGAGGCCGCCAGGACGGTTTCATGATGCAATCCAAGTTCAGCATCGCCGTCAGTTCCGAACTCATGGCCATACTCTCCATTGTCAACGATCTTGGGGATATGAAAAAACGGTTCAATGAAATCACGGTGGCCTACGACAAGAACGGGCGTCCCGTGACCACCGGGGACCTGGAAGTGGGCAATGCCATGACGGCCTTCATGCGCAACGCCATCAACCCCACCCTCATGTGCACGGCCGAATACAATCCCTGCCTGGTGCATGCAGGCCCCTTCGCCAACATAGCCGTGGGCCAGTCGTCCATCATCGCGGACCGAATAGGACTGAAGATGTTCGACTACCATGTGACCGAGAGCGGGTTTGCTGCGGACATCGGTTTTGAAAAGTTCTGGAACGTGAAGTGCCGCCAGAGCGGTCTCAAGCCTCATGTGGCCGTGCTCACCACCACCGTCAGGGCCCTCAAGATGCACGGTGGAGGCCCAAGAGTTGTTTCGGGCATCGCCCTGCCCGAGGAATACACCAGGGAGAATCTCGAGCTTTTGGAAAAGGGCATGCCCAATATGGTGCACCACATCAACACCATCCGCAAGGCGGGCATCAATCCGGTGGTGTGCATCAATGCTTTTCACACGGACACCAGGGCCGAGATCGACTTGATTCGCAAGCATGCGGAAGGGGCCGGAGCGCGATGCGCCCTTTCCGAGCACTGGGCCAGGGGAGGTGAAGGAGCCCTGGAACTGGCTGATGCCGTCATGGACGCCTGCAGCGAAACCAACGATTTCCAGTATCTTTATCCCAGGGAGATGAAACTGAGGGAGAGGGTAGAACTCATTGCCCGTGAAGTTTACGGGGCCGACGGAGTGGTCTGGTCGGAGGAAGCGGAGGCAAAGGCCAGGATGTTCGAATCGGATGCGGCCTATGACGATTATGCCACCATGATGGTGAAAACTCATCTGAGTCTCACTCACAATCCCGATTTGAAGGGCGTGCCCCAAGGCTGGAGTCTGCCCATTCGGGACGTGTTCATCTATTCAGGAGCCAGGTTCCTCTGTCCCTGCGCGGGAACCATCAGCCTCATGCCGGGAACCGCTTCCAATCCCGCTTTTCGCCGCATCGATGTGGATGTGGAAACGGGCAAGGTGAGCGGGCTTTTTTGACAAGCCCCCTGAGGAAGCGCTTGAAGGGAACGGAAACAGAGGGGAAGCCCTGTATTTGTCAGGAAGGAGTTTGAGAATGGCGGCGAAACTGATCAAGGGAGCTGAGGTTGCCAGGGAGATTCGGGCAGAATTGAAAGAGGAAG
>Ga0207421_10002390_pt1 | contig 23237 bp, 23 predicted proteins | sample SodLakKL_010_SED_4_FD_187542 | JGI IMG/M metagenome (GOLD analysis project Ga0207421, IMG submission 187542) | Alkaline sediment microbial communities from Lake Tanatar, Kulunda Steppe, Russia - 8KL_010_SED (SPAdes) (version 2) | ecosystem: Environmental > Aquatic > Non-marine Saline and...
GGGGGGGGGGCGTGGATCCCAGTGGAGGGCGCAGCCCTGTTCGCGGGACGCCGTGAATACCTCCCTGTAGGCTTGACGGCCGCATCCATGCGGCCGACACCCGCGAACAGGGCTGCGCCCTCCACTGGGATCATCTTTTTTATTATGAAAAAGGAAAAAGGGCCCGGGCTTTGGGGCTGGGATCTGGTCTTGCGGACCTTTCCGGCTGACCGGCCTGGATTTGGCCGGAGAACACCGAACCCGAAGGCCCGGCACGCTGCGGATCGGTACTCCGACCCAGGCGCCGGGTGCGTGCCTCGATCCCCACGAAACCACCGAGCGCCGGCAGCACGCCCTTGGGGTTTACACCCAACGCTGAAGAGTCGTGTGGGGTGCGCCCGGTCCGGACCGTAGATGGTCATGGATGGCCATCTTCGAGCGCTCATGGACGACTTGAGCGTGTCCGGACCGGGCACACCCCGCACGGCTCGGGCACGGCACCAAGCGTGGATTGGCGCTTCGGGGGGAGGGTTTGAGCGTGTCCGGACCGGGCGTACCCGGGAGTGGGATTGGTGGCTTCGGACCGGTCTGGGCTCCCGCTCTGTCGGGTGGGCTGGTAGGCTGCTGCGGTATGAGCGCGATGCTGCCGAAATCTCTGGACGATCTGCCGCCCGCGGCGCGTGCCCGGGCGCGCGCGTTGCTGTCCGACTTCCTGGCACAGGCGTCCCCGCCGGCCGCAGCCCTCGACGGCGCGGGCTTTGTCTTTCTGTGCAGCGACTACGTCGCGCAGATGGCGCAGCGGCATCCCGAATACGTGCTGGACGGGCTAAACGCCGACGGCGTGATGGTGGGGCGTTCGGATGCCGCCATGGCCCAGTGGCTGAGCGACTGCCTGCGGCCGGTGGCCGACGAGGCCCAACTGAAGGCCAGCCTGCGCGAGATGCGGCACCGGGAACTGATCCGTATCGCCTGGCGCGACCTGCTCGGTCAGGCGGACCTCGACGAGGTCATGCATGACCTGAGCCGATTGGCCGACACGTTGGTCAGCGGCGCACTGACCTGGCTGGAAGCGAGCTTTCAGCGGCGGTATGGCGTGCCCCGCGATCCCGGCGGCGAGGCGCAGTCCCTGCTGGTGCTCGGCATGGGCAAGCTCGGTGGCGGCGAGCTGAATTTCTCCTCGGACATCGACCTGATCTTCGCTTATTGGCATCCGGGCGAGACCGACGGCGAGCGGCGCATCGACAACCAGGAATTCTTCCAGCGCCTGGGCCGGGCGCTGATCGCGGCGCTGGCCGACGTGACGGCCGAGGGTTTTTGCTACCGCGTCGACATGCGTCTGCGGCCCTTCGGCGGCTCCGGTCCCCTGGTCAGTCATTTCGATGCGATGGAGGACTACTACCAGGCGCATGGCCGCGAGTGGGAGCGGTATGCCCTGATCAAGGCGCGCGCGATCGCCGGCGATCCGCTTGCGGCGGAGCGGCTGATGCACAAGCTCCAGCCCTTCATCTACCGGCGCTATCTCGATTACGGGGCCTTCGCCAACTTGCGCGATCTCAAACGCAAGATCAACGAGGAATCGCTGCGTCGGGAACGTTTGGAGGACGTGAAACACGGCGAGGGCGGCATCCGCGAGGTCGAGTTTATCGGCCAGGTCTTTCAGCTGATCCGCGGCGGTCGTGATCGCGATCTCCAGCGCCGCGACCTGCTCGGTGTGCTGGTGCTGCTCGAGCAGCGCCAGCTGCTGCCCGCGCATGCGGTGGAACCCCTGATCGACGCCTACCGCTTCCTGCGCCGGGTCGAGAACCGGCTGCAAATGCAGAGCGACCAGCAGACCCATCGCCTGCCGCAACAGCCCTTCGATCGGATGCGCCTGGCCCTGGCGATGGGCTATCCGGATGAGGTCAGCTTCCAGGTGGCTCTGGTGCAGGAGCAGCGGCGGGTGCATGCCCAGTTCGAGCAGGTCTTCTCGGCCCCGCAGCGCGAGGACACCGAGGTGCTGGATGCGGCGCCCGGCAGCAGCCGGCATCACACCCTCAGTCGCCTCTGGTCCCAGGAATTGACGCAGGACGAGGCCCTGCCGGTCCTGGAGGCGATGGGTTTCGCCGATCCGGCGGCCGCCTTCGACGCGATTCACGGCCTGCGCGAGGGCCCGATCGCCCGCAGTCTGACCGAGACCGGGCGTCAGCGCCTGGACCGACTGATGCCGCTCCTGCTCGGCGCGATCGCCGAGCTCGAGGACCCGGAGCCGGTATTGCCGCGCGCGCTGCAGCTGGTCAAGACCATCGCCCGGCGCTCGGTGTACCTGTCGTTGCTGGTCGAAAACCCGATGGCCCTGTCGCAGCTGGTCAAGCTCTGCGAGGCCAGTTCCTGGATCAGCGATCAACTGACCCGCTACCCCTTGTTGCTGGACGAGTTGCTGGATCCCCGAGTGTTGTACGCCCCCCCGGACCGCCAGGGGTTGCAGCAGGAGCTGGAGCAGGATCTGGCGCAATTTCCGCTGCAGGACGAGGAACAGGTGCTGGATCGGCTGCGCCAGTACAAACAGGTGCAGACCCTGCGGGTGGCCGCCGCCGACATCATGGGCTACCTGCCCGTGATGCGGGTCTCCGATCATCTGACCTGGCTGGCCGAGGTGCTGTTGCAGAAGGTTCTGGGCCTGGCCTGGAGCCTGATGGTACAGCGGCATGGGGAGCCCGGCTGCGGTGCCGACGCCACGCGCCGCCCGGCCCGCTTCGCGATCGTCGGTTACGGCAAGCTCGGCGGCCTGGAACTGGGCTACGGCTCCGATCTGGATATCGTGTTTCTGCACGACAGCGCGGGTGAATCGGCGCAGACGGCCGGTCCGCGGGTGATCGACAACACCGAGTTCTTCGCCCGGGTGGCCCAGCGTGTGGTTCATCTGTTGGGGGCCTTCACCCCGGCCGGGCGCCTGTACGAAGTCGACGTGCGCCTGCGCCCCAGTGGCGCCTCGGGTCTGCTGGTCAGTGGCCTGGATGCCTTCGCCCGGTATCAGGAGAATGCTGCCTGGACCTGGGAGCACCAGGCCCTGGTGCGCGCGCGTTTCGTGGCCGGAGACGCCGAACTCGGCGCGCGCTTCGCCCGGGTGCGCGAGCGCATCCTCGCGCGCCCGCGTGATACCGACGCCCTGCGCGCCCAGGTGGTGGAAATGCGCGCGAAGATGCTGGGCGAGCACGCCTCACGCGATCCGGACACCTTCGACCTGAAGCGCGATCGTGGTGGTATCACTGACATCGAGTTCATGGTTCAATACTGGGTTTTAGCCACCGCGCATGTGCATCCGCAGGTCTGTGCCTGGCCCGACAAGGTGCGAACGCTGGAGGTGCTGGGGCAGGTGGGCGTGATCGCCCCCGAGCTGGGGGCCGCTCTGGCCGATGCCTACCGCGACATGCGCAATCGGATCCACCGTCTGACCTTGCGTGGTTCGGGGTCGAGGATGCGCCATCCGCCGGCCGAACTGCAGGCCTTGCGCAAGCAGGTGATGGTGGTATGGGATGAATGGTTTGGAGACCTGCCGGGAGCGGTAGCGACCCCTGAGGTTTGACTGAGGCCTGAGCTTTTGACTGAGGAGAAAGTAACGATGTCGATGGCGGATCGCGATGGAGTGATCTGGTTGGATGGCAGGATGGTGCCCTGGCGCGATGCCCGCATTCATGTTCTCACTCATACGCTGCACTACGGCATGGGGGTGTTCGAGGGCGTACGCGCCTACCAGACCGAGCAGGGCACGGCGATCTTCCGCCTGCAGGAACACACCAAGCGGTTGTTCAATTCGGCGCGCATCGTCGGGATGAAGATGCCTTACAGCGCCGAAGCATTGACCGCGGCCCAGATCGCCGCAGTGCGCGAGAACGGCCTACAGACCGCTTATATCCGCCCGATGTGTTTCTTCGGTTCCGAGGGCATGGGATTGCGCGCGGACAATCTCCAGGTGCACGCGATGGTCGCCGCCTGGACTTGGGGCAGTTATCTGGGCGAAGAGAACATGACCCGCGGCATTCGTGTGCATACCTCCTCGTACAGCCGGCATCATGTGAACGTGACGCTGTGCAAGGCCAAGGCCAACGGCAATTACATGAACTCGATGCTGGCGTTGCAGGAGGCCGTGTCCAACGGCTACGACGAGGCGATGCTGCTCGATACCGAAGGCTATGTGGCCGAAGGCAGCGGCGAGAACATCTTCCTGGTCACCGACGGCGTGCTCTACACGCCGGACCTGACTTCGGCGCTGGACGGCATCACCCGACGCACCATCTTCACGCTGGCCGAGGAAGAAGGGTTGAAGGTGGTCGAGAAGCGCATCACCCGCGACGAGGTCTATATCGCCGACGAGGCCTTCTTCACCGGTACCGCCGCCGAGGTCACGCCGATCCGCGAGGTGGACAACCGCCCGATCGGCGAAGGCACGCGCGGCCCCATCACCCAGCGCCTGCAGGCGCTGTATTTCGATGTGGTGAAGGGCCGGCACCCGAAACATCAGGAGTGGTTGACCTACGTCTGAGTTCCCTTGCCGCGACCGACCAGGAGTATTGCAATGCCCAATCCGCACACGGCCGAGCAGCAGGATCGCTTCAAGCCGGCCAATGCCGAGACCGCGGTCGAGGTGCGCCGCAGCGAACTGCCGCTGAATTGCCCGACCCCGCAAACCGCCCTCTGGGCCTCGCACCCGCGGGTGTACCTGCCGATCGACGAGGCCCCCGAAGGGCGCGTCCAATGCCCGTATTGCGGCACCGTGTACCTATTGGTCGACTGACGGTGTCGGGATGCCACGGCGGAGGACGGCACCCCTTGTCGCCCGAGCCCCCATCGCCCGACCGGGTGCCGCACGCGGCCGACGGGCCGCCATGAGCCCGCTCTCATGAATTCGCTCTCATGAATTCGGGGGCGGCACTGCCCAACGGTGCGGCCTCGGAACTGCTGTATTACTGCCGGGCCGGGTTCGAACCGGAATTGGCGGCGGAGTTGATGACCCGCGCGAGCCGGTCCGGGCATGGGGCCTACCCACGCTTTGACGCGCAGGGGGGGTTCTTGCGTCTGATCCCGGTCGACGGAGCCGTCGAGCCGCTGGCCGCGGCATTACCCCTGCAGGACCTGATCTTCGCGCGGCAGGCCCTGCGGGCATTGCCGCCGCTTTCCGGGCTGCCGCGCGACGATCGCCTGACTCCGATCGTCGAGTCCCTGCTCGCCAGCGGTTGGACCGTGGACGCCATCTGGCACGAGACCCCCGACACCAATGCCGGCAAGGCCTTGAACCGTCTGACCCGGGTTCTCGAGCGGCCGCTGGCCTCGGTGCTGCGCAAACGCGGCGTGCTGAAATCCCATGCGCAGGGTCGGCGCCTGCACTGTTTCTGGTCGCGCGGCGATTGCGTGCAGTTGGGCCTGAGTCTGCCGGGACAGCGCAGCGAATGGCCGGGCGGCGTCCTGCGCCTGCGCGCGCCCCGCGACGCGCCCAGCCGTTCGACCCTGAAGCTGGAGGAGGCCTGGCACCAGTTCATTCCGCGGGAGGAGTGGGACACCCGGCTGGCCGAGGGCATGACTGCGGCGGATCTGGGTGCCGCCCCCGGGGGCTGGACGTATCAGCTCGTGCGGCGCGGCATGCACGTGCATGCGGTGGACAACGGCCCGATGGATCCGCAGCTGATGGCCACCACCCAGGTCGAGCACCATCGTGCCGATGCCTATGCCTGGCGGCCTCCGCGGCAGGTGGACTGGCTGGTGTGCGATATGGTGGACCAGCCGGCGCGGGTCACGGCACGGGTCACCGAGTGGCTTGCCGGCGGCTGGTGCCGCGAGGCGGTGTTCAATCTGAAGCTGCCGATGAAACAGCGCTGGGCCATGGTCCAGTCCTGCCTTGCCGATCTGCAGCAGGGTCTGGCCAGCGCAGGGGTGTCGGCCACCGTGCGGGCTCGGCAGCTCTACCACGACCGGGAAGAGATCACCGTCCACGTTCGTCTGGAGCCGGTGCATCGGGAACCCGTTCGTCCAAAGTCTCGTCCTCGACGGTCCGGCGCATGAGGGGCCGGCGTCCGGTGCTGCGGCGGGGGATCGGGGGGCTGGTCGCGCTGGGTCTGGTCTTCGTGACCCTGCTGGTGTCCTGGCACGCGCTGGCCAAGGTCGATTTCCTCTATGCCCTCTGGTATCCGACGCTGGAGATCGAGGCGCACATCGCCCACTACGCCGCGCGCAACGTGCACGGCAAACAGGACTTCGTGCGAACCGATCCTGCGGAGCATCGACGTCTGTTCGGGGCGATGGTCCAGGGGATTCACGGACGCGGCGAGCCGCTGGATCAGCTCGTTTACCGCGACGAGCAGGGTGTCGCCATGGGGATCTTCCTGCGCGCGGACGAGGTCGGGCATCTCGAGGATGTGGCGGGTCTGGTGCGGGGGTTGCAGTTGGCCGGTTGGACGATCACGGCCGCCACCGTACTCCTGCTGGTGCTGCAGGGCCGCCAGGGGGTTCTGCTACCAACCCCGCGGGCGGTGTTGCTGGCGCTGGGTCTGGCCTGGGCTGTGGGCGGGGCGGTCCTGGCGTGGGTGGGCCCCCAGCAGGTCTTCGATCGTCTGCACGAGTGGATCTTTGCCTCCGGTCACCCCTGGTTCTTCTACTATGAAGACTCGTTGATGACCACGGTGATGAAGGCCCCGGACATCTTTGCCGCCATCGTGGCCATCTGGCTCGGGGTCCAGTTACTGCTGTATCTGCTGGTGTTCGCCGGTCTGCGCCACTACACGCAGCGCCACCACCTCCCGCCTGACCCCACCGCGCGCTAGCGATAGGGATCAGGCAGGCCGGGGCGTTTCTTGAAGCGGCGATGGCTCCAGAAGTACTGTTCCGGTGCCTCGAGGATCGCCTGCTCGATCGTCTGGTTGATGCGGGCGGTATCGGCGACCGGATCGTCGCTCGGAAACGCCTCCAGCGGGGGCTGAATGGTCAGCCGATAGTGACCGTCCGGGAGCCGCGTGCCGAAGAAGGTCAGCACCGGGGCGCGACTGACCTTGGCGATGCGATGGGTGGCGGTCCGGGTCGCGGCCGGAACGCCGAAGAACGGCACCAGCGCGCTGTGCCGGCCGCCCCCCCCCTGATCGGGTGCATACCAGACCGGCAGATTCTGCTTCAGCGCGCGCAGCAGGCCCTTGATGTCGTTGCGGTCGATGGCGCCTTGAGAATGCTGTTCCCGATTTTTCTTGAACAGGTAATCGACCACCGGATTCTCATTCGGCCGGTACATGGCAGCGATGTCCCGGTGCAGACACAGGATGCGGCCACAGAATTCCAGGGTCGTGAAGTGGGCGCTGACCAGCAGCACGCCGCGACCCTGTGCCAGTGCCCGGTCCAGGTGTTCCAGACCTCCCAGGCTGTAGATGCCGTCGAAGCGATGCGCCGGTGCCCACCAGGCGCTGGCCGTTTCGAACAGGCCGATGCCGGCGGCCTCGAAGTGGCCGCGTAGCAGGGCCTCGCGTTCGGCCTCGGTCCGTTCCGGAAAGCACAGGCGCAGGTTGGTGCGGGTGACGTGCCGGCGCTTTTGGCCCAGGCGCAGGAACAGGCGTCCGAGTCCGCGCCCCAGACGATGCTGCCAGGCAAACGGCAGCCGCGTAACGAGCCAGATGATCCCGCCGACGAGCCAGAACGGCCAGGTTCGAGGGGCTGTCGGCGCCGGTCCGGGCGGGTTCTTGCGGTTCTTGTCGGTCACACCCGCTACTCCGTCGGTCATGGGCGGGCGCCAGTGTACACGGCAAGGACCGTGCGGCTCATCTCGGCAAAACGGCATCGCAGCGAGATGACCTCGGGCCGGGGTCGCGCGCTGAACGCCATGGCGGCAGCAGGCTGGGGTTCGGCCATCAGATCCTGGGGCACGGAGGCAGCAGGGGCTCGAGCAGGCGCAGAGTATGTGCGGTGGCGCCGCGGTTGGCATTCAGGGTGTGCTGCGCCCGCCGGCCCATGGCCTGCGCCTGCTGCGGGTCGTGCAGCAGATGTCTCAGGGCGGCGAGCAGGTCGTCGCCGTCGGTGATCTGCAGGAGGGCCTGGTGGGCCGCGAGTTGCGCGACGATCTCGGCGAAATTGCGGCAGTCCGGACCCATGATCACCGGGCAGCCGGCGGCGATCGCCTCGAGTGGGTTCTGTCCGCCATGGTCGACCAGGCTGCCGCCGACAAAGGCCACGTCGGCGAGAGCGTACAGTGCGGCGAGTTCCCCGAGGGTATCGAGGATCACCACGTCGGCGGTACTCGCGGTGCTGGTCATTTGGGAGCGCAGTTCGACCGTGTCGCCGGCCTGTTGCGCCTGGGCTCGGATCTCCGGCGCGCGCGACGGGTGTCGGGGGGCCAGCAGCAACTGGATCGAGCCCTCCGGCTGGTGCTGGCGCAGGCGCCGATGCACCTGCAGCAGCACGGCTTCCTCCCCCGGATGCGTGGAGCCCGCCAGCCAGAGCCGAGCTCCGGCGAATCGAGTCCGGGTCAGTTCGGGCGACCGTACGGTCGGCGACAGGTCGAACTTGAGGTTTCCGGTGACCACGACCCGTGGCGCGCCGAGGGCCTGGAACTGTGCCGCGTCGTCGGGACCTTGGGCCGCCACCGTGTGCAGGTTGGCCAGCAGGGGCGCGTACAGTGCACGAAATCGCCGATACGTGTCGCGCCGGCTCGGACTCAGGCGGGCATTGACCAGCAGTATCGGCAGGCCGGCCCGATGGCCCTGCCAGAGCAGGTTGGGCCAGAGCTCGGTCTCGACGATCACCAGGACCCGGGGTTGGAGCTTGCGGATGAAACGACGTACGAGCAGCGGGGCATCCAGGGGTAGATACCGGATCGCCACCGGCCATCCGGCAGTTTTCATGCGTTCGCCTTCGGCGCGTCCGGCCGGGGTGATCGTGGTCAGCTGAATCCGCAGGTGTGGATGCGTGTGCATCAGCGCGTCGACCAGAATCCGGGCCACGCGCATCTCACCCAGCGACACGGCATGGATCCAGAGATCGGGGCCGGCAGGATCGGGCTCGGCAGGACCCGACCCGGAAGGACCCGACCCCGCCTCGGTGCGATCGGATTCGGCGGGCGCACGTCCGACGCGATCGGATCGGAGCGTGGCCGTTACGCGCTCGCGCCACTGCCGTCGGTACGCGGGCTCGCGCCGGGAGCGCCACAGAAAGTGCGCCAGCGCCAGCGGGATCAGCAAATGGATTAGCAGGTTGTAGACCTGGCGCGCCAGGGTGAAGCGCCAGGATCGCGGGCTCATGCCGGAGTCCGCCGCGCTCAGCGGCAACGCGCGGGAGGATCCGTGGCGAGGATCATTCGGGTCATCTGCGCCCAGTCCGAGGCGACCCCGTGCGCGATCGCTGCGTCCGAATTCAGCGCGTCCGAAACCGCTGCGTCCGAAACCACCGAGGTGGGGCCTCGCTTCGATGGGTTCAGGGCGGCGGGCTCCGGGTCGGTGCCGGCCGCTGCACGCGGCGCGGCGGGCTGGGGTCGGAGCAGGATGGTGTGGCAGCCCGCGCGCCGTCCGGCCTCCACGTCCGAGGGTTTGTCGCCGATCATGAAGCTCTGCGTGAGATCGGCACCGAGCTGCCGAGCCGAGCGCTCGATCATCAGCGCCGAGGGCTTGCGGCAGGCGCAATGGTCCTCGGGGGCATGGAGGCAGTATTGGGCATCGTCGATGAGGACCCCGTGGGCCGCCAGCCGGTCGACCAGACGCCGGTGCACGGCCTCGACGGTCGCGGCGTCGAAGTAGCCGCGACCGACACCCGATTGATTGCTGATGATCGACAGGCGATAACCGGCCTGTCTACACGCAGTGAGGGCGTCGACGACGCCGGGGAGCAACTCGACTTGATCCGGATCGCGTGGATAGCCGACGTCCACCATCAGCGTACCGTCGCGGTCGAGAAACAACGCCTTCACGCTCATCCGGCATCGGGCCCGGGTCCGGCGGCTCGAGGGATTCGCCCGGCGGTCACCGCCTCGTCGACGCCCTGACAGAGCAGGTGCCCGATGGCGATGTGGGCCTCCTGGATGCGAGCGGTGACGGTCGAGGGCACGCGCAGGCAGACATCGACGCGATCGTTGAGTTGGCCGCCGCCCTGTCCGGTCATCGCCACCGTGACCAGGCCGTTGGCACGCGCCGCGTCGATTGCGGCGAGGACATTGGGGGAGTTGCCGCTGGTGCTCAGGCCGATGGCGACATCCCCGGGGCGCCCGAGCCCCTGGATCTGGCGCAGGAAGATCTGGTCGAAGCCGTAGTCGTTGCCGATGCTGGTCAGAATCGAGGTGTCGGTGGTCAGCGCCAGCGCCGGGAGCGGGCGCCGTTCCAGGGTGAACCGCCCGACCAGTTCTGCGGCCAGGTGCTGCGAGTCGGCCGCACTGCCGCCGTTGCCGAAAAAGAAGATGGTGCTGCCGCGGCCCAGGGCCACGACCACCGCCTCGATCACCTCGAGGATGGCATCGGCCTGTTCCTCCGCGAGCTGGCGTTTGATGTTCGCGCCTTCGTGCAGCACGTTGCGGAGGGTTTCCGGGGTCATGGTTGTGCCTTCGGAGCAAAGAACGGAGTCTAGCAAGTCGGTCCCGGCGAAGGCCACCAACCCCGGTCCTGCCGGCATTCGCCCCGACCGTCCTGCGAACGTCGCTTGCACAACTTGTGCGAGCATGACCCGCTGGTTATTCGAGGAACCAAGGATCGCGCTGGCCAAGATCAACCCTAATCGCGCCTTCGATCTGATGCACGAAGGCAAGAGCATCCGCTCGGTGATCCGGCGCGCCCTTGCCGCCCACGCTGATCGATCATGGCACCGCCGACGAATTCCTGCCCGAGCAGCTCTTCCCGCACAACCTGCATGCCGCCTGTGTCGCACCTGGCCTTCCGCTGACGCTGCGGATGCAGGAGGGCTACGACCACAGTTACCATTTCATCGCCACGTTCATCGGCGAACATCTGGCTTTTCACGCACGGACGCTGGCCGCGTGAACTCCCGGTTCGATCCTGTCGCCCGGGGGGATGCACCCCGCGGGTCTTTGCCGCGTCTAGCGAGGCCCCCGCTCGGGCTCTGAGGAAACCACAGAGACGCTGTTGGACCCCGCGCAGACGAGGCCTCTTGTATACTGCGCGTTATTTTTCCAGCCTTCGGCCCGCCAGATGAAGATCAGCATTCCCGAATTCGATGCCGTCCGCGTGCTGGTCGCCGGGGATCTGATGCTCGACCGCTATTGGCATGGGGCCACCGATCGCATCTCGCCCGAGGCGCCGGTGCCGGTGGTGCATGTCGGCGCGATCGAACAGCGCCCGGGTGGTGCCGGCAACGTCGCGCTGAATCTGGCGGCGCTCGGGATCGGGTCCACCGTGATCGGCGTGACCGGCGATGACCCGGCCGGCGAGGAGCTCGAACATCTGTTGGGCAATGCCGGCGTCGACTGTCATTTTCACCGCCAGCTCGATGCGGCGACGGTGACCAAGCTGCGTGTGATCAGCCGCCATCAGCAGTTGATCCGACTCGACTTCGAAGATGGTTTTCCCGGCCTGCAGGCGCGCGACCTGCTGCCGCTGTTTCGGCCCCAGCTGGCCGGGGCCGCGGCCGTGGTCCTGTCGGATTATGGCAAGGGTGCACTGCGGACGCCGCAGCCGCTGATCGAAGCCGCCCGCCAAGCCGGTTTGCCGGTGCTGGTGGATCCGAAAGGGCGGGATTTCACCCTCTACCGGGGGGCGAGCCTGATCACACCCAACCTGGCCGAGTTCGAGGCCGTGGTCGGCCGTAGCGCGAACCTCGAGGCCATGGTCGAGCGCGCAGAGGCCCTGATCGCCGAGTGCGGCATCGAGGCGCTGCTGATCACCCGGGGCGAGGAGGGCATGAGCCTGATCCAGCCGGGGCAGGCGCCGTTGCACCTGCCGGCCCGCGCCCGCGAGGTCTTCGACGTGACCGGTGCCGGCGACACGGTGATCGCCACGCTGGCGGCGGGGATCGCGGCCGGTCTGGCGCTGCCGCAGGCGACCGCACTCGCGAATCTGGCTGCGGGGATCGTCGTGGGCAAGCTGGGAACCGCCACGGTCACGGTACCTGAGTTGCGTCGGGCGTTGCGCGAACAGCAGGACGACGCTGTTCACGGCGTGGTCAGCGAGGCCGATCTGCTGCTGGCGCTCGCCGACGCCCGCGCCCACGGCGAGCGCATCGTGATGACCAACGGCTGCTTCGATCTGTTGCACGCCGGCCATGTCGGGTACCTGGAGCAGGCCCGGACGCGCGGCGATCGCTTGATCGTGGCGGTCAACGACGACGCCTCGGTGCGACGACTGAAGGGCGCGGGTCGGCCGGTGAACCCGCTGGCGCAGCGGATGGCAGTGCTGGCCGGACTCGCCGCGGTCGACTGGGTGGTTCCCTTCGGCCAGGACACGCCGGCGCGGCTGATCGGCCGCGTGCTGCCCGATGTGCTGGTCAAAGGCGGCGATTACCGGCCCGAACAGATCGCCGGTCACGATGCGGTGGTGACCCACGGCGGCCGGGTGGAGATCCTGGATTTCCTCGACGGCTGTTCCACCACCGCCATGCTCGCCCGCCTGGGCGATCGTGACTGAAGGGCGGCGCGACAGAAGCTCAGCGCGGCCCGCCTGTTGATTCGTTCCCCTGTTCACGCTACACCGACCTATGCCACACCGATTGATGCCACACGGAGTCCCATCGACATGATCATCGTGACCGGAGGCGCCGGCTTCATCGGCAGCAACCTCGTGCAGGAACTGAACCGCCGCGGCCAGACCGACATCGCGGTGGTCGATGACCTCACCCGCGGCGAGAAGGCGCTGAACCTCGCCGATGCGGTGATCGCCGATTATTTCCATAAGGCGGATTTCCTCGAGCGTCTCGAGAAGGGCACCGCACCCGACCACCTCGAGGCGGTCTTTCACCTCGGTGCCTGCTCCTCCACCACCGAGTGGGACGGGCGCTACATGATGGACAATAACTACGCCTATACCCGGGTGCTCTTCCACGCCTGCCAGCGCCGGTGCATTCCCTTCATCTATGCCTCTTCGGCCTCGGTCTACGGCGGCGGCCGGGTGTTTGCCGAGGGCCCGGAGAACGAGCGCCCGCTGAACGTCTACGGCTATTCCAAGCTGTTGTTCGATCAGTACCTGCGCCGTCACCTGCACGCGCTGACCGCGCCGGTGGTGGGGCTGCGCTATTTCAACGTCTACGGCCCGCGCGAGCAGCACAAGGGCAGCATGGCCAGTGTCGCCCATCACTTTCAGAACCAGCTGGCCGAAACCGGCAGGCTGCGGTTGTTCGAGGGCTGTGACGGCTACGGAGACGGCGAGCAGCAGCGGGACTTCGTCGACGTCCGGGATGCCGTGCGCGTGAAGCTCTGGCTGCTCGAGCATCCGGAAGTCAGTGGCATCTTCAATCTGGGTACGGGCCAGGCGCGCAGCTTCAACGATATCGCGCGCGCGGTCATTCGGGCCTGGGGTTCGGGGACGATCGAGTACATCCCCTTTCCGGAGCACCTGAAGGGCCGCTATCAAAGCTACACCTGTGCCGACCTCGGCGCGCTGCGCGCTGCCGGCTGCGACCTCGAGTTCAGCGATGTGGAGACCGGTGTGGCCCGCTACGTCGCGGATACCCGTGCCCGGCGCGGGCCGGGCACCACGGAGTAACGCCCGTGGCCGAGGCCTCGGCGCGAGTCGCGCCGTTGGCGCCGCCGCCCGAGAGCCTGTGCATCGTCCGACTCTCGGCGATCGGCGACACCACCCATGTGCTGCCGATCGTTCGGACGATCCAGCGCCACTGGCCGCAAACCGCGATCACCTGGGTGATCGGGCGCACCGAGGCGGGACTGGTCGGCGATCTGTCCGGCGTCACCTACCGGGTGCTGGACAAGAAGGCGGGCATCCGGCGCTGCCGTCAGCAACTGCGCCGCGCGGAACACGGCCGTGTGCATGACGTGATCCTGCAGATGCAGGCCTCGCTGCGTGCGAGCCTGATCGCCACGGCCTTGCGCGGGCACCGCCGCATCGGCTTCGACCGGGCGCGGGCGATCAATGGCCAGTGGTTGTTCACCCGCGAAGCCGTCGCCGCCGTTGCCGAACAGCACGTGCTCGATGGCTTCTTCGGGTTTCTGGAACAGGCGGGTCTGCCGCAGCGGGAGCGGGTCTGGGACATTCCCGTGCCGGCCGAGGCGCTGCACTTCGCCGCCGCGCAGCTGCCCCACGGGGCCCCGATACTCGCCATCAGCCCGTGTTCGAGTGCGCGCCGGCGCAATTTTCGCGATTGGCCCGTGGATCGGTTCATTGCGGCCGCCGATCATGCGCACCGCCAGGGTCTGCGGGTGCTGCTGACCGGCGGCCCTTCGGAACGGGAGCGCGGCTATGCCGATGCGATTGCGGCCGGTTGCCGAGCCCCGGTCATCGATCTGGTCGGACGCACGAACCTGAAGCAGCTGGCGGCGGTGCTGGGGCGCTGTGCCGGGCTGCTGGCACCGGATTCGGGGCCGGCCCATATCGCCAGTGCGCTGGATGTGCCGGTGATCGGGTTGTATGCCACCTCCAATCCGCGGCGCACCGGGCCGTATCGCCATCGGGACTACGTGATCGATCGGTATCCCGATGCGGTGCGTCGCTTTCTGCGCCGCGAACCGGAACAGCTGCGCTGGGGTACCCGGGTGCGTGATCCGGAGGCGATGGCGATGATCACCGTCGAGGCCGTCTGCGCGCGCATTGATCATCTGGTCGGGGCGGGGGCATCCGCCGAAGCCTGAATACGCTGCGGGTCAAGGCGTACCCTTCAGGCGGCGCCGGTCAGGCGGTACCGGGTTCCAGGGCAGCCAGTGCCGCGATCACACGCTCCGGCGGCAGTTGGATCAGACAATTCAGGTGGCCCAGCGGACACTCGCGCTGAAAGCAAGGGCTGCAGTCCAGGTTCAGGCTCAGGATCCGGGCATTGGCGCTCAGCGGTGGTGTGTATCGGGGATCCGAGGACCCGTAGAGAGCGATGACCGGCACCCCGACCGCGGCCGCAACGTGCATCAGGCCGGAATCGTTGCTGACCACCGCACGCGCCGTGGACAACAGATCCACCGCCTGTGCCAGGCTGGTGCGACCGGCCAGGTCGATCACCCCGGGGGCCGTCGCGGCGATCGCGCGCGTGATGGGCTGATCGCGGGTGGAACCGAGCAGCCACACCACCCAGCCAGCCTGCAGGCGATCCCGGGCCACCGCGGCGAAATGCGCCTCGGGCCATCGTTTCGCGGGCCCGAATTCGGCGCCCGGACACAGGGCGAGCACGGGCGCTGAGCTGAACTTCAGCTGCAATGCCGCCGCAGCTGCAGCCGGGCCACCGGCCGGAATCTGCAGCCGTGGGGGTGGCGCGGCGGTGGTTGCGGCCTGCTGGCCTGGTTCGAACGCCCCATGGGGCTCAAACGCGTTGGGCCCCTCGAGGCGCTCGGCCTCGGTCGGCAAACCCAGATGGACAAAGCGATCGACGGTCCGGTAGAGCCGCCGTTTGTCGAGCGGCCGAATGTCGTTGAGCAACCCATAGCGCCACTCACCCCGGTACCCGGTGCGACGGGGAATCCGCGCCGCCAGCGCGGGCAGGGCCGCCTTCAGTGAACGGGGCAGCACGATCGCCTGCCCATAGCCCTGCGCGCGCAGCGAACGGCCCAGTTGCCAGCGCTTGCGCAGACCCAGTTCACCATGTGCCGCGGACAAGGCAATGGCCTGCCGGACCTCGGGCATGCGTTCGAGGAGCGGCAGGCTCCAGGCCGGAGCGATGACATCGATCGCCCGAGTCGGTTGCCGTCGACGCAGGGTGATAAACAGGCTTTGCGCCATGATCATGTCCCCCACCCAGGCGGGTCCGATCACCAATACCGGTGCCGGGTCCTGCGGCGGATCGGTCGGGTCGGTCGTGTTCACAGCGGTGACCTCGGGATGGCGGCGCGTGGGTGGGCTTTTTTATTCACGCCATTGCACCCGGTTTTCAAAGGTCAGGGTTTCGCCGCAGGCCGTGCAGGTGTACCGATAGCCAGCGCGTATCACCAGAGAATGGCGGCGGGCGCCGAGCTGATGGCTTCTACAGCGGCATTGATACAGGTAAACGCGCGTGCGCCGTCCGGTCAGGGGAGTCTGGTGCGTGACCCGGGGTGCGAAACCCAGGTGCTGCATCAATTCTCGCCACTCCGTGCCATGGGGGCGGACGGTTCCAAGGCCATAGCGTCTATAGACCACCGAATGCGCGACCTCGTGGGCAACGGTGGCCGGGAAATGCTCGGGCCAATCCTGGAGGAAGGCCTCCGTGTTGAAACGCAACATTTCAACGCCTCCGCGAATTCGCCATTGCCCGGCGGAACGGCCACGCAAGTCGAAGCGAAGTTCTGGCGCAGGGAGCGCATTCAGCCGCGTGTAAAATCCGGCGGCGGCGTTATGGATGGCCAGTTCTTGATCTGCATCGAGGCATCGGCGCATTGAATCTACCTAGCGTCAGGACAGAATGTCGGATGGGTCACTATCCGTCCATTTGTATGGAACAAAAAACCCCGAGGGAAAGTCATTCATGTATCCAGAAAACAACCGGGGACCATCAATGAACATCGAAGTGAAAAATATCAGTGAACTCAGTGCCGAGGAATTATACGCATTGGCGCGGGAGCGGGAGCAGCATGAGATCGAACAACGACAGGCGGAGCGCAGGGAGAAGCTCGAGGCACTGAAGGCACAGCGCAAGGAACTGGTCGCGCGGCACCGCAAGGAACTGGGCGAACTGGATCGGGAGCTCCAGGCATTGGGTGGCCGTGTCCCCAAGGGCCGCGCCGCCGAGGCCCAACGCCGCGGTGCCAGCGGTGGCCCGACCATCAGCCAACAGCTCTGCGACATCGTCGCGACGCAACCCGAGATGACGGTGCCCGAAATACGGGAAAAGGCCGAGGCCGCCGGGATCGATACCAAGAACATCAGCCAGACCCTCGCGTACCTCAAGCGTCAGGAGCGGTTGCTGTCGCCACGTCGCGGCGTATACACCGCAGCCTGAGGCCTCGGGACCCGTTCCGAAGGCGCTAGGCCGATCGCCGGGTGATTGATACCCCGCACCCGGTGGCAGGCTGTCGATCCATCGAGGTAGCGGAAAGAATCCGAGAAGGGCCCGAGGCGATTAGTCCGGGGCCGTCAAGGCGCCGGTCAACTCGAGGTGGGTGCCTGCGCAGTGCAGGCTGTGTTCGCCCTGAAACCAGCGTTGCAACTGGGCACCGGCAATTTGCTGGCGCCAGCCACGAGCGAGTATCGCATTGTCCTCGCCGCGCATTAGCGCGATCAAATCCTTGCGGCCCGCGACGGCCTCCGGACTGATGTGTTGTCGGCGGGCCAGCTCCCGCAGCAACGCCATACCGACGTCCGCGAGGACTTCTTCCGCTTCGTTCAACGTGTGGCGCTTGGCTAACGCAGGCCAGGCCTCCCGGGGAGTGGCCTGGCCCTTTTTCACGGCCTGCAGAAGTTCCATCGACTGGTTGTCGCTGAGCCCCTTCGGGGCGCCGCGCAGCGCGTTCAGATCCTGGAGGTGGCCGGGTCGTGCGCGGGCGATGGCCAGCAGGGCGTCATCGCTGACCACCCAACGGCGGGGCCGGTCGAGTTCCCGTGCCTGCATTTCGCGCCAGGCGGCCAGTTCTCTCAGGATCGCCAGTTCGGCCGGCTTCAATCGCTTGTGTCCGCTGACCCGCCGCCAGGCATTGCCGGGATCCGGCTGATACAACTCGATCCGGGTCAGGATCTCCATTTCCGGCTGGACCCAGGTCATCCGCCCCAGGTTTTCCAGTTCGCTTTGCAAGTCCAGATAGAGTCGGGTCAGGTAGCGCACGTCATCCCGGGCATAACTGAGTTGTTCGGGTTTCAGCGGACGTCGGGTCCAGTCAGTGCGCGACTGTGTCTTGTCGAGTTCATGCTGCAAAACGGCCTGGACCAGGTTGGCATAGCCGATCTGCTCCCCATGCCCCAACAGGCTGGCCGCGATCTGGGTATCGAAGACGGGCGCGGGTACGCGACCCGTCACCAGATACAGCACCTCGAGGTCCTGGCTGGCGGCGTGAAAAACTTTCAGGATCTCAGGGTCGTGCAGCAAGCCGATCAACGGACCGAGATCCGGCAGTGCCAGGGGATCAATGCAGGCAATGTGTTCGGGTGTGGCGATCTGAATCAGACACAGGCGCGGATAATAGGTTTTTTCGCGCATGAACTCGGTGTCGATGGCGACCCAGGGGCTGCCCGCGAGAGCGTCGAGCAGGCTCCTCAGCGCCGTTTCCGTTGCGATCAAGCCGTGATCATGCATCGGGTGATCATGCATCGGGGGAACCGGTGGTCCCTTGCTTGGCCGTGAAGGCGGCGACCTGTTCGGGTGTGGCCTCCTGCTGGTGGAGCCGCTTCCAATCGGAATAGGGCATGCCGTAGACGATCTCCCGAGCCTGTTCGAGATTCAGAGTCTCTCCATGCTTCTCGGCGGCGGTCACAACCCATTTGGCCAGGCAGTTGCGGCAGAATCCGGCCAAGTTCATCAGATCGATGTTCTGAACGTCCTTGCGTTCATCCAGGTGCTGGAGAAGCCGCTGGAAGACGTCGGCTTCGATTTGGGTGCGTTGGTTGTCTGTCATGGGTAAGGGGTCATCCGGTTGCGTGTTGGGGGTGGTCCGCGGGCCACGCTGTTTTCTTTGGCCGCTTTTCTCTTCATTTTATCTGAGTGGAGAAAGAGTCCGGCGTTCCCATGTGGTCCACAGGGGCCGGCCGCTGCCCGGGTGGGCATGATGCCCCGCCACCGGCACCCGGGTGCCGCCGCCGGCAAGGCCTCGAAACGGCTCAGGTCAGGTGCAGGAGCCAGCGTCGCCGGGCATCGCGCAGCAGGTGATAGATCAGGGGCCAGACCAGCGCGCTGGTCAGGATCGGGCTCCAGTACAGCAGGTTGTCCGGTGGAAAGCCGGTGGCACCCTGGATCCACAGTTGGAGGAACCGGACCAGGGCGACCAGAAGGGCGATGGCCACGGCCTGTTGCCAGACCGGAAACACCCGCAGGCGCGGATAGATCTGCAGCACGATGAACAGGGCGACCGCCAGCGTCAGCGCGTTCTGCCCCAGGACCTGCTGCTGCAGGATATCCAGGAACAGACCGGCCACGAAGGCGGTCAGGATTCCCACCCGGCGCGGAAAGGCCATGCTCCAGTAGATCAGGACCAACAGCACCCATTCTGGGCGTGCGGGCGCTACCAGTTCCGGAAGGGGGGTGATCGTCAAGCCGTAGGCCATCAGCAGGGAGATCGCCACGGGCACCGGCATGCCGACCGCAGGATTCATTCCCGGACCTCCGGCGACGTGTTCGGCGGTTCGGAGACGGGCTCTTCCGGATCCTCTTCCGCGTCCTCGGTCCACAACAACAAGGCCTCGCGGGAGCGGTCCAGGGCGGCCAGCGGTTCGGCCGCGATCAGCAGGAACGGCTGGCCGGGCTGATGTTCGACCGAGACGATCCGGGCCACCGGGTAATCGGCCGGGAAGCGTCCACCCAGCCCCGAGGTGAGCAACAAATCGCCCACCTCGATGTCTTCCTGGGGCGGGACATGACGCAGGTTCAAGCGCCGTGGATTACCGGTGCCCACCGCCAGCGAACGCAGGCCGGTGCGGGCGACGATCACCGGGAGGGCGTGGCCGGGGTCCGAGATCAGCAGGGCGGTGGAGTTCGCCCAATGGGCGTTCAGGATCTGGCCGATCACGCCGTCGGCATTGATCAGCGGTTGGCCCGGATAAACGCCGTCGAGCCGGCCCTTGTTGAGCACGACCTGTTGTCGGAACGGATCCAGATCCACGGCCAGCAGCTTGGCGATCTGCACGCGTTCGGTGGCCTGGGCCGAGGTGTGCAGCAGGGCCCGCAGCCGATCGTTCTCCATCTGCAGGGCGTCGAAGCGCAACTGCCGGGCGCGCAGCTGCATGTTGTCGGAGCGCAGCAACCGGTTTTCCATCACCAGTTGCTCGTGCCGGGAAAAGGAGTCCAGCACCCGGCGCCCCGCGCGGATCGGCAGATCCACCCCCAGCTGGACGGGGTAGGCCACCGTGGCCAGCAGGCTGCGCAGGGTCTGCAGTTGGTTCAGGCGATGATCCAGCGCCATCAGGGCGAGGGCGATCAGCACCACGGTCAGCAGACGCAGGACCGGGGAGGCACCGAGGCTGAACAGCGGCTTTTCGATGACGCCTCCTCCGGCCCGAGGGAACGCTTACTCGTTGGCCAGGAAGTCGACCCGCTTCTCGTCGAGCATCTCCAGCACCCGACCGCCGCCGCGCGCCACACAAGTGAGCGGATCATCGGCGATGACCACCGGGATGCCGGTTTCTTCCATGATCAGCCGGTCGATCTGCTGCAACAGCGCGCCGCCGCCGGTGAGCACGATGCCGCGTTCGGCGACATCCGCACCGAGTTCCGGCGGCGTCTGCTCCAGCGCCGTGCGCACCGCGGAGACGATGCCGTGCAGCGGATCCTGCAGCGCCTCGAGGATCTCGTTGCTGTTCAGGGTGAAGGACCGCGGCACGCCCTCGGCCAGGTTGCGCCCCTTGACCTCGATCTCGAGCAGGTCCTTGCCGGGGTAGGCCGAGCCGATCGCGTGCTTGATGCGTTCGGCGGTGGCCTCGCCGATCAGCACGCCGTAGTTGCGGCGCACGTAGGACATGATCGCCTCGTCGAAGGTATCGCCGCCGATACGCACCGATTCCGAGTAGACGATGCCGTTCATCGACAGCACCGCGACCTCGGAGGTGCCGCCGCCGATGTCCAGCACCATCGAACCCACCGCCTCATCGAGCGGGATGCCGGCGCCGATCGCCGCGGCGACCGGTTCCTGCAGCAGATAGACCTTGCGGGCCCCGGCGCCGAAGGCGGACTCGCGGATCGCCCGGCGCTCGACCTGGGTCGCGCCGCAGGGCACGCAGACCAGTACGCGGGGGCTCGGCCGGAAGACGCGACGCTCGTGCACCTTCTTGATGAAGTGCTGCAACATCTTTTCCGTCGTGGTGAAGTCGGCGATCACGCCGTCCTTCATCGGCCGGATGGTGATCACGTTCTCCGGCGTGCGTCCGAGCATCTTCTTCGCCTCGGTACCGACCGCCTCCAGCGAGCGCGGCCCGCCCGGGCCGCGATCCTGGCGGATGGCCACCACCGAGGGCTCATTGAGGACAATCCCTTGACCGCGCATATAGATCAGCGTGTTGGCGGTTCCCAAATCAATGGAAATATCGTTTGAGAACAGCCCCAAGACGCGTTTGAACATGGTTGAACCTGAAATGTGGCGGGCAGAAAAGGACGCCGAACTCTAGCAAGTCCGGGGCGTTTTGGGCAAGGTTGGGTTTATGGTAACTTTGCGCTCCGACGCCACTATACGTTGATCCTCGAACCATGTCCCTGAACCGTGATGAAGTGCAAAAAATCGCGCACCTCGCGCACCTGGCCATGGACGACCGGGAGGCCGAGGGGTACGCGGCTGCCCTGAGCGATATCTTCGACTTCGTGGCAGCCTTGAACGAGGCCGACATCGAGGGGGTCGCGCCCATGGCGCATCCCCTCGATGCCGAGCAGCGCCTGCGTCCGGATGCCGTGACCGAGGTGGATCAGCGCGAGCGGTTCCAGGCCTTCGCCCCCGCCGTCGAAGGCGGTCTCTATCTCGTGCCGCGCGTGATCGAATGATCCGAGCCCCGCGCCCCGCGCCCCAGCGACGGACCCAGCCACGGACAATAATGCCATGACACTCGATACCCTCTCGGGCTGGGCCCGGCACCTGCGTGCCCGCGACATCAGCAGCCGCGAATTGACCGCGTTCTATCTGGAGCGCATCGAGCGCTTCGACGCGCTGCTCAATAGCTTCGTGACCACGACCCCGGAGGCGGCCCTGGCGGCCGCAGACGCCGCAGACCGGCGCCTGGCCAGGGGCGAGGCCGCGCCCCTGCTCGGGCTGCCGGTGGCGCAGAAGGACATCTTCTGCACCGAGGGGGTGCGCACCAGCTGCGGTTCGAAGATGTTGGACCCGTTCATCGCGCCCTATGACGCGACGGTGATCGAGCGCATGAATGCGGCGGGCGCGGTGATGCTCGGCAAGACCAACATGGACGAATTCGCGATGGGTTCGTCGAACGAGACCAGTTACTACGGGCCGGTGCGCAATCCCTGGGATCCGGAGCGGGTGCCCGGGGGCTCCTCCGGGGGCTCGGCGGCGGCGGTGGCCGCGCGCCTGGTGCCGGGGGCCACCGGGACCGATACCGGCGGCTCGATCCGCCAGCCGGCAGCCTTCTGCGGCGTGACCGGGATCAAGCCGACCTACGGGCGCGTGTCGCGCTACGGCATGATCGCCTTCGCCTCGAGCCTGGACCAGGGCGGGCCGCTGGCGGCGAGTGCCGAGGACTGCGCGTTGATGCTGAACGCGATGGTGGGCTTCGATCCCCGCGACTCGACCAGCCTCGACCGTCCGTCCGAGGACTTCACCGCCGGCCTGGCGCGGGACCTGAAGGGCCTGCGCATCGGGCTGCCGAAGGAATTCTTCGGCGCGGACCTGAGCGCCTCGATGCGTCTGGCAATCGACGCGGCGCTGGCGGTGCTCGCGGAGCGCGGCGCGACGCTGGTCGAGATCAGTCTGCCGCACAGCCACCTGTCGGTGCCGACCTATTATGTGGTGGCGCCCGCCGAGTGCTCGTCCAATCTGGCGCGCTACGATGGCGTGCGCTTCGGCCACCGCTGCGACGATCCGCAGGATCTGATGGATTTGTACACCCGGTCCCGCGCCGAAGGCTTCGGCGCCGAGGTCAAGCGCCGGATCATGATCGGCACCTACGTGCTTTCCGCGGGGTATTACGATGCGTATTACCTGAAGGCGCAGAAGGTACGGCGGCTGATTGCCGACGATTTCCGCCGTGCCTTCGAGCAGGTTGATGTGATCGCGAGCCCGACCAGTCCGGAGGTGGCGTTTCACCTGGGGGACAAGAGCGCCGATCCGGTGCAGATGTACCTCTCGGACATCTACACCATCGCCGTGAACCTGGCCGGCCTGCCGGGCCTGTCGATGCCGGCCGGGACGATCGACGACCTGCCGATCGGCCTGCAGTTGATCGGCAATTACTTCGACGAGTCCCGGCTGCTGAACGTCGCGCACCAGTTCCAGCAGGACACCGACTGGCACGCCCGAATGCCGGCGGCCTTCCTGTAGTGCGAAGCTCGGCTGCGCCGGAGGCGGGCCGGCGGGACGCCTCCGGCGCAGCCGAGCTTCCACGTGGTCG
>Ga0207421_10002391_pt1 | contig 23227 bp, 24 predicted proteins | sample SodLakKL_010_SED_4_FD_187542 | JGI IMG/M metagenome (GOLD analysis project Ga0207421, IMG submission 187542) | Alkaline sediment microbial communities from Lake Tanatar, Kulunda Steppe, Russia - 8KL_010_SED (SPAdes) (version 2) | ecosystem: Environmental > Aquatic > Non-marine Saline and...
GGGCCAGGGTGATGGCTGGTGTTTCAACTTCCAGAAAACCCTGCTCCTGGAAAAAGCACCTCATGGACTGGATGACCCGTGCGCGCAAGGTGAGGCCCGGCCGTTTGCGGGCCAGGCAGGTGTGTTCCGGCACCGGTGCTTCACTTGACACGTTCGACATAAGTGCCGGAGCGGGTGTCGATTTTGAGTGCTTCACCCTGTTCAACGAAAAGGGGGACCTGGATGACAAAACCCGTTTCGAGAGTGGCGGGCTTGGTGGCTCCCTGCGCCGTGTCGCCCTTGATGCCCGGGTCCGACTGTACGACCCTGAGTGTGACGAAATTGGGAAGACTGATTCCTATGGGGCGCCCCTCAAAAAGCAGGATGCTCACCACAAGATTTTCCGTGAGAAAATTGACGGCGTCTCCCACAATGTCGAAAGAGAGTTCGATTTGCTCATAATTGGAGGTGTTCATGAAATGGTAATGGTTGTCCTGGGCGTAGAGAAACTGGTATTCTTGTTCTTCCAGGTCCGCAGAATTGAACTTGTCACCCGAACGGTACGTGCGGTCAAACTGGGATCCGGTGATCATGTTTTTCAGCCGGCACCGGTACAGGGCCTGGCCCTTGCCCGGCTTGGAAAATTCGAAGTCCACGACGATGTAGGGCTCTCCGTCCATTTCCAGCTTCAGTCCTTTGCGTAAATCGCTTGCAGTCAGAACGGCCATTTGATTATCCTTCCTTTCACATTGATATACTCGGTCAAATTTTTTATTTTAGTGTCAGTTTTCTCGCCGGGTCAATGACCTTCAGCGGGAATTTGTGCCTGTTTCATGTGAATACCTGATAGCATCAGATGACACACCTTACAACCGCATTTCATGAGTTTGCCCGCGGCCGGACACTTGGAAAAAGGAGGATGGAACAAAATGAGCGAAATATTGTACGTAAAAGGCAGAGAAATTCTTGATTCCCGTGGGAACCCCACAGTGGAAGTGGAAGTGATTTTGGAAAGCGGCGTCATGGGCCGTGCCGCCGTGCCTTCGGGCGCGTCCACGGGCACCCGGGAGGCCCTGGAATTGCGGGACGGCGACGCAGAGCGTTACCTGGGCAAGGGAGTGCTCAAGGCCGTGCAAAACATCGATGAAGAAATCGCTCCCAAGCTCATGGGTTTTGAAGCTTCCGAACAGGTCGCCCTGGACCGCTTCCTCGTTGCCCTCGATGGCACGGAAAACAAGGGGCAGCTGGGGGCCAATGCTTTGCTGGGTGTGAGCATGGCCGTTGCGAAAGCCGCCGCCGCCGAATGCGAACTGCCCTTGTACCGTTATCTGGGGGGAGCCCTGGGCTGCGTGCTTCCCGTGCCCCTCATGAATGTGCTCAATGGGGGGGCTCATGCGGACAACAACCTGGACATTCAGGAGTTCATGATTGTCCCGGCGGGAGCTTCTTCATTTTCCGAAGCCCTTCGCATGGGAGCGGAAACCTTCCATCACCTGAAAAAAGTCCTCAGCAAAAAGGGCCTCAGCACTTCCGTGGGAGACGAGGGCGGATTCGCACCCAACCTCAAATCCAACGAAGAGGCCATGGAAGTGCTGATGCAGGCCGTGGAGGCGGCAGGCTACCAACCGGGCAAAGACATTTACATCGCCCTGGACGCGGCCGCCAGCGAATTCTATGAAAACGGATCCTACCTGCTCAAGGCCGAAGGGAACGCTCAGAAGTCCGCGGAAGAGATGGTCGCGTACTATGAAAACCTGGCCTCCAGGTACCCCCTCATCTCTCTGGAAGACGGCATGGCCGAAGAGGATTGGCCGGGATGGAAATCCCTGACCGCTGCTCTCGGGGACAAGGTTCAGATCGTGGGGGACGACGTGTTTGTGACCAACACCTCCATTCTGGCCCGGGGCATTGCTGAGCGCGCGGCCAACTCCATCCTCATCAAGCTGAACCAGATCGGCACAGTGACGGAAACGCTGGAAGCCATTTCCATGGCTCACCGTGCCGGGTTCACAGCGGTGATCTCTCATCGGTCAGGAGAAACGGAAGACACCACCATCGCCGACCTCGCCGTGGCCTGTGGCGCGGGACAGATCAAAACAGGATCCCTTTCCCGCACCGATCGGGTGGCCAAGTACAACCAGCTCCTGCGCATCGAGGAGGAACTGGGAGAGGCCGCCGTCTATGCGGGCCTGGGCGCATTCCGGCAAAAACTTTGATGGCACGGCACATTGGGCTTGCATGGAGAAGGATGCGAGGGAGCCCTTGACAGGCGGGGTCATTTGAGATACAAGAACATTTCCGGGAAACAAGGCGGCATGCCCAAGTGGTAAGGGAGCGGTCTGCAAAACCGTTATTCACCGGTTCGAATCCGGTTGCCGCCTCCAAAGGAACCGACTCAGGGAAATGCAAAACGCATTTCCCTTTTTTTATGGACGGTTCTTCCCTTCCAGAAAAACATGATTCAATTTCACCCTCCAAGATCCCTTTCCGCCCTCTCAAAGCCTTTGGCCCGTGCGTCAGCGTGGAGCTCTTCCACCTTTTCCGGCACTCCCGGCAAAGTGAATTTGCCACGGAGAAAAGGCCGCCCGCAAGTCTCCCTCCAGCCTTGTAATTCCCTTTTGTTGGCGGTATATAGTGTTTCCACCCATTCGTTTCTCCGGGTGGGGGCCTCCGTCCGCGTTGACCTGTCCGCGCACAGTGCTCCCTCCAGGCCCTGAACAGCCGTCGGCCAGAGAGCGGATCCCGCGGGAGCATGATCTTGAATTTGCCCTCGGGTTCGCACACCCACATAAAGAGTTTTTTACAGAAGAGTCACCAGGAGAGACACCATGTTCAAAGGAGCCTTCAAGCTTCTCTTCGTCCTTATTGGCCTTGTATGTTTCGCATCCCTTTACAATCCGGCTCAAGCCACCGTGAGAAATCCCATCCAGGCTCCCCCGGGGGAAAGCCCTTCCCCGGTCCTGTTCAGTGCCACGGACCCGGCGGGCACGGAAATGTCTCCGGGACAGGTCAATGCCCGGTCGGCCATTTTGCTGGAGGTCTCCACAGGAACCATCATTTTCGAACAAAACGCGGACGAACCCATCGAACCGGCTTCTTTCACAAAGGTCATGACCCTTTACCTCATCAATGAAGCACTGCAACAGGGGTTTGTTCACCTGGACGACGAGGTCTACATCAGCGAGAAAGCCTGGAGGACAGGGGGCTCCAAGATGTTCGTGGGCGTTGGCTCCACCATTCCCCTGCGGGAACTGATCAAGGGAATAGCGGTGGTTTCCGGCAATGACGCATGCGTGGCAGCGGGGGAGCATCTGGCTGGAAGCCATGACGCCTTTGTGGACGCCATGAATCGCAAGAGGCAGGAACTGGGCATGGCCCAGACCCGGTTTATGAATGCCCATGGATTGCCCGCCTCGGGGCAAATCACCACCGCCCGGGACATGGCGCGGCTGGACGTGGATTACCTGAGGCGCTTTCCCGAGGCTCTCCGGTTTCATTCCATGAAAGAATTCGCTTACAATGACATCAGCCAGCACAATCGCAACCGCCTGCTCCTGCGCGATCCTTCCGTGGACGGCCTGAAAACGGGGTACGTTTCAGCCGCCGGATATCACCTGGCCGCCACCGCCAAGAGGGATGGCATGAGGCTTCTCGCCGTGGTCATGGGAGCTTCCAGTCCTGCCGCCAGAGAACGGGAAGCCATGAAGCTCCTCAACTTTGGATTCCGCTTCTACACCCTCGTGAATCCTTTTCCCGAGGGAGAGCCCGTCACCGGCATTCGGGTGTGGGGGGGAGAAAAAGACACGGTGGACCTTCATTTCTCGGAAACACCCGACTTTCTCATTGCACAGGCCAATAAAAATTTGCTCCGCTGGGAAATTCACACTCCCGAAGATGTGACAGCCCCCGTTGCGGCGGGAACTCAGCTGGGAGAAGTGGTTTTTTACGTTTCCGACACACCGCGGAAAACGGTGGCTCTGGTGACGGGTGAAGAGCTTTTGCAGGCAGGCTGGTTCAAGCGGGGGTGGCAGGCCGTCGTGCGCATGGTGCAGGTGGACTGGAAAACTTTCGCCATGGCCGCCGGAGGGGTTTTGATTCTGGCTGTGGTGATCGTTGCCATTGCCCGGCGAAAGTCAGCCAGAAGATCGAGAACGTTCATCAGGTGACGGCTGACCGGCACGGTTTTCACGGAAATCCTTCTCACGCCCCGGGATGAAAAAACGGGGAGCCGGAACGGAAAATCACCCTTCCCGATCCGGCCCCCCACGCGCTCACCCGCTGCCCGCACAACGCGCGGCCTGCGGGACTTGAGAGCCTCTCAGTTTTCTTCCTTTGTTTCCTTCACGTCGCGGTTGACGTTTGTTTTCTTGAGGTCGCCGACCTCACAGCTTTTCGACATTCAGGTTTGTATGCCCATACGCGGTAAGACCCAGCGGTTGAGCACAATCCAGAAAGCCACCAGACCCACTAAAATCAGAATACTTGTCATTCGCTTCTCCGGTTTCCATGTTTTGGGGCACTCTTTTCCCCAAGGTTTTTTGGAGTTTTTTTCTTTTCAAAAAGCCGGCAACCTGCCGGTGCTTTCTCATCCTCAGCCAAAATCCGTGGAGGGGGGTCCGCAGGCTGCACTTTCTCCCCGTGAGGTTTTGGCGGAAAAACAGGACAGCAGGCGCTCCGTGTCATCGCTTTCACAGTGAGGACACAACACTTTGGCCGCTTCCTCACTGGCAAAAATGATGCTTTCGAAACATTCTTTGCAGTGGACGCAGCGAAACTCAAACAATGGCATGGCTCATATTCCTCCCCTGAAGTTTCCTTGAACGGCCAAACACTCACATCAATGGGCCCGGAAGAACACAACAACAAGAATAACCACTGAGCGAATTGTTTCAATCCGCGGGGGGCTCTTAAAACACCCACCGGCCAAGGCTCAAGGAAAAGCCGCCCGGGTTCACGCCCCCCATGAACGGATCCAGCGATCTGGCCACCGAATGCATGGCGTTTCCGGCCGGGACGGATCATTGGGGGGGTCAGTGGTTTTCACAATTTAAAAATGGGATTGATTCCTATGAGTTGACATCCGGACACATTGTCTCTAATGTTACCGGGTTTTGTGCTGAAAAGACAACCCATTCAGATGAAGTTCGAGGAGCTGCAGAATCATGAAACCTTGCGATCCGAAAGACTGTGGAGCCTGCACGGAGAAAGACAAAGAGAAATCCTCCAAGGAGGAGCAGGCACGTTGCAACCTGGCGCGCATCAAAAACAAGCTGATCGTGATGAGTGGAAAGGGGGGTGTTGGAAAGAGCAGTGTGGCCGTCTACCTTTCCCTCGCCCTGGCACAGAAGGGATATAGAGTGGGGCTCATGGACATTGATCTGCATGGACCCAGCATTCCCAAAATGCTTGGCCTTCACGGGATGCTCAACATCACCGCCGAGCAGAAGATCGTCCCTCATGAGTACCGTCCCAATCTGAAAGTGGTTTCCATAGAGTCCATGCTGGATGATACGGACACGGCGATCATCTGGCGCGGCCCCCTCAAGCATGGAGTCATTCAGCAGTTTTTAGCGGACTGCAGATGGGAAGAGCTGGACTTTCTGGTGGTCGATTGTCCTCCGGGCACGGGTGATGAGCCATTGAGCATCACCAGGCTCATACCCGACGGCAAGGCCATCATCGTCACCACTCCCCAGGAGGTGGCCCTGGCGGATGTGCGCAAGTCCATCAATTTTTGCCGCAAAGTGAATCTTGAGATTGCAGGGCTCGTAGAAAACATGTCGAGCCTTTTCTGCCCTCACTGCGATCAATTCATACCCATCTTCAGCAGTGGCGGAGGAAGGGCCACCACCGAACGCATGAAGGTTCAGTTCCTGGGCTCTCTGCCCTTCGATCCCGCGGTGGTGCAGGGTGGCGATGAGGGGCGGCCCGTTCTGGAGGACTCGGGGGAGACTCCTTTCAAAAAGGCCGTCCATGATTTTGCCGATGCCGTGCTGGCAAGCGTCAATCCCCAGGGTTCCCCCACGGAGACCAGAGACCAGACCGTCCACTGAGCAAAGGAATGAGAGCGATCATGCAAAGGATATCACTGGAACAGAGCTCGTTGACCGCCGAACAGAAAAAAAACCTGGAAGCAATGTGGCTCCGCTGTGTGCGCCGCATCATCGTGAGCACCACCCTGGCCGGAAGTGGTCATCCCGGTGGATCCATGTCTTCCCTGCACCTGCTCCTGATGCTCTACAGCACCCTCAACCACAACAGCGGGGATCCCTGCTGGGAAGGCCGGGACCGCCTCCTGGTGAGCATGGGGCACATCAGCCCCGGAGTGTACGGGGTCTTGTGCGAATTCGGCTATGTGCGGGAAGAAAATGTTTTCATGGAGTTCCGGCGTGCGGGTTCTTCCTTTGCGGGACATGTGGAAAGCTGCGTTCCGGGAGTGGAGTGGAACACGGGAAATCTTGGACAGGGCCTTTCCACCGCCACGGGCATGGCCCTGGGAATGAAGCTCAATGAGAACCCTGGCAAAGTTGCGGTGCTCATGGGGGATGGCGAGCAGCAGAAAGGGCAGATTGCCGAGGCCAGGCGCTTTGCCGTCAAATTCGGACTCAACAATCTTTTTGCCGTTGTGGACCGGAACCACCTGCAGATTGGCGGGGACACCAGCCAGGTGATGCCCCAGGCCATTCGCGCCGACTATGTGGCCGCCCAGTGGAACGTGCTGTACGTGGAAGATGGAAACGATTTCGACCAGGTTTTTCATGCGCTGAAAAAAGCCCACACCCAGGACGTGGACGACCCCAGGAATCCCACCGTGGTGGTGGCCAGGACCGTCATGGGCAAAGGGGTCTCTTTCATGGAACACAAGGCCAAATATCACGGCGCTCCCCTGAGCGAAGAAGAGGCGGCCCGTGCCCTGGATGAGCTCGGCCTGGACAATCCCATTGCGCAGTACCGCCGGCGCCGGAAAGATCTGAAGATTTTTCAGAGTCATTTTTGTCCTGCCCCCCGAATTCCACAGGTCGACGGAGGCACTCCACGAACCTATCCCCCCGGGACGAAAATGGACAACCGGTCCGCTTACGGCAATGCCCTCGAGGATTTGGCCAGACTCAACAACGGGGGCCAGGTGCCCAAACTGCTCGGGTTCAGCTGCGACCTGGAGGGCTCGGTGAAAATGACCGCTTTCAAGGAAGTTTGTGACAGGGCTTTTTTTGAATCGGGAATTCAGGAACACCACTGCGCCACGGCCGCGGGTGCCTTGAGCAAGGAAGGGTTCGTCCCCTTTTTCAGCACGTTCGGTGTCTTCGGTGTCTGTGAAGTCTACAACCAGGTTCGCCTCAATGACATCAACCAGACGCACATGAAGCTGGTCTGCACTCACCTGGGACTGGATGTGGGCGAGGACGGCCAGACGCACCAGTGCATCGATTACCTGGGGCTCCTGCACAATCTTTTCGGTTTTTCCGTATTCATGCCCGCGGATCCCAATCAAACGGACCGAATCATCCGCTACATCGCCACTCACCCGGGCAATTATTTTGTGGGCATGGGCCGCTCCAAGCTCACTCCCATCACTGGCGAAAGGGGCGAACTCGCATTCGGCGACTCCTATGAGTTTGTTCCCGGAAAGGCCGACTCCATCAGGGAGGGTGGCCAGGCCACTCTCCTCACGTATGGGGCCCTGGTGGACAGGGTCGTGGCCGCAGCGGATGAGCTCAGGAAAAACCACAACATCGAGGTGGGGGTTCTCAACTTTGCCTCCCTGAAGCCCTTGGACAGGGCATCCATACTGGAAAAGGCCGCAACAGGACTGCTCATCACCGTGGAGGACCACCATGTGGACACGGGGCTTGGAGCCAGAACGGCCGCGGTGCTCGCTGACGAAGGCGTTCAGTGCCGGGTGCTGAGGCTGGGAGTGAAGCAATACGGCCTTTCGGGCACTCCCGCAGAACTTTACCACAGGGAAGGACTGGATACGGAGGGCATTGTGAAGTCGGTGCTGGAAGCGCGGCAAAAAGGTTGGCTGTAAGACCAGAACTTCCCGGCTCTGTGAATCCCCCTTTCTCCTGAAAGCTCCTGGATGAAACCGGCTGCATTTTTCCCGAGGGAAAGATTCAGCCGGTTTTTTCGTTGAATGTTTTGATGGCTTCGGGAATCAGCCGCCGTATGAAGGGGCCGCGGTCTGCTTCAAACGTCTTGCAGTAGGCCTCGAACTGGGGGTGCTGGGAAGAAAGGGGGGGAGGCTGCTGGGGCAGGGCGGCCAGGCGAGTGAAGAATTCCTCCACCATTTCCACAATGGGGGTATGAAAAGCGGGGGTGTCCTCCACCCAGTCCAATCTTTTCATGGCCTGAAACCGCAGCTGATCCAGAAGGTAAAGAACTGCATCCATGATTTCCATTCTGTCCCGGTTTTCCAGGAAGTGAAATCTCGTGGAGGGGCCCAGTCCTTTGATTCCCATGACCAGGTCCTGCAGGGCCCTGTTGGATTCATCCCCCCCTTGTATGAGAAACGCGAGCGTTTTGTCGCTCATGTCCGAAAGGGTTGTTTCAGGGCCAAATTTTTCAGAAAATTTCCCGGACCAGGTCCGGAATGCACGTTTGGCGACCAGCGCCCTGCGTTCCTTGTTCCAATCAAGAACCTTTCCCACTGATGTTCTCCTCACTTTCTCACGCTGGAGCGGACCTGTTGTTCATGACCTTCCGACCATGAAACAGGACCCATGGAAACAGGGATCACTCCCCCCCTGCTGTGCCTTCTCCCCTTCCCGGTCCGGAAGGCGCAAAGCTTCTTCCCTTTGAGGGCTCAAAAGGTTTCGGCGGTGAAAACGTAGATTTCCGTGTCTGAATCCTTCCATGCCCCGGAAGGCATGCCTGCTTTGCGACAGGTCCACTCCAGGAATTCCATTCTGTTCCAGCCCTGCTGCGTGGCCACATGGGGCAGGAGAACGCCCGTTTGTGTTCCCTTCTGGACCCAGAGTCCATGTTTTCCCACTTGAATTTCATTCACATCCTCCACTTTTCTCAAGGGTGAAAGAACGGAAATTTCCACCTGGATTTCATTGAGTTCGGAGGGTGACAGGGAATCGAATCTGGGATCGTTGAAAGCCGCCTGAGTGGCCATTTTTCTCACGGTTTCATGAAGCGGGCGGACGCCTTCGATCACTCCGATGCACCCCCTGAGCTCCTCTCCTTTGTGGACGGACACAAAGGCTCCACGAGGCTCTTCCAGTCTGGACGTGACCCGTGGCCCGGGCGGGGAGGAAACTCCGAGGCAGTGGCTGCGAATGTTTTGAAAAGCCAATTGGCGAAGAGTCTCTTTTTCCTCCGGGCTCAATCCTGAATCGACGCCCTCGTGGTTGTTGCGGGAGGAGGATGGTTCCTCTTTTACGGGTCTGGAAGAGGGGGTGGTTTTGAAAAGAGCCCCCGCCATGTATCCCACCACTTCACTCCTGTCGCCCGTGACGTCACCCGAGTTGGCGTAGCGGAGAACCCGGGCCCGGTCGGCCCCGAGTTTTCTGGCGGCCAGCATGGCGGTCACCATGGGGCCGCTGCCGCAAGCCTCGCAGCGCTTGAGACTCAAGTCCTGTGAGAGTTCTTCGGGGGCGAACTTTTCCACCTTGTCAAGTATGACCCTGTCGAGGGATTGCGCTTCTTCGTAGGGGTGAAAGTGGGAGAGGTCCGTGCTGGCAACGATCAGAACATGTTTGTCCCGGCACAGCTCGAAAATGGTGGCCGCCAAATCCTGACAGAAGGCGAGGGATTGCTCCCCCATGATCAAAGGGGTGAGTTTGAACGGGCCGAGCACCGTCTGAAGGAAGGGCAGTTGAATTTCAAGGGAATGTTCCAGGGTTTCCGCCTGGGGATGATGGTTCACCAGAGAGGTCCTGGATTGAAGCTCATCCACCAGTTCCTCATCCAGGGGAACGACCCCCAGGGGTGTTTCATAACCCTTGGACTGCCCGCCCGCACTGACACCCCGGAAGGCGGCTCTGTGGCTGGGTGCCAGGACAAGCACCCGCTGGAAGGATTGAGTCTCGAGAAGTTTGTAGGCGTGAGCGGCCACGCCTCCCGAATAGAGGTAACCTGCATGGGGCACCAGGAGGGCTTTGAGTTCCCCTTCAACGGGCTGGACCTCTGCTGCATCCAGATAGGTTCGTATGTCACGACGGAGAGCGTCGGCGCTTCCGGGGTACCACGTTCCGGCGAGAATCGACTGGCGAATCTGATCCTTTCTCATGAAAAAAACCTTTTCCTGTAAATGGAAGCCGATCCATTTTTTGATTTTCGAGGGGCTTTTGCAGAATGACCCGGCACTGTGAAAACTGGTCTTGAACGGATTCCTGCATCCTGGGGAATGCCGCCGTTCAAGGGAGCCCATGGACCCTTGAGCCGTTCGGTTTCCTTGTATATTTTTTTGTAATCTCTCCTCAAATTTCCTGTCAACGAATATTCGAAGATGGAGGAAAGATTCTTTTCAAAACAAAGGGGTGGATCAATCCTGCCGGTAAGGTGCGTGACCCCCGTGTTTCCGGTGCCGTGCCCTTGATCTGCAGCGTCCAATCCCATATATTGCAGTGTTCCCGCCGCGACTGGTTGAAATTGCCCTGACTGGAGGCGCTCAAGGGCGGGAACCTGTCAGGAGAGGGTCCGAAAAGCATGAATTGTGGCACGCGTTTCCCGGTTCAGGTCCTGGAGGAGCAAGAGGAAGCGCAGGGTGAGGTGAACTTATGAAGTCCAGACTGGAAAACATTTTTATTTTGCTCAATGAACCCAGCTATTCCGAAAACATTGGCGCCAGCGCCCGGGTGGTGAAAAACATGGGGCTGGGAGGACTCATCGTGGTCAAGCCAAGAGACTGCGACCTGACAAAGGTGCTGCGAATGGCCACGCACAATGCGGAAGACGTGGTCACTGCCATGGAGGTCCATGAAAATCTCCGCGAGGCACTCAACCCTTTTCAGCACGTGGTGGGCACCACGGCAAGGCGTGGGTCCAGGCGCACGGAGATCAAAACGCCACGGGAGCTGGGAGCGGCACTCACCACCATCTCCCGTGAAAACAAGGTTGCGGTCATGTTCGGAGGAGAAGCCAGCGGCCTCACCAATGAGGATCTGAGGTATTGTGACACGCTCATGACCATTCCCACCAGCAACTTCACATCCCTCAATCTGGCCCAGGCGGTCATGGTGGTGGCTTATGAGACCTTCACCGCCTCCGTGGACAGGCCCGGAGCTTTTGTGCCGCGCCTTGCCAATCGCCATGAACTGGAAGGGATGTATGATCACCTCCGTGACACTCTGGCAAAGATAAATTTCATCAACCCGGAAAACCCCGATTACTGGCTGGTGCATGTGAGGCGATTTTTCAGCCGGGTGGGGTTGAGATCCAGGGATGTCAAGATCATTCGCGGCATTTGCCGTCAAATGGACTGGTATTGCAAACAGGCGGAAGAATCCGCCTGTTCCTGCAGCAAAAATTTGGCGAAGACATCAAAGGCCTGAATTTGAGTGTGTTCAGCTCTGGGCTTCGATGAGGATTCTGTGTTCCACGAGAGACATGCTGTGAATCCTTCCCCTGACGACCTTTTGCTCTCCGAAGATATTGGCGATGCGCACTTCCCCGTCTTTGTTCTCCAGGACGTCCACGGACTCCAGGATGAGTTCTTCCTTGTCACCTTTCAGATAGTAAGCATTGGCTTCGCACATGTGTTTTCTCCTGTTTTCCATCTCATGAGCCATTTCCTTGCGCACCCTGTGCAGGCTGTGTGTGCTGCTCGGGCAAAACCCCAAAACCTGAATGCCACCATGGACCTCTCGGTTCCCCTTCGGGGTGCAGGCGTCCCGCCCTTTTCAAAGGCAGCGCAAGGGCGGGCGGCCATTGGAACGGCCTTTATCCCGGCCCGGAGCCTGGGAAAGCCTGGAAGAGGGGTGGCCGGCGATCCTGACAAACCCTTTATAACCCGGCGCGGGGCCAAAATTCAAAAAAACCTTTTCAGGCACCCGACGGAAGCCCCCTCCAGGGTGCATATGACAATTGAATGAACACAAACCTGTTATTTTGCAAAAAAAGTGCTTCCGGCACAAAGGGGGCTGGGAATGGAAAAGGGGAAAACTGAAGGGCGTATCTGTTGACCGCCAAAAGAATCAGGCCGGCATTGACAAGAGGGTGTGAACATGACATGGAGGTCAGAAAGGACGCACGCGGAAAGGGGAAGGCAAATGTTCAGGTGGGAGGGAGATGGATGCACTTCATAGATCTGTCTGCACAGCAAAAACGCATCCGTTCATCCATCGAGAAGCGGATCGGAAGGGTTTTGGACCATGGCCAGTACATCATGGGGCCGGAATTGGCGGAACTGGAGGACACACTTGCTTTTTATGTGGGCGTGAAGCATGCTCTGGCCTGTTCTTCCGGAACCGATGCATTGATGCTTTCGCTCATGGCCCATGAAGTGGGCCCCGGTGACGCGATCTTCACCACTCCCTTCACCTTCATGGCCACGGCGGAAGCCATCGCCCTTGTGGGAGCCACTCCCATTTTTTTGGACATCGATTCCAAGACCATGAATTTGGATCCCGCGCATTTGGAGAGGGCCTGGAACGCCCTTGAGCTTCAGGATCCCACTGTTTATCCCCTGCCACGAAACATGGACCTTCAGGCCCTTCATCCAAAAGGCATCATGGCAGTGGACCTCTTCGGAATCACTGCGGACTACGATCTCATCCTCCAGTTTGCGAAACCCAGAAACCTTTTTGTGGTGGAAGACGGCGCCCAGTCCCTGGGGGCCACCTATCATTCAAAAATGGCGTGCTCTCTTGGGCACGTGGGCTGCACGTCCTTTTTTCCCGCAAAACCCCTGGGCGCCTACGGCGATGGAGGCATGTGCTTCACCGACGACCATGCCTTGCATGAGAAGCTGGTTTCCCTGCGTGTTCACGGCCAGGGGCGGAACAAGTACGAGAATGAGAGGCTGGGCCTCAACGCCCGCATGGACACTCTGCAGGCTGCCATTGTGCTGGCTAAACTGGAGATCTTTGAGGAGGAACTGGGGCTTCGCCGGAAAGTGGCCGAGACTTATCAGGAGCTGCTGAGTCACCTGGAAGAAGTTCTTTCCCTCCCCCTTTTTCCTCCCTGGGGAAGGTCCGCGTGGGCTCAATACTCCATCCTGGCCAGAGATGAAAGTGCGCGCTCCCGTTTTCTCAGGAGCCTTGCGCGGGAGAACATTCCCACCGCCATCTATTATCCCACGCCCCTCCATCTCCAAAAGGCCTTCGGGTACCTGGGATACGGTGAAGGGGATTTTCCCCATTCGGAAGATCACGCAAAGCGCATCTTCAGTCTTCCCATGCATCCCTATCTGGAGCGGTGGGATCAGGAGAAAATTGTCTTGTCCCTGACACGGGGGGCTTCTGAACTTCCTTGATGCGCTCCCTGCTTCAGGGCTCGCTCAAGGGGCGGTCAACGCCCATAGACCACCAGACGTTCCCGCCCGCACTGAAGGGTTTGCAGGGGGGTGAATCTTTTGGGTTTGAAATGCGGGCCGTAAATGAGCAGTGCGCCCCTCCAGTCCTTCAAGCGATCCTCCAGCGGGTGGACGGGCTTGTCCGGGTAGATGTACAAACAGTCGGCATCCATCAGGTGAGAGTGCATGAAGTCTTCACAGGCGAACCGGACCTCATGGGGAAGGTTCAGTTGCCGGGACAGGCGCCCTGCCATGCGGCACAGGGAGGCATCGGCCTCAATTCCCCTGGAAGCGGTGAAGAGTGCCGCCAGGTGGGCGACTATTCCGTCGCCGCTGCCGAGGTCCACAAATTTTCCATATTGTTCCAGTCCAAGAATCCTGAAGAAGTGAAAAACATGCACCGGCCGTGAGGCAGCCCATGCTCCCCTGGATGTGAGGGCATAGGGCAGGTTTCCTTCTTTTCTCAGCGAACCATAGAACTTTTCGTAGGTTCGGTAGATGGACTTGAATCCTTCACGAAGATTCACCAGCCGGTTATGAAGCCCGGTGGCGGTTCCCTCTGAATCCATGACCTCATCCTGTTCCCGGATATCTTCCGCGTCATGTCCATGCAGACATTGTTTGCCCTTCACAGCAGGGCGCTGGCGGGTGATTCGGCTCCCAGGGCGGTGAACATTCCACCGGGGGGGTCGTTCTCTCATTTCATGAGCCTGGAATGTTCTATTTTTATGCAGTGGTCCATGACCACTTTCATGCCCTCGCAGCGGGCTTTTTCCCCGGCCTCCTTGTGAGCCAGGCCCAGCTGCATCCAAACACAGCCGGCTTTCACTTCTATGGCTTCGTCCACGATGGCGGGGATTGCCTCCACATTCCTGAAAATGTCCACCACATCGATGTGTTCAGGTACGGAACGAAGGTCTGCGTAACAGGGAACGCCAAGAACTTCCTTGTATTTGGGGTTCACGGGAATCACCTGGTAGCCTTTTTCCTGGAGGTATTTGGCCACCCTGTGGCTGTCTCTCTCTTCTTTGTGAGAAACGCCCACCACCGCCACCGTTCTGGCCTCCTTCAAAATGCTCAAAAGATCATCATCCGTGACTTTCTTATGTGGAAGAGAACATTCTGCCATGTTTTGACTCCCTGTTGGGTTGGATGTTCCTCGAGGATTTCTTCATCGAAGGATCTGCAAAAAAGCCATGTCCTGATGGACTCCGTTAGCCACGGAAGTCCTTGAAAAAATGCCGTTGTCAATTTCGGGAAGAAGTCGTACAAGAGGGGGCGGTCTCACCATGGAATTGACCACCGGCCGGTCAGAGAGAACCCTTTCCCTGGCCGCCTTCTCCTGAGCAGGGCCCATTGTATCAAACTTCAAGAGTTCAGACCGAAAAATAAGCAAGGTGCCAGCCAATGGTCAAGGCGGGTCTGCGCGGATTCATTCTCATGTGGCGATGGCCCGTGTGGAGGCTGAGTTCAGAGGATTCGGGAGCACTGGCACGCTGAAGTCCGGTGAGCAGGGGCTCCCTGACCTTTGCCATCGCCGAAAAACTTCAAGAAAAGAGAGTTTCATGAACGACAAGCTTCAACTGACTGTCAGCCGGACCTTTCTGGAGACGGCCCTGGATGGAGGCCGGGAAGGGGAGGTGATGACCCTTGGTCCCGAGGGACTTGAGCTGATCCTTGTGCGCAACGGCATGGAAAAGGATCTTCGCCAGGCCTTTCGCTCCGGAGTTTCCAGATATTCCTACTGGGAGTCTTTCACCCCTGTTCCCATACCTCTGTGGATTTTCTTTTTCACCCCTCCTCTGGAGGCTTTTGATGTGTTTCTGGACCCGGGTCTCGTGAAAAGGGAGGTGGTTCAGGCATTTCTGGAAATGCCTGATGGGGAATGCAGTCGCCTTCAGGTGTTCCTGACGGACCGATGTGAACCCTGTGAAAAGCTGGATCTCATGCTTGATGAGAGGGTGGTTCCCCCCCTGAAAAAGACCCTCCAAAAACACCTGGTGAACGCCTATGGCCGGCAGGATTTTTCAAGGTCCGTGCAGACTGTGCGCCGATTCAATGTCTCGGCGCTGTGGGGGTTTGGAATGGCCTTTCCCAGGCCCATGGGCAAGAACGCCTGAAACCAGGGTCCCGTGGATCCTGACCTGGAGGGATTGGGCGATGGTCTGCAGGTGGGTTTCCTGCGTGCCCGAAAGGGCCCTTTCTGAAGGAAGGTTCTCAATGCAACGGTGCCCCTCGGGGAGCACGGTTTTCGTGCTCCATTGCCTGTATTTCAGGGGCACAGCTTTTGAACGGAGTGGCCATCGAGTCCGCCCGGGGTTTTTTACGGACCTTCGCGCAGGCCCCTGGATTTGAATGCCGGGGCATGAGGGAGGGCGTTCAGGAGAGGAATTTCTTTTTGAGGTCTTCCCAGGGCGCGAACAGTGCGCAGAGGACTGCGGAGATCAAATAGACAGCCACGAGGGATGCGGGATAGGTCACGTACAAAAGAGTGTACATAGGGAAGAGGGCAGCGAGTGATATGGCCAGCTTTATGGCCAGCTCTATCCATTTGCCGGTTTGTTCTTGTTTTGCGTCCATGGTTTCACTCCAGTGGCGTTGTTTCGAGAAAGCGGTTTGAAAAAAATCCTGCGGCCGATTTCCTGCACAAAGCGCTTCCAGCGGTTTTGACCATCCGGTGACCGAAATTTGCCGGGCACATCGGCTCAACAGTAAACAGGTCCTGTCTTTTTCGCAAGAAAAATGGTGGACAGGACTGTGATCTTTTCTTCACAAGACGGGCCATCAAAGGGGTTGACGACTTTCATCGTCTTCATTTAAAAGCTACAGATGAATCGAATTCTCCGGGTTTTCTGATCTTTTTGTTGCGCGGACCGCGCACTTTGTGTATAAATGCACGCGAAGACAGTAGGGTTGATAATGCAATCTCTGTGCCGGATGAAAGGGGTGTGACATCAGGAGATATTGCCCAAACGCTGGTGGGGTTTTCCATATTTTAAAATCAGCTTAGGAGGATAAGCATGTCAAACGCAGTGACCCAGAGTATTTTGGTGGTGGGAGGCGGAATGAGCGGACTCTCCGCCGCCATCGAAGCAGCCGAAGCCGGCCACGAAGTCTATCTCGTTGAGAAAAATCCATATCTCGGAGGTCGTGTGGCTCAGCTTCATCAGTACTTTCCGAAGTTGTGTCCGCCTTACTGCGGTTTGGAAATCAACTTCCGTCGCATCAAAACCAGCCCCAAAATCCGCTTTTACACCATGGCGGAAGTGACGGGCATTTCCGGCGAGGCTGGAAACTTTGATGTGTCCATCCAGATGAATCCCCGCTATGTGAATGAAAAATGCACGGGCTGCAACAAATGTGCGGAAGCCTGCACCCTGGAAATCGACAATCCTTTCAACTACGGCATGGACAAGATCAAGGCGGCTTATCTGCCTCATGACATGGCTTTCCCCCTGCGTTACGTTCTGGATCCCAGCCTGGTTGCCGGCGATGAAGCTCAAAAGGTCAAGGATGCATGTCCTTATGGAGCCATTGACCTCGACATGGAAGCGAAGACGGTTGACCTCAAAGTGGGTGCCGTCGTCTGGGCCACCGGCTGGAAACCCTACGATGCCAAAAAGATGGACACGCTTGGATTCTCCCGCGAGCAGAATGTCATCACCAATGTGATGATGGAACGCCTGGCAGCCTGGAACGGCCCCACTCAGGGCAAAATCCTCCGGCCCTCAGACGGCAAGGCTCCAGAGACCATCGCCTTCGTCCAGTGTGCCGGCTCCCGCGACCAGAACAATCTGGCCTACTGTTCCACCATCTGCTGCATGGCCTCCATGAAGCAGGCCACCTACGTGCGGGAACAGTACCCTGATGCCAAAGTGTACATTTTTTACATCGACATTCGTGCCATGGATCGCCTCGAAGACTTTTACGCCATGGTCAAGAAGGACTCCAACATTCAGTTCTTCAAGGGAAAGGTGGCCAAAATCGATGAAGATCCTGCCACAAAGAATGTGACCCTCAGGGTTGAAGACACCACCGCCGGTTCTCTTCATGAGATCACCGTGGACATGGCGGTTCTGGCCACGGGCATGCAGCCCAACACCTCCGATGATCCCATCCCCGCTACCGTCTCTTATGATGACTACGGTTTTGCCGCTTCTCTGGAAGCAAAACCCGGGGTTTTTGTTGCCGGTTGCACCAGAACCCCGTCTGGCGTTTCCGAATCCGTACAGGACGGCACGGCCGCTGCACTCAAAGCCATTCAAGCCATTGCCAGGAGGTAAAATAAATGGATAAAAAACTTGCAGTTTATATTTGTACCGGATGCGGCATCGGAGATGCCCTCGACATAGATCAACTGAGCGGTGTGGCGACCGATGATTTCAAAGTGCCCATTTGCAAGACCCACGACAATCTGTGCAGCAAAGAGGGCGCTGAGTTGATCAAAAGCGACATTGCCGGTGAAGGGGCCAATGGCATCGTCATAGCCGCCTGTTCTCCCCGCGTCATGTATGATGTTTTTTCCTTTGACAACGTTTTGCTGGAAAGAGTGAACCTGCGCGAGCAGGTGGTGTGGGTGCAGCCGGCGGGAGAAGAAGACACCCAGATGATGGCGGAGGATTACCTGCGCATGGGCCTCACCAAGATGAACGCCATGGCTCCCGCCGTGCCTTTTCAGCCCGAGCAGGAACTGTCCCGGGACATTCTCGTGGTGGGAGGCGGTGTCACGGGCCTCACGGCCTCTCTGGAGGCGGCCAGGGCGGGCTACAATGTGGTGCTCGTGGAAAAAGAGGCGGAACTGGGCGGTTTTCAGAAGAACGTGGCCATGAGGGTTTCCTATCCTTTCAAGGAGGTGGAAAAGAACGACCTGGGCCAACTCATTGAAGCCGTTCAAAAAGAAGAAAAGATCAAGGTCTGCACGGGCGCCAAAGTGGAATCCCTCGAAGGCGGCCCCTGTGTTTTCAAGGCCACAGTGAAAGAAAACGGCGCCTCGGCCGAATACAACATTGGTGCTGTGGTTCAGGCTGCGGGCTGGCAGCCCTACGATCCAAAGAAGCTGGACTCAAAACTGGGCTACGGCGCGTCCCCCAATGTGGTGACCAACGTGCAGTTTGAAGACATCGCCAAATCGGGCAAAATCACCAAGCCGAGCGACGGGGGGTTCGTGAAGAGCGTGGCCTTCTTGCAATGTGCCGGCCAAAGGGATCGCAAATACCTGCCCTACTGTTCGTCCATATGCTGTTTCACGGCTTTGAAGCAGGCCATCGAGGTCAAGACTCAAAACCCCAAAGCCAATGCTTACGTGGTTTACAAGGAAATGAGGACCCCGGGCCAGGGTGAGGATTTCTACCGCAAGGCCCAGGAAGCGGGAGTCATCTTCATTCGCAGCCAGGATCCCGAAGTGGCCCTGCGAGGTGAAGAGCTCACCGTTCAGGCCTATGACGAACTCCTTGGTGACACGGTGATCCTGGGAGGCCTGGACATGGTCGTCCTCGCCACGGGCATGGTGCCCACCACGGCCCTCGGCGAGGATCTCAAGGCGAAAAAAGAAGAGGAGCAAAAAGAGGGCGAGCCCGAACTGGAACTTCTCAGGCCCGACTACATGTATGCTTCAGACGTCCTGAACCTGAAATATCGCCAGGGACCTGAGCTTCCCGCTCTGACCTACGGCTTTCCCGACTCCCACTTCATCTGTTTTCCCTATGAAAGCCGCCGCACGGGCATCTATCCTGCCGGTCCCGTTCGCCGTCCCATGGGCGTTGCCAGCTCGGAAGAGGATGCGGCGGGCGCCGTCATGAAAGCCATTCAGTGCATCGAACTCACCAGCAAGGGGCAGGCCGTGCACCCCCGCGTGGGCGATGAAACCTATCCTGAATTCTTCATGCAGCGTTGCACTCAATGCAAGCGCTGCACGGAAGAGTGTCCTTTCGGCGCCATCAACGAAGACGAAAAGGGCAACCCCATCCCTCACCCCACCCGCTGCCGGCGCTGCGGCGTGTGCATGGGGGCATGCCCCGAACGCATCATTTCTTTCAAGAATTACTCCGTGGGCATGGTGGGTGACATGATCAAATCGATCAATGTGCCCGACGAGTACGATGAAAAGCCCAGAATACTGCTCCTCGCGTGCGAAAACGATGCCTATCCGGCTCTGGACATGATCGGTCTGCGTCGTATGACTTACAACGCGTGGGTTCGCGTCCTGCCCGTCCGCTGCCTTGGGTCCATGAACCTGATCTGGATCGCGGACACCCTCTCCAAGGGCATTGACGGCATCATGCTCCTTGGCTGCAAACACGGCGACAATTACCAGTGTCACTTTATCAAGGGCAGTGAACTCGCTGACATCCGTTTGAGCAAGGTCAAGGAAACCCTGGACCGCCTCGTGCTCGAATCCGATCGGGTGCGTTTCGACACCGTATCCATCACCGACTACGACAAACTCCCTGCTCTCCTCGACACCTTCGCTGCCCGACTTGACGAAGTGGGCCCCAACCCCTACAAGGGCTTCTAGCTTTCTCGCGACCCGGCCGCTCCAGGTTTTCCTGGAGCGGCTGCCATTCCTGTCAGAAAACGGAAATCACATGGGAAGGCTGAGAGGCGCCCACCGCTTCTCCCCGATCCCTCCACAGTTTTGTGTCATGACTCCCGAGTTCCCCCAGGCTTTTCTTCAGAGGTCATTTTCTCCCTTGTCTTTTCAATGAGAGGAGGCAATCAGATGAGCAACCGAGTGGATCCCAACCTCATATGGGATTTGGAGGCGTTTGGTCTCAAAGACGCTCACAAGTGCTACAACTGTGGAAACTGCACGGCGGTCTGTCCTCTCTCCACACCCGAAAATCCGTTTCCCAGAAAAATGATTCGGTACATCCAGTTGGGCCAAAAGGAAAAAATCCTTCACTCTCCAGAACCCTGGCTTTGCTATTATTGCGGGGACTGTTCCACCCATTGTCCCCGCGGCGCGGACCCCGGTGAAACCATGATGGTCACGAGAAGGTACCTCACTTCCCTTTATGACTGGACCGGGTTCTCAAGAAAGTTTTACACGTCGGAGCGCTTCGAAATCATGGCCATCAGCGTGGTGGCTCTCCTGGTGGGCATGGCCCTGCTCATTTTCAACACGGGAAAACCCAATTGGGAAGAGGCCGCCATCAACTCCCTCTGGCCCGCGGAAAAGATAGAAATAGCGGACCTGGTCATGGCGGGGGTTCTGTCTTTTCTCCTCCTGAGCAATGTTTTCAGGTGTTTTCGGTTCATCATGGGAGACCTCTCCTTCAAAATCCCCCTGCGTCTCTATGCGGGCGAGTTCAAGGAACTCATCATTCACACCCTCACCCAGAAACGGTTCAGCAAATGTTCGGACGGAATGCAGTGGTTTGCCCACCTCATGATCATGACCGGCTACGCTTCCATTTTTCTCCTGGTGGTGGTGTTCATAAGATGGTTTCAGCGGGATCTTCCCGAATACCCTCTCTCCCATCCCATTCGGCTTCTTGGCTACTATGCAACCTTTGCCATCATGTACGGGACCACCTACGCCATCATCGGCCGGCTGAGAAAGAAAAAGCCCGTCTATAAAAATTCCCATTCCACGGACTGGATGTTTCTGATTCTCCTTCAGCTGACCACCCTGACGGGAATTTTCATTCATTTTGCCCGCCTTCTCAACTGGCCGGCCACCACTTATTTCCTTTACGTGGTTCACATGATGATCGCCGTCCCCATGCTTGTGCTGGAAGTGCCTTTTGCCAAGTGGGCTCACCTGGCGTACCGGCCTGTGGCCATCTATCTCCTGCGTGTGCGCGAAAGATTTGAACAGGAGAAGGCGTCCTCTGCGGGGGAGGAGGCCGCCGGGGTGGAGCCCGAAGGGGCCTCCCGGAGCTCTCCATGAGGTTTCCCCTTTCAGGGATTCACTGAAAGGTGCGGATTGGGGGAAGGGCATGGGGTGTCCTTGCGCACAGGAGTTGATCCGAATGTTCATGGATGACTTCTTTTCCCGCTTCCGCATGACGCCATGGATCCTGTTTTCCAAGGCCATTGAAGGACCTGGAGACCCTCCCTTTCCAAAGGAGGGTCGTTTTTTGGTGAGGGCAATCACTGGTGCACTTGTTAGAGACATCATTTCCCGGCATGCTTCCGGTCATTCCTTCCTTGCGAAGGGTGATGCAAAATCCCCGCTGGGTGTCTTTCCACGAAGAGGCCATCTCCTCAGCGGTTTCCGCGTGGGGGCATGAGGTGGACCCTGTGGCAGCCTGGCATCATCCGTGCCATCCCAGCGGAGGAGGTGGGGAAACGGTGCAATGGATCTTTGTGCTGGATGTTTTGAATCACTGTTTTTGGCCCGACCGGCATGAAGAAGTGTGGAGCGTGGAGTACAGGGGCCACTCCCATTCGGGGTACTGGGGTCTGGCCGCCAGTCTGCGGCGTGCTCTCGACGAAGGTGTTCCCATCTGTGACGCGGAATTTTTGCTCCAAATGGATCGGCAATCCATGGAGCATCTTTTTCGCGGCAAAGGTTCCATCCCCATGCTTGAAGCGCGGCTCGGCAATTTGAGAGAAGCGGGGGAAGTGTTGCTGCATTGCTGGAAAGGTCATGTGACACACCTGCTCCGGGAGTGCGGGCAGGATGCGCCGAGTGTGGTCGGCAAAGTGGTGGAATCTTTCCCGAGCTTCAGGGACGAGAGCTGGTGGAGGGGCCAAAAGGTCTATTTCTGGAAAAGGGCGCAGCTTTTTGTCTCTGACGTGCATCAGGCTTTTTCGGGAAAGGGGTGGGGAGATTTTGAGCGCCTGGACCGGCTCACTGCCTTCGCCGACTACAAGCTGCCCCAGGTCCTGCGCGAACTCAACATCATATCCTATGAAAAAGGCCTCGCGGAGAGAGTGGACAATCTTGTGCTCCTGGAGGCGGGCTCCGCCGAAGAGGTCGAGATCCGCGCTGCAACCGTCTGGGCTGTGGAGCGTCTGAAAAGTGAATTTCAGAGACAGGGGCGCATGGTCGACAGCGCCTGGGTGGATAACTGGCTCTGGAACCTGGGGCAGCGCAATGAGTTCCGCACAAGACCCTATCACCGCTGCAGGACAATATATTATTGATCAATCTTCTCTTTTGGATGAAAATGTCTTATGAAAGATCCCGGGCCCTGTGTTCAGGGGATTTTCTTGCGCGAGAGTGTCTGCTGGCATGGCCATATTGTTGCGCCTGGCGGTTTTGATGGCAAAGCCGTGCCGGATCGAAAATGCATCATGGTGTCAAAGGCTCTTTATCCAACAAAAACCCACAATCAAAGGAGGCTAAAATCATGCTGTTCTTGGCCATATTCAATTATTCGCCCGAAGATCGGAACCTGGTCATCGAAAGAGGAATGCAAAGCCTGGAAAAGGAATCGGGTGTAGAGGTCAAAGGGGAATGGTTCGATCTTTCCGGCCATCGCGTTTTTCGCCTTTTCGAAGCGGACGATGACGTCCGGCTGGCTGCCTCCATCTACAACTGGACGGACCTGGGAGTGGCGGAAGTGATTCCCGTCATGAACACGGAAAAAGCTCTCAAGCTTTTGAAAAAGATCGGCAAGAAGTGAGGTGCACCATTGTGAAGTCCGGGTGCAAAAACCCGAGGGGTTTCTCTCGCGGTATGAAAACCTGCCGGGGAAGAGGGGTGGAAGACCGACGCCTCCCGACCGACACTGTGAGCGGGGAAAGAGTCTGCCTCAATGCCATCGCCCAGCGGCTTTTCAAGGAAGCCTGTTTCCGGTGAACGGGGAGGCACTGAGAGCACAAAGGTCCGCGAGC
>Ga0207421_10002392_pt1 | contig 23226 bp, 21 predicted proteins | sample SodLakKL_010_SED_4_FD_187542 | JGI IMG/M metagenome (GOLD analysis project Ga0207421, IMG submission 187542) | Alkaline sediment microbial communities from Lake Tanatar, Kulunda Steppe, Russia - 8KL_010_SED (SPAdes) (version 2) | ecosystem: Environmental > Aquatic > Non-marine Saline and...
GTTTGTTGAGTCTATAGATACTGAGTTCCCATCAATAAGGCCAAGAGATAGTGCATCCTGAAGCATTTGCAGATAGAGATTTTCTAAAGGTTCATCTTCGGTCAATTTTTCATAGTATCTGCAAAAGGTAGCTTCACTGGGTACATCTCCGATTACTTTAAAACCACAGCTATAACGGAAACTCGGGTTCTCTTTCAACTTTTTAACCAGGGCTGCCCTTGTAGGTATTTGCTCTATCTGCTGTGCAATCAAGGCCTAGATAGAATAATAGGGGTGGGATTATATCTTTTTGGGCTTCGTTTGCTTCGATGTTTCATTTTTTCAGACAGAGATGAAACACCGATTTGATCCAGAATCAATTCTAATTTCGTTTTTCCTTTAAGCTCCATCAAATCTTCAAAGGTAAACAAAGGTTGTTGTCGAATCATAATGGTGACTTTACCTCTTCTCTTGGTGTTTTGGTTTGTCACCATTATGATTCGACAGAGAGGGGTGAAGTCTTTTTATATTAGCTGAAAAGTTTGATGTTTAAAGGGTTTTTAAACTTGAATTTTGCTTAATTAGAAGCTCAATCAGGGTAAGAAATACTTTTTTCTAAGGGCACGAGGGGTTGCAAAAGGTTTTTTTTATGGTATAATTATGATTGGAAGTTGGCAAATAGGAATGGTTTTTAATAATGATTTTAAACTAAAAAATCATATCAAACGGTAACCAGTATCTCTGTTACTGGATTTTTCTAGATATAAGCTGAGGATCAGGGGAAAAAAGCAAACTTCAGGAAGATATTGTTGGAGTTAATTATTACCTCCTTTGCTTAAATGGGAAAAGAGGGGAAGAAAAATCAAATATTCCTTGCTCTTTCTTTAATTCTTAACAACTCCTGAATTTGTTTATTGACAGGCACCTTTCTCATTGCAAGTCTGGTTATCCGGAGAAGGGTGTTTGTTTTTGAGTATTTTACCCCTTTTATTTTTTTAATCAGGAGGAGATATAGTAAACTTTGCTGGATTGGGTTTTGCTTAAAAGCCCGTGGGCTTCCATTAAATAAACAAGACAATAAGCTTTTGGCCCCGGTAACAAGAATAATTCCAATCAAGTTTATTCATACTGAGTAGGGCCATTCCATTTGTTTTTATTCAATATAAAGCAATAGCTTGACCGGTTATAAGGTTGATTTTTCTTCTTCAAAAACTAAATAATTGCAGCTTTCTTTCCCAATGGTTCTTAACTATTTCTGTAAGTATAATTGGGCCTGACAAGGCAAGGAGAATTATAATTGGAGTGAATCTCCTGTAAAAAGCAACCCTTTTTGCCCAACTCCAATTAGCCAGGGTAGCGGGTTGTCCCCATCCCTTGTAACTGGACTGTTTATTCTTTTGCAATTAATTATATTCGGCGGCAATTCCAGGAGCTCACTGGAAAATTACCCCCTTTGATTTTTGAATTATTTTTGGGGGATTCATCCGGTAAGATTTAGCAAGCAGAAGTTTCCTGGGTTTTTTAGAACATTATAACTTAATTGGAGGTTTTAGGGGTAATGGATTTTATTGATGAAATAAGGAGCAGAGCCCGGGAAAAAGTAAAAAAAATTGTTTTACCAGAAAGCAGTGATTCGCGAATATTATCTGCCGCTGCAAAGCTTTTTCAGGAAGGAATAGCTGAAGTAGTTCTGATTGGCAATGAAGAACAAATTAAATTTCAGGCCAAGAACGATGGGATCAATCTGGATAACGTGGAAATTATTGACCCGCAATCTTTTGCGGAAATCGAGGGCTTTGCCCAAACCCTTTTCCAGCTCCGTAAGGAAAAAGGGATTACCGAAGAAGAAGCCCGAAATCTAATTGAAAACCCGCTATATTTTTCTACAATGCTTGTTTATAAAGGGTATGCGGCGGGAGCTGTTGCAGGAGCGAATAACTCAACTGGTGATGTGCTTCGCCCTGCCCTACAGATTATTAAAACAGCACCGGGGATCTCCACAGTTTCCGGGGCTTTCATTATGCTTTTGGATTCTGAGTATGTACCCGATGGCAGGCTAATTATGGCTGATTGTGCGGTCAACCCTGAACCCGATAGCGATCAGCTGGCTCAAATTGGCGTTGCTTCTTCGAATACAGCGAAAAATATTGCGGACATAAAGCCAAGAACCTCTTTTTTATCTTTTTCTACAAAAGGTAGTGCAGAGCATCCCCTTGTGGAAAAAGTGAAGGAGGCAGTGAAAAAAGCCCAAAAAATGGATCCAAATGGATCCTATGATGGAGAGTTACAGGCTGATTCCGCTCTTGTTTCCAGGGTAGCGGAAAAAAAAGCCCCAGAAAGCACAGTTGCTGGAAGGGCAAATGTTTTAATATTCCCCGACCTTCAGGCGGGTAATATAGGTTATAAACTGGTGGAAAGGTTAGCGGGAGGAGTAGCGGTTGGTCCAATTTTACAAGGAATGGGTAAGCCCATAAATGACCTATCCCGCGGCTGCTCTGTAGAGGATATAATTAACCTTGTAGCCATTACTTCCCTGCAGGCAATAAAAAACGATTCTTAAGGAGGTTTGTTTAATGAAAATCCTGGTTTTAAACTGCGGTAGTTCATCAATTAAATATCAGGTTTTTAATATGGAAGATGAAACAGTCCTGGCCAAGGGGGCTGTAGAGCGAATTGGTATCGAAGGATCCTTTGTTGAACATGAGGTTGTTCAGCAAGATAAAAAAACAAAAATAGAGGGAGAAATTTCCTCCCATCAGATCGGGGTGGAAAAGGTATTAGATATTTTGCAGGATGAAGAATATGGAATTATGCAAGATATTAAAGAGATAAAGGCAGTCGGCCATCGGGTAGCTCATGGCGGGGAATCTTTTCCCCATTCTACCCTCTTGGATTATGAAGATCTGGCAGAAATTGAAGATCTTTCCAGACTTGCTCCCCTGCATAATCCCCATAATGCTGCCGGGATCCGAACTATTTGGGATCTATTACCAGATATGCCCCAGGTTGGTGTTTTTGATACTTCTTTTCATCAATCCATGCCCAAAGAAGCATATATTTACCCAATACCCTATGAATTTTATGAAAATATGGGGATCAGGCGTTACGGCTTTCATGGAACCTCTCATAAATATGTTGCAGAACAGGCAGCCCAAAAAATGGGGCAACCCCTTGAGGATTTAAAAATCATTACTGCCCACCTGGGTAATGGAGCGAGCATGGCAGCTATTGATGGAGGGGTTTCCGTGGATACCACCATGGGTTTTACCCCCCTGGAAGGACTGGTCATGGGAACCCGTTGTGGTGATATTGACCCTTCAATAATTCCATTCTTACAGAAAAAAATGGAAATTAATGCTCAAGAAGTTGAAGAAATTTTGAACAAAGAAAGTGGCCTGCTGGGTATTTCTGGAATTAGCTATGATGCCCGGGATATTGAACAAGCTGCAGCAGAAGGAAATGAAAGGGCCCAACTGGCGGTGGACATTTCCTGCTACCGTTTAAAGAAATTTATTGGGGCCTATAGCACAGTTATGGGTCGAGTGGATGCTATCGTGTTTACCGCAGGTATTGGGGAAAAATCACATATTGTCCGCGGCGGAGCCCTCGCCGGCCTTGATTTCTGGGGGGTTAAAATTGATCCGGAAAAAAATGAAAGGGGAGGAGAATTTGTAGATATAGCAGCAGAGGATTCGAAAGTAAGGATATTTATCATTCCTACCAATGAAGAACTGGTAATTGCCCGGGATACTAATGAGCTGGTTAAAAATGGCGAGGAACCAGGAAAAAATGATAATGATAACTCGGTTTTGCGGGATTACAAAAAAACCTCCTAGAAAAAAGGCCTGGTTTTGGAGAAAAACCAAATAAGAATAGAAAGTTCACTATGAAAATGGAAAAAGGAAAAATATACAAGTTTCTCTTTTGGGGTTCTACCTGGTGTTTTGGCAGATAAAATATTTTGGCTGGCCTGCAACAAAGGGATTGAGCCCAGAGCCTGCATCTAATTAGAGTGTGAAAACTGTATTGTTGAATATGGGATGGCTATGAAGGGTATCATTATCCTATCCGTTTAGGACATTTATTTAAAGGGATATTCTTGAACTGTGTTGATGGGGAAGAAGTAGTTAAACCTCTGGGATAAGGGGAACCCTGACTCCCTTTTCCCCGCCTTACTGGGCCCTGGCTGGATGAGTGTATTTAATAAATACTGCAAAAACCCGCTGTTTTCAGTCGGGCTTAGAAAGATAACCTCATAAATTTTGAGCTGATGAGAAAACCCAAATTCCCCAGTGATCGGTGGTCTATTATGGTTTTAATAAGCACAAACAATGAGGAATTTTAAAGCAATAATTGAAGTCCAAATTGTTTTCCCTCCACGGTTGGTTGCGAACCTATTAGATGAGGGTTATTGAACTAAAATTTTTTTGTCCGTCACCAATAGGGGGAAAGGACCCTTCTTGACAAGGATTATCCTTCCTTATATAATGGGGTGAGGGTTAAGGAGGAGTTTAAATGAAAATAAATCTTAAGGACATTTTAGGCTCCCTAGGTGGTACCATTTCTGTGGAGGATGACTTTGTGATTGAAGAGATTGAAATTCAGTCCCGAAAAATTATTTTCCCTCACCCTCCCCAGGTTAAGATTACCCTTACCAATACTCAGGATGATATACTGGTCCAGGGAACAATAACCGGCGAAGTCGAATTGGCCTGCACTCGTTGTTTGGAATTTTTCCAATGGTCATTTGTTCGTGAGCTGACTGAAACTTATTCGAAGAAAGAATTGAACCTTGATGAAAATAGTGTTCTTGATATTACCCAAGAAATTTACCAGCACCTGTTTTTAAGTATTCCCATGCAGTCCATTTGCCGTGAAGGTTGCCAGGGGCTTTGCCCCGGATGTGGCAAGAACCTGAATCAGGGACAATGTGACTGCAAACAAGAAGCAATTGATCCTCGATGGGAGAAATTGCGCCAGTATCTGGAGAATTAATACTAGGAGGTGGCAAAATGGCTGTCCCCAAGAGGAGAATTTCCAAAACTCGGAAAAGAAAGCGCCGCACACACTGGAAATTAACCGCTCCCCAGTTGGTGGAGTGTCCCAAGTGTCGCGAGCCAAAACTTCCGCACCGGGTATGTCCCGAATGCGGTAATTACAAAGGCAAAAAGGCAATTGAGGTATAATGGTTCTTGTCCTTTAAATACAAGATAAAGGAATTTCTTTATCTTGTATTTTTTTCGGCAAAAATTGGTGAAGGAGGGAGTAACTTGAAGGTTGCCATTGACGGGTTTGGCGGAGATCATTCACCCGGTGAAATAATTAAAGGGATTATTCAGGCCTCACGGGAAGGCGGCCCGGATGTTATTGTTACAGGAGATTCTGAAGCTCTGTCGAAAGAATTTGATAAGCATGGGGGCAAGCCCTCGAATGTCGAGATATTCCATGCTCCCGGACTGGTTAAAATGGACGAAGCGCCCTCTAAAGTTTTAAGGGAAAAGAAGGAATCTTCTCTAATGCAGGGAGCCCAACTTGTAAAAGAGGGAAAAGCTCAGGCTTACGTTTCCGCAGGAAACACCGGAGCAACGTTGGCTGCAGGGATTTTTTTAATTGGTAGAATTGCAGAAATTGATCGCCCCGGTATAGCCACTCCCGTCCCGGGAATTGGGCAGATGGCTTTATTGATTGATGCCGGGGCTAATTCTGAATGCAAACCTCAAAACATGGTCCAATTCGCCCAGATGGGGCGGGTTTTTATTGAAAAAATTCACCACAGGGACAACCCCCGGGTAGCCCTTTTGAATGTCGGGGAGGAAGCAAAAAAAGGAACCAAAATCTATCAAGAGGCCCACGAAGAATTAGGGAAGATTGCAGAACTGAACTTTATTGGAAATATTGAAGGTAGAGACATTTTCACTGATACCTCCGATGTTATTGTCAGCGACGGCTTTGTAGGAAATATTACCTTAAAAGTAATGGAAGGAGCTGGCAAGACCTTAGTTGATTTATTAAAAACAGAGATCAAAAAAAGCTTCACCAGCAAACTGGGGGCTCTGCTTATGAAGAAGGCTCTTGTAACATTAAAGAGTAGGATGGATTACGAGGAATATGGTGGTGCTCCCCTGCTGGGATTAAAAGCGCCGGTAATCATCTGCCACGGGAGTTCCTCCGCCCGGGCAATTAAAAACGCCATTTTTGTTGGCCAGGAAATGGTTGAGAAAAGAGTGGTTAAAACCCTGGAGGAATTATTCTAGGGCGAGGGAGTTGAGAAAATCCAATGGAAAAAGTTCAGGCAGGCATACTGGGCCTCGGGGTAAGCCTCCCGCAAAAAATTTTAACCAATAAAGACCTGGAAAAGAAGGTTGACACAACCGATGAGTGGATCCGGGCTCGAACTGGAATAAAAGAAAGGCGGATAGCCTCCCCGGAGGAAACCACTCTTTCCCTGGCAGAAAAAGCAGGGCGAGAGGCCATGACCAATGCAGGGATTTCTGCAGAGGAACTGGATCTAATAGTAGTAGCCACGGTTACTCCGGATATGGTTTTCCCCGCCACCGCATGCCTTTTACAGGATGCTCTTAACGCACCTGATGCAGCAGCTTTTGATCTGGAAGCAGGCTGTTCAGGATTTGTTTATGGACTAACCCTTGCAGCCCAGTTTATTAATAATGGTAGTTACAAAAATATTCTGGTAATAGGGGCGGAAGTTCTTTCCCGCATAACCGACTGGGAGGATCGCAATACCTGTGTTCTTTTTGGAGATGGTGCCGGGGCAGCAGTAATGGGGCCCGTCGACCATGGGGGTTTTTTGGGTTTTGAAATGGGTTCAGACGGGGGTGGAGGAGAGTTTTTAAAAATGCCTGCAGGTGGGGGAGCCATTCCCCCAACTATCGAATCCGTAGAACAAAGACTGCACTACATAAAGATGGATGGTAATCAGGTTTTTAAATTTGCGGTTAAGGCCATGGTTCGTTCGGCCAAAAAAGTTGCGGCAAAGGCAAATATTGCTATTGAGGATATAGATCTTTTTATTCCCCATCAGGCTAACATTAGAATCATAGAATCTTCAGCAAAAAGGTTGAGAATTCCTGAAGAAAAGGTTTTTATGAATCTGGAAAAGTACGGTAATACATCTGCTGCCTCAATACCAATCGCCTTTTATGAAGCCTGGAAAGAAGGTCGAATTGATAAAGGGGACAGGGTTCTTCTGGTTGGATTTGGAGCAGGTTTAACCTGGGGTTCATGTATTGTGGAGTGGACCGGGTAAAATTTGTTATAGGGGGGGAAATTAGGGGATGGAAAAGCTTGGCTTCCTCTTTCCCGGACAGGGATCGCAGAAAGTCGGTATGGGCAAAGATTTATATGATAATTACTCATTGGCCAGGAAAGTATTTGAAGAAGCCGACGATATACTGGGTTTTTCTCTTTCCAGGCTTTGTTTCGAGGGGCCTGAAGAAAAATTGCGGGTTACAGAAAATGCCCAACCTGCTATTCTGACTGCAAGCATAGCTGCTTTTAGGGCAGCCCGGGATTTTATTCCTGGCTCCTGGGGATTTTCTGGCCACAGTTTAGGTGAATTTTCTTCTCTTGTGGCTGCCGGTGCTATTTCTTTTTCCGATGCCTTAAAACTGGTTCGTAGAAGAGGGCAGTTGATGGCGGAAGCGGTGCCTGCAAACAAGGGAGGAATGGCGGCTATAATCAAACTGGAATTGGAAAAAATCCAGGCTATTATTTCCGGGACTGGTGTGGAGATTGCAAACCTTAATTCCCCGGAACAAGTGGTTATTTCGGGGTACCAGGAAACTCTCGAAAAACTTAAGGATTCTTTTTTGAAAGAAGGAGCAAAAAGAGTTGTATTTTTGAATGTAAGCACCCCTTTCCATTGTCGTTTAATGGAACCTGCCGCAAGGGGACTTGCTCAAGAAATTGAGGGTGTTCCGATACAAAACCCTGAATTCCCATTTTGGGCAAATGTTACCGGGGAAAAAGTTAACGACCCAGAAGAGATTAAGTCCCTGTTAGTTCACCAGGTAACCATGCCCGTTCTCTGGGAGAAAGCAATAAAAAATATGTCCAAAGAGGGTTTTTCAGGATTTTTAATTTTGGGGTCGGGGAAAACTCTACGGATTTTAATGCGTTCAATTAATCCCCGAGCGAAAACAAAGGAAATTTCCCGGAGCAGGGACCTGGAAGATTTAATAGAAAACCAAGAGAATGGAAGCTTGGAGGGAATTTTATGAAAGGGAAAGTAGCTGTTGTTACTGGCAGTTCTCGGGGGATAGGGCTAGCGATTGCCAGGACCCTGGCCAAAAATGGTTGCCGGGTTGTAATTAATTCCCGTTCCCAAGAAAGGATTAATTCAATTGCAAGCGAATTACAAAAGCACGGATTAGAGATAACGGGTATTGGTGCTGATATCCAGACCAAGGAGGGTGCTGACCAGCTAATCCAGGGAGCAATTGAAAAATGGGGTGGGGTTGATATCCTGGTTAATAACGCCGGGATAAATCGTGATAACCTTTTCCTGCGAATGAAAGAAGAGGAGTGGGATGAAGTTATTCAAACGAACCTAAAAGGAATGTTCCACTGTACAAAGGCTTCAATTCGTTCCATGACCAGGAAAAAATGGGGCAGGATAATAAACATATCTTCAGTTGTTGGTTTAACGGGTAACCCAGGCCAAGCTAATTATTCCGCTGCCAAGGCTGGAATAATCGGATTTACGAAAACCCTGGCTCAGGAATTTGGAGGCAGGAATATTACTGCTAACGTTATTGCCCCTGGTTTTATTGAAACGGAGATGACTGACCAGCTTTCCGAAAAAATAAAAGAACAGATGCTGGCAAGGATTCCTCTCCAGAGATTTGGAAAAGGCGAGGATATTGCAGAGATGGTTAAATTTCTCGCTTCAGAAGAAGCGGGCTATATTACAGGACAAGTTCTTATTGTGGATGGAGGACTTGCTTTATAAAAAAAGAGGAGGTGAAACAGGTGAGCGCATTCGAAAAAATGGTTGAACTGATTGTTGAAAAGTTAGGGGTTGAACCCGGGGAGGTTACTCCTGAAGCTTCATTTATCGATGACCTGGGTGCTGATTCTCTGGACATTGTCGAGCTTATAATGGACATTGAAGATGAGTTCGATTTAGAAATTCCCGATGAAGAAGCGGAAAACATTTCAACGGTTCAACAGGCCGTTGACTATATAGAAAAAAATAAATAATTAAAAGGGAAGCCCCTAAAGGGGCTTCCTTTCAACAAAGGTTCTGTTGCAAGGAGATGAGAGAAGGATGACAGATCTCAAGGAAATCATAAAGTCCAGCGGCCTGAGAAAACTTGCTTTAACCCACCGTTCCTGGGCTAATGAAAAAGGATTAGCAAAAAATAACGAGAGGTTAGAATTTCTGGGAGATTCGGTTCTGAGTTTGATTGTGAGTGAACACCTTTATCGGACCTTTCCGGAATTTCCCGAAGGGGAACTGGCCAGGATGAGGGGGAAAATTGTCAGCATGGATTCCCTTTCCCGCGCAGCCCGCAAACTTTCTCTTGGCGATAAAATGCTTTTGGGAAAAGGGGAAGCAATATCTGGAGGAAGCGAAAAAAATTCCATTCTTGCAGATGCTTTTGAGGCCATTTTGGGAGCAGTTTATATTGAACAGGACCTGGAGTTTTCCCGTAAATTCATCCTGGAAAACCTGGGTTTTATTATTGAAGAGGCTTGCCAGAAAGGTGATCTCCGCGACGCAAAGACTACTTTACAGGAATTGGTTCAGCACAGCTTCAAAGAACTCCCCCAGTATGAAATTGTTCGGGAGGAAGGGCCGGACCATGAAAAATGGTTTATGATAAATGTTTTATTTTCAGACAGTGTGCAGGGAAGTGGTGAAGGACCTACCAAAAAAATTGCTCAACAGAATGCTGCCGCCGAAGCCTTAGAAAAAATGAAGAAAAACAGGCGATAAAAAATCCTTTCCCTAAATGGGCAGTTTTTTTGGTGGGTTTTTTGTTCGGATTTTTTAAAACAAGTTTAGTTAATGGAGGGGAAGGAATGGGAAAAAAAAGGAAAAGGATAATAATTGCCATTGATGGACCAGCGGGGGCTGGAAAAAGCAGTGTTGCCTCAGAAGTAGCCCGCGAGCTGGGCTATTCCCATTTGGATACAGGTTCGATGTACAGGGGAGCAACTTATTTTCTTCTTAAAAATAATATTCCCATGGGAAATGAAAATGATGTCCTTACTGAATTAAAAAAAATGAAAATGGACATGGCTGATAACAAAATATTAATCAATAATGAAGATATTACTTCCTTTCTCCGGACCAAGGAAGTTGAAAGACATGTTTCCTGGGTTTCCAGCCTGCCTGGGGTTCGCAAAATACTCGTGCAAAAGCAGCGAGAAATTGCCCGGGAAGGTGGCTTTGTTCTTGATGGGCGGGATATTGGTACTCAAGTCTGCCCGGACGCAGAGCTTAAAATATTCCTTTCTGCTTCCCCTGAAATTAGAGTGAAAAGACGTTACCTGCAGCTAAAGGGAAATGTCGAACTTGATTTTATCAGGAAGGATTTAAAAAGACGGGACGAATATGATAAAAATAGAAAAGCAGGACCGTTAAAACCAGCTGAAGATGCGATATTCCTGGACACTTCCCATTTAACCAGGAAACAGGTTGTGGAAAAAATTGTTCGGTGGGCCTGGGAGGTGATTGAGAATTAAAAAGGTGATGGGAATAATAATTTACAAAATTGTTGCCGGGTTATTTTATTTCTTCTACAGGGTATTTTACGGCCTAAAAATAAAGGGAAAAGAAAACCTGCCGCCCAGAGGACCTTTTATAATCATAGCCAATCACCAGCACTGGCTGGACCCAACAGTAGTTGGAGCTTCGGTTTATCCCCAACAGGTTCACTTTATGGCCAAAGAAGAACTTTTTAAAAATTCCTTATTCAGGTGGGTTTTTACCGCGATTGGGGCCTATCCTGTAAAAAGAGATCGGGCAGACCTGCGGGCTTTTAGAACTACCTACCAGAAAATTAAAGAAGGCAATATCGTTGGGATTTTTCCTGAAGGAACCAGGCAAAAGGAAGGTGAACTTGGAGAAGCAAAAAGGGGAGTAGCCCAGATTGTAAAAAAAACCGGTGCTGAGGTTGTCCCGGTAAGGGTGGATTGGAATAACTGGAAAAGACCCATCAGGGTATTTATTGGCAAACCTATCCAGGTTGAAAACTCCAAGGAAAAACAAACCAAGGAAGATCTTTATCGCCTGGCCGAGTTTTTGATGGAACAGGTAAGAAATCTCAAATAATAAAATTCGTCCAAAAATTCGCTTGAAAAAGAGGACTTCTCGGTTTAAATATAGAAAAAAGTAATTTGAAGTGCTTTGAAGTGCAACGGAGGGAATGAATTGGAAATAATTGTTGCGGAAAATGCAGGTTTTTGCTTTGGAGTCAAACGCGCGGTAGATATTACCCTAGCTGCTGCCAAAAATGAAGAACTTCCCGCTCCAATTTTCACCCTGGGGCCACTTATTCACAATGCTGAGGTTGTCGAAAAACTTGAAGAAAATGGTGTCAAAGCCCTGGGGGATATTTCCCATTTACCTTCCGATAAAAAAGGGACAGTAATTATTCGTTCTCATGGTGTTCGGCCAGAAATGGTTGAAGTATTAAGAGGAAAAGGTTGGCATATTATTGATGCCACCTGTCCTTTTGTAAAAAAAGCCCAGGATTACAGTAGAATGCTGGTCCGCGAAGGGTACCAGCTAATTATTTTCGGGGACAGCAAACATCCGGAAGTCCAGGGGATTTTAGGCCAGGTTGACGATAAAGCCCTGGTTTTGGGGGATCCGAAAGAAGGAATGGGCCTGGGGAGAACCGCTAAAATCGGCCTTGTTCCGCAAACAACCAAAAGCACGCATAAATTTAAAGAGCTGGCGCAAAATTTATTAGAAAAAACAAATGAATTGAGAGTTTTTAATACCATCTGCACTGTTAATCAAAAAAAACAAGAAGGCGCTCATTCTATGGCCTCTGAGGTTGATACTGTTGTTGTAGTTGGAGGCCGTAATAGTTCAAATACAAGGAGCCTTTTTAATATATGCAAAGAGCACGGGATTCCTACCTATCAAATTGAAAAATCCGAGGAAATTAACCTTAAATGGTTTGATGGTATAGACAAAGTCGGAATTGTTGCAGGGGCCTCAACCCCTAACTGGACAATTAAGGAGGTCGAAGAGTTGATGTTTGAGAAGTCAGAGGAAAGAAAAGAAGAAAAACGGGAACAGGAAGAACAAAAAGAAGTTGAGCAGGAGGAGCAGAAAGCTTCAGAAAAAGTAGAAAAGAAAAAAGAGGATCCAGAACAGGAAGAAGAAAAAACCCAACCAGAAGATGCTGTAGAGGCTGAAAAAGAGACTGAATCAGAAGAAGAGAAAGAAGAACCAGCCGAAGAAAAAGAAAAAGAGAAAAAAGAGGATCCAGAACAGGAAGAAGAAAAAACAGAGGCTGTAGAAGAAGAAAAAGAAGAAGAAGAAGAAGAAGAAGTAGCAAAAGAGGAAGAAGTAGCAGAAGCAGACGCAGAAGAAGAAGAGGAAGAGGAAGAAGAAGAAGAGGAAGAGGAAGAAATTGATAAAAAACAAGAAGGAGAAAGCCAGCCTTCTGAAGATATATCTGCTGAGGAAAAAACCGCTGAAGAAACTCTTCATCCAATGGATGAAGAAGAAGCCCTGCAATATGGACAGGATGTCAAGGCCTTTTCCAAGGGGCAAATAATTGATGGTAAAGTTGTGGAAATAACCGAGGACGGAATTTTTGTTGATATTGGCTCAAAAACTGAAGGTTTTGTTCCCAAGAGAGAATTAGCCCAGGACGTAGTTGAAAACATTTCCGATCTGGTGCAACCCGGAGATGAAATTAAAGTTTATTTTCTGGGAACGGATGATGATGGTGCCGCCAAACTATCCAAAAAGAGAGCGGATATTGAAGCAGCCTGGGAGAATGTTACCCAGGCCCAAAAAGACCAATCTGTCATTAAAGGAAAAGCGACAAAAGTTGTTAAGGGCGGACTTGTTGTTGACGTAGGGCTTCGAGGATTTATCCCCGCTTCCCATATTGCTATAGAATATGTGGAAGACCTGGAGCAATTTGTGGGCCAGGAATTGGAAATGAAAGTTCTGGAAGTTGAAAAGAAAAATAATAATGTTGTTCTCTCCCGGAGAAAGGTTCTAGAAGAAGAACAGGAACAGGAAAAGCTGGAAACAATGGAAAATATCACTGAGGGTGATGTTTTAAAAGGCCGGGTTACCAAAATTGTTGATTTTGGAGCTTTTATTGACATCGGAGGCATCGAAGGACTGCTTCATATTTCCGAAATGTCCTGGGGCCGCATTGAACATCCCTCCAAGGTTATAGAAGAAGGACAGGAAATTGAAGTTAAGGTGCTCAGTGTGGATAAAGAAAGTGAGAGAATTTCTCTTGGTTTAAAGCAGATCCTTCCCGATCCCTGGGATGAATTTGTGAAAAACCATAATGTTGGCGATAAGATTGACGGAACCATTACTAAAACAGTTAGCTTTGGAGCCTTCATGGAAATTGAAAATGGTATCGAAGGTTTAATCCATATCTCTCAGCTGGCCCGTAGACATGTTGAGAATCCTGACGAAGTTGTAAGAAAAGGGGATCAGGTTGTTGCCAAAATTATAAATATCAATGAAGGAGAAAGGAAAGTAGGACTCAGCCTGAAGGAAATGGAAGAAGACAAACAAAAAAAAGAGGTAAAAGAATTTACTGACCAGGCCAAAGAAGAAGGAAACATAACAATTGGAGATATGGTTGGGGACCTATTCCGAAAAGATGAAGAAGAAGAAGAAGAAGAAGAAGAAGAAAAGGAAGAATAAAAAGCTTTAAAAATTATAGAGCAAATGAAAAAACACCCTTTCCGGGTGTTTTTTCTTAGTGCTTCTTCCTAAGACCTTATTCGAACTATTAAAAATAAGCTGGGGGAACAAGGTGCGAAAATAAAACCTTCCTTGACGAGAAAGCTTTTTTAATACATAATTTACTTTAAGAAGGTTTAAAGGGAGGTTGGGTTGTTTGGCCAGGATAAAAGAAGTTGACGCAGTTATCAAAGAAAAATACGGTCTCCAACCCGGCGATGAATTGCTGGCAATTGATGATAAACCGGTTAATGATTATATTGACTTCCTATTTTATACTGCGGAAGAGCAATTTAATTTGAAGGTTAGAAAACAGGGATCCTCTTGGATTGAAGATGTTCTTTTTGTAAAAGAGGATATTGATACTGGAATAACCCTGGAGGGATTTGTTTTTGATAGATTTCGAACCTGCGGGAACAGGTGTATCTTTTGTTTTATTGACCAGGGAGGTCCGGTTAAAAGGGATTCCCTCAAAATAAAAGATGATGATTACAGGTTTTCTTTTTTACAGGGAAGTTTTATATCCCTGACCAATCTCCAAGAAGGCGATTTGCAGCGGATTAAAGATTTGCGAATAAGTCCTTTATACATCTCAGTCCACGCTACTAATCCCCGGGTTCGCTCCAGAATGATGGGTAATCCAAAGGCGGGGGAAATTCTTCCCGTCCTGAAAGAACTGACCGGGTCGGGTATCGCTATGCATGCACAAATCGTGGTCTGCCCCGATTTCAATGATGGGGAAGAATTGGAAAGAACTTTGAGCGATCTTTTTTCTCTCGGGCCGGGTATTCTTTCAATAGGCATTGTTCCCGTTGGGCTTACCCGTTATAGAGAGGGGTTACCTCACCTGGAACCGGTAAAAGAAGAAAACGCCCGAGAAATATTGCAAACAATTGAAAAGTGGCAGGAAAAATTTAGCAAAGAGAGGGGAAGCCAGGTTGTTTTCGGAGCAGATGAACTCTTCGCCCTCAGTGGTTTTTCTCTTCCTGCGGATGAGGATTATGAAGATTATCCCCAGTTAGAAAATGGTATTGGGCTGGCCCGTTTACTAAGGGAAGAGAGCAAGAAAAGCTTAAAAAAGATCCCCCCGGGAAAAAAAGGAAACGCTGGGCTTATTACAAGTAAACTTGGAGCTTGGGCCTGGGACCCGGTTGTGGAAGAATTAAAAAAAAGGGGAATTATCATTGAGCCCCTTATTGCAGAAAACAATTTTCTTGGACCCAGAATCAGCGTAAGCGGATTACTCGCTGCTCAGGATCTGTGGCCCTTTTTGGAAAGAAAAAAGTCCTTACCAGAATTGATTTTCTTACCCCGTATTATGTTTAATGAAAACGGAAAAACCCTGGATGGGTTTTCTTTCCTGGATATAAAAAAGCGTTTTTCTCCAGTTCAATTAGAAGTCGCTGCTAACCTGGAGGAAATTTTGGAAAAAATTAAACCATACAGAGGAGAATTGTTATGAAACCTGTTGTAGCAATTGTGGGTAGGCCCAATGTGGGCAAATCCACTCTTTTCAACCGGCTTATAGGAGAAAGGACAGCTATTGTAGATAATGAACCTGGACTGACCCGTGACCGTATTTATGGAGAAGTATTCTGGAATGGGAAACATTTTTCCGCAATTGATACCGGAGGTTTGAGCCACAGTCCCCTGACTGAAATCGAACATGGGATTTATGAACAGGTGATTCTGGCCATAGAGGAAGCAGATTTTATTATTTTCCTGGTTGACGGGAGGGCAGGCATTTTACCCGAGGATTATGAAATTGCTTCCCTTCTGAGAAAAAAGCAGAAAAACACCCTCCTGGTTGTTAATAAAATTGATGATTACCTGAAACAAAAAAAGGACCTCTGGGAATTTTACAACCTGGGCCTGGGGGATCCGGAACCTGTTTCGGCAGAACACGGACAGGGAACCGGAGATGTTCTCGATCTAGTGGTGGAAAATCTTCCCGAGGATCAAACAGAAGAGGAAGAGGATGAAACTTTAAAAATGGCTTTAATTGGCCGGCCCAATGTGGGGAAATCTTCTCTGGTAAATGCTATCCTGGGAGAAAAAAGGGTTCTGGTTAATTCTACACCGGGAACTACGAGAGATGCTGTAGATAGCGTTTTTACCTGGAACGAAAATAAATTTACCATTATCGATACAGCTGGTTTGCGCAGGAAGGGAAAGGTTGAAAAAGGTGTAGAAAAATACAGTGTCCTCCGGTCCTATCAAGCTGTTGGGAGGTCACAGGTTACCGTAGTCGTTTTAGATGGAGAAACAGGGCTTACAGAGCAGGATAAAAAGGTTGTTAGCGTTGCCCTGGAACAGGGGAAAGCTATTGTTCTTGCTTTGAACAAATGGGACCTGGTTAAGGGTGATAAGGATAAGATCGGGCGAAAAATAATTGAACAAATGCCCTTTATCTCTTATGTTCCCCTTGTCTATACTTCGGCTATTAATGGGTTTGGGCTGGACTCCCTTTTAGAAACAGTTTTATTGGCTGAGGAAGAGTGGAAGAAGAGAATTAAAACTGGCGTTTTAAATGAGATTATTCAAGAGGCCATCCAAATTGCTCCTCCTCCCAGTAAAAAAGGGAGAACAGCAAAAGTGTTTTTTGGAACCCAGGTGGCGGTGGGACCACCAACCTTTGTTTTATTTGTCAATGAACCCCGCCTGATCCATTTTTCTTATTTAAGGTATTTAGAAAACCAAATTAGGGAGGCTTTTGGCTTTGCCGGAAGCCCGATCTGGATAAAATTGCGGAAAAGAGGTGAAGAGAAAAAATGACCCAACTGGCAATCTTAGGTGGGGGGAGCTGGGGAACAGCCCTGGCGGTACATCTGGCTAAGCAGGGCCGGGACATTAAAATTTATGATCAGGTTGAAAAACAGGTTGAAGAAATCAATAAAAAAAAGACCAACATGCGTTATCTCCCCGAGGTTATCCTTCCTAAAACCATAAGGGCCTCAACCAACCTAGAAGAGGTGATTTCCGGAACAAATAGTATTTTTCTGGTGGTCCCCTCTCATGTTGTGAAAGAAGTAATTCAAAAAGTTCGTCCCTATCTAAAACCCGGGCAATATTTGTTAAGTTGCAGTAAGGGACTTGATGAAGAAAATCTGGAAAGATTATCCCAGGTATTAATCAAAAATGTGCCCCCAGAAAATAGAACAAAAGTTGCTGTTCTATCTGGACCCACCCATGCAGAAGAAGTTAGCCGCGGACTTCCTTCAGCAGCTGTTGTAGCCAGTGAAAACAAAGAAACCGCCAAACACTTTCAGGATATAATAATGGATAGCCATTTCCGGATTTACTCAAGTCCGGATGTAATAGGTGTTGAATTAGGGGGAGCAGTAAAGAATATAATTGCAATAGCTGCAGGCATATGCGATGGGATGGGTTTTGGAGATAATACCAAGGCGGCCTTAATTACCAGGGGCCTCAGCGAAATAAGTCGACTGGGAAAGGCAGAAGGAAGCAAGCCCGAGACTTTTTCGGGGCTTGCCGGGTTGGGGGATTTGGTGGTTACCTGTGCCAGCAAGCATTCCCGGAACTGGAATTTTGGTTACCGGATTGGTCGGGGTAAATCCACCGAACAAGCTTTAAAGGAAATCAATCAGACCGTTGAGGGTTTAAAAACCACTCAAACAGTTTATCAACTGTCCCAACGTTCGGGAGTTGAAATGCCCATTACCCAAAAAGTTTACCAGGTTCTTTTCCAGGGTTTATCTCCCCAAAAAGGTGTTTATGAGTTAATGGGAAGATTGCCTAAAGTGGAAATGGAAGAGCAGAGAGATGGAGCAGAGTACTGGTAAAAAATATACCTTTTTAATAAAAAAATATCTCCTTCCGTAATTGTAAGCCAAAAATTTAAAAATAAATTCAACTTTCCCTGAAAATGTATTCTCTGGGAAAAGATATTCAAAAAATTTTTCCTCGGAGAACTCTCCAATCTTAAAAAACCCCGTAAACAAAGGGGTTTAAGGGAATTAAAATTCGCGAGGTCAGGATTTGAGGGGGGTTTTCGCTGGTAAAAGCCAGTGGGAAAATGCAAAAAAAATAAAAAGAATCCCAAAAATGTTGAATTCTTGGGGATTTTTTCGCCTTTTTTTGAAGGAGTTTCTGAGCAAGTCACGAATTAATTTGTTGGAATGGAAATTTTAAGGAGGTGTAACTGCTTGACTAAAACTGATTTAATCGAAAAGGTTGCTGAAAAAGCAGGGATGACCAAAAAAGATGCTGGCGAAGTTGTAAACATCGTATTTGATTCTATCACTGACTTTCTTGCCGGGGAAGCCAAAAAGGGCGAAAACAAAAGAAAGAAAGTCCAGATCATCGGTTTCGGTAGCTTTGACGTAAGAGACCGTAAGCCCAGAAAAGGTCTTAATCCTCGCACCAAGGCTGAAATTAGCATTCCAGCTAAAAAGGTTCCTAACTTTAAGCCCGGCAAAGCACTAAAAGAATCGGTAGATATTTAGTCGCTCTACTCGTTTTTACTTATTTTTTGGTTAATGGGGGATATCCTCCAGGTTAGAAAGGTATTTAGGCACAGGAGGCCTCTTTTAAAAGGGGCCTCTTTTGTTTGCCCGGAAGGAATTTAAATCAGGATATGGAATAGCTAATGTATACCTAAATTTGGAAAGGAGACTGGCCATGCAGAGAAAGCTTTGTTTATGTTTGATATTGTTTATTATATTTCTTTTTTCCAGTTCTTTAACTGCAGATGCTTTTTCCTATTACAATGCCCGGGCCTTTGCTCTGGGAGGAGCTTATACCGGTATTGTAGATGACTATTCTGCAATTATTTATAACCCCGCTGGTCTGGCTCATACCGGTCTGGTAGGTTTGGGTCTTGGGTCTAGCCTGGGTGGGGAAACTGATAATATAGGGGAAGTAATTTCCGGTGTAAGAAAAATTCTAGTTGATCCGGAAAAAATCCTGGAAATTGATATAGAGCCCGCTTCAATAGAGTACGGGCATTTAACGGGAGTTCGGTTCGGAACTTTGGGGGCAGGTATTTCCTTTCAGGGCAGAGGAAATATAGATGGAAGCGAGTTGGACTTAACCCATTACAATACCTTTAATCTGGGCTATGCCTACCGGGTTTTGGAGCCATTTGGAGATGTAGCTTCTCTTTCCCTTGGTTTTAATGCAAAATATCTGGAAGGAAATCATTATCTTTATTCAACCGATGGAGAAAGCGTGGAAGAGGAACACTTACCCCTGGGAAATGGTTTTGGGGTTGATTTTGGGATTATGATTAAACTAACTGATATCATCAGTGTTGGAGCAAAGGTTGACAATGTGATCCAGCCTTTTTCCAATGACGGAAATATTGATTACATAAAGGGATCGGAAAGGGTTTACACTGTGGGTGCAGGAATAAACCTTCCCCTAATTGGTTTAACAGCTACAACGGATCTGAGTTCAATACCCCACGCTAGTGGAACAGCTTTCAGGGCGGGAATTGAAAAAAGATTTTTTGTTGGCCTTCTGGCCCTACGGGCAGGCTTAGCCCAGGAAGGGCCCGATACAAGATATCTAACAGGTGGACTTGGCTTGAATTTTGGACCAGTAAAAGCTGACCTTGCTCTGGGGTTTAAAAACGGAGTCTGGGATGAACCCAGCGCTGTGTTCGGGATCAGAGCTAACTTTTAAGGTTTTAATAAAGGGGGATAATTAATGAAAGCCAATATGGAAATGCTGAAAAAAATTACTGGAGTTCCTGGAGTCTCCGGCCATGAGGATAAAGTTCGGGAGACAATTAAGAAGCTAATGGCAGGGAAAGCTGAAATTTCTACTGATAAACTGGGCAGTGTAATATGCAAAAAAGAAGGGGATCCGGATGGTCCAAAAGTTATGATCAGCGGGCATATGGACGAAATTGGTTTTATGGTTAAAACAATTGACGAAAAGGGCTTTTTATTTTTTACTCCCCTTGGAGGCTGGTGGAACCAGGTAATGCTTGCCCAGCGGGTTATAGTTATGACCAATAATGGTCCGATTGAGGGAATTATTGGCTCCAAACCTCCTCATGTTTTGGATGCTGAAGAGAAAAAGAAACCCGTTGAAATTAAAAAAATGTTTATCGATGTGGGGACGAAAAACAAAGAAGAAACTGAAAAACTGGGTATAAAACCCGGGGACCCGGTTATCCCCCACAGCGATTTTGTAGAAATGGCTAACGGGGATTCCCTAATGACCAAAGCCTGGGATGACCGGGTAGGGTGTGCACTTTTTATGCAGGTAATTGAAGAACTTAACAGGAAAAAACATCCCAATGTAATTTATGGTGTGGGCTCGGTTCAGGAAGAGGTAGGGCTCCGCGGAGCGCAAACCAGCTCCCAGTTGATTGAACCGGATATTGGCTTTGCTCTCGAGGTGGGAATCGCCGGTGATATGCCGGGGATGACCGAACAGCAAGCCCAGGAAAAACTGGGAGAAGGTCCGGTAGTCTTTATGCTGGATAGATCTTTAATCCCCAATACACGGTTACGAGATTTTGTAATTGAAACTGCCCGGGAGAAAGAAATTCCCTACCAGGTTGATTTTATGGAAGGTGGAGGCACCGATGCAGGAAAAATCCACCTGGTTGGAAGCGGGGTTCCTTCGCTTGTACTTGCTGTTCCGGCCCGTTATATTCACAGCCATTACAGCATAATCAGCAAAAAAGATTATGAAAATACTTTGAAATTATTAGTGGAAGTGATTACCCGGCTGGACAAAAAAACCGTAGAAAAATTTACTTCCTTTTAATATCCAAAGCAGAATTAGAGGAGGGATCTTTTTGATGAACCCTGCCAATTTACTAACCAGCCTGCGCCTGGTTTTAATTCCCGTTATAGTATATGTGCTCCTGGCCGAAGTTGGAAATTACCGGTTAATTGCGGGGATCCTCTTTTTGATCTCCGCCTTAACTGATTTTTTTGATGGGATCATAGCCAGAAAATTAGATATTGTAACTGATTTGGGGAGAATTCTTGATCCCATTGCAGATAAACTTACTCTTATAGCTATTTTTCTCACTCTTTTGTTTAAAGGAGTTATTCCATTCCCCGCGGGAATTATCATAATTATCCGGGAAGCTGCACTATTTATTGTTTCTTCCGTATTATACCTGGCAGGAAAAGATATGATCCACCCCACGACCTTTGGGAAATCAACTTCTTTTTTCCTGTATGTCGTCGTGGTAATTAATATATTTGATTTTTTTGGGATTGGGTCCATCCTGATCTGGATTGGAGCTCTTCTTGCCGTGCTTTCCGCCCTTGATTATTTCCGAATAACAATAAAAAAGCTTCGCCAACCTTCTTAAAGGTGGGGAAGCTTTTTTTTAATCCCTAGAAGGAAAAAATTGGAAATTATAGAATATATTTAAAAAGTAAAAACTTAAAGACTTTTATGTTTGAAGGGCTTCCGGTTGACCAGGAAAGAGATTAGGAGGGGATCTCTAAACTGGTTAAAATGGAAAAGGGAAGCCCTTCATTTTGTAAAAAAAGAACCCCTTTTGCAAGGGGCTTAGAAAGGAGGATTGATAAGGAGGAATTAAAAATAAAAAAACAAAAAGCCAATTTCTCAGCCGAGAGAAAAAGGCCAAAATCCTTATTCTCCGGAAGCCCGACTATCCTAGCCCATGCCTTAGACTCGTGGCTTTGCGTCCCTGCCTTTCGGCAAGTTTGCCATTATCAGAGGGTAATTCTTAAAAGCCATTATAGCATAAATTTGGGGGAAGGGTCAATAAAAAAAGGATATTTCCTGGAGAAAATGACAAAAAAGGATGGACTGAAGGGATTGTTAGCAAAAAAATAGAAGTTTAGTAAAAAGAAATGTAAATGGGGGAAATAAATATGAGCCTGAAAATTAAAAATGTTGAATTCCTTCATGGAGAAAATGGACTTTCAAAGGGAGATATTTTAATTGAAAATGGGAAGATAGTTGGGTTAAATAACGAAAAAGAACAAACTTCTTTTGTTCCCGAAAGGGAAATTGACGGTGAAAATTGCCTGGCCCTGCCGGGACTTGTAAATTGTCATACCCACGCCGGGATGGTATATACCAGGGGTTATGCTGATGATAAACCTTTGATGACCTGGCTTGAGGATTACATCTGGCCATTGGAGGCCAGGATAACTCCCGAAGATATTTACTGGGGAACTCTCCTGGCCATTTCTGAAATGCTGGCCTCGGGGACAACAACCTTTACCGACATGTATTTCGCCATGGACAAAGCTGGAGAAGCTGTTGAACAATCCGGAATCAGGGCAGTTTTAACCTGGGGGCTAATCGGTCTTCAGGACAATGCAATTGCCCAGCTGGAGAAAACAGTTGATTTCGCCCGGGAATGGAGAGGAAAAGCCAATGGTAGGATCTCTACCATGCTGGCTCCCCATGCTCCTTATACCTGTCCTCCATCCTTCATGGATAAGGTTTTGCAGAATGCAGGTCAAAATAACCTGCCCATTCATATCCATCTTGCCGAAACCCGGGAGGAAATGGAACAGATGGAAAAAGAATACGGGAAATCGCCAGTAAAATGGGCCTTCGATATTGGGGTTTTTGAACATAAAACACTTGCCGCTCATTGTGTCCATCTAAATGAAGAAGATATAGATATTTTAAAAGAAAAACAGGTAGGCGTTGCGTACAACCCCCAGAGCAATATGAAATTAGCGAGCGGAGTTGCCCCAATTGTAAAACTCCTGGAAAAAGGTATTAATGTTGGTTTTGGAACTGATGGCCCCGGAAGCAATAACTCCCTGGATATGTTCACCGAGATGAAAATGGGATCCTTTTTGCAAAAGGTTATCAGTAAAAAATCCCAGAATCTTCCGGCAGGAACCGTTATCAATCTGGCTACAACCGGGGGAGCCGAAATTATCGGGCTGGGTTCGGAAATTGGGAGTTTGCAAAAAGGTAAAAAAGCTGATATAATTCTTCTCAACCTTGATAAACCACACCTGACTCCGGTTTTTGATCCGCTGGCTCACGTGGTTTATAGCTGTCGCGGAAGTGATGTCCAGACTACAATTGTGGACGGCAGTATTCTTTATCATAAAGGGGAGTTTTATTCTTTAGATGTTGAAAAAGTTAAGTGGGAAATCAGAAAACGCACCGAGCGCCTTACAAAATCGAAAAAATGACGTTTGTTCTAAAAGGGTTTGCGGTTTTTTTAGCGAAGTTAAGAAGTACCAAAAAATAGTGAAGGGGGGAAGACTTCAATGAAAATATTTTGCTCTCAATGTGGTGCCGAAGTAAAGGAAAAAGATATTCTCGGCGTTGGAACCTTTGATCAAAATATAGGTAAATATGCCGGAACCACCTTTGTTACCTTT
>Ga0207421_10002393_pt1 | contig 23225 bp, 30 predicted proteins | sample SodLakKL_010_SED_4_FD_187542 | JGI IMG/M metagenome (GOLD analysis project Ga0207421, IMG submission 187542) | Alkaline sediment microbial communities from Lake Tanatar, Kulunda Steppe, Russia - 8KL_010_SED (SPAdes) (version 2) | ecosystem: Environmental > Aquatic > Non-marine Saline and...
AGTTCAAGGTGGACCAATAATGGTGCCTTTGCTGATCAGTTCAGTTATCAGCCTGGCCGTAATTCTGGAGCGCTATATCTTTTTCAGGCGCACCCACAACAACAACCATAAACTTTTTAAGAGATACGCCCGTTATATCAGGCAGAGCCAGTACAAAGAAGCAATCCGGGATCTTAAAAAGGAAAGAGGGCCAGTGGCAAGAATTATGGCTGCCGGACTGACTTATACCGGCGGAGGTCACCTGGAGATTGAGGAACACCTGAGTCTTACAGGAGATCAAGAAGTTGCGAAGATGGAAAAAAACCTGATGGTTCTGGACGTTATCGCCTCGGTCTCTCCTCTTTTAGGATTACTGGGGACGGTTCTGGGGATTATCGATAGCTTTGACATTCTTTATCTTACCGGGGGGGTGGCCTCGCCAGCCCAGCTTAGCTCCGGAATCGCAAGGGCACTATTAACAACTGCTACCGGGCTTTTTATTGCCATTCCAACCATGATTTTCTATTCACACTTTATCGGAATTGTCAATCGGAGGCTTCGGGAACTGAACCGCTGGACCAAGGAGGTCCAAACTCTGCTCGAGGATGTGAGGGCTAATGTTTAAAACCAGGCTTCGCCGCCGGCCCCGCATTGAAATTATCCCGATGATCGATGTTATTTTCTTCCTGCTGGTATTTTTTATGTTGTTTACCACGTTCAAATCAACCCCGCACGGCCTGGATATAAGGCTTCCCCAGGCAGTAACGGCAACCCAACAACAGGAAGATCAGATTGTAAATATTTATATTAATCAGCACGGGGAAATTTATTTTGATGAAACAAGGGTTTCCATTGGTGAACTGGGCGGTGCTTTAGCCCGTCATCAGCAGGAAGAACCAAATCTGGTTTCGTTAATTCAGGCTGACCAGGAAACGCCCTATAATTACGTGGTTCAGGTAATGGACCTTTTGCGTGAACTGGGCCTTTACCGGATCAGCTTTGGTGCGGAACCTCCAAGCGGTGATTGAAGTGGATTCTAGAGGAATGGGAAACTTAAAAGGTTTTCTCCTTATATCGGCGATACTCCACCTTGTTTTCCTGGCTTTTATGCCCGGGTCTATTTTTCATTCCCAGATGGATACACCTGAACCTCCTGACCCAATAGACTTTTTCCTTGTGGATTACATGCCGATGCAAGAACAACCTCCCGAAGAACCAATTCATGAACCTGAACCGGTTGTTGAACCCGAACCGGATCCCGAGCCCGAACCAGAACCGGAGGTTGAAGAAATAGAGGAAGAACTGGAAGAACCTCCTGTTGAAGAGGCTCTGGAAGATGTTGGGCCCGAGGAATTAGAAGAGCCTCCAGCCGAAAAAGTAGAGGAAGACTTAGCCCTGGAGGAGATTGAAGAAGCCATGGTGGCGGAAGACCTGCTTGAGGATCTAGATGCCCCTCCAGTTGAAGAGGATATCACTATTGCTCTGGAGACTGCAGAGGAAGAGATTATGACCACTGATTTAAGTGACGAGTATGTATATTTACCAGAATTGTTGCCCCCAAGCAGTGATGACCTGGAATCAGCTCTGCAGCCAGAAGAACCCGAAGAAGAAGCAGTCGAAGAAGAGGAAGAACCCGGACCAGCAGAGCCGCAACTACCCCAGGAACCCGTTAGCGCAGTTCTGGCCAAGACTACCCCTGTATTACCAAAGGATGCCGCTAACGAGGGGATAGAAGGAACAGTAGAAATAATGGTTCTTATTGACCAAAACGGGAGATTGCGGGAAATTGAATTTTTGCAGTCCTCTGGAGATGACCGGATTGATAGCCAAGCCCGGCTAACCATCGAAAGGTTGTGGGAATTTAGTGGTCAGCCGAGAGATTATTATCTGCATTTGGTCATCGATTTTACCCTGCAGGAGGTTACGGTAGAATTTTTGGACATCTTTTTTGCAGAGGAGGGTGATTGATGACCAAAACCTGGCTAATTTGTCTGCTTGTTTTGTTTACGGCCTGTGGCCTGGCAATTGCCTATCCCCAGGAATACATTGACGGGGAAGGTAATTTACGGCTGGAGAATGAATATATTGCTATTTTTGTTAACCTTGGCCCGGAAAACGAGGGGCGTTTTGCTCTCGATGTTACCGGGGGAAATCCTGAACATGATGGAGATAATAATAAGCCATTAATTTACGGCCACCCCCGACCCTGGACCTCTTATACCACTGTCCGGATTGATGGGGAAAATTATGTTTTCGGCGGGGAGACATCCCAGAGAGCAGGGCGGGACGGCCAGTACGGCGAGGTAACCGGGGAACCCCAGGTAGTTGACGGGGAAAAAATAATTACCGAAACCAGGATGGGTGATGTAGTTGTAACCCAGGAACTTTCATTTATTGAAAGCACCACAACCGGTTTCCCGGATACTGCCCAGATAAGGTACGATGTTACCAATGAGGGCAATGTAGAAAAAAGGATTGGTTTGCGGGTAGTTCTTGATACAATGCTGGGGCCCAATGATGGTGCTCCCTTCCGGGTAAGAGATCAGGAAGTTTTGCAGGATAAAGTTTTAATCAGGGAAGATATCCCCGAGTTCTGGCAGGCTTTTGATTCTTTGGAAGATCCCGTGGTCATGGCCCAGGGAGATTTGAGAGGGCCCGACCTAACACCTCCCGACGAGGTATATATGACCAACTGGGGAAGCCTTGCTGATGGGGTCTGGGATTTTAATTTCCGGCCGGGACGCGAATTTTACCGCGAGGGAGAGTTTGAACTGGACAGTGCTATTGCGTTATACTGGACTGCTGACTGGCTTTCCCCCGGGGAAACTAAGAGTTATGTAACCAGCTATGGACTTGCGGGAATAGACATTGTTCCCGGGCTGCTCTCAGTTGGCTTGACTGCTCCAGGCCGGGTGATTTTTGATGATTTCACCCAGTCCTTCCAGGTAATGGCTTACATGCAGAATAACCTGGAGGTTACAGCCCGAGATGTTGAGGTGGGCCTCGACCTTCCCGAAGGGTACGAGGTTATCGAAGGATCGCAGCGCTATACAAGAGTAGGGGAGCTGGAAGCAGGTGGAAGAATGCAGTTTGCCTGGCAGGTAGCTCCAACCCGGGATTTAATTGACCCGGAAATGTTAAATATTCAGGTAAGGGCAGATGCCAGTAATACTGACGGAACAAGGGCCACAAGACAGGTTGAAGTTCTACCCCCTGCTGCACTGGAACTCCACCTCGAGGGGCCGACTGATTTCAGCTTTTTGGATCACGAAATGAAGCCCAACCCCTTCCCTGTATATGGCAGGGTCACCAATACCGGCGGTTCTCCCGCTTATGGAGTCCGGGCCGTTTTAGCTCTGCCGCCAGGACTTTCCCTGGTCCGGCCGGATCAGGAACACCTGGAACTTGGGATCCTCGATCCCGGGGAAGTGGTGGAATTCCGCTGGCTGGTCAGAAGCCACGGACGACCTGGTGAGATCCCCATGGCCATGGAAGTAAGTTCGCGGAACACCAGGGATACAAGTTTTGTTGAAATCCTGGATATTCCGGAATGGCCCCAGAGCGTATATTTGAAGTGGGATGACCCGGAAAGGCTAAAACCCGGCCGGGTGGCGACAGCTCTGGTAGTATTGGGTAATTTAGGGGACGGAGTAGAGTTTGAGTTTGACCTGGAATATCCTGCTGACCTTTTGAAACCAATTTATATTTCCCGAGGGCAGCTCATGGTTTCTGGAGAAGACCTGCTTGAATTTAACCGTCCAGAATTTGATCCTGATTCCGGAGTCATTACCGGTTTTGCTGGAGAATTGAGGGGCAAAGATTATGGCTCGGGTGTTCTGGCCAGGATTCACTTCCTGGTGCGGGATACCGGGGAAGGAATGCTGGAGTTAAAGAACGTCAAAGTTTCCGATATTTACGGGGCCCCCTTTGACCTCGGTATCGGCGACCTGCAATTTAATATTGAATAACCGGAGGGGTTGAAATGAAAGGAAAGGTAGCTGTACTTTTGATCCTGTGTCTCCTGCTGGCGCCCATATCCATTGCCAGGGGGGCTGAAATCCAGGACTTAGATGAAGACCACTGGGCATACGATATTGTTCAGGACCTGGTTGAAAAGGGTTTTCTGTCCCTTTTCGATGATGACACCTTTCGCGGAGAAAGGGAGCTTACCCGCCTGGAAATGGCCGAGGTAATAGCGAGGATCCTGGAGCATATCGAACAAAGAGAAGTTGCCCTTACGGGGGCGGATCTCAGGAACCTGCGGGAACTCACAATTGAATTCCGGGAAGAACTTGTTGAACTGACCCAGGAGAAACAAATTTTTGCAGATCGCATTGAAGAACTGGAAAAGTTCCGCCAGATCCAGGAAGAGGATATGGCTATTCTGGTTGAGAGAATTGAAGGAGAACTGGCCCAGATAGATGGGATCCGCGATGAAGTCCAGAACCTGGAAAGGCTTGTAGATACTCTTATTGACCAGATAATTGTTATGAGCGAAGAAGATGCGCGTTATCCTGAATTTGAAGAGGAACTACAGCAACTGGTAACCAAGACAGATGATCTTGAGGGAAAACTGTTTACCCTGGAAACCAATTTCCAAGAAATGGTCCAGGACGTAATGATCGAACAGGATACCGACCTCTACCGGTTAATAAGGGAGATGGAAGATAACAGGGAAGCAATTGAAAGCCTGGAAAGACAGAACAGCCGGCTCCGCCTGCTGATGGGTGGACTTGCAGGGACTTTGCTTTTAATCTTCCTGATAAATTAATTGATAAACAGGGTGGCTCCGGCCATCCTGTTTTGTAAATGTAAACTGAGGGGGGATTGGATGGAGGACACTTTTGTCCTGATTAAACCTGACGGAATTCAGAGAAGTATGGTTGGGCGCATTATTCAACGCCTGGAAGAAAAAGGATTGCAGCTTCGTGCTGTAAAAATGGAGCAACTTGATGAATCGGCCGTAAAGGAACTTTATCCCCATTTGAAGGACAAAGAATTTTTCCCAAGACTGGTTAATTTCATGGTTGCTACTCCGGTTCTGGCCATGGTCTGGCAGGGAGAAGGCGCAGTTTTTGCAACCCGGAAATTACTGGGTTCCACTGACCCCCAGGAAGCAGAAACCGGAACAATTCGGGGGGATATGGCTCTTGCAGTTGGTGCTAACCTTGCGCACTGCTCTGATTCCCCGGAAAACGCCGGCCGGGAAATAGATCTTTTCTTTTCTCCAGGTGAGCTCTGTAATTATGAAAAGAGCACCGAAATCTGGGTGAGGGAGGAGCCCTGGCAATGAAAAAAATTGGCCTCTATCGCTGGCCCCTGATTATTTTGCTGTTTTTCGCCCTGATGGGCAATCAGGTTTTCCTGCCTGCGGTAGTCCAGGCCTCTTCGGGAATTGAAGAAAAAGATGTTTTTGTGGGCCTTGGTGTAGCCGTTTTGGTGTACATATTATTCCAGCTCGGGCGGGATATCAGGGCAGAATCTCCCAGTGCGCAAAAAAGCCCTGACCGGGAGGAAGAACTTGTTTCGGATCCGGAAACCGACCTTGAACTTCTGGCCCACCTCATTCACTCTGAATCCCGCGGCGAACCCTATATTGGCCAGGTAGCCGTTGGGGCGGTAGTTTTAAACCGGGTAAAAAGCAGCAGTTTTCCGAATACGATTGAAGAAGTAATCATGGCACCAGGTCAGTTTTCCGTTGTTGCCGAGGGAACCTTTTTTCTGCCCCCCAATGAAACGGCCTTTAAGGCTGCCCGGGAGGCCATCTCCGGTGTAGATCCAACTGGAGGTGCCCTTTATTTTTACAACCCCCGGACTGCGCGAAATCTTTCCTGGTTTTTAACCCTCCGGGAGACAATAACCATAGGAAATCACGTTTTTGCCATAGATTGATAAGGACTTGACAAGGTTTGGATTTATTTGGCGATAGTAATAAGAAAAAGGCAGCATTTAAGCTACCTTTTTCTTAAAATATCAACCGGAAAAGGGGGACTTTTTGCTGTGAAAGCGGTTCTTTTTGACCTGGACGGAACTCTTTTGAACCTGGATATTGATGAATTTTTTCCCCGTTATTTTAAAAAACTAAGCCAGAAAATGGCCCATCTCATTGAGCCCAATTATTTTATTGATCACCTGCTGTTTTCAACGCGGGCCATGCTGGAAAATACCGATCCGCAAAAAACAAATAAAGATGTTTTTATGGAAACATTTTTTGCTCCCGAAGGACTGGAAGTTGAAGATTTTTTCCCTCTGTTCGAAGAATTCTATGCCAGGGAATTTCCCCAGTTGAATAATGGTTACGGACCTGTTTCAGGAACTCACGAAGCCCTGGATGCTACTTTAGAAAGGGGATTTAAACTGGTTCTGGCAACAAACCCCCTTTTTCCCCGGGAGGCGGTCCTGGAGAGAATGCGCTGGGCCGGTATTGCGGATTATCCCTTCGCCCTTATTTCCAGCTATGAACATATGCATTTTTGCAAACCGAATCTCCAGTATTATGAGGAAATTCTGAACAGGTTGGGGCTTTTCCCCGGAGAAACCCTTATGGTTGGGAACGATCCCCTGGAGGATTTGATCGCGGGTAAACTGGGAATAAAAACTTTTCTGGCTGAAGACTACCTGGTGGAAAGAAAAGAAAAACTCCCTCCGGATTTTCAGGGCAAGCTGGAGAAAGTGGTCTCAATAATAAAAGAGCAGTAAGAACCGGCCCCCGGGGCCGGTTTTTGTCCTGAAAGGAGGACAGGATTATGCGATTGTGGAGTGTACACCCCAGGTACCTGGACCGCCTGGGGCTGGTTGCGGTCTGGAGGGAGGGACTCCTGGCCCAAAAAGTATTGGAAGGAAAAACCCGTGGTTATCAAAACCACCCCCAGCTGGAGCGGTTTCAGGAAAGTGAAAATCCCCAGGCAGCGATGGCCCAGTACCTTTTCGGCATCTGGAGGGAAGCCTGCCGGCGGGGATATTGTTTTTCCGGGGAAAAAATCGGGCCCACCGGGCAGAGTGTTTTCCTGCAGGTTTCCCGGGGCCAGCTGGAATTTGAACTAGAGTGGCTGCGGGAAAAATTAAAAAAGAGAGATCATCGTGCCCTGGAAAAACTTCCCTCTGTAGGTAGGGTTGATGCTCACCCTCTTTTCCGGATAGTTCCTGGAAAAATCGCCTCCTGGGAAAAAGGGAAGTTAACAAGATAGAATGAATAACTTAAAATATTTAATAAAAAGATTAAAAAAATTAATTTTAGGGGTTGACAATATATAATAAGGAGGTTATAATTAATTTAAAGATTAAATAAATCAACTAAAAGATTAAAAATTTTGAGGAGGTGGCAAAAATGTTCGATTTTGGAGCGGCTTACATGGCAAGTAAAGTCTACGAATTTAACAACAGCAAAGAACGCGAACGGAAGCGTCGTCCCCGCCGTTAAAAAATAAGAAGGGAGGGATAGAAGTGATTAAAAGAGAATACTATCTCGAAGAAAAAGGAGGCTGGAGGAGAGGTTTGAAAAAAACGGTTTTAGACCGCCGGTATTAAACCTCGGGATAAAATGAAAAGAAAAAGGACCGAACATAACTGAAAGGCCCTGCTCAGATAGAAATGAGAGGGCCTTAATTATTTTCGTTTTTTTTATCTTCTGTTGGAGGGTAGATTGTTAGGAAAACATGGGGCCAGCAGTTTTGAAACTCCTTAATTTTTTGCGTAATCTTTTCCCTGATTTCGGGCAAAGTGAGGTCTGGGGGAAACTCAATCCCTGCTTCGAGGTAAATTTTCTGTCCTGCAGACCTGACCTTAAACTCCTTGACTTCACCTAATTTTTCCAGTTCTGTTTTCATTGCAGGAATTCTATTATCCTCGGGGGCCCGATCTAAAAGCTGGAGAACACTTTGCCGGGAAGTTTTTATTCCCGAGAAAAAAAGGAAACAGGCAATTACTAATGAACCAAGGGGATCTATGTAAATGGACCAACCCCACCCCAGCCCCACTAAAATCAGGGTGATTAAAACAACAAAGTCGATTAAAGTCTTGGCCCGGTAGAGCCCTCCCTGGGCTGTAAAAATTGGTGTAGTTTCCTCTTTATTTAAGCCCCTAAATCGAACCCAGAACCAGCCGTTTACCAGAACTCCGCCCCCTGCAACCAGGAGCCCGGGAAGAAGCCAGCCGGGAATATCAGGGGAGATAAAGCTCTGGATTGCCGAGTAGGTTATGATTATAGCAGAACCGGTCATAATCAACCCCACCAGGAGGCTTGCCATATCTTCCATTTTTTCTGCCCCGAAATGGAAACGTTTATCCGGTCCCTGCATGACCCGGCGGTAGGCCAGCCAGGCCAGGAAAAGACCAAGAAGTTCGGTATTACGGCGGAGGAAATCAGCAAATAAAATGGTAGTCTGGCCAAAATAAAGGGCTACTCCTGTTCCCAGGGGAGCCCAAAGACTGATCAACCAGGCCGCTCGCAGAGTTTTTTCTTTTTTGCGGTGGAGTTCTTTCATTTTAAAACAACCCCTCCAGATAATTTAGGAGGAAATAAAGAGGTGCTGCAACAGCACAGACAGCAAGGGGAACCGTTAAAGTATCAACCCCTTTTCTGGAAGTAGCTTCCACTACTGCTGAAGTTATCCCGGAAAAAATAGCCAGGATAATCTGTCCGGGAATTGCCAGGGGGTTGAAGAATAAAAGGGCTACGAAAACTCCTGCGGAAGCGGCCAGGGCACCAGCGGTTGTCCCTTCCCGGGTTTTTTCCCCGTCAAATATTTTTTGTTTTAATTGGTTTCGACCGAGGCTTTTCCCAACCAGGGCAGAGGTCGCATCACCAAAACCCCAGGCAACAACACCGATGGCTGCAATAAATTTATATTCTTCGCCCAGGATTCCCCAGAAAAAGGTTAGCAAAACAAAAAGGACAATGCAGATAAAACCAATCTGGGAGGGGATCTCTGATTTTTTGGAGTAACGTTTTACTTTTGTAATGGGAGGGGCTTTAAACTTTTCCAGGACCACAACAAGGATAAGGGCAATACCCATAATCAAAAGAACGGAAATCAGGGCGGAATACCAGGCTGAAAAAAAACTCAGGATTATTATTATGGATAAACTGGCAAAAATGTGGTAGGACTTCCGGGTAGGTTCTCTTTTGGCTTCAGGTAAAAATGAAGAAAGCAGGGCGATGGGAATTGCAAAAGCAAGGTAATATCCGATAAGAAAAGCCATGGCCACCAAGTCTTGCCTCAGATCCAAGTCATTCCACCGCCTTTTTCTTATAATTACTGGTAAACTTCGGCATATTAAAGTTTTATCCTTCCAAGGGCTTTTATTTTCTCCAAATGAAGGTTAAAAGGTTTTTTGGTCAGAATAAATAACAGTTGGTTTTTATAAAGAATTCCTAAGAAAAAATTGGAGAGGGTGTTAAAATGAAAGAAATTCCAGATGAGCTTAAGAATTTTTTTGATAGTGAAGGTCGCCTGGAGGTATGGCCGGGAAAAAGAAAAAAACAGCTACTGGTCCTGGAATTTATAGCAGGGCTTTTCCAGCCGGGCAGGAAATATACAGAAAAAAAAATTAATGAACTCCTGGAGAAAGTTCATATTTTTAGCGACGCAGCCCTTTTGCGGCGGGAGTTATTTGAGCTAGATTATCTGAACCGGGCAAAAGATGGTTCTTCTTACTGGAAGGAACGGGTGGAGGAAGAAAATTGATTGAAGAACAGGAAGTGAACTTTTATTTCTGGGGCGATAAGTGTTTGTGGAAAAAATGGACGGCAGAGCAGGCCCGGCTGATTTCGGAAAAACTTAATATCGCTTTTCACCAATACGATATCGCCCTCCAGCCAGAATTGGCCCTGGAAAAAAGTATATTTTTCCCGGGAACAGTTGAAATCAAGGGCTTTAAAATCCCCTATCCCGGTACCGCTGAACAGATGCTTGCCTCTTTTGAACGCAAGGGTCCCCTTGCGGGGGAGTTAAAAGTCCGTAAAATTCCTGGAGGGATCCCCCAGCGAATAGAAAAATTAAGGGGCAATCTAAAATTCGCAGACCATTTTTGCGGTGCAGGTGGGCAGATAAATGCCTCCGGGGAAAAGGAAAGTTGGTTAGCCAAGCATGATTTACCGGGCTTAGATACACCGGGTTATATTGCTTTTAATGGTGATGAAGCAGTGGGAGCAGTCGAATTTGTTTTAGAAAAGTATTGTCCCTATCCTCTTCCCCAGAAAAGAGGAATGCAACATTTTTGTGACCTGTATTTACGATTCTTCCAGGGAAGGGGTTGATTATCGGGGGTATCTGATCGACTTTTTAGCCCAACAGGCCAGGGAGTTGGGCTACCGGGTCCTGAGCGTTGTAGCGGGGGAAAAACCCCCCTATCCCAATGATCCCGTTGAATTTTTCCGGGACAGGGGTTTTGATAATGGGGTTTACCTGGAGCGGGTTCTTTTAAGAAATTGCTGGGAGGATATTTACTTTCTAAAAAGGAAATTGTGAGAGGAGGGGGTTTGATTGTTAAGGCACAGGCTAAACGAAGATAGTGAATTGAGGTTTTTGGAACCTCATCACGCCGAGGAACTTTTTGCTCTTACCGAAGCAAATCAAGAATACCTGAGTGAATGGCTCCCCTGGGTTAAAAAAAATAAAGAAATTGAAGACAGCAGAAAATTTATTGAAGCAACCCGCCAGCAGTTTGCCGAAAACAAAGGTCTGCACCTGGGAATATTTTACCGGGGGAAAATTGCTGGAGTAATAGGAATGCATGGAATTGACTGGAATAACCGCTCCACAAGTATTGGTTACTGGCTGGGAGCGGAATTTATGGGGAAAGGTCTGATTACCCTGGCCTGTCGGGGCCTGATCGACTATTCTTTCGGGGAATTAAAACTCCACCGGATTGAGATCAGATGTGCTGTGGAAAATAAAAAAAGCAGGAGTGTGCCCGAGCGACTCGGTTTTAAGGAAGAAGGACGGATTAGAGAAGCAGAGCTTTTAAACAATTATTTTACTGACCATATCGTTTATGGGCTGCTGGCCGGGGATTGGAATGAGCAGGCGCAGGCCTTAGGAGGTGATAGGAGTGGATAAAGATATTTTTAATAACTGGGCAGATGATTATGATAAAAGTGTAAAAGGAGAGGAAACCTTTCCTTTCGCCGGTTACCAAAAAATCCAGGCTATGGTTAAGAAGATGGTGGTAGCAGGTAAAGGAACCAAAATTCTTGAACTGGGAGTGGGAACGGGACTGGGAGCGCTACAATTTTACGAGCAGGGGGCAGAAATTACCGGGGTGGATTTTTCCGATAAAATGCTGGAAAAAGCCCGGGAAAAAATGCCCGGGGCCCGCTTAATTAACCATGATTTTTCTAAAAGTTTTCCTCCAGCTGAACTAATTGATGAAAAATTTGATTATATTATTATTTCCTATGCCCTGCATCATTTGCCGGACTGGAAAAAGGTTGAGTTTCTGGGGGAATTAAAGAAATTTTTAAATCCCCGCGGGCGAATAATTGTAGCAGATGTTGCCTTTGTTGACCGGAAAACCATGCAAAAAGCCAGGAAAAAGGCCGGAAACAGGTGGGATGAGTCAGAACATTACCCGGTAATTGAAGACATTGCTTTCAGCCTGGAACAGAAAGATTTTTCCCTGACCTTTATCCAGATTTCTTTTTGTGCCGGGATCCTGCAGTTACGGCAATAAAAAACCTCCCGGAAGGGAGGTAGAAAATTAGATTTCAACTGCACAGTTGTTTTGCAGGGCCTTATTACAGGCCAGTCCAATTTTTAAAGATTTAATCGCTGCATCAATGGATAGATCCGGACAGGGATAATTTTGCTTGATTGCAGTGCAGACCCTCTCCAGTACCATTTTGTTCTCGTCATCCCTGGTAGGTGTTATTTCTTCAATGCTTCCATCCTGGTGGTAGATGGTTGTTTTTTCCTGGGGATGATCGCCAAACTCCCCGGCATAGTGAATTGTTCCCTTGGAACAGACAATATTGTAACCGATGCTAAAAGGGTACCCCTGGGGGACCATAGAGGAGCAATCGACACTGGCCAATTTGTCTAAATAATTTAGAGTTGCTACCACATGGGCGTTTTTATGGTTTCCGATTCCTCTTGCTGTGACGTGATCGGGAATACCCAGGAGTTCAACCAGGAAATCAAAGTTATGCAGGGCAAAATTTAAAACAATATCCTCGATCCCAACATTCTCCCAAAAGGAAGGAGTCCGGTTATAGGTTGTAACCGAGCGCGGGGTTCCCAGTTTTCCGGACCGGATCAGGTCCAGGGCCATCTTGTGGGGAGGGGAATATTTAAAAAAGAGGTTAACAAATAATTTCCGCTTGAATTTCCGGGCAAAGTGCTGCATTTTTTGTGCTTCCTGCAGAGAATAGGCCAGGGGAGTTTCGCAGAAAACATTTTTCCCTTTTTCCAGGGCGGCAGTGACAAATTCCAGGTGAACCCTGGTTGGTAAACAGACATCAATTAAATCGATCTCCGGGTCTTCAATTAATTGATAGGGATCTGTGGTTACTTCTACTCCGAATTTTTCTTTTACTTTTTCCAATTTATTTTTTTTCCTGCCGAAGATACTTTTTACCTGGACTCCCTCGATTGTCTGGTAATGTTCTGCGTGGACCAGGCCGAACCCGGTACCCAAAATTCCCACTTTGATAGTCCCCACCTCCAGGTTTTCTTATGAACTAATTAGGTTTTCGCCTCCGGTTATGAAATTCCTTCCCTGGAAAATCACCTCTGGATGAGAACTTGGTATTATGTTATGATTGAAACGGAGTTGGTTTTTAATGGAAATTTTAAATACCAAACATCTTTTTTTATTGCCCCTAAGGCCTTTAGAACTGCAGATGCGCCTGTCTTCTCCGGAACAGCTGGAAAGGCTTTTAAATCTTCGTTTTGCCCAGAAGGATATGCCCGGGAAGGGGTTGCATCCCTGGCCCGCTGGGCGTTGGGGCGCGGTGACATCAGGGCAATTCTTGCCACCACCGCAAAAGAAAACATTTCCTCGCAAAAAGTTCTAAAGGCCGGAGGCTGGGTTAAAACCGGGGAAAATGCAGAAAATATTTTCTGGCGCCTGGATAAAAAAACTCTGGAAAGAAAATAATTATAGCGGAATAAGGAGAGGAAAATGGAACGGGAAACCTGGTTGAAAAAAAGGCGAAAAATTGCAGTCCAGAGGTCCAACGAATTATTTGCACCAAACCACGATGAGATGCGGAGAACAATCAGTTTGACCCACAATGTAATGTTTAACCGGTTTTTAGAGGACCTGCCTGAAGGCCCTATCCTGAACGCAGCCTGTGGAAGCGGAAAGCACTGGCCTTTATTGCTCCAGGAAGGAAGGGAAATAATCGGAGTTGATCGTTCGGCCGCCATGCTGGAAAACGCTCGCCGAAAGTTCCCCGAAGTTAAAACTCGCCTTCTGGATTTGGAAGGAATAGATTTCCAGGAAGAATTCGCGGGAGCTGTTTGTATTGATGCCCTGGAAAATATGCCTCCCGAGTTATGGTCCCAGGTTTTTTCCCGTTTTTTTAGTTCCTTAATTCCGGGGGGAACATTATATTTTACCGTTGAACTTTTGGACCGGAGTGAACTGGAAAAAGCATACAAAGAAGGAAAAGAACAGGGTTTTCCCCTGGTCCCCGGCGAAGTCATTTCCGATGGGGGTTATCATTTTTACCCCCAATCTGAACAGCTGGTCCGCTGGCTGGAAAATGAAAAATGGGCTGAGGAAATCCAAGAAGAAGGCGATGGCTACATGCATATAATGGTCCGCAGGAGAGAGGAGGAATGAAAATGTCAGCAGGGGGAGGAACTGCTGCGTATTTATTGATAATGGAAGCGCAAAAGGCCATGGGGTCCATTATACATATTGAGAACAAGGACTTCCTGGACCTGGTTAACAAAGAGGAAACCCCCCTCGTAGTTTTCCACCACGGAGGGATTTTAAGAAAGGTTTATTCCTATCTTTTTTCCTGGAAGGGCTATATCTTCGTAACCAAAAGCCAGAAGAAACTGTCTCTTCCGGGCAAAGCCCAGGTAATTAAAGCCAAAAAATTAGAACTACCCAATTTTTAAGGCCGGGGATTTTTCCCGGCTTTTATTTTATTTCTGGCCTGGACTAACTTTTTAAATTCCTGGTCAAGGTCATGGTATTCATAAGAATGGGGACCGGTCTGGCCCAATTCCCCGAGAATCTGGCTGATCCTGGTTTCGATTAACATCAGGTTTTCTTCCCCGGGGGTAGAAACCTGTTCTTTTTTAAGCGGTTTTTTAGTGATTTTTTGTTTCTCAATAAGTAGTTGCGTGGGACAGAGAGAATCAACCAGGTAGCGGTCGTGGCAAACCATAACCAGGGTTCCCCGGTAGGCTTTTAGGGCTCTTTCCAATCCTTCCCTTAAATTCAGGTCCAGGTGAGTTGTGGGTTCATCGAGGAGGAGAAGGTCTGGTTCTTTTAAAAGAAGGTGGCAAAGCTGGAAACGTCTCCTTTCCCCATAACTCAAATTACAGAGGGATTTATCCAACAGTTCCGCTGCGAACCCCATACGGGATAGGAGGGTTAGAACCCATTCTTTTTTCTCCCTGGAGAAATTGGAAAGAATTTCTGTCCCGGTTTCCCGGGGCAGGGGAAGTTTTTCCTCCTGGGGCAAAAAGCCAAAATTGGCGGAAGGGCTTAACCAGAATTGGCCCCGGTCCAAAAAGTCTTCCCCGGTAATTATACGAAGGAGAGAAGATTTCCCGCAGCCGTTGGGGCCCCGCAGAGCTATTTTTTCCCCTCGCAGCAGGTAAAAAGAACTGGAACGAAATAAAGCCCTTTTTCCGTAGCCTTTTTTACCTTCCTGCAATACCAATATTCGGCGGCCCCTTTTCATGGGGGCGGCCAGGTCAATATTCAATTCGAGTTCTTTTTCCGGCCTGGGAGTTGCGCTCTGGGATAGTTTTTCCAGTCTTTTTATTTTGGACTGGGCCTGGCGTTCTTTTTTGGCCGCCCTGGCCCGAAAGAACTCTTTGCCTCCTTTTTTGTTTTCCCGGGCCTTTTCCCTGGATTTTTCGTGGCCGTTTTTAGCCCAGTTTTTGGTCTGTGTTATTTCACTGCGGAGCTTTTTATGTTCCCGTTTTTCCTTTTCAAAAGCCCTTCTTTGGGTTTTTTCCCGGTGGGCTTTTTCTTCCTGGTAAAAGCTGTGATTACCCGGGAAAATGGTAACTTTTCCGACCTTTAATTCCAGGGTTTTTTCGGTGACCTGGTCCAGGAAAAACCGGTCGTGGGAAATGGTCAGGAGGGCGCCCTGGAAGTTATTGAGCTGCTCAATAAGCCAGGTTATTCCCTGTTCATCCAGGTGATTGGTCGGTTCATCCAGAACCAGCAAATCGGGGTTCTGATTCCAGATGCGAGCCAGGGCCAGCTTGGTCCGCTCCCCGCCGCTGGCGTGCTCCCAGCGTTCTTCTTCCCAGCGATAAACTTTTTCCAGCCCCAGCTTCTTACTGGTAGCGAGAAAACCCCGTGGCAAATCTCTGCCGGGGATATTTTCTTCCCGGCCCTGGGGTAAATATCCAATTTTGAGATTTTTGGAGTGAAAAACAACCCGACCCTGGTCGGGGGTTTGCTCCCCAACGATAACTTCCGCCAGAGTTGTTTTCCCCGAGCCATTGTCCCCAATTAAACCAACCCGGTCTGTAGGACCGAGATCAAAACTGGTTCCCTTTAATACCGGCTTATGGTTGAAAGACTTTTTAATCTGTCGACAGCTAAGCAGCAGCATAAAACCACCTCCGAAAATAAAAACTGCAGGGGAACAAAAGGTTCCCCTGCAGAAGAAAGCAAATTATGCAGGACAAAAAACTATTGTGTTCCCGACCCGAAAAAGTACACACCCAGAAAAAAAGCTGAGGCGTGTCCTATTTAATTGCTTCTAGTGGGCCAGGGTTCTGAACATTTTTCTATTTTTAAACCTCCCGGAGTTTATTCTGAAGTCATAATACCACAGGTTCATGGGGGTGTCAAAAAAAGAAGAAAGTGCATGCTTTCCTTTTTCCCTGAGGTGAGAAAAAGGCATATCTGGGAAGGTTAAAAGCCCTAAAAGGCGAAATATTTAAGTTATTATAGTAATTCTTTAAGGGCAGGGGAGTAAACAGAGGGGAGATAAAATGAAAATAGACTACACCGGATTGCTGATTGTGAACAAGAAAAAGGACTGGAAGAATTAAGGCGGGATATGGAAACATCGGTTGATAGCCTGGTCTTGCTGCAGAAATAAGGGGGGTTGGGCATGAGCCACCGCAGGCTGTTTTTATATTTGGTTTTTTTCTCCCTTGCAGTTTTGGTTACGATGTTAATGCATGAAGGGGGTCACTTTTTAGCAGGGACAATCCTGGGAAACCCCATGGAAATGAATCTGAACAATACCCGCCCGGTGCACGGTTATTACCTTGAAACCTGGCATTCTCCCCTTGTCGCAGCCGCGGGGTCTCTTTTTTCCATTGCTCAGGCCTTTGTTTTTTGGTTTTTACTGCGGAGAAAAAAGACAGTTTTCCTTTATCCTTTTTTATTTTATCCGGCTTTTTACAGGGTGTTACCGTATTTAATTACCCTGGGTCATCAGGAACAGATGTACCTGCAGGATAAGGGACAGGTAGGAGCATACCTGGGGATTTCCCCCTGGTTTTTAATTGGACCTTATTTATTGTTGATTTGTTCCCTTGTTTTTGCGGGGAGCCGCAGGTTAAAAGTAAAATGGCAGCTCAACCTGTTGAGTTTAATTTTCTCATTTTTACTGACCCTTTTTTGGCTGCAGGTTAACCATGTATTCTTATAATTAGCAAAAATATTATCTGGTTTTCAGCCAGGAAGAAAGCGGGTGGAAAGAAAATTTTAAAAATTTTTGTTTTGCTGCTCTGTTTATTTTTGGGAAGTAGTTTGGCTTCAGGAGACCCGGTTCTTGAAGGCAATTTTTTTCCGCATGCAGTTGACCAACACCTCCGGTTCCGGCTGACTGACGTGCGGGGAGGGGGAGAAGTCACCCTGAGGTTGACCATGGAAAATGGCGGTGAAAAATGGGAATCCTGGGCTACCTTTGCTGCTGATAGGAGTGGTTTTGTCAATCCCGATCTCTATTCTCCCCTGGAGGGTACCTATGAAGAAGCCGATCAGATGGGGCTGTTCTGGTCGATGCTCCCTGTTAACGAAGGGGGAATGTTTATCCCCGGGGATATAGAGCCCTTGAGATATGAGATAAGTATAGAAGTTGGGGGATCAATTGGGCAAACAATAAGCTTTCAGCGTTTTTTCCAGGCGCCAGGGGTAGAAAGAAGAGAAATCAGAGAAGAGGGACTTATTGGAACTTATTTCACTCCTCCAGGAGAGGAGCCAGTACCTGCAGTTTTAATCCTTGGTGGTTCGGAGGGAGGGCTGGAGGAATATAAGGCTGCGCTCCTGGCCAACCGGGGTTATGCCACTTTGGCCCTGGCCTATTTTGCTAAAGAGGGTTTACCCGAGCAACTTGTGGATATTCCCCTGGAATATTTCCAGGCAGCCCTTTCCTGGCTGACAGGACAGGAAAAGGTCAGAGATGATTCAATAATTGTCCTGGGGAACTCTAAAGGGGGAGAGGCGGCACTTTTACTGGGAACCCTTGATAAAAGAGTTGCGGGAGTAATTGGGGTTGTCCCCAGCAGTGTGGTCTGGCAGGGGTTGGACCAAAAAAGAACTTCTTCTTCCTGGACTATAGAAGGGGAACCCCTTTCCTACGTGTCTTTGTCCATGTCCTTAATGGATCTTTTAAGAAATTTCTGGAGTAATTTAACAGGCAGGCCCCGGGAATTTGTGGAAATGTATGAAAAGAGCCTGCAGGATGAAAAACTGGTAAGAGAAGCCGCTATCCCGGTGGAAGAAATCGGGGGACCGATCCTTTTGATATCAGGGGGAGATGACCTGGTCTGGCCTTCGTCGGAAATGTCTGCTGCTATTGTCCGGAGGTTGAGAGAAAATGATTTTCCCCACGAGGTAAAACACCTTGATTTTCCTGAAGCGGGGCATATTTTCCGGGCACCATACCTCCCCGCTTTTGGAACCAGGGAGAGCGATGGGATTTTATTTGGTGGCAATCCCGGTTCGAATTCCCGCGCCGAAGCAGAATCCTGGCAGGAAATCCTGACCTTTCTGGCGAATTTTTAGTAAAGGGGTGGAATTTTTGTCCATTATCTATACCCTTGGTCATTCCAATCATTCTTTTTCTTTTTTTAAAGAACTTTTGCAAAAACACGGGAGTAACCTGGTGGTGGATGTCCGCAGTATTCCCTATAGCCGGCCGCATCCTCAGTTCCGCAAGGATAACCTGGAAAAATATTTGTTGAGCGAGGGTTTTGCCTATTGCTTTTTGGGCGGGGAACTCGGGGGTAAGAGAGACGAAAAGAAGGTAAAAACTCCTCAAGCCAGAATAGACTATGAACTGGTGCGGGGCATTATCCACTTTCCAAAAAGGGATTGAATACCTTGAAGATCAAATTTCCGAGGGGAAACTTCCTGCCCTGGTTTGTGCCGAAAAAGATCCACTGCGCTGTCACCGCTTTTTCCTGATAACCCCGGCCCTATTAAAAAAGGGCTGGCAGGTAAAACATATTCTTGCTAACGGGAAAACTATTTTCCACGAGGAAGGCGAAAAAATTTTTTTAAAACAAAAAGCAAAACCTTCGCTATTCACTCCGGCCAGTGAAATATTAAAAAATTCCTACCACTGGGGTGGAATGGGCAGGATTTAAGGAGGCTCTATCATGCGCGGAAGTTTTAAAAGCGAATACTCCAATCAAATACATCAGCTGCTGGTAACTGTTTCCCGCCATTTCTATATAAAAAAGGACGGGCGAATAGCCTACCAGGAAAGCCCTCTTGCTGCCCATATTAATAATCTGGGGGAAGCCCCCAAAGAACCTCTGGTTTATTATATTATCCGGGATCATTTCAGCGGCAATTTTTCCCTGGGTTTGGGCTCGGGGAAAGATTTAATTCCTCTGATTGATTTCCTCTACGGTGCCTGGCAACAAAAAGAGGACAGGGGAACTCTGGCCGGACTGCCGGAAATTCTATCTGTTCCTAAAAATATAACAACACCGGAACTCCTCTCCGGATTAAAGGAGCTGGGAGTTAAACCGGTGCACCCTCCCAGCGGTTTTGCTTCCGGAATCGGAATGATCCGTTCCCTGGAAGAGAATGTGGGTTTTAACCTGACCCGGATTGCAATTCCCGACTTTCCCGGTCTTTTAGCAATGGAAAATAAAATCAATAATTATATGCTGGGTGGATCCTTCCGCAAAAGCAAAAAACAGGTCTGGGAAGAAGGTTTACCTCAAGGGCGCCCCCGGCCACCTGGAGATTTTAAATCTTTCCGGGAAATATTCCCTGACCCGGACCCCGAAGAATTCCCCCTGCCCTGGAAAGGGGAAGTGGAGCATCCCCAGGTCCAGGTGAACGGACGGAGCGCTATACCTGCAATGGAAGGGGAAGTTCCTTCTCCCCAGACCCTGGAAAAAGCGCAAATGATAGTGGAAGAAGCAAGGGATAAGTTTTTTACCTCCGCCCGCTGCTCCAGAGCGTATGAGGCCTTAAAGGTTACCCCTTACTGCAGCGATGCCTATCTTTATCTGGCGAATTTAAGCAAATTAAACGAGGAAAAGGTTACCCTATTCCAGAGGGCTGTTCAAGCCTGCAAAGCAATCTGGGGAAAAGAATACTTTCAGGATATAGACCGCAATTTCTGGCATGATGTAGCTTCCCGGAACTACATGCGGGGTTTAATCGGTCTTGCCCTGTGTTATTATGAACAGGAAAAGATAGGGACCTCCGCTGCCATCCTGGAATACCTGCTTAAACTTGATCCCGAAGATAACCTGGGAGGTAGGTATTTCCTGGTCAATGCCTTATTATACGAGGGAAACGCCAGAGAAGCCCAGGCTTTCCTGCGCAAATACGATGACGATACCAGCTGTATGCTGTATGCCCGGGTTTTACTGTGGCTGCAATTGGATGATAAGGTCCAGGCCAGGATTGCCTTAGAAGAAGCGCTGGAAGCCAATATGAGGGTCCCCTACAGGTTGCTGCGCTTGCACCGGGTCTTTTTCCGGGAATCCGGCTTTTACAATTATCCCGAGGGAAGCCCGGAAGAGGCAGAATTATGCGCCAGTATTTCTTTACCGGCCTGGAAAAACACCCCTGGTGCAAAAGACTGGTTATTCCGCCAGGTCAAAAAGAGAAACCTGCAACATATCTATTAAAAAAACCCCGTAGGGACGGGGTTTTATCTTTGGGATAAGAAGGGAAAAATTTTTTCCCAGAGAGGTTTTTTCAATTTGAAGTCTTTCAATTCTTCCCGGGCAGCCTGATAGCCAAGTTCAATGGTTTCTTTGGTTTTCTTCAAATCCCAGGAACCTATATCGCGAAGATCGGGAGTTATCCAGTAGTCCGCCTGGCTGGCATTTTTTTCTTCCCGGTCCCGGGTCATCAGATAGGTTGATTTGTAAAACATCTCGAAAATATTGTGGGGTTCTTTTTGCAGGGGAGAATGCTGGGTAAGGTCAACTGCAATAATGGGGAGAAACTTTTTTTCCTGGAGAAGGGGGGTGGGGATGCTCTGGAGAACTCCACCATCAACCAGGGTCCTACCGTTCCTTTTTACCGGGGAAAAGATGCCGGGTATGGCGCAGGAAGCCGTTACCGCGGAAATTACATCGCCCTGGTTCATGTAAACCAGGCAGTTTTCAATAATATCAACTGCAACAACATCCAGGGGAATATTTAAATCGGAAAAATCCGGTCGCCCCAAATCCCTTTCCAGGATCCGGGTAATGAACACCGGGTTAACCAGGCCGCGGCGGGGGAGGCGGGTCCGGGGAATATTTCGGAAAAAATCGCTCCTGGTCAGATTCAGGGCTAGTTTTTCAATTTCCACAGGGGATTTTCCCGCAGCATAATAAGCGCCGATTATGGAACCCGCGCTCGTTCCAGCAATGGCCTGGACCGTGATATTGTGTTCTTCAATGTATTTAAGTACACCAATGTGGGCAAAACCCCGCAGGGCCCCACCGCTTAAAGCAAGGCCGACACCCACTTCAATTCCTCCCCTCGAGCAGTTTGCTGCAGTAATTCCGTCTTATTCCGAGCAAGTTTTTTCTGTTCCTCGATTGTTTTGAGATGCCCTGAACGGGCCTATTTTCAAAAAACCGGGAAACCGTTCTTAACTACAAATTAAGGGCGTTATTTTTTTCTCCTCAATCTTTGAAAACTCTCCGTTTGTTCTGATTATAATTTAACCGGCCAACGGGGTCAAGTCAGTCCTCATTCAATTTAATCGAAAGGTGGCCAGGTATGAAGATCGGATGCAATTATTCACCTGCCCTATTAGACCTCCTGGAAAAAGGCAAAATAGAAATTGATTATATCAAATTATCCCTTTATCCCGGCCTGGAGGAAGGTTTTGAACCCGGTATTTTCGGGCTCCCCGTCCTTGTCCATGGCATTAATCCTCCGGGTCCCGAGCGACTGGGTGCGGAGGTACATCCGGAGTTGGACTGGGGCAGGTTAAACAGGATTGTTTTCGAGCTGGGTTCTCCCCATCTCGGGGTGCACCTGGCGGTAAATGGTGAGGATATCGTAGGGAAGCTTGATCAAAAAAAGACCCGGGAGAAGCTGATAAAGGGGGCCCAAGCCTGGAACGATGGTTTAGAAGTTCCCCTCCTGGGAGAAAATGTCCCTGACTCTCCTTACTACCAGAAAAAGGGAGTTTTACCGTGGGCTGGTGACCCCTGGTTGATTGACGAGGTCTGTAGAGAAGCAGGAATCGGACTTTTGCTTGATCTTGCCCACGCGCGGGTGTCGGCCTGGACCAGAGGTATGGAAATCAAAGAATATCTGAGTGTCTTACCCCTGGACCTGGTCGGGGAAATTCACCTGGCTGCTCCCCTAATGACTCAAAAAAATGGACTTCGAGATCGGCACCTGGAGTTAGAAAAGATCGATTATAATTTATTTGAGTGGGTCCTGGGAAAATGTTCTCCGGAAATTGTTACCCTGGAATATGGTGGTCCGGGAGAGCACTTTTCCTGGCGAAGTGATCCCGAAGCAATTATCAGGCAAATCGAAAGAATCGGGGAGATAGTAAAAACGGCAGGTTTTGAATGAGAAAAGGGATTATTAAATTAATGTGGAATTAATACTTGCGATTTGATAGATTAAGGAGCTGGCCGGTAAAAAGAGCCCGGGGAATTCTCCCTGTTTTTTATCATTGTTATACTCCTCCTGGTAATTGCCACCAATTCCATATTTCACAACGGATTTCCACTGATTTTCTATTCGGGACGATGCAGCCGAGGGCTAGACCAAAAGATTTAAGTTAGGCTGGTTTATCGCTGAAAATTGGGTTTAACCGGATCGCAGGCGTTGGTTGGGGTTGGTTTTTTTTAAGAACAGGGGGTAGAAAATGAAAAAGGTTTTGGGTTGGGTTGTTCTGGGCCTTGCCGTTTTCCTCCTTTTTTCCTGCACTACTGATTACGCCAGGTTGTTTAATAATCAAGGGGCCCTGCTGGCAGAAGAAGATCAGTTTTATTTCCGGATTAGAAATGGCAGAATAGCCCCGGGAATGGAATTTCAGGATTATTCCGGAATAAATACAATCTGGGTGTTAAATAGCCCCAATGAATCCTGGATTACCTGCAGCTATGATTTGCAAATAGATAAAGGCCGCTTTAAAGTTATACTTATTTCGCCCGCGGGGGAGATTTTTAACATAGTGGAAACTTCAGAGAGTGGAATCCGGACAATAAACCTTCTCCCTGGAGAGAGCAGAATCAGGATAGCAGGTTCCAGGACTACAGGAAATATAGAGTTTTATTTGGAAACAGGTCCCGGTATTGAAGAACAAAGAAGCTCCCGTTTTGAGGTTAATTGACCGGAAAAAGGGATTTCAGAAATAATCTGGAATAAAACAAAAAGGGAACCATTTAAAAGAATTTTCCAGGCCTGAATTGCCTGGACAGAAGAAATGATTTCTCTTGCCAAAACGGGGGAAATAGTGTAATCTAATAATAATCGGGCTGTAGCTGGTGCAGCTTTATTTTTTTATGTAAGAGGTGTAAAAATGCATATAATAATTATCGGGGCAGGCAAGGTTGGTTACAGCCTGGCCGAGAAATTGAGTAAAGAACAACACGATATTTTTTTAATCGACCATAATGAAAACCGCCTGGAAACAGTCCAGGAAGATCTTG
>Ga0207421_10002394_pt1 | contig 23217 bp, 19 predicted proteins | sample SodLakKL_010_SED_4_FD_187542 | JGI IMG/M metagenome (GOLD analysis project Ga0207421, IMG submission 187542) | Alkaline sediment microbial communities from Lake Tanatar, Kulunda Steppe, Russia - 8KL_010_SED (SPAdes) (version 2) | ecosystem: Environmental > Aquatic > Non-marine Saline and...
CGCACTTTCAGGTGGCGCCGGATGAGTTTGCTGACCTCTATAACATTGCGCAGGTGGCAGCGGGGCCGTGCCTGGCCTGTGCCACCAACTCGCCCACCCTCTTTGGGAAGCGCCTCTGGCAGGAAACCCGCATTGCGCTCTTCCAGCAGGCGGTGGACACGCGTAGCACGAACCTGTACCTGCGCGACATGAGCCCCCGGGTGCACTTTGGCACCGACTGGGTGAAGGACTCGGTCACAGAGATCTTTAAAGAGGACATCTCGCGCTTCCGGGTGATTCTCTCTACTGACGAGCCCGAGGACCCCTTCGGAATGCTCGATGCCGGGCAGGTGCCCAAGCTCAAAGCCTTGCAGCTCCACAACGGTACCGTCTACCGCTGGAACCGTGCCTGCTATGGCATCACCGATGGGAAGCCGCACCTGCGCATCGAAAATCGGATCCTGCCGGCGGGCCCAACGCCCATCGACGAGGTGGCCAACTCGGCCTTCTGGTTCGGCCTCGTCAGTGGGCTGTACCGCAAGCACGGCGACATCACCGATGCGATCCTGTTCGACGACGCCAAGAGTAACTTCATCGCGGCGGCGCGTCTGGGGCTGTCTGCTCAGCTTACATGGCTGAACGGGGAGAAGCTGCCGGCCTCCAAACTCATCTGCGACGAGCTCCTGCCGCTGGCTCGTGAGGGGCTGGCCGGCTCGGGTATCGATGAGGAGGACATCGACCGCTACCTTGGCGTCATCCGGGATCGCGTGCAGGCCCAGCGCACCGGTGCCGACTGGCAGATCGAATCGCTGGCCAGGATGCGAGAGGCCCACCCGGACAGCACCCGAGCGGAACGGCTCAACTCGCTCGTACTGGAGATGCGCGATTGGCAAGAGAAGGGGACGCCCGTGCACACCTGGGACTTCGCTCAGCTGCGCGAACGCACCGGGCCTACAGAGATGGAACAGACGCGCGTAGAGCACTTCATGTCCACCGACCTCTTCACCGTCCACCAGGATGAACTCGTGGAGTTTGTCGCCTGCTTGATGGATTGGCAGCGCATTCGCCACGTCCTGGTGGAAGATCATCAGCACCGCTTGGTGGGGCTCATTACCCATCGCAGCGTGCTCCGCTTTCTGGCTGAACATGGGCCGACGCGCGATGACAAAGGGGGCATTCCCGTGCGTCAGATCATGGTGAAAGATCCCATTTCCGTAACGCCCGAAACTCACAGTCGTGAGGCGATCAAGCTGATGCGCGACGAGCAGATCGGGGCGCTTCCCGTGGTGCGGGATGCCCAACTGGTGGGCCTGATTACCGAACGCGATTTCCTTAGCATCGCGGGTCAAATCCTCGATCGGAGCCTCAACCTGGACGAGGACGAACTCGGCCTCTCCGAGCTGGCCCTCCGGCGCATCGACTCGTAAGGGCCTGCGCGCAAGTGGGCCAAGAACATACGCCGACATTGGGTGCAGCATCGCTACAATTGCTGGGGTGCGTCCGAGAAACATGGGCGTAGAGGGGCAATATATCTCCTCTATTGATTCTCCCACCGCTTGGACATCACCTCCTATGGCAACACACGATTTTGATACCCTTACCGTAGAAATAGATGAAGCCCTCTGCATTGGCAGCGGGAACTGCGTGAACATGGCCCCCGGCGTCTTCCAGCTCAACGAGGAAAACGTGGTCGAATTTGTGGACGACCCACAGGCCACAGACGACGAGGAAGTGATCGAGGCGTGCAATCTGTGTCCCGTTGACGCGCTCATCGTGCACAATGCCGACGGCGAGCAACTGGTGCCGTAATTGCCGAACGTACGAATGGCGCACTTTGCCCGTTACACTACAAAAGAAGACAAGGAAGCCCACGGTGGTCTAACGATCTGCCTGCCGTGGGCTTCTTCGTTTCCTGCTCCCGATTTACACCGCGCATGAGTCCGACGCTAAAACGCATCTTACTGGGCCTGGGCGCCCTTCTTGTCCTGGGCCTACTGGCATACCCCAAGCTACCGTCCTTTACCGGGGGCGAGGCTGAGGGAAATGCCAGCACAGAAGCGCGCGGGTCCGGGGGCGGTGATGCGTTGCGGGTAGACGGCCACGTGGTAGAACCGGTCTTGCTGGAGGACCGCGTGCAGTCCACCGGCACCATCCAGGCGAACGAATACGTCAACCTGCGCACGGAAGTCGCGGGGCGCGTCGAAACGGTCGGCTTTGCTGAAGGGGAGCGGGTACGGCGCGGGGAGCTGCTGCTCAAGATCAACGACAACGAACTGCAGGCGGAGCGCCGCCGCACGGAGCTGCGCCTAAGCCTTGCCACGCAGCAAGAACAGCGGCAGCGCGAGCTCCTGGCAGAGGGAGGCATCAGCCAGGAGACGTACGACGCCACCCTGAACGAGAAAAACGTGCTGGAGGCGGAACTGCAGCTCTTGGATGCGCAAATCCAAAAAACAGAGCTGCGGGCGCCATTCGACGGTGTGCTCGGCCTGCGGGACATCAGCCCGGGCAGCTTCGTCTCCTCCGAAACCACGGTCACTACCCTCCAGGAGCTAAATCCTGTGCGGGTGGAATTTACGTTGCCCGAACGCTATGCGCGGCGCGTCACGGTGGGGGACGAAATTCAATTTACGGTGGAAGGGGTCGACGACGAGTTCACGGCGGAGATCTATGCCCTCGATCCCGTGATACAGCAGGGCACCCGCTCGCTACGGCTACGTGCACGGGCCGAAAATCCAGACCGACAGCTATGGCCGGGTAACTTTGCCAACGTGTCCTACGTCATTGAGCGCTTTGAAGACGCGCTGGTGGTGCCTTCCATCGCAGTCATCCCCTCGCTGGAGGGGCGGCGCGTGTACGTGTTGCAAGATGGCGAAGCGCAGCCACGCAGCGTCGAGACCGGTCTCCGTACGGAACGCAACCTGCAGATCGTACGTGGGCTGGCCCCACAGGATACCGTTATCACAACGGGCCTGCAACGACTCCGCCCCGGCCTGCCTGTGCGCCTCTCGGAAACGACGGAAGGCCAGCTGCCCGAGGTAGCACCAGGTGAGGGGGCCATGCCAGACACCGAAACCACATCCGAAGAGACCGAGCAGCCCGGCACAGATGATGACGCCACCGTGCAGTAGGACTCCATATCTGATCCCTTTTTAGCATGTTATGAAGTTATCGTCTCTTAGCGTTCGGCGTCCCGTGCTGGCCACGGTGATGTCGCTCGTCATTGTCATCTTCGGCGTGATCGCGTTCATGGAGCTGGGCGTGCGCGAGTATCCGTCCGTGGAATCGCCGGTCATTACGGTATCGACGAACTATCCGGGCGCGAACGCCACAGTGATCGAGTCGCAGATCACCGAGCCGATCGAGAATCAGGTAAACGGCATTGAGGGGATCCGCACGCTCACGTCGGTAAGCCGGGAGGGGCGGAGCACTGTGCGGGCCGAGTTTTTGATTGGCACGGATCTCGATCGGGCCGCGAATGACGTGCGCGACCGTGTATCGCGCGCCCAAGGGCAGTTACCGCCCGACGTGGATCCGCCCACTATCTCCAAGGCGGACGATGACGAAGACCCAATCATTTTCCTCAACATTAGCAGCGATCGGCGCGACCTCCTTGAGCTCACGGACCTGGCCGATAACCTCTTCCGCGAGCGGTTTCAGACGATCCCTGGTGTCAGCCGTGTGGATATCTGGGGCTCGAAGCGCTATGCCATGCGCATGTGGATTGACCCGGACAAGATGGCCGCGCACGGTCTTACTGCGCAAGACGTACGTAATGCCGTCAGTTCGGAGAATGTAGAGCTGCCCTCCGGTCTGATTGAAGGGGAGGAGGTACAGCTCACCGTGCGCACGCTCAGTCGGCTCGAATCGCCGGAAGAGTTCAATGATCTGATTTTGAAAGAGGAAGACGGGCAAACCGTCCGCTTTCGCGACATTGGCTACGCTGAACTGGGGCCAGAGAACGAGCGGACGATATTAAAGCGCGATGGCGAGCCCATGGTGGGCGTGGTGCTTCGCCCGCTGGCCGGCGCCAATTCCATCGAAATAGCGGACGCGTTTTACGAGCGCCGCTCTCAGATCGAGGCCACGATGCCGGCTGATCTGCAAACGGCCATTGGCTTTGACACCACCGAGTTTATCCGGGATTCGATCTCGGAAGTACAGCAGACCATCTTCATCGCGCTGCTCCTGGTAATGCTGGTGATCTTCCTCTTTCTGCGCGATTGGCGAACCACCATCATTCCCATCGTGGTGATTCCGGTAGCGCTTATCGGGACGTTCTTCATCATGTACTTGCTGGGCTTCTCCATCAACGTACTGACGCTGCTGGCGGTGGTGCTCGCGATCGGTATTGTGGTAGACGATGCGATTGTGGTGGTGGAAAATATCTACTCGAAAATCGAGGCCGGGAGTGACCGCATCGACGCAGCTATCGTGGGTACGCGGGAGATCTTTTTTGCCATCGTTTCCACAACGCTGGCCCTGGTGGCGGTCTTTACGCCCATTCTGTTTCTGGGCGGACTCACCGGGCGGCTCTTCACGGAGTTTGGGGTTACGCTGGCGGGGGCGGTGATTATATCCTCGTTTGTGGCCCTTACCTTCACCCCCATGCTCTGCTCGAAAATTCTGAAGAAGCGGGATAAGCAGCCCCGCTTCCACCGGGCCACGGAGCCATTCTTCAGGGGGATGGCGGAACGCTACCGCGCCTCCCTGGAGCTGTTCTTGCGTCACCGGTGGATGGCGCTTGTGTTGGTGGCGGCGTGCGTGGTGTTGGGTGGCGTGCTGTATCAAACCTTGCCTGAGGAGCTCTCACCTACGGAAGACCGGGGAGGCATCCGCGTCTTTGCCACGGGTCCGGAGGGGGCTACCTTTGAGTATATGGATCGGTATGTCGACGAAATGATCGGCGTGATCCAAGAGGAAGTACCCGAAACAGACGCGCTGATCACCGTCACGTCGCCGGGCTTTGGGGCTGCTTCAGCCGTCAACTCGGCGTTTGCGCGCGTGAGCCTCACCGATGCATCCGAGCGCGACCGAAGCCAGATGCAAATAGCAAACCACCTGAGCGGCAAAATCAACGAGCTGACACGGGCCCGGGCCTTTGTGTCGCAGGATCAGGCCATCAGCACGGGGGGTGGGGGCGGGCAGCCGGTACAGTACGTGCTGCAGGCTCCCAACCTGGACCTGCTCCGCGACGCGATCCCGGAGTTCATGGAAGAAGCCCGCAACAGTAGCGTGTTTGGGTTTGTGGACGTAAATCTGACGTTCAACAATCCTGAAATTGAGGTCAGTTTTGATCGCAACCGCATCCGGAATGCGGGGGTCTCGGCGCGCGACATTGGGGAAACGTTGCAGCTGGCGCTGAGCGACCAGCGCATCGGGTTCTTCACGATGAACGGTGAGCAGTACCCGGTCATCGCGCAGGTGGACCGCTCGCAGCGCAACACCACGCGCGATCTGCAGTCGCTCTACGTCCACTCGTCCAATGGGGGGCTGGTGCAGCTGGGCAACCTCGTGAACGTGATGGACACCAACAGCCCGCCGCAGCTCTTTCGGTTCAACCGGTTCTCGTCTGCCACCGTACAGGCCAGCCTCGCGCCCGGCTATACGCTCGGTGATGGGCTGGATGAGATGGACCGCATCGCCGATGCGGTGCTCACCGAGTCCTTCTCGACGGCACTGGATGGGCAGTCGCGTGACTTTGTGGAGGGAGGGCAGGGCCTCGTCTTCGTGTTTGCGCTCGCACTCATCCTCGTGTTCTTGATCCTTGCCGCGCAGTTTGAGAGCTTTCGCGATCCGCTGATCATCATGTTTACGGTGCCGTTGGCCCTGGTTGGTGCGCTCTTATCGCTCTGGTACTTCGATCAGACGCTGAATATCTTCAGCCAGATCGGGATGATCATGCTCATCGGGCTGGTGACGAAGAATGGCATCCTGATCGTCGAGTTTGCCAATCAGCGCAAAGCCGCCGGCCTGTCTGTGCTGGAGTCCATCAAGGAAGGCGCTGCTGTGCGTTTCCGGCCGGTGCTCATGACCACCATCTCAACCACGTTCGGTATCCTGCCACTGGCGCTTGCCCTTGGCGCTGGCGCTGAAAGCCGCATGCCCATGGGCATTGCCGTGATTGGCGGTCTGCTCATCGGGACGCTGTTCACGCTCTACATCATCCCGGCAATGTACGCTTACCTCTCCAGCACCGACGTGAATCCGGCCGTGATGAGCATCGATGCGGAAGAGCAAGAGCGCCTGAAGCCGTCCAGTGCATCGACTGCCGAGGCCGGCGACGGAGCGTCGGGTGCACCGCCCGAACGCTCCGACGTTACCGCCGAGGACGCCGATCAACCGGACAGCCCCCCGCCATCGCCCCCCCACTCGTGAAATTTGCTATGCTGAAGAGGTCCCTCGTTTCTGTAGGTTTATTCGTTCTGTTTGGGGCTTTCGGAGGACCGGCGTTGGCCCAGGACGTATTTACGCTGGAGGAGGCGCTGGAGCGGGCGAAAGCGGAAAACATCGCAGTCCAGGTAGCGCGCAATACATCGACCATCGCAGACAACGATGCCTCGCTTGGCAACGCCGGTTTCCTGCCGCGGCTGTCCGCTTCTGCGAATCGCAGCACCAGCATCACGACGTCGGAGCAGCAGTTCATCGACCAAGACCCGCGACGGACTGAGAACGCCGAGGAGACGCAGCAGGGTGCGGCGGCTACCCTCGACTGGACGGCCTTTGATGGGCTGGGCCGGTTCGCCACGCTGCGTCGCCTGCGTGCGGAGCGCGATGCCGCGTCGCAGCGGGTGCGAGGAGTTACTGCTTCCGTGCTGACGGATGTTACCCTGGCCTACCTGACCATCGTCCGTGAGCAACAGCGCCTGGCGGTGTTGGAAGAGACACTCGATATTTCACAGGAGCGTTTTCGCCTGACTGAAGTGCGCAATCGTCTTGGTACAGCGTCTGACCTGGAGCTTGGCCAGGCACGGGTGGACCGCAATGCCGACCGCGGCGAGGTGCTCCGGCAGCAATCTACGCTCAACGCCGCGCGTGCGCAACTAAACCGCCTCTTGAATCTGCCCGACGCAGACCCCTACCAGGTCGAACCAGAGATCCCGATCGACGATGCACTGGATCTGGATGTGCTGATGGCCGGTGCACAGCAACAGAATCCAGATGTACGGGTGGCCGAACTGACCAGAAACGCCGCCGCCGAGGAGCGCCGCGAGATTCGATCCGAGCGGCTCCCAACGCTCGATCTACAGCTGCGGTATCAGTACAGCGATCAGACCTCAGAGAGCGGGTTTGTTCAGTTTAGTGAGAGCTACGGATTTTCGTATGGCTTCACCCTGAGCGTCGATCTGTTCGATGGGCTGAACCGTCGCCGGCGTGCCCAGAATGCTCAGGTGCGCGAGCGCAACGCCACCCTTGCCATCCAAGAATTAGAAACGGAGGTGGTAACGGCGCTACAGGAAGAATTCGTAACCTTCGAAAACCGAATTGACCTGCTGGCCTTGGAAGAGGAGAATGTCAGCATCGCTCGGGATAATGCCGCCACTGCCCTGCGGCAGTTTGAACTCGGGGCCATCACGCCGCTGGAGCTGCGCGAAGTGCAAGAGGCCCTTGCTCAGGCAGAGAGCCGGCTGGTGGATACGCGCTTTGAGGCCCGCGCCTCGGAAGCGGCTCTGCGGGAACTGGCCGGACTGGTGGTGATGGATTTATAGCAGCGCCGCCCATCATTTGCCCGCAGCAGGCACGGCGCGTAACGTATCCGACAAAATCTAACGAAGCCCACCGAAGCACATGCGTGCGTAGCTCGTAGGAGCACCCGTACCACCTACTTTCACCCCCCTTTTCCCTCCGTTTCTATGGCTGAGATCTCTACGACGCCCGTTGCCCGTAATCCCCGCGAATATGCTGTCGTGGATGCGGAAGATGTCAACTTTGCGTGGACACCGGTAGATGGAGCCGAATCGTACCGCCTGCAGATTGCCCGCGACCGCGCCTTTGCTAACCTCATCTTCAACAGCACGGTCGGCGATCGGACAGAAACGCACGTAAGTGGGGTGCTACCGCAGGATGGCAACACCCTTTATTGGCGCGTGCAGGCGCGTACAGCGGACGACTGGGAGCCCTTCTCACAGCCTGTGCCGTTTCGGTCTGTCTCCGACAAGCGCGTTCTGGAGACGATGGGGGTGTCGCAGGAGGATGTGGTCGGGCGCAGCACGGCCGCGGGCACCACGAGCATGGTTGAGTTTTGGGCCTTCGTAATCGCCATACTCTTTTCGGTTGGTCTGATTATCGCGGTAGCCCTGTACAACCTGACGACGTTTTAAGACGACGTTCTAAAAAGCGCGGCGTTCTAATGAGCACCGGGCTGCCCAGGGCGCTTCGCCTGAGCGGCTTCGTTCCCCCCGGTCCTGCTGAACACAGCCTCACCTGCAGGCCCTCGGCTGTCCGATTTGGTCGGGCCTACCGCTCATCGTCCAACTCGTCCTCTTCGTCCTCGTCCTCGTCCTCCAGGTCCAGTTCGTCGTCGTCAAGGTCAGGAATTTCATCCAGGATAGCCTCCGTATCCTCCTCCGAGGCTAATTCCTCGTCGTCCTCATCCTTAGGCATCGGTTTGCGATGCTTCTTGAGCCCCTCACGGACTTCATCGGCCAGTTCGTATACAGCGCCCAGATGATGCTCACGGGTTTGCTCCACCAGCCCGTCGTTCACCAGCTTCTTGGCTACCTGGTAGGCGCACATCTCATACCCCTTGGTGGGGGAGTGGAAGTTGGCGTTCTTGCGCTCTTTGCTTACGATTAGGACGTACCCTTTGGCCAGCTTGCGAAGCGCATGTACCTCCCATTTTTCCCGAGAAACCGTTGGGGAGGTCTGGGAGTGGTCGTCGCGGTCAGACGAGGACATAAGAAGAAAGGCTCAGTGAGAAGAGTAAAATTTCGGGCAGCTACGAGGGCCCCCGGGCGCAGTTCCCACCGCTGACCCTGTACGCCGTTGAACGGTGTGTATCATCGGACAAGGCGCGACCGATGTAGCCACCCTCAGGATCAGCAGGGGAGGGCTCCGCCACCCTATGCGTCACGCCGCAGCCATGCAATGAGCATGCCTGTGGCAATGCCTACAAGCAGGAGTAAGAGGTACCAGCTGGCGGAGCCTTCGCCCATAAGACGTATAAGGTATGCAGTGTGCGGGAATAGACGGGAAGTCTTGTATCTTGCATCCGGGTGGAGAGTTGCGCCCGGCAGCGCGTACCCGGGTAGCTGGCTGGGCTCCCTAACTACGATAATGATTATTTCTTTTTCAGTCCCTATGCCCTTTGATACCACAACGCTTGAGATGAACCTCTGGGGACTCATGCTCTGGCAATGGCTCCTGCTGATCGGGCTGTGGGGGCTGTTGACGGGGCTTCTGCTGCTGGCCCGGCGCGTGCTCCGCGGGACCTTGAAGCGCGTGACTGCAGATGTGGCAGCCACGGCGCGGGGCTACCTTCAGGTGATGGTCGACCGAACCCGTGTTTTTTTCCTCGCGGGCCTGGGGCTCTACGGGGCTGCCCTCCTCAGCGGAGCGCCCTCGCGCCTGCTCCAGGTGCTTTCCACCGTGGTGTTCCTGCTCTTCCTGATCCAACTCGTCCTCTGGGTGAATGGGGTAGTGACGCGGTATGTGGCAAGCTATAAGGAAGAGCATCTGGAGGCTGACGCTGCCGCCGTCACTACCGTGCAGGCGATGGGTTTTATCGGGCGGCTCATCGTGTACACGCTGGTGTTTTTGCTGGCAGTAGACAACCTGGGCTACGAAGTTACCGCGCTGCTCGCCAGTCTCGGGATTGGGGGCATTGCCGTGGCCCTGGCCCTTCAGAACATCCTGGGCGATCTATTTGCATCGTTGTCCATCGTCCTGGACAAGCCCTTTGTGGTGGGTGACTTCCTCATTATTGGCGAGTTTCTGGGAACGGTGGAATACATTGGCCTGAAAACTACCCGGCTGCGGAGCCTCTCGGGCGAGCAGCTCGTGTTTGCCAACAGTGACCTGCTGGGGAGCCGGATTCGCAACTACAAGCGCATGTTTGAGCGGCGGATTGTGTTTACCTTCGGGGTCGTCTACCAGACGCCCTACGCCCAGGTAAAAGCCATTCCCGGGCTGGTAAAGGAACTGGTAGAGGCCGAAGATCAGGCCCGGTTTGACCGCGCCCACTTCAAGGAATATGGCGATTCTGCACTGACGTTTGAGGTCGTGTATCACGTACTCGTGCCTGATTACAATACCTATATGGACGTGCAAGAACGCATCAATCTGGGGCTGTTTCAGACGTTCGAGGAGCGGGGGATCGTGTTCGCGTACCCGACGCGCACCGTGTACATGGCCAATGGCGAAGCGCCGGCTGCCCATCATCCCGCAGCCGACCGGGAAAATTAGGCGAAAGGCACAGCCGGTAATTGACCTATGGCGGTGGCCTTGTATATTGCGAGGTGTACTGTATGATACGCTCTCACCCTCAGACCCGACCTTCCGAGCCTTATGGCCTTACAGACGCTTCGCGATGCCGCCGAGTGGCGCCTTGTCAACCCCGCCCACGACGTCCGCGGCATGACCGTCCGTGGGCCCGGCGGAAGCTCTCACGGCACTGCCCAGCAGCTACTCGTCGACACGAATCTGGAGGAGGTCTACGGTATCGAGCTGGACACGGGCCGGACGTTTGCCGCGCGTCAGATCCGCATTGGCGATGGGGAGGTCATCACCGAGGGGACGCGCTCTGAGCATGGCGAGCGCAACATCATCAAAGAGTTCGGCCAGCCCATCCGCGTGATGCGGCGCGAGGAGGCGGGAGAGGAGGAAGCGCCCGATAGCTTTGAGGGGCGTTTCCGTGCACACTTCAACCGCGCCTTCGATACGGAGACGCATGCATTTGATGATGTCGCACCCGCCTACTGGTTTGGCCATCAGATGGCCCAGCGGGAGCACTTTCAGGGGCGTACGTACGAGGCGTCGCGGCGTAGCCTGCAATCGCATTTCCGCAAGCGGAGCCCCGCGCACCCGTTCGAAATCGTGGAGCCGGCGATCCGCTTTGCGTTTAAGCAGGCGCGGACGCTGACGCTGTAGCGCTTCGCCATCGCCTTTACTGCGGTGCCGCTTGCGCTGTCGCGTGCCGGTCTACGTTTCGAGTTCGGTGGTTGCTGTGCCCAGCGAGCGGCCTGCCAGGGCTGGAATCTGTTGCTGCCGTTCGGCACGGCTGAGCGCTGCCATGAGGCGCGTCTTTTGCTCTTCGAAGCCATCCCGGTCAGCTTCCGGCACGGGGTCGCCCGACGGAAACTCAAGTCGGAAAGGGTCCACCTGCTGGCCGTTCTTCCAGAAGCGGTAGCAGAGGTGGGGGCCGGTGGCGAGGCCCGTTTGCCCCACATAGCCAATCACCTCTCCCTGTTCTACCCGTGTGCCCCGGCTGATGCCACTGGCGAAGCGCGACATGTGCAGGTATTGCGTGGAGTAGGTGCTGTTGTGGCGAATCTTGACGTAGTTGCCGTTGCCTCGGGTGTAGCCCGCCCGTACCACCGTGCCGGTTCCAGTGGCTCGAATCGGGGTGCCCGTTGGGGCGGCGTAGTCGGTGCCGAGGTGGGGGACGTTACGGCCGTGTACCGGGTGTGTCCGGTTGCGCGAGTACCGCGAGCTGATCCGCGAGTACTCCAGCGGCGCGCGCAGAAATGCCTTCCGCATGCTCTCGCCGTCCTCGTTAAAATAGTCCGTGCCCTCCGAGTGGGCATAGTACAGCGCGGTGTGCTCGCGCCCGGCATGCTCGAAGCGTGTGGCCAGGATACGCCCCAGCCGCACCGGCTCATCGTCGATGTAATCCTGCTCGTACACAATCGTAAACCGATCGCCCCGCTGAATGCGGTAGAAGTCAACCTGCCACGCCAGCACGTTGGCCAGTTGTACGGCAAGGTGAGGACTGGCCCCTGCGCGCTGCAGAGCCCGGTACGGCGAGCTCTCAATGACGCCATGCACGGTGCGCTGGCGCGTCTGCACATCGCGCGCACCTTCTGTGGCCGAGATGCCGTCCCGGAGATCGATCGTCACATAGTTGATCTGGTCGCGCTCGTATACCAGTAGTCGCGCCGTGTCGGTGGAGTCGCGGTACACGTGCATCGTACGCCCGGCACGGATGCGGCGCACGTCAAACACCTCCCGCAGCGCCTCGTCGGTGGCAATCTGGTGGACCTGTCGCGGGCTGATCCCGTACGGCTGCACCAGGTCAGAGAAGGTCTGGTTGCGCCGGATGGCCTGCTCTTCCACGTCATACCCGTTGGCTTCAATGCCGAATGCATCCAGCGCGTTGGCCGTTGTTGCGGTCGAATCCGAGGCATCATCTGCTGCGGTGGACGCTGCATCGCTGCCCGTGGTACCGGTACACGCGACAGAGAACAGGCCGAGGGCCATGAGGAGCGCCAGCGCGGCGCTGAGGACGAGAGCACGATTGGAAAGCATGCGGCAAGCGAAAGCTAATGGGGGCGAGGCGGTAACGGGCGTGCTGCGTTAGCTGTGGTGAGTATAAGAATACGCACGGGACCGAGGCAAGCGGGGCGTGCAAAAATTCAATCTGGAGTGGTGGTAGAGGTCTCCGGTCGCCACTCGGCCTCGTCGACGCCGGCGGCGTGGTTCACCCATCGGGCGGCCACGAAGAGAAAATCCGATAGCCGGTTGAGGTATACGCTGCTCTGTTCGTTGATGGGCTCCAGCGTACCGGCCTCTACCGTAAGGCGCTCGGCCCGGCGGCAGGTGGTGCGGGCCAGGTGGAGGGCCGAAGCGGGCAGAGAGCCGCCCGGCAAAATGAAGTGCTTGAGCGCGGGGAGGTCCTCTTCCAGCTCATCAATGGCCTCCTCCAGAAAGGTGACGTGTGCCGGCTCAATGCGCGGCACTTTGGCCTTGGCGCCAGCGGGCGTAGCCAGATCAGCGCCGAGCACGAAGAGCTCGCTCTGGATCCGTTCGAGCAGCGGGAGCATGGTGTCGTGCCCAGGAGCGTCGCCTCGCAGGTGGGCCCGTGCCAGGCCAATCTGAGCATTGGTTTCGTCTACGGTCCCGTAGGCCGCAATGCGCGGATGGCTTTTGCGGACCCGCTCGCCGCCGAAGAGACCTGTCGTGCCTTCGTCGCCCGTGCGCGTGTAGATTTTCATGCTGAAGTATCGTTTCTGAAAGAGGAGCCAGGGTGTACATACTACCGCCTCCACCTACCGCGTGAGCCGCTCCCCGTTTCTCTGATTGGCGGAAAGCGACGCTTTGTATCGAATGGCAAGGTCGTCGTCCGGGGTGTGCTCCACGGCGGCCTTCATACGGAACACCTCGGCGAGCATGGTTGGGGTGAGCACGTTAGCCGGGGCGCCCCGGTGGCACAGCCGCCCCTCGTGCATCACGAGCAGCCGGTCGGCATGGCGTGCCGCCAATTCCAGGTCATGAAAAACGGCGATTACCGTGCAGCCTTCAGCTACCATCTCCCGCACCACATCCAGAAAGGCAAACTGGTAGTGCACGTCAAGATGGGTCGTTGGCTCATCCAGTAATAGGATATCGGCCTGTTGCACGAGAGCTTGAGCCAGAAATACGCGTTGCCGCTCGCCGCCGCTCAGCGAGAGCACGGACCGGTCGGCCAGGTTGTCGAGATCTACCCGCGCGAGGGCCTCTCGGACGTACGCCCGGTCGCTCGCCGCGTAGCTATCCAGCCAGCCTTTATGCGGAGCGCGGCCCAGCATCACCAGTTCGTCCACCCGAAAGTCGAAGCTGAGGGGTGTTGACTGGCGCACAAACGCCATCCGCCGGGCCAGCGCCCGGGGCGACCAGGTGCGCACCTCGCGTCCGTCCAACTGCAGCGATCCGGTGTAGGGCACCAGCCCACTCATGGCGCGGAGCAACGTCGTTTTGCCGCTACCATTAGGGCCAATCAACCCGGTCCACGATCCAGCCTCCACGCCAAAATCCACATCGTGAACAATGGGGGTACCACCAAGCGTCACACACACCTGTTGGCCGGAGAGAAGCGTCATGGGGACGAACGTGAGAGCGGGTAATGAAGGTGGGCAGAGGAACAAAGCGTTACCAGCGCAGCATTGAACGGCGCACAACGACTCGACCAGACCCCTTGGACATGCGCACGCTTGCTTGTATCACGGTTGGTCTGGCGCTGGTGGCACTGCTGCTGAGCGGGTGTAACACGCGGGGCGAGCAGTCCGAGTTCGTTGCACAGGCACTACAACCGCCGGACGGTATCACGGAAACCGACGAGAACGGTAGCGTGATAGGTTCGGAAGACCCAGACGACTGGCGGACGGGGCCGCTGTACGCAGGGCGCGTGGTGGTAGAGCCTGCCTTCCCCAACCCGGTCGCGTTTGGCGAACAAGTCACCGTTGGCGTTACCCTTCTTGGCTTTGACGGGGTGCCGCGCGGGGTGCGCATTGACGCGCTCCGCAGCGACGGGCAGCAACTCTTTGAAATCACCCGTCGCCCCGAGGTTGACCAAGACGGCTTCTTTCCGATTCGCTTCAACCTTTCAGCAGCTGTAGGGGAAGCCGGTCTTGTGCGCCTCATCCTGTTCGACATCGGCCGGAACGAGGTCATCTCCTACGGTGATGTCCAGATCGACCCGGCGCCCGACGCTGAGTGACTTCTCCTGCATGGTTTTTTTAATCTCCCCCTCGTGGTATGCCTGATTTCAGCGAGCGCTCGTCCCAGTCCGAATTGATGGACGACTTTTCAATCGACGACGAGCGGCTGGCCCTTGCGCTGGTGGATCTGCGCCGGGTGAACCGGTACCTCGGAGGCAACGCAGCCACCCTGCAGCATCTGGAACCGCTCATTCGCAAAGCCCGCCCAGATGCGCCGCTTCAGGTGTTGGATGTGGCGACAGGCGGCGCCGACTTTCCGGAGTATCTAATGCGTGAAGCCGTGCGGCAGGGCTGGCACATACAGCCGACCGGGCTCGACGTAAATGCAGCAACCCTCGATTATGCTCGTGAAGCGCTGGAAAAGCGCTTACCGCCGCGGCTCGCGGGGCAAATTGACCTGAAGCAAGGCGACGCCCTTGAGCTCCCTTTTGCCGATGACACCTTTGATGTGGGCGTCACCTCTCTCTTCATGCACCATTTGAATGATGACGAAGCCGTCCAAATGCTGCAGGAGCTGGACCGAACGGCGCGCCTTGGATTTATAGTAAACGATTTACATCGTCATCCACTGGCCTACTACGGCGTGAAGGCATGGGCAACGGTGACGAATGCATCGGAGTTTTTCCATCACGATGCCCCGGTGTCGGTACTGCGCGGCTTTACCCGCACTGAGCTACAGCGGCTGGTGCAGCGCGCCGGCCTTCCGCATGCTCGGATCCAATGGCACTGGGCCTTTCGATGGACGATTAGTACGACCCACGAACACACATCGCACCATGGTTGACGTTGCCATCGTAGGTGGAGGTCTTGCCGGCTGTAGCGCAGCCGTACAGCTGGCTGTAGCAGGGCATGACGTCTTGTTGCTGGAGAAAAAGACGTATCCCGTACACAAGCTCTGCGGTGAGTTTTTGTCGCCGGAGGTGAAAGGCGCCCTGCAGCGGCTGGAGGTGCTCCGCGACGTAGAGGAGGCCGGCGCTCACCCCATGCACCGCACGCGCATCACCGCCAGCAACGGCACCGCGTTCGACGCTCCCCTTCCGGGCACGGCGATTGGGTTCAGTCGCTATCGGCTGGATCCGATGCTCTTCGCGCGGGCTGCTGCGTGCGGCGCTGACGTGCGAGATGGGACGATGGTGCGCAGTGTGGAGGGTAGCCTGGACGAGGGCTTTACCCTCATCACCCGCACGGAGACGTTTCAGGCCCGCGTGGTGCTGGGCGCGTACGGCAAGCGCGGCGTGCTCGACCGCACACTGGACCGCGAGGCGATGCAGCAGCACCGGCCGTATGTGGGCTTTAAGGCTCATTTTCGCGGGGCCGACTTGGAAGATGTGATTGAGCTTCATGCCTTCGACGGCGGGTACTGTGGCATGTCGCATGTGGAAGACGGACTGGTCAACGCGTGCTGGATCACCCACGAAGACACCCTCAAGGCGGCCGACCGAAGTCCAGAGGGCATGATCGCGCAAACCTTTCAGACCAATCCCCACTTACGGGCTCGGTTCGAGAAGCTCGAGCGCGTGTCCGACTCCTTTTGTGCCGTGAGCCAGGTCAGCGTACAGCCGAAAACCACGTTCGAGGGCGACGTTTGTATGATTGGCGACACGGCGGGCATGATTGCCCCCATGTGTGGCGATGGAATGGCGATGGCTTTGCGCAGCGCCGAGCTTGTGGCTCCGCACGTAGATACGTTTCTCCGGGGGGCGTGTACGGCGGAGGCGTTCCGTTCAGGCTACACCGCCGACTGGCACGCCGAGTTTGGCACCCGGATGCGGGTCGGGCGCTGGGCTCATCACGCCTACATCCGGCCGTGGGTGGCTAAGGCCGGGTTAGCGGTGTGCCAGGCCCTCCCATTTCTTGCCCGCTGGGTGATTCGCAATACCCGCGGGTAAACCGCGCGCTCATGCGACAGCCGCCGTAGTCAGCGCGCGGCAGCGCGCTCCAGCCGATCCATCAACGCGAGGCCCAGTCCCTCCGAGGTTACCCGCTGGCAGTAGATCTGCTGAATGCCGTCGCGGTCGCACTGAAAGAAGAAATCGAATAGGGCATGGGCGTAGGCTGCCACATCCGCACATACGGCCACGCGACCATACGCCGAAGGCCGGGCGGGGGCGTCAATCCCAATGAACGCAGATGTCGAATCCGGGGACGCGTCGGCGGGCGTCTCCACGAGACGGACTGTAGCGCTGGGCGTGTAGTGTCTGTGTTTTTGTCCGGGGCTACGAACAGGACCCGTAGCGGGCGCGAGCGTGATGTCTGGCGCTACGGTGCGGAGTTCAGCCCGCGTCACCGCCCCCGGGCGTAGGATGGTAGGGGGCGCCGTGGTGCAGTCCACCACGGTTGATTCCAGGCCAACGTTGGCGCGTCCGCCCTTTAGGATCGCGGCAATGCGGCCGTCCAGCCCGGCCTTCACCGCTTCCCAGGAGGTGGGGCTGGGGCGGCCTGAGGGATTCGCTGAAGGGGCGGCCACAGGGGTGTTGCAGGCCGTGAGGAAGGCCTGCGCTACCGGGTGGGCCGGAATCCGCACCCCGACGGTGTCCAGCCCGGCTGTGACGATGCGCGGTACTTCGGGGTGGCGGGGCAGGATGAGGGTGAGGGGGCCGGGGGTGAAGCGCTCCAGCAACCGCTCAGCCACCGGGGGCACCGCGGCCGCTGCCCGAGGCACCTCAGCCGCCGTAGCCACGTGCACAATCAGCGGATTATCAGACGGCCGGCCTTTGGCCTCAAAAATGCGTTGCACCGCCTCTGGGTTGAAGGCATCGGCGCCGAGCCCGTACACGGTTTCGGTCGGGAAGGCCACCACCTGACCTGCCTTTATGTAGGTCGCAGCTTCGGTGGGATCGGTGAGGAGGCGGGTGGACACAGCGCGGCAGGGGATCAGCAAAAGCGGGCGGGCGTGGGACAGGAGCCAACGACAGCGGTTGGTGCGTTCGTTCCCTTTTCGCGATTGATACGCTTCCTCATGGCATCACTCCTCGACGCGACACCGGTTTCTTTGCGGATGTGCTGCCTCGGCAGCCGGACGCAACGCTCCGCCGAGGCCGTGCAGCAGCTGGAAGATCTGTTGATCTCACCATCCCTCGACTGGGAGGAGGTCCTGCGTTTTGCCCGGCATCACAGCGTCATGCCGCTTCTGTATCGCACGCTCCGGACCGTCAGTGATCACGTGCCGGCGAACGTGCTCGCTGCACTGGAGGAAGACTATCACGCCAATGCGCATTTTGCAATGCTACTTATTGAGGAGGCAGGCCGCCTCTTCGACGCGTTTGCCGAGGCTGGTGTAGGGGCGATGCCGTTCAAGGGCGTCGTACTGGCGCAGTGGGCGTATGGCAACGTTACCTATCGCACCGCGGGCGACCTCGACATTCTCGTGGCCCCTGGTGAGTTTGGTGCAGCCGAGGCCGTCATCCGCTCGATAGGATACGAGCCGGACGCCGATCCGACGGGCTGGCGCAAGCGGTGGTACGTCTGGTCGCAGCACGAATTCCCCTACCTAAAGCGGCACGACGGATTTAAGATCGATCTCCACACCGCCCTGTCGGCCAAGCGATTTTCGCAGGGTGTTGCAGCAGAAGAGCTGCTGGAGCGCAGCACACCAATTCAGGTACATCGTGCGACCTTGCCGTGCCTCTCAGCGGCAGACTGGCTGTACGTGCTGACCATGCACGCTGCAAAGCACCGGTGGGAATCGCTGAAGTGGGTGTGCGATGTGGCTGAGGTGTTCCGTGCGCATGCAAACCTGCCGGTTGACGCCATTCTGGCGCATGTGGAGCAGCGGGGAGCTGGACGGATGCTGCGGCTGGGTGTGCTATTGGCCGATGGTCTGCTTGGTGCCCCCGTACCGGCTCCGCTGCTACAGGCCGCTCGTCAGGACGTCCGGGCACAGGCACTGGCCGCAGCCGTGGTGCAGGAGCTCTCGACACCCACAGATCCCTGGGACGGCGAATGGAGGCGCTTTAGGTTTCATCTCCACGTTCGGGATTCGATGGGGGAGAAATTACGCTATCTATCTGGCTCGGCTGCATGGTACGCGCTTCGGGGCGTAACGGGGGCGCGTCACTAAAAAACCCCACACCGACAGATGCGGTGTGGGGGTAGCGTTGCTGCGTGCCCGAAGCGACGAGCGGAGGCCGGTCGCTGGGCGTTATGCAGGTGCGGTGTTAGCTGAACGCATACACCGATGCTGTGCGTTTTTGCACGGTGTCGTGGGTACGAAGGCTGGGGGGCACGAAAGCTTTGCGCTCGGTGGTGCTGCCCAGTTCGCTGCGCACGGTATCAGGTGAAGCGTTGGATGCGGTCGTAGTCATAGGTATAGGTAGTAGTTGATTCAGAAAAAGCTCAGGAGAGCAGGGCCGATATTATCGCTTGATGAGTCGGGCCGTGCCACTTCCGGTGCTGGTGGTGATGCGAACAAAGTAAACACCTGGGGCAAGCTCCCGCCCGGAGGTGTCGGTGCCATCCCAGTGGATCTCGTGCGCACCCGCGCTCATGTAGTCGGAGCGTAAGGTGGTGACCTGTTGGCCAAGCGCGTTAAACACATTGATCCGTACCACATCAGGCTCGCTCAAGGTGAACTCGATGGTGGTCTGCCCGGCGAACGGGTTAGGATAGCTGCCCTTGACGGCAAAGGCCGCATCGGAGGGCATGTCGTGGATCGGGTCCACGGAAAGCGAAGCGCCACAGCCGTTTTCGACGGTGATGAAGTGCTGCGACATGGTCGCGCCTTCATCCACAGCGAGTTCGAAGACAGCGCTGGTGGGCAAGTTGTCCGGGTCGATGGCGGTCCAGTTGATGCCATCGGTGGACTCAAGGTCGCCGCTCACCAGCGAGGCGGTGAGATTGACGAGCACCGTGTTGCCATCAGGATCGACGAACCCGGCGGAGGTGATGCCCTCGGGATCGGTGACCTCGATCGTGATGGTGCGCTCATCCCGATTGACGGATTCCGTGATCGTTGGTGGCGCACATTCGTCTTCACCGCTAAACGTGATAACCGACTGACAGTTATTCCCCGAGCCATCAATACCGGTCACCGTCCCAGAACCTGGGAGGGAGGCGTCTACATGGACCAGTTGGTACGTAGCCACAGGGTCGCCCGGCGTGAACGGATCGACGTTGAGCTCTACGTTTTCAGCATCCTCCGAAAGACGGACGAAGAAAATACCGGAGTCGTCCGGACCGTCATCTGTGATGGTACCATCAGCTACTCCATTGCTCACTACAAACTCGCAGACGGGCGGTGTGTCGTCCTCGCCAGGGGCAATGAACTCGAACCGTGCCCCACCGGGGAAGAGGTACGAATCATCGTTGTTATAGCCCTGCACGGTGATGCCGTGAGGATTGGCTGAGGAGGTTGTATGGCTTCCTGAGCTCAATTCGAGGCGCGCCACTGACAGGTCGGTGCCCGGAATTGCTGAAAACTCACTGGCGTTGATCACAGAACCGTCAAGGGTGAGGGTGCTTCCAATATCTTCATTCTGCGCGATGATGGTCAGGAAATCCTCATCGAACTGTGCCCCGCCAACGGTAGAGAATGTGTAGTTACTCAGGTACTGGTCACTTGGAATCATGGCGCCCATGGCCGGATCCCCGATGCCTCCTGTCCCCGGGCGTGAGCTTCCTGTCATAAATTGGGTGACGAAGATCGGATTGCTCCCCGTAAACACCTGGTCGTCAGCCGTCTCGCTAACTTCGTAGAACTCGCCGCGATCCAGCGTGGCAATTACCGAGCCATTGGCCTGTACTTCCGTGTTGTCCTCTGAAGCCATAATCCGATACACAGAACCGTTGGGGCGGTTAGGCAAGTTTGCAACAGGGATCGAGTTACCCCAGGTCTGAATCGGATGCCCCACCTTGAAAATGTGATCGCAGAAAGAAGCATTGGAAGGCACATTTGTACAGCGGTTGCCACTGGTCATGCCAATGGGGCGGCTGGACTGAATCCGGGTGCCCGTCAGGTCGCCGGAGGGCCCAAACGTGTTGGCTACTCCAAAAAAGGTTTCATTGCTGTTCAGGGTAACCTCCAATGTTTCGCCCGCTCCTGTTGAGCCCATGGGGGCCGTTGGCGTGATCGAGACCTGCGTATTATCAAAAGGCGCTACAATTGCAAATTGGGCCCGATCGGAGGTCACCGCCGTCGATGGGTAATGCGTTGTGAAATACTCTACATTCATCGCCTCTACCGGCAGCGCAAGGGCCGCGTCCGAGGTGAAGGCTTGCCGGTTAATCATATAGGCCACGAATGGATCGTCGGCCGTTGCCCGCACCGCGTTGTTTTGCACTTCATTTCCAGACCAGCCTGTTGCCGTCGCTGCGGGCAATTCAACGATGGTCACCTCATCGGGCACAATCGCAACAGTTTCCGAGAATGTGGGGTCGTTGGCCGGATATTCGATGGTAACTGTTGTAGAGGCACCGGTCAGGTGCAACTCAATAGTCACAGCGCTCCCAAAATTCGGAAGATAGGTCATCAGGAAGTTGGTACCCCGGTTGCTAACCTCATCCTGTGCCTGGGCGCTATGAATCGGCGCTATGAATAACATAATCGCACACACCAGAAGGGATGTGGCGAGGTGAGCGGTCTTAAACGACAAACCGTCAGGGATACAGTACCTTGTGTGCCTCATGGGCAAACCTCCATCATCAATAAGTTTTACGGAAACGCTTCGGTTCGACGATGGCAGCGAAGCTGCGGTGGTGGGTGCGAGAGGCGGAGACTAAACCAGGCTCGAATTCTGGTACGCATCCTCGTACACTCTCATTAAGCGTAAATACTCCAGTAAAGCGGAAAGTAAAAAGGCTTGAGTATAGGGGGTAAATACGTATGGTCGTTTATGCACTTTTGGTGAGTAGGTATTCAAATGTGTACGCCAGAAAGTTCTGTTTTATGCACCATGCGGAGCGCGCCACGTGAATGCTGTACTCTTTAGCCCTTCCCACTCTCGGCTAAGCGCTGTATATTTCGAATCCGCTGCCTCGCCAACCTGTATCGCACCTGACCATGGCTACCTGGTGGAAACACGGTATCGTGTATCAGATCTATCCCCGAAGCTTTCACGACAGCAACGCCGACGGTATTGGCGATCTACCGGGGATTGAGCAGAGCCTGGACTACCTCGCCTGGCTGGGCGTGGACGCGCTGTGGATCTCGCCGATGTATCCCTCGCCGATGGCGGATTTCGGATATGATGTGGCGGACTACACCGATGTCGATCCCCGTTTTGGCACGCTGGCGGATGCGGAGTCGCTGATTGAAGCAGCTCACGAGCGAGGGCTGAAGGTCATCTTGGATTATGTGGTCAACCACACCTCAAACGAACATCCGTGGTTTTTGGCGTCGCGATCTTCTCGTGATAATCCAAAGCGCGACTGGTATTTCTGGAAGGACCCTGCCCCCGACGGTGGGCCGCCAACCAACTGGGTCGACCGCTTCGGCGGCAATTCCGCCTGGGAGTGGGATGAGCATACCGGGCAGTACTATCTTCATACGTATCTGCCGGAGCAGCCGGATTTGAACTGGGGCCATCCCGGCGTGCAAGAAGCCATGCTGGACGTCCTTCGCTTTTGGATGGACCGGGGTGTGGATGGCTTCCGGGTGGATGTGGCCTACCGCGCAAAGGTCGCCCCGCAGTGGCGAGACAATCCACCGAATCCCGACTGGCATGAGGGTATGGATCCGTACAAACGTCTGCTGGAAACGTACACCAAAAACCTACCCGATGCGCATGTGGTGGGGCGGATGCTGCGTGATGTGGTCGATGAATATGAGGACCGGGTGCTCATTGGTGAGGTCACGCTACCGCCCGAACGGCTGGTGGCCTTTTATGGAGAGCATGATGACGAGTACCACCTGCCGTTCAACTTCAACTTGATTCATTGTGACTGGACCGCCGAAGCGGTGCAGGACCAGGTGGACCGGTATGAGGCGGCGCTACAGTCGAAGCGCCTGGACGAAGGGGCCTGGCCAAATTATGTCCTCGGCAACCACGACGTGCACCGGCTGGCCTCCCGCATCGGGGCGGCGCAGGCGCGGGTGGCGCAGATGCTACTGCTGACTTTGCGGGGCACGCCAACGCTCTACTACGCCGATGAACTGGGCATGCCCAATGTTGAGATCCCGCCGGATCAGGTGGTGGATCCATGGGAGAAGAATGCTCCGGGCCTGGGGCTTGGGCGCGATCCGGCGCGGACGCCCATGCGCTGGACGACAGGTCCTGCGGCTGGCTTTACCACCTCGGAGACTACACCCTGGCTTCCTATCGGGCCGGCCCAAGCGCCGACGGTAGAGGAACAGCGGGCATCGGATGATTCCATGCTGGTGCTCGTTCGAGACCTGATCCAATTGCGTCGCTCTTCCAATGCGCTGCACGCTGGTACGTATCGGGCCTTCCAATCACCGGATGGCGTGTTTGCCTATGAGCGCGTCGGGAGCGGACACACGTTCCTTGTGCTGCTTAACATGACGCAGCGATTGAAGCACGTCCCGCTTCCACCGCATGCGACCGAGGGAACGGTGGTGCTCTCGACCCACCCCGAGCGCGCCCAAGATGAAGTGGCGCACCGCGTAGCGCTCCACCCCGACGAAGGCCTCATGGTTCGGGTGTAATCCGCG
>Ga0207421_10002396_pt1 | contig 23213 bp, 16 predicted proteins | sample SodLakKL_010_SED_4_FD_187542 | JGI IMG/M metagenome (GOLD analysis project Ga0207421, IMG submission 187542) | Alkaline sediment microbial communities from Lake Tanatar, Kulunda Steppe, Russia - 8KL_010_SED (SPAdes) (version 2) | ecosystem: Environmental > Aquatic > Non-marine Saline and...
CCTGCCGATCGCCCAGGACACGCTCAAGACCCAGGCCAGCCGGTGCATGGACTGCGGCATCCCCTTCTGCAACGAGGGCTGCCCCCTCGGCAACCTCATCCCGGACTGGAACGACCTGGTCTACCGCGACCACTGGAAGGCGGCGATCGAGCGGCTGCACGCCACCAACAACTTCCCGGAGTTCACCGGACGGCTGTGCCCGGCCCCCTGCGAGGCGGCCTGTGTGCTGGGCATCAACCAGGACCCGGTCACCATCAAACAGGTCGAGGTGTCGATCATCGACCGGGCGTGGGACGAGGGCTGGGTCACCCCGGTGCCACCGAGCGTGCGGACCGACAAGCGTGTCGCCGTCGTGGGGTCAGGTCCGGCCGGACTGGCCGCCGCGCAGCAGCTCACCCGGGCCGGGCATCAGGTGACGGTGTTCGAGCGGGCCGACCGCATCGGCGGGCTGCTGCGCTACGGCATCCCCCACTTCAAGATGGAGAAGCACCACCTCGACCGGCGCCTGGCCCAGATGGAGGCGGAGGGGACGCGCTTCCAGGCCGGGGTGGAGGTCGGCGTGGACGTCAGCGTCGAGCAGCTGCGCGCCGACCACGACGCGATCGTGCTGGCCGGCGGCGCGACCACCGCGCGGGACCTGGGGATCCCGGGCCGGGAGCTGGACGGTATCCACCAGGCGATGGAGTTCCTGCCCTGGTCGAACCGTGCGCAGGAGGGCGACATGGAGGTGGCCGAGGTGCCGATCTCCGCCGAGGGGCGCAAGGTCGTGATCATCGGTGGGGGCGACACCGGGGCGGACTGCCTCGGCACCTCGCACCGTCACGGGGCGTCGTCGGTCCACCAGTTCGAGATCATGCCGCGCCCCGGCGACGAGCGGCCGGCCGCGAACCCGTGGCCGACCTGGCCGATGATGTTCCGGACCTCCTCCGCCCACGAGGAGGGCGGCGAGCGCGTGTTCAGCGTGAACACCCGGGCCTTCCTCGGCGACGACCAGGGGCGGGTCCGGGCGTTGCAGGCCCACGAGGTGGAGTTCGTCGACGGCCGCTTCCAGGAGGTCGAGGGCAGCGAGTTCGAACTGGAGACCGACCTGGTCCTGCTGGCGATGGGGTTCGTCGGCCCGGAGCAGGACGGGTTGCTCACCGAGTTCGGCGTCGAGCTGACCGACCGGGGCAACGTCGCCCGCGACGACGACTATGCCACCTCGCAGCAGGACGTGTGGGTGTGCGGCGACATGGGTCGCGGCCAGAGTCTGATCGTGTGGGCGATCGCCGAGGGCCGAGCGTGCGCCGCCGCCGTCGACGCGCACCTGATGGGGGCCTCCGCCCTGCCCGTGCCCGTCACGGCCTCAGCTCGTCCGCTGGTCTGAGCCGAGGGCCTGACCGCTCGCCGGCGGAACCGAGGGTCTCAGCACCCGCGAGGATGTCCACGGACGAGGACCGATCACGCGTGGCGATCGACGCGACGCACGGTGATCCGACGGAGCCTGGACCTCACGACGCACGTGCTCAGCTGTGAACGCACGGGCCAGGTGCGGCCGCACGAGCACTACCCGCCGATGTAGGACATCTCGACTCGTTCGCCGGTCAGGCCGCCTTCGGCACGCAGCTCAGATGCGCGGTCGGACCGTGCCAACCAGACGGCGCTGATCGCGTCGCGCAGCTGCTGGTCCGTCGCGCCGTCACGGATGACGGCACGCAGATCGTGCCCCTTCGCGGCGAACAGGCAGGTGTAGAGCTCCCCGATCGCCGACAGCCGGGCCCGGACGCACGTCCGGCAGAACGGCCGGGTCACGCTCGCGACGATGCCGACCTCGCCGCCACCATCGAGGTAGCGGTAGCGCTCCGCAACTTCACTGCGCCCCGCGCCCGAGGCGACCTCACTGCGCCCCGCGGATCCGCCAGGTTCGCCACCATCGCCAGCGGCAGCCGTACCGACCGGCTCGATCGGCCACCGCGCGTTGATCCGTTCGTGGATCTCTGCGGCCGGGACCACCCGCTCCCGGATCCAGCCGTTGGTCGTGCCGACGTCCATGAACTCGATGAACCGCAGCGCCACCCCGGTGTCACGGGCCCAGCCGGCCAGATCCTCGATCTGATGGTCGTTGACCCCCCGTTGCATGACGCTGTTGATCTTGACCGGCTGCAGCCCGGCAGCCAGCGCCGCGTCCACGCCAGCCAGCACCGCGTCGACGGACAGCGGGGTGTCGGCGGTCTTGCGGAAGGTCTCGTCGTCCAGCGCGTCGAGGCTGATGGTCACCCGGTCGAGCCCGGCTGCAGCAAGCTGGTCCGCGACCCGCGGCAGCAGGATCCCGTTCGTGGTCAGCGCGATGTCCTGGAGGCCCTCGAGCGGCGACAGCAGGGCGATGAGATCCGGCAGGTCCTTGCGCAGCAGCGGCTCGCCACCCGTGAGCCGGAGCTTGGTGACCCCGAGGTCCACGAAGGCGGCCAGGACCCGGGACAGCTCCTCGAAGCTCAGCAGTTCGTGGCGCGGCAGGAACACATGATCCGGGCCGAACATCTCACGCGGCATGCAGTACGTGCAGCGCAGGTTGCAGCGGTCGGTCAACGACACGCGCAGGTCCTCGATCGGCCGTCCGAGACGGTCGATCAGCTTGCCGCCGGTGGTCGTGTCGTTGATCTCCATCGCGGAGCAACGTACCGCTCCGCAGTAGCCTGCGGAAGACGCGGGGAGATCGTGCCCCGCGGGTTGACGACCAGGGTGGAGCCATGCAGATCGAGGTGCGACTGTTCGGCGGGCTGACCGAGCACGCCCGAGCGTCCCGCATCACCGTCGACCTCGACGCCCCCGCCGACGTCGCCGACCTGCGAGCGGCGATCGCGGCCCAGCATCCGCCGCTCGCGCCGTTGCTCGGTGGGGTCAAGATCGCCATCAACCTCGAGGTAGCTGCTGACGACAGCCCCGTCCCCGCCGACGCGCAGGTCGCGCTCCTCCCCCCGGTCGCGGGGGGTGCGGACGATCTCAGCGACACCGCCGACGTCGCGATCCGGACGGGACTCGTGACACCCCCGATCGACGTCGCCGGCGCGCTGGCGGCCGTGAGCGGTCCAGACGTGGGCGGGACCGCGATCTTCCTCGGCACGGTGCGCGACCACGCGCCGGACCTGGACGGGGTCGTGGGGCTGGACTACTCCGCGTACCCGGAGATGGCCGAGAAGGTGCTCGCCGACCTGGCCACGGAGATCACCACCGACCACCCCGAGGTCCGCGGCATCGCGCTGCTGCACGCGGTCGGTGAACTGGACGTCGGCGATCACACGATCCTGATCGTCTGCGCCGCCGCGCACCGTGCTCCGGCGTTCGCCGCCTGCCAGGACGCGCTGGAACGGGTCAAGGACCACACGCCGATCTGGAAGCGCGAGCGCACGGCCGACGGCAACCACCGCTGGGTCGGCCTGGCCGACCCGTCCGCCACGGCCGACACGCCGCCGCCCGGACCGGGCAGCCGCTCCTGACCGGGGGCTCCCGGCACCCCGAGCCCGAGGATGGTTGGTGAGAGGTGCAGTCCTGCACCTCTCACCAACCATCCCCCGTGACGCGCGACGATCCACGCCAGATCGGGGTCCCCGTTCGCGGTCCCGGGTTGCGGTCGCGCCGCGCGCACGCCAGCATCAGGGACATGCCGAGGTTGCTCGTCGCCCACCACACCCCGTCGCCCGCTACCCAGGAGATGCTGGAGGCGGTGCTCAACGGCGCACGCCACGACGCCATCGAAGGCGTCGAGGTGATCGTGCGCCCGGCCCTGACCTGCAGCGAGGTCGAGGTGCTGGAGGCCGACGGCTACCTCCTGGGTACCCCCGCCAACATCGGGTACATGTCCGGTGCGCTCAAGCACCTCTTCGACCGCATCTACTACCCGTGTCTGGACGCCACGGAGGGTCGGCCGTACGGGCTGTTCGTCCACGGGAACCAGGACACCGGCGGTGCGGTGAAGGCCGTCGAGCAGATCGCGGGGGCGCTCAAGTGGCGGGCGGCCGCAGCACCCGTCACGGTGATGGGAGCGCCAGAGCGGGCCGACCTCGATGCGTGTACGGAGCTGGGCGGAACCGTCGCCGCCATCCTGGCCGAGGACCTCTGACCTGAACGCCTCACACCCGAGGTCGCGCGGCCGGTGGCGCGCGCGACGATCCCGCGACGGGATCGCTGGCACAGGATCGCTGGGATGGGTGCTGAGAGGTGCAGTCCTGCACCTCTCAGCACCCATCCCACCTCACAGCAGCCGTTGCCTGCTGCCCGGTCGTGCCCGAGGCGCAAGACTTGACCCAGATCAGAGGCCGGCGGCGATGTCGCTGCGACGGTGGAGGCCGTCGAAGCTGATCCGGTCGGCGGCGTCGTAGGCGGTCGACCGTGCTGCCTCGACGTCCGCGCCGGCGGCTGTGACCCCAAGGACCCGCCCTCCCGCCGTGACCAGGCGACCCTGGTCATCCATCGCCGTCCCGGCGTGGAACACGCTCACCCCGTCGACCGCGTCCGCGTCGGCCACGCCGGTGATGGGCACACCGGTCGGGTAGAAACCGGGGTAGCCGCCGCTCGCCAGCACGACCGTCACGACCGCCCGGTCATGCCAGGACACCTCGACGTTGTCGACCGATCCGGTGGCTGACGCCCACAACAGCTCGCCGAGGTCGCTGGCGAGCAGCGGCAGGATGGCCTGCGTCTCAGGGTCACCGAACCGGGCGTTGAACTCCAGCAGCTTGGGGCCGTCGGCGGTCTCCACCAGCCCGGCGTACAACAGCCCCCGGTAGGGCGCCCCGCGGTTGGCGAGTTCACGGAGGACCGGACGGAAGATCAGGTCCTCGAGGTGGCCGACGTCAGCCAGCCCGAACCCGGGAACGGGGGTGTAGGCCCCCATGCCGCCGGTGTTGAGCCCGCCATCCCCGTCGAGCGCCCGTTTGTAGTCCTGGGCCGGCGCCAGCAGCGCCACGTCCGTGCCGTCGCAGACGCCGAAGACGCTGCGCTCGGGTCCGTGGAGGAACTCCTCGATGACGACCGTCGCACCGGCGTCCCCGAAGGCCTGCCGGACCAGAGCATCGTCGACGGCGTCACGCGCCTCCTCAAGGTCGTCGCAGATACGCACGCCCTTCCCGGCGGCCAGACCGTCGGCCTTGACGACGTACGGCGCCGCGAACCGCTCGAGTGCCGCGAAGGCCGCGTCCCGATCCGCCGTGGCGAGGTAGCCACCCGTCGGCGCACCGGCGGCGACCATGACCTCCTTGGCGAACGCCTTGGACCCCTCGATGTGCGCACCGGAGGCGGTCGGACCGAACGCCGGGATGGAACGGCGCGACAGCTCGTCGACGGCGCCGGCCACCAACGGCGCCTCCGGGCCGATGACGACGAGATCGCACCGCTGGCGTTCCGCGAGGTCCGCGATGGCCACGGGATCGCCGACGTCAACCGGCAGGGTGGGACCGAGCTCGGCGGTCCCGGGGTTCCCGGGCGCGGTCGCGATCTCGGCCACCGACGGCGATCCGGCCAGCCGCCACGCGAGCGCATGCTCACGACCGCCGCCACCGATCACCAGCACCTTGTGACCCACGTTGACCTCCGCCTCGTTCTCCGTGTCGTCGCATCCGACCGGATGTGGCGCAGCGTAGAGGGCTTGCCCGCCCGACCTGCAGGCGACGGCCGGAGAGCCCTGGAGCCACCGCGATCCTGGCGCGGAGATCAGGCGGTGGGCGGGACCAACGGGACGTCGCGGCGCACCAGGGTCTGCGTGCGCTTCGGACCGATCGACACCCACGTCACCGGCGTCCCCGAGTAGTCCTCGATCGCGTCGATGTAGGTGCGGGCCTCCTGCGGCAGGTCCTCGTAGCGCTCCACCTCGGTGATGTCGGAGCTCCAGCCGGGGAAGTCCTCGTAGACCGGTTCGGCGTGGTGGAAGATCGACTGGTGGGGCGGGAAGGTGCGGTACTCCTCGCCCTGGTAGCGGTAGGCCGTGGCGATCTTGACCGTCTCGAACCCGCTCAACACGTCGAGCTTGGTCAGGAAGATGTCGGTGAAGCCGTTGACCCGGTCCGCGTAGCGCGCCAGCACCGCGTCGAACCAACCGACCCGACGACGACGCCCGGTCGTGGTGCCGTACTCACCGCCGACATCGGTCATGCGCTCACCGATGTCGTCGAACAGCTCGGTCGGGAACGGCCCGGTCCCGACCCGTGTGACGTAGGCCTTGGTGATCCCGATGACACGGTCGACGTGCTTGGGCCCGAGCCCCGCACCGGTGAGCGCACCACCGGCGACCGGGTTCGACGAGGTCACGAACGGATAGGTGCCGTGGTCGAGGTCCAGCAGGGTGCCCTGGGCGCCTTCGAGGATGATGTGCTTGCCCGCCTCGAGCGACGTGTGGATCAGCTCCGTGGTGTCGCACAAGAGCGGCCGGAGTCGCTCGGCGTAGGCGAGGTACTCGCGTGCGATCTCCTCGAGGTCCATCGGCAGCCGGTTGTAGATCTTGGCGAGCTGCTCGTTCTTGTGGACCAGCACCGCCTCGAGCTTCTGCCGGAAGATCTTCTCGTCGAACAGATCCTGGAACCGCAGGCCCACCCGCGACGCCTTGTCCGCGTAGGCCGGGCCGATCCCGCGCTTGGTGGTGCCGAGGTTGGCCTTGCCGAGCCGGCGTTCGGTCAGCAGGTCGAGCTCGCGGTGGTAGGGCATGATCAGGTGCGCGTTGCCCGACACCTTGACGCGCTCGAAGGGCCGCAGACCTCGAGGTTCCAACCCGTCGAGCTCGTCGAGCATCACCTTCGGGTCGATCACCACGCCATCCGCGATGACCGGGGTGACGTGGTCGTAGAGGATGCCGGACGGGATCAGGTGCAGCTTGAAGACCTGATCCCCGACGATGACGGTGTGGCCGGCGTTGTTGCCGCCCTGGTAGCGCACGACCAGGTCGGTCGTGTCCGCCAACAGATCGGTGGCCTTGCCTTTGCCTTCGTCGCCCCATTGGGCACCGACGATGATGGTCGCGGGCACTCGTCGTCCTTCGCGTGGAGTTCTGGCGGAGCGCACGAGCCCTCCGGTGGCGTGGAGACGACCACCGTGGCCGAACCCTACCGCTCCGGACCGTTCCCTTCCACCGCAGTGTCTGACGGATCGCCGTCCACGACACCCGGCGCGCCCGCGATCAGGCCCGCGATGAGCTTGGGCAGCAACAGCAGGAGCAACGCCACCAGCGGCACGTCCCAGCCACCGGTGACCTCGTGCAGCACGCCGATCGCGAGCGGACCCATCGCCGCGAGCAGGTAGCCCCAGCCCTGCACCAACGAAGACAGCTCCGAGGTGGTTTGCGGGCTGCGGGCACGCAGCCCGATCAGCAGCAGCGCCAGGGGGAACGCCCCCAGACCGATCCCGAGGAGAAACGACCAGAGCAGTGGCGCACGGCCGGCGGCCAACCAGAGACCCAGGTAGCCCAGCACGGACGCGGCGACCAACGCGACCACCCAGCCACGCTGGTCGGGCCGGCGCGCAGCCAGAGACGGCACGAGCAGAGCGACCGGCACGCCCACAACCATCGTCAATGCGGTCAACAGACCGGCCCGTGTCGGGCTGATGCCCGCGTCCTGGAAGATCGACGGGAGCCAGCCCATCGCGACGTAGGCCTCCATGCTCTGGATGCCGAAGAAGACCATCAGGGCCCACGCCTTCACGCTGCGTCGCACACCGGGGGAACCGGCGAAAGGAACCCCCGTGGGGGCGGATCGGGCCAGACCCTCAGAGCGCCGGGAGACGAGGAACCAGGGGACGAGTGCCAGTGCCGCTGGGACCGCCCAGATACCCAGGCCGAACCGCCACCCACCGCTGAGGTTCGACAGTGGCACCGTCACGGCGAGCGGGACCGCCGTCCCCACCATGATGCCCAGCGAGTACAGGCCGGTGTACCGGCCGACCGCATCCGGGAACCACGCCTTGACCGTGACCGGCACCAGGACGTTGCCGATCGCCATCCCGCAGAGGGCGACCAACGAAGTGACCAGGATCCAACCGGCCGTGGGAGCCAGGGCCCGGACGACCAGTCCGACGGTGATCAGCAGCAGCGCCGCGACCAGCGCACGGTCGGTGCCCATCCGTCGGCCGAGTCGGGCCGCGAGCAGACCGACGATCCCGAAGGCCAGGACCGGCAGCGTCGTCAGGACCCCCGCGACCGAATCCGACATGCCGACGCCGGCCTGGATCTCGGGGAGGACCGCACCGACGCTCGTGACCGCTGCACGGAGGTTGAGTGCCGTCAGCAGCAGCGTGGTCCCGAGCAACAGTGCCGTCGGACCCCGGGCCGGAACCGCAGACGGCGCCGGGTCCGGATCCGTCGTGGTCATCGATGCACATCGGGATCGTGTTGGACCGCGCGGATCCGCAGGGTGTGGATGCCATCACCGGACAGGATGCCGGAGCGCCCGAGGAGCCGACCGAGCTGCCAGTTCGACAGCCCGAGTTCCGGGGTCCCGAGCGCGTACTGCCCGTCGACCCACCGGGTGAACCCGTCGCCGACGAAGGGCGCGTTGGCGGCCCCCTCCACCCGGGACCGCTCCGCGGCGTCCTCCGAGAGCAGGGACAGCACGAAGTGCGGGCTGTAGCGGTTGAACAGCTCGGTCGCCTCGTCGACGTCGTCGACGACCACCAGCGTCACCTCGGGACTGTCCTCCCACTCCCATTCGACCCCCAACCTCGAGGTTGCGATGGGTTCTGCCCGGGGCTCGTCGACCGGTCCCTCCGCCCGCGCGATCGGCACCACCGTGTCGAACCAGTCGGCGGGTACCTGCGCCCGGTCGCTGTCCCGCACGTGCAGCTTCGGGTTGGTCCCGCGCGCCGCACCAGCGGCCTCCACTGCCTCGAGGAAGACCGGCACCAGATCATCGACCCGGTCACGCACGATGCAGCAGGTGTTGAGCGTGTTGCAGACCTTGCGGTCCAGCGAGTGGCGGACGGCGGCGGCGAACCGCTCCGCGTCCGCGGTCGTCGCCGCGACCATCCACGCACCCCCGGTGCCGTGCATCGACACGGGGTTGCCGACCTGCTGGGCGACGGCACCCAACTGGCTGACCGCGGCCCCCGACCCCCGGGCGACGGCCAGTGCCAGGCGGGTGTCGGCGAACAGTGCCCACCCGGCCGCATGGGACGGCGCGTCGACCAACGAGGCGGCGCCGGGGGGCAGGCCGGCCTCCTCCAACGCGGGATCGAGAGCGTGTTCGACGATCGCGCGCGCGGTGCCGAGCGCGTCCGATCCGATCCGGAAGACCACGGTGTTGCCGCCCCGCAGGACGCCGCACGCATCCGCGAACACGTTGGGACGTCCCTCGAAGACGAACGCGACGACGCCCAGCCGGTCCCGGAACTGCTGGAGGCGCCAGCCGTCGTGGTCGAGTTCGTGGACGACCTGGCCCCGGGCCGAGGGCAGGGCCGCCCAGGTCCGCAGGCCCGCGATCATGTCGGCGCGCATCCGGCCCGACAGGATCAACCGGGTGACCGAGCGCCCGCGGGCCCGCGCCCGCTCCACATCCTCGGCGTTGGCCGCCGCGATCGGCGCGAAGCAGCCGTCGTCCTCGAGCCGGCGGGCGAACGTCTCGAAGAACCGCTCGAGGCCGCCATCCGTGACCGAGCCCATCGACGCGAACGCGTCGTGGGCCGCGTCGACCGCCAGCGCCGCCGCGGAACGATCGGTTGCCGGCACATGCAGGACATCGCCGGAATCCTGGAGGACGACGATCGCGTCGCCGGCAGAGAAGGCGGCCGCCAGCTCCTCCGAGACGTACGTGACGCGGTCTCCACCGAAGACCAGAGGAGTCCCGGCGGTCAGCGAGGTCAGGTTCGTGGCACTCATGGCGTGCCACGCTAGGGGCCGTGCGCCGCACCAGCCAGGTCGAGCGCTGTGGGCGCGCGCCCGTTCGGCCGGTGCGTACCGCCCGGTCGGTAGCGTTCCAGGCACCGCAGCCGTCACCTGCCCGCAACCACCCGTCCAACCCCAGAGGGGAGTCGAACCCGGTGTGGCTCACGTGACCGAACCGAAGGGCGTGCTCCCCATGGGGCAGCAGAATGGCGTACTCAGGATCGGCGAGGTCTCTCGTCGGACCGGCGTCGCCGTGCCCACACTCCGGGCCTGGGAACGCCGCTACCAGCTGCTCGATCCCGATCGGACCGAGGGCGGGCACCGGCTGTACGGCGAGCGGGACATCGACCGTGTCCGTGCGATGATGCGACTTTTGGACGAGGGGTGGTCGGCCGCCGCCGCGGCCCGTCGGGTGGCTCGCGAACCAGCCACCGTCACCCCGCTACGCACCGTCGAGGGCTCCGGCGAGCACACCGCCTCGGACGACCTGATCGACCGCCTCGAGGCCACCATCGCGACGTTCGATGCCGCCGCGACGGATTCGTTGGTCGACGATGTCTTCGCGCGCTTCGATGTCCCGCGGGCGTTGGACGAGGTGCTGCTCCCTGTCATGCGACGCATCGGTCAGGGCTGGGAGGATGACCCCCGACTGATCGCGCGGGAACACTTCGCCACCAACTCGCTGCGGCCCCGCCTCCAACGCCTCCTGCGCAGCGCGCCGACGACCGCCCGCCGATCATGCATCGCGGCGGCACCCCAGGGCGAGGACCACGATCTCGGTCTGCTCGCCGGTTGTGCCGTCGTCGCACAGGCCGGGTGGCGGATCCACTACCTCGGTATCCGGACCCCGACGGTCGCGCTCGAGGGCAGCGTCGCGGAACTGCGACCCGACGTCGTCATGATCGGCTCGATGTTCCGCGAGCACAGCCAGGACTTCCTCGACGGTGCCCCTGACCTCGGGCCGGCGGCGGTCGTGCTCGGCGGCGCTGGGTTCGCCGCCGAGGACGCGGCGCGCCTGCCGAACGCGGTGGTCCACCTCGGGTCGCTGAGCGAACTGCCCGAGACGCTCAACCGCGCCCTGAAGGTGGGCGACGACGTGGGCTGACCGGGCCGCTCCCAGGTCAGCGCGAGATGCGGAACCGGATCCGGACGGTGGTGTGGTACTCCGCGATCTGCGCGCCGTCGACGAGCGCGGATGTCTCCATGACCGTGAACCCCTCGACGTTGCGCAGGGTCTTGGTCGCCTCGTCGAGTGCCTTGTGCGCCGCATCCCGCCAGGACTCGGTCGACACACCCACCAGGTCGATCGTTTTGATGACGGCCATGTCCCTCACCTTCGTCGTGTGACGTCTCGGCAGCCGCTCCGACGCTTCATGCCCAAGGTATAGAGCGCAGATCTATCGCAGGTAGAGCGTCAGGCTCATACCGACGATCATCCCCACACCGGCCAGGATCGCGGCGGGCAGGCCCAGCCGGCTGCCCTTGACGTGCGCGATCAGCCCGATGGCCATCCCGACGGGGCCAGCGATCGCCTCGACGCGCAGGAACACCGCGGCGATGGCCAGGAGGATCGCGACGACCGCCAGCGGGGTCGCGAACCGCGGTGATGCATCGAGCGGCGCGAACGGATCGCGCTCGGTCGAGGGATCTGGCATCGGCGCGGCACCTCGGATCGGCTGCTCCGAGGCTACCGTCCAGGACCCCGAACGAAGCAGGCGGCATGGGCAGACTCAGCATGACATCGGCCGAACTCGACGGGTTCTTCCACGAGGAACGGGTCCTGCGGCTGGCGACGCTCGACGACGAGGGGTGGCCGGCGGTCGCGCCGGTGTGGTTCGTGTGGTTCGACGGTGCCTTCTGGGTCTGGAACCTGGAGCGGGCCAAGCGGACACCGAGGTTGCGCGCCGGTACCCGCTGCGCGTTCACCGTCGACGCCGGCGTCGAGTACGTCGAGTTGCGCGGCGCATCGGGTCGCCTGCGGGCGACGTTCATCGCGGAGGAGGACGTGCCGCACGATGTGCGCACCGGCTTCTCCCGGAAGTACCTGCACACCGACGAACCGCTTCAGCCCGCGGATCACCACGCCTGGATCCGCTTCGACCCGCTGACCCTGGCGTCCTGGGACTTCCGCAAGCAGTCCGGCTGATCCTCGCTGTCGGTCCAGGTCGCGCGGGAGTCAGGCCGTGTGGGTGTCAGGCCGTGTGGGTGTCAGGCCGTCAGCACCCGCAGTGCCGATCGTGCCGCGTGGTACCCGCACATCCCGTGCACCCCACCGCCGGGCGGGGTGGACGATGAGCACAGGTACACCCCCGGGACCACTGTCGCGTACGGGTCCGTCGACAACCGCGGTCGGGCGACGAGTTGGCGCATCGTGTTGGCCCCACCACCGATGTCGCCGCCGTGCAGGTTCGGGTTGTACACCTCGAAGTCAGCGGGGGTGGTGACGTGCCGGGCGATCACGCGGTCGCCGAAGCCGGGTGCGAACCGCTCGATCTGCGCTTCGATCAGCGGGGCGGCGTCCTGTGTCGACCCATGTGGCACGTGCGCGTAGGACCACAGCGGCGTGATGTTGCCGACGCGGCGGGTGGGGTCGGCGACGTGTGGCTGGGCCACCAGGGTGAACGGGCGCGGGTGGGCCTCGCCGGCGGCGGTGGCGGCTTCCGCGGCAGCCATCTCGGCGAACGTGCCGCCGAGGTGCAGCGTGCCGGCCCGGTGTGCCTCCGGTGCGGTCCAGGGCACCTCGCCACGGACCGCGAAGTCGACCTTGAAGGCGCCGGGGCCGTACCGCCACCGCTCCGTACGGGTCCGGGCACGGTCCGGCAGACGCGCGCCGAGGATCCGCGACAGCTGCGTTGGGGTCGTGTCGAACAGGGCGACGCGTGCCCGCGGTAGCTCGGCGAAGTCGGTGATCCGTGTGCTGGTGACGACCTCACCGCCGAGCTCTTCGAGGTAGCCGACCATCGCCCGCCAGATCGCCTGCGACCCACCCTCGGCGACCGGCCATCCCGCCACGTGGCCGGCACCGCCGAGCAGCAGACCGACGGCGGTGGTCATCGGTTGGTCCAACCGTGTGACCGCATGGGCCGCGATACCGCCGAACAGGGCGGCCCCGGCGGGGGTCGGGAACCGCGCGGCGACCACCGACGCGGGCAACAGACCCGGCAGTCCGGCGATCGCGGTCGCCACCGGGTGCCGGGGCAGGCCGACGATCGGACCCAACAGGTCGTCCGACAACGCGTCGAAACGCCGGGCGACGGAACCGAAGAGGCGGTCCCACAACGGACCGTCGGGACCCAACCCGGCGATCGTCGCCGCCAGGTCGCGTTGCATGACCGCGGCGGTCCCGTCATCGAACGGATGGACGAGATCGAGGTCCGGGCGACGCCACCGCAGACCGAAGCGTTCGAGCGGCAGACGGTTGAAGAAGGGCCCGGCAGCGCCCATCGGGTGGACCGCCGAGCAGTGGTCGTGCAGCAGCTCCGGGACCTCGGGATCGGCGTAGGTGCGGGTGCCGCCACCGGGCTCGTGCGCCGCCTCGATCACCGTGACCCGAAACCCCTCGCGAGCCAGGGTCAGCGCTGCCGCCAACCCGTTGGGGCCGGCACCGACGATCACGGCGTCCGGATCGGCCCAACGTCCCATGGTCGCTCCTGGCGGTCGGGCGGGCGATGTCTGGCGGCGGCGACGTGCTCCGTGGCGTGGGGCCCACGGCACCGCCGGTTGGTCGCAACGGTACCGACCGACCGGCAACCGCCACGTGGCGGACGGTCATCGAGGTGCTGGGCCACTGACCTCCGGGTCGGGGGCATCCCGGTCCCCGGGACCGTTGGTCACCGGACGATCGTGGTCGGGGTCGGCATCGTCGCCCCGGTCCGCCAGGCCCAGCCGCACGAAGAGCAGGGGCGCGATGCCGCCGACCCAGGCGCCCACCAGGGCGTAGCGCAAGTAGCGCAGCACCAGGGCAACCGGGTCCTCGCCACCCGGGAAGACCGCTCCCAGGCCCTGCCACAGCACCACGACACCCACGAGCCCGACCAGGACGCGCACGATGCGGCGCACGATCGGGCCGCGGTGGTCGAAGCCGCCCCGATCGTGGAGCAGTGCCAGTCCGATACCGAACCCGGCGAGAGCGGCCGCAGGCGTCACCACGTGTGACGCGCCGGTGACCGCCACCGGGTCGTCCAGGCCCGGCCACGGGAAGCTGACGTTGACCAGCCTCCCGGACAACAGCGTGGTCGGTGCGATCAGGACGAGCGACACCGTCACGGCGGCGAGCATCTGCTCGCCGACGGTCAGGCGGGACAGCCACCGTTGCACCCGTGGCTCCAACCACAGGTAGAGCCCGACGAGCGTCGCGCCGAGCAGCCACCCGACGATCATGTCCTCGAAGAAGTGCGCGCCGAGGTGGATGCGCGACCAGCCGATCAGCCCGATCAGGGCGATCATCGCGACCCGCACCGGCCACCCCTTCAGGGACGCCGCAGCCAGCCCCCAGATGGCCGCCGCGTTCTGGGCGTGACCGGACGGCATCCCGAAGGTGTTCTCGGGGGCGAGCTCCAGCGATGGATCCAGGTAGGCCGGACGGGGGGTCGTGGCCGCGAGCTTGAAGATGTTGTTCAGGCTCGCGGTGAGCAGCAACATCGTGCCCAGTCGGATACCGATCCGGCGGTGGATCGCCCAGTACAGCAGCGGGAAGACCAGGAGGTAGAACTCCTCGTCGCCGAGGAAGGTCACCACCGACATCACCGTGGTCAGCCACGCGGGTCCGTCCTGGAGGCCGCGGGCTCGGTCGAGTTGCGGTTCGTAGTGCGACAGGTCCGGCCCACGGACCGCGACGCGCCCGGCCTCCCGCTCCGCGAGGACCTCGACGACGCGGTCGGGGTAGTCCGTCAGGATCCCGTGGGCTCCCGCATCCAGGATCCGGTGCATCTGCTCCTTTTCGTTCACGGTCCAGACCTGGACGTCGACCCCCAACCGCTCGGCGGCCCGGATGAAGCGGGGGGTGACGACCTGGCGACCGTCGAACTCCTCGGGGACCTGGTAGAGGGTGCCGGGTGGCGACCACCACGGATGCAGACCGACCAGGTGCCGGACGTAGAAGTCGTAGGTCTCCGACTCCGGCATGTTGGTCGGCACGCCGGGCAACTGCTCGCGGACCGGCTGGAGGTAGTCCTCGCTGAACGACGCGACGGTCACCGTGTCCTGCCGGTCGTACTCGACGATCAGGTCGATCGTCGGCTGGATGATGTCCGGCCCGCCGTCGGTCTTGAGTTCGATCACGAGGTGGGTGTCCGGGAACGCCTCGAAGACCTCGCTGAGGGCGGCGTGTCGGACGCCCTGGCCACGGAAGGGGGTGTCCCCGTCGTCGTCCTGCCAGGTCGCTCCCGCGTCCAGGCTCTGCAACTCCTCGAGGGTGAGGTCGCGCACCGCCCCCGTGCCGTCGGTCGTCCGGTCGACGGTCCCGTCGTGGATCGTCACGATCCGGTCGTCGGCGGTGATCTGCAGATCCATCTCGAGGGTGTCGGCACCCAGGTCGAGTGCCGCCTCGAACGACTCCATCGTGTTCGGCGGCGCGTGGCCCTGAGCCCCTGCGTGCGCGATGATCGAGACCTCGTGCTCCGCGAAGTGTCCGACCGGTTCGATCGGATCGACCTGCAGCCACGCTGCGCCGATCACCGCCAGCGACAGCACGGTGATGACCGTCAGCCATCGCCGTGACCGCCACCCGCCCCGCACCACGTCCGTGTCTCCCACGCTGCAGCACCCTACCGCCGGGTCACGGACGGTTCACGGTCCAACACCTCGGCGTGCGACCGGCCCCGTCACCGAGGTTCGTGCGGCTAGGCTCCGCCGCGCCGGTGTGCGGTGGCCACCGGATCCCCCTCACGACCCGGAGACCTCCCGTGGCCGACGACCGCGCAACACTGCCCGAAACCGAGGATGCAGGACCGCCGAGCCCTTTCGATCGCTTCTTCAAGCTGCGGGAGAACGGCACCAACGTCCGGACCGAGGTGATCGCGGGGGCGACCACCTTCCTGGCGATGGCCTACATCGTCTTCGTGAACCCGGACATCCTGAGCGCCACCGGGATGGACTTCGGGGCCGTGTTCGTCGCGACCTGCCTGGCCGCCGCGATCGGGACGCTGATCATGGGGTTGTGGGCGAAGCTGCCGATCGCCCAGGCACCGGGGATGGGCCTGAACGCCTTCTTCGCGTTCACCGTGGTGCTCGGGATGGGGATCCCGTGGGAGACCGCGCTGGCCGCCACCTTCGTGTCCGGGATCCTGTTCCTGATCCTCGCGCTGACCGGTGTCCGTGAGCTGATCATCAACGCCATCCCGATGCAGTTGAAGCTGGCCGTCGGTGCCGGCATCGGGTTGTTCATCGCCTTCATCGGGCTGAAGAACGCCGGCATCGTCGTCGCCGACGAGGCCACACTCGTCGGCCTCGGGGACCTCGGCACACCAACGACCCTGTTGGCGATCTTCGGCATCTTCGTCACCTCCCTGTTCCTGCTGCGGGGGTTCAAGGGCGCGGTCTTCTACGGGATCATCGTCACGGCGGCTGCCGGGGTCATCGTTGGACTGATCGATGCGCCGTCGGGCGTCGTGTCGGCACCCCCGAGCCTCGCGCCGACGTTCGGTGCCGGTATCGCGGCGCTCCCCGAGCTCCTCAGCGTGCAGATGATGGTGGTCGTGTTCACGATGCTGTTCGTCGACTTCTTCGACACGGCCGGGACCCTCATCGCCGTCACCAACCAGGCGAACCTGCTCACCCCGGAGGGCAAGCTGCCGAACGCCAGTCGAGCCCTGGTCGCCGACTCCTCGGCCACGATCGCCGGCGGGGTTCTCGGCACCTCGACGACGACCTCCTACATCGAATCGTCCGCCGGGGTCGGGGCAGGTGGGCGGACGGGCTTGACGTCCGTGGTGACGGCTGCGTTGTTCCTGCTGACCCTGCTGTTCTCACCGCTGCTGGGGGTCGTCACCGCCCAGGTGACCGCGCCAGCACTCATCATCGTCGGTGTGATGATGGCCAAGGGCCTCGGCGACATCGACTGGGGAGAGATGGAGTACGCGATCCCCGCATTCATCACGGTCATCGCGATGCCGTTGACCTACTCCATCGCGACCGGGATCGCCCTCGGCCTGCTGCTGTTCCCGTTGCTGATGGTTTTCCGCGGGAGGGGCCGCGAGGTCTCGGTGATCATGTACAGCCTGTTCGTGCTGTTCGCGGCCTACTTCATCTGGCTGGCGGAGTGACCCCGTCGACGTCGGGATGCGGGTCGGCCAGCGGAGCCACCGCGGTGGAGTAGCACCTGGCCAGCTCCCGACGGCCCCGGACCCCCAGGGTCCGGTACGCCCGGCCGAGTTGGTTGTCGACGGTCCGCACCGACAGGTGGAACTCGTCAGCGATGGCGGCGGAGCTGGCTCCAGCCATCGCGCGCCTGGCCAGTTGACGGGTCCGCCTCGGCAGCTCCACGACGTCGAGCGTGACCAGCCCCGGGGTCCCCACCCCGGGGCACCCGGTCCGCAGGCCCGCCGCCAGATCCAACGTCCTGGACTGCGCTCCATACCCGTGTGCCTGCACCGCGAGTTCAGCCGCGAGCAGCCGCCGACCGGCCCTCGCCAACTCGACGGCCGCTTCCCTGAGCAACGGACCATCCTCCGCCACCGATGCTGTGGCGGCTCGCAGGACCCGGTGACCATGCCCTGTCGGGCGGTGCCCGGTGAGCCGATCCAGCCGATCGACCACCCTCCCGCCGGCACCCCACCGGACGGCGAGCTCCCAGGCAGCCAACGCCGACATCTCCAGTCCCCCGGCCGCTGCCTCGTCGCCGGCCTCGACCGCATGGTCGATCGCGGCCGCCGGACCATCTTCTGCAGCGATCACCTCGGCGTCGGCACGGGCAGCCCACGCGGCAACGCGGGGCAACCGCTCCCGGTCCTGCTCGACCTCCTCCAGAAGCCGACGAGACCCGCTCGGCGCACCGGCCTGGGCCATCGCCACCGCCTGGAGGCAGAGCACCAGGGGCCGCAACCGCAGGCTGTCGGCGCGTTCGAGTGCCGTCGCGGCATCGCGTAGCCGGCTCCGGGCGGGCGTGATCGCCCCCGCCGCCAGATCAAGCCGACCGACGACGGCCAGCCACAGTCCCTGGTCATCGTCGCGGTCCGCCTGCAGCGCCACCTCGAGGTGCCGGTTGGCTGTGGGTGCGCCCTGCACCAGTTCGGAGGACACGTCCAGTCGGTGCGCCGCGAGGACGCTGGGCCCGATCGGCAGGGAACGGGCAACGTCCGCGGACAGCTGGTGCCACGGCGGGATCCACGTCTCCAGCACGCCGGCACCGGGGAGTTCGTCCCAGGCCATCGCGGCCGCAACACCCCCGAGGAGTCGGGCACGATCACTGAGATCACCGTGACCTCCGGGCACGTCGTGATCGATCGCCGCGAGCCGATCGCGGGCAGCCACCATCCACCCGTCACCGGTGTCCAGCAGTGCGGTGTAGGCGGCGACCTCGCGGGCGACGTCCTGGTCCTCGGTCTGGCGTCGGACATCCTCGAGGATCTCGCGGGCAGCGGGGGCATCGTCGTGCAGGAGCCAGCGGGCATGCGCGCGAACGACCGTCGTCCAGGCCTGCTCGCGCTCGTCGGCCGCGATCTCGTCCGCCGCCCGAAGCCACGACGCGGCCTGGTCCTGGTCCCCGAGTTCCGTCAACGATGCCGCGACGACGACCCGGGATGCATGTCCGGCACCGTGGTCGACCGCTGCCCGCCCGAACCGGGCCGCGAGCTCAGGGTCCCCAGCGGCGTAGGACGAGCCAGCAGCCGCCTCGAAATCCGCGGCGTCACCACCCCCGAGCTCCAACTCCCAGAGCGCCTTCCGTGCCGCGAACCGGTCGGGCTCAACCCGCCGGAACGCATCGAGCAGGCGGTTGAGGAGATCTCGGCGACGGTCCCCGGGGATGCGCGAACGCAGCAGGTCGCCGTCGATCGGCTCGCGGAACGACAGCTGTCGATGCTCACCGTCGGAGCCCCAGTCCACGATACCGAGCGTGGTGAGCTCGCCGATGGACGAGGGGGTCAACAGCTCCCCGACCACGCTCGCCGGTACCGGCTCACCGAGCGCGATCATCGCGGCCTGCTTCCGTGTCTCCGGCGACACATCTTCGAGCAGCCGTCCGAGGTCGCTGGATACCCGGTGGGTCGACAGTGGCCCCCCGCTGCGCCAGGTCTCGCCGTCCCACTGCACCACGCCGGCCTCGCGACCTCCCTGCAGGAGCTCGACCGCGGTCTTCGGGCGCCCGCTGGAACGTCGACGCAGGTCAGCGAGCAGGCCCGCCTCGACCGGACCCCCGAGGACCGCTCGGACGAGTTCGTCCATCGCCGCCTCGGCGAGCGGCTCCAGCCCGACCTGCACACACGCCTTCGCATCGACTGGACCGACGAGCCACTCAGGGAACGGGCGACCCGTCGGGACCGTCAACAGGACAGCGACACCGGGCATCTCGCTGATCGCCCGGTCGACCGCCAGCACGGTGGCCGCGTCCACGAGGTGGGCATCATCGACGGCGAGCAACAGCGGTTCGCCACCGGCGACGTCGGCCAGGCGACCCGGGAGCGTCGGGTCCGGAGCATCGGTCCCGGAGATGGCGATCACCGGTCCGGGGTGCGCCTGGGCCACCGCGCTGAGCAGACGGGTCCGACCGACACCGCGGGCACCGGCGATCACGGCGGACCGCCCCTTGGCGCTGTGCGATGCCAGTCGTGTCACGAGGTGACGCCGACCGATCAGAGGCCACCGGTGGGTCCCGGTCGCGAAGGCGGCGCCGGAGCCTCCCTGGGGCGGCTCCGCGACCTGCACCTCGTCCTGCTCAACCATCGGTCCGACCCTACGCGTGCGGCGCGGCGGCTGCAGGGAGGCGTCAGGTCCCGGTCGCTTGGCGGCCCGCTGTGATCGTCAGGTCACCGTCGGGTCCGGCATCCACGGTGACCGCCGACCCGTCGGTGAGCTCGCCAGCCAGCATCGCCTTGGCGAGCTGATCCTCGAGGTGCTTGCGTATGACCCGCTTCAGGGGTCGGGCGCCGTACAACGGGTCGTAGCCGAGTTCGGCCAGGGCGTCCATGGCTGGGCCGGTGACCTCCAACGTGAGGTCACGGTCCGCCAGGCGACGGCGTAGGCGTTCGAGCTGGATATCGACGATCTCACGCAGCTGCTCCCGGGCCAACCGCTCGAAGATGACCACCTCGTCGATGCGGTTCAGGAACTCCGGGCGGAAGTGGCCACGCACGTCGGTCATGACCCGGTCGCGCAGCACCTCGGGCGAGATGTCCGCATCGAGGATGTGGGTCGATCCGAGGTTGGAGGTCATGATGACCACCACGTTGCGGAAGTCGACCGTGCGGCCCTGCCCGTCGGTGAGCCGGCCGTCGTCGAGCACCTGCAGCAGCACGTTGAACACGTCCGGGTGGGCCTTCTCGACCTCATCGAGCAGCACGACCCGGTAGGGACGACGCCGCACGGCTTCGGTGAGCTGGCCCGCGTCCTCGTAGCCCACGTACCCCGGGGGAGCACCGATCAGCCGGGCGATCGTGTGCTTCTCCTGGTACTCACCCATGTCGATGCGGATCATGGCCCGCTCGTCGTCGAACAGGAACTCCGCGAGTGCCCGCGCCAGCTCGGTCTTGCCGACCCCCGTCGGTCCGAGGAACAGGAACGACCCGAGTGGCCGGTCCGGATCGGCGATACCCGACCGCGATCGCCGTACGGAGTTCGCGACCGCCTCGACCGCTTCGTCCTGCCCGACGACCCGTGCGTGCAGCTGCTCCTCGAGGTCGATGAGCTTGGTGGCTTCCGACTCGATCAGCTTGGCGACCGGGATACCCGTCCAGGTTCCAACCACCTCGGCGATCTCAACCTCGGTGACCTTCTCATCGAGCAGGCTGTTGCCTTCCGCGCGCATGGCGTCCATGCGGTCCTGCCGGGACTTCAATTCCTTCTCGAGCTCGGGGATCTCGCCGTAACGGATCTCCCCGACACGGGTCAACTCGTTATCGCGCTCCGCGATCTCGGCCTCCTCGCGGAGCTGCTCGATCCGGCCCCTGAGATCCTTGAGTGCCTCGTGTTCACCCTTCTCCCGTTGGTAGCGGACGTCCAGTGAGGTCTCGTGCTCCCTGAGGTCAGCCAGGGCGGTGTCGAGCTCCGCGAGCCGGCCCTGGGCCGACTCACTGTCGTCCTTGGTGAGGCTGCCCCGCTCGATCTCCAACTGCCGGATGCGGCGCCTGACGTCATCGAGTTCTGGCGGCACAGAGTCCAGGGTGATGCGCAGCCGCGCCATGGACTCGTCGAGCAGATCGATGGCCTTGTCGGGCAGGAACCGATCGGTGAGGTAGCGGTCGGACAGTGTGGCCGCAGCGACCAGCGCGTCATCGGTGATCGTGACGTTGTGGTGCGTCTGGTAGCGATCCTGCAGACCTCGCAAGATCCCGATCGTGTCGGCGACCGATGGTTCCTCCACGCGGACAGGCTGGAAGCGGCGTTCGAGCGCAGCGTCCTTCTCGATGTTGCGGTACTCCGCGAGTGTCGTCGCGCCGATCATCCGCAGCTGGCCGCGGGCGAGCAGCGGCTTGATCATGTTGGCCGCGTCCATCGCGCCCTCGGCCGCACCGGCGCCGATGACCATGTGGAGCTCGTCGATGAAGGTGATGATCTGTCCGTCGGACGACTCGATCTCCTTGAGCACGGCTTTCAGGCGCTCCTCGAACTCACCGCGGTACTTCGCACCGGCGACCATCGCGGACAGGTCGAGCTCGAGGAGCGTCTTGTCCTCGAGGAGCTTGGGAACCTCATGATCGACGATCTGTCGAGCGATGCCCTCGACGATGGCGGTCTTGCCGACGCCGGGCTCACCGATCAGCACCGGGTTGTTCTTGGTGCGCCGTACCAAGACCTGGATGACGCGACGGATCTCCTCGTCACGACCGATGACCGGGTCGAGCTTGCCTTCGCGCGCGAGCTTGGTCAGGTCGCGGGCGTACTTCTCGAGCGCCTCATAGGTGGCCTCGGGGTCCTTGGAGGTGACCCGCTGGGTCCCGCGGACCTGACGGAGGCCCTCCAGGATCGCTGGGCGGTCGACACCCTGCTCGATCAGCAGCTTGGCGGTCCGGTCACTTGCATCGGCCAGCGACAGCATCAGGTGTTCGGTCGAGACGTACTCGTCACCGAGTTGCTGCGCCTCGGTCGCGGCAGCCTCCAACACCTTGACCAGGGGGTGGCCGATCTGCACATCCCCCGACGCGCCGTACGCGGCGGCCATGTCCTTGAGGACCTCAGCCGTGCGGTTGCGGAGGGTCGTGGGTGTGACGTCGAGCTTCTGCAGCACCGGTAGAACCACGCCGTCACTCTGCTCGAGCAGCGCCGACAACAGGTGCGGGGTGCCAGCCTCCGGGTGGTTGTGTTCGCGCGCGATCACCAGGGAGCGCTGCAAGGCTTCCCTGGACTTGTGTGTCAGCTTCTCTGCATCCACGTGCCATCTCCGCATCGTTCGTCGGAGACGACGGTACGCGGCACCGCTCCGCTCGTCCGCGATCCTGCGCGGCCATGACGACGATCTCCTGCGTGGTACAGACGCAGGTTCGAGGGGGTGGGATCGCACCTCGGCCCTCGACCGGTCGCTCTGCGCTCATGAAAGCTGACCATGCGCACAGAGGCGTGTGTGCCCGTCGCTGCTTGGCCATCCTCTCCGCGGACGCCGCCCCGTCGATCGGACGGGACCGGCCTCAGGGGCAAGATCCGCACGGGGCTTCAGCGACGCTTTGGGATCGTCGAAGGTCGCCTGGCTCCGTGCCCACTCGACCAGTGCCGGGCGGTCGTGATCGCCCGACGACCAAGGAGCACGACACACATGGGGATGTCAGACACGCTACGAACACGAGGGGGACGGGGGATCGCCGCGGCGACCGCGGTCGCCACCGCCGCGGTCCTGGCCCTGCCAGCGGCCGCCGATGCACGGCCAGAACCCGCAGAACACCCGTCAGGTGGAGACGGTCGGTCCAGATGATCCGGGTCTCAAGTGGTTCACCGACATCGACGACCTGGACGGCTTCGAGGTGGATGCGAACGTCGATGCGGCCGGTGGCAGTGAGAACAACGCCGCGATCGTCTCGGACGCGGGCACCGTGATCCGTCGGGCATGGAACACCGACGATGGTGTTGCGTCGCTGGTCGCGCTGGACGCCGGCGACGGCAGCCTGGCGTGGTCACTCGACGGGATCCAGCAGCGCTGCGGCGCCGCGATCGACGGCCAGGGCCGGCTGTGGGTGCAACTGGCATCGGGCACGGTCGAGGGGACGACCAGCCCGACCCTGCAGGCCTACAA
>Ga0207421_10002397_pt1 | contig 23197 bp, 25 predicted proteins | sample SodLakKL_010_SED_4_FD_187542 | JGI IMG/M metagenome (GOLD analysis project Ga0207421, IMG submission 187542) | Alkaline sediment microbial communities from Lake Tanatar, Kulunda Steppe, Russia - 8KL_010_SED (SPAdes) (version 2) | ecosystem: Environmental > Aquatic > Non-marine Saline and...
TGACCAACTGAGCTACATCGGCAACAGCGTTTTTGCAATTGAAATACCTTGCAAAAAGGTCTGCAAATGTACAAAAGATTTAAAACCTACCAAAGAATAAATAATTTTTTTTCAAACAACTCATCCAACCTACAATCCTTTCATTTTTTCCTTGTGCTTTTTCACTTGTCGCTTCAGGGCGTCAACTGAATTGTCCACGGCCTCCTCAAAACTTTTGGCCTGCTTTTTGGCAAAAAGATCATTGCCGGGGATCATCACTTTAATTTCCGCAACCTTGTTCTCATTATTTGAGGCGCCGTCCAAACGAAGAATCACATCACAACCATGCACCCCGTCAAACAGGGTCGAAAGTTTGGCTGTTTTCTCCCTGATAAAATCTTCCAGCTTTGCATCCGCTTTAAAATGAACTGAATTGATGTTAACTTTCATGATGATTTCCTCCAGGATTTAAGCCTTTGGGTGGGCTTGTTTATAAATATTTTTAATTTTTTCAATTGAGTTGTGGGTGTAAACCTGAGTGGCAGAAAGGCTTGCATGACCAAGCAGCTCTTTGATCGCATTCAGGTCAGCCCCGTTATTCAGCATATGGGTCGCAAAAGAATGCCGCAGCACATGCGGACTCCTTTTAACCAGTGTGGTCAGGCGGCTAAGGTAGGCATTCACTCGCCGATATACAAATACCGGATAGGTTTTCGCCCCTTTATCCGTTACGAAAACCCAGGGAATATCACAACCGAAAACTTTGGCTTTTTCCTCACAGTAGCGCTGATAGCTATCCACCACACGCCCGAGAATTGGCACAAGCCGCTCCTTATTCCCCTTTCCCCTGATGCGCACCTGCTGCTTTTCTGTGTCCACATCGGTGTGCTTCAGTTCAATCAGTTCAGCACGGCGAATGCCGGTAGTATAAAACAATTCGAGGATCAGCTGATCACGCATGTCCTGGAAGTTTTGCCCGAACAGGCGCGGGTCAAGAACCTCCTCCAGCTTTTCCTGATCCATAAACACCGGAAGGCGACGGTCATTTTTCAGGGAAGCCACTTTATACATGGGGTTGTCACGGATGACATCCGACTTGATCAGATAACTAAAAAGAGAACGAAGCGCCGAACGTTTTCTATTGAAAGTACTGCGTGCCGTCCCGCCCCTGCGAAGTGAAGCAAACCACGACCGCACCATTCCCTGATCCGCCAGATGACAGGAATCGGTGTCATACTGCTCTTTCAGGTATCTTTCAAACTGATCCAGGTCATTGCGGTATGCTAGAAGCGTGTGCTCAGAATAACGTCTTACCTGGCACAGATATTCAAGAAATTGTTCAGAATAGACGCCCATAATAACAGAAAGAAGAAACCCTTGCTTAAAGTTATGCCAAAAAAACAGCTTCTGCAAAAATTTCTCCCGAAAAGCGAAAAGATTTACAAGTGAAAGCCTGATCAGCTATCCTGTTGATTTCTCAACTGCTGGATGTAAATCGCCTTGAGCTTCTCTTCCCTTTTCTTCACTGAAGGCTTGGTATATTTTTGACGATCTCTGAGTTCCCTGAGAACACCTGTTTTCTCAAACTTCCGCTTCATCTTCTTCAGGACACGGTCAATGTTTTCGCCTTCTTTTACAGGAACAATAATCATGTGTACCTCTTTCTTTTAACTGATTATAAACTTAATACAATAATAGGTTCGCCCAAAAAGCGGTCGCAAATTTACAAAGAATATTTTGTAAACAAAAATTTTAATGCGGATAAAACGCGTCTTCCAAATGCCTCAACCTGAGACGGGGTGGCTTCAAAACAATGGAAATGATGTCAAAACGTACCTCCAGATCAAGTCTTTTCAGTGAGATATAATGATTGGCCGTCTTGATCAGCCTCCGTTGTTTCTGTTTGCTTACAAAATCCTCCGGATTGCCGAAATAATCGGTAGTTCTGGTCTTGACCTCAACAATTACCAAAAGATCATTTTTCCTGGCGATGATGTCCGCCTCATGATGGTTGGAATGCCAGTTGGTCTCAAGGATATCCCATCCCCCGGACGCAAGATAGGCCGCTGCAATGGCCTCCCCCTGCTGACCGGTATCGTGCGAATCGGCCATAATGAACTATTTGTCGCACCCGGACTCTTTCAGCTCAAACTCATAATATTCCATAATCGGATTGGCCAATAACTTTTTACAGGCGGTTTCCACCATTTCCTTTGCTTCAACAGGGTTTTCGGCCTCCACCTCAAGGCTGATATGCTTCCCTACCCTGACATTGCTGATCTGAGAAAGATCCAGGTTTTTCATGCTGGCGGTAATTGCTTTCCCCTGCGGATCAAGCAAAGCTTTAAGGGGCATCACATTGATTTCTGCGCAAAACTTCATGACTCAGTGGTATTGTTGAATATGATAAACGAGCGACAAAAGTAGGTAAAAAATCAGGAACAAAGGTACTCCCGCCAACCCAAATAGCAACAGAAGCAACAGGCAACCGGAAAGAAAAACATATACGTATCTGTTATCTCTCCAGGAGAGCGATTTCACCTTCAGGGAGAACATCCGCACAGGCGAAACCAGCAGCCAGGAGATCACAAGGGTCAGACCCAGGCTGAACCAGTATTTGGCAGTCAGTGCTTCAAGCAACCGAAAAACAAAGCTATCGGGTTCCGCATAAGTCAGCACAAAGGGGATGGAGGCAATCAGTAAGGCACTTGCGGGGGTGGGCAACCCTATGAAATCCTTTTGCTGTTCTTCGTCGATATTGAATCGCGCCAGACGCAGACCCGAAAAAACAGCAACCAGGAAGGCGAGCGAGGGCAAAAGTATATGTGGCTGTTCCGGCTGAAGCTTTTGAAACGCCTCCTGCAGGTAAAAGAAAAGAATCGCGGCAGGGGCCACCCCAAAACTGACAAGGTCAGCCAAAGAATCCAGCTGCCGGCCTATTTCAGAACCTGCACGCAGCATCCTGGCCGCTGCTCCATCAAGAAAATCAAGCAGTGCACACAAACCGATAACCACGGCTGCCACACCGGGTTGACCCTGAAGGGTGATCACGATGGCCACACAACCAAGAAAAAGGTTGATCAAGGTGATTGTGTTGGGGATGTGTTTCATGGTTAGTTAGTTGTTGGTTATCATGGGCCGTGGATCAAGGGGGTTGCCCTTATTCATTGCACGGCCGGGCGGTTGTTGGTTAGTCGGGGCTGACGCCCCTCCGGTTGTTGGTTCTCATGGGCTGTGGATGATGGGGGTTGCCCTTATTCATTGCACGGCCTGAGCGGTTGTTGGTTAACGGGGCTTCGGGGCCGGAGGGCCTGAAACCGGTTGTCCGGCTTCAGGCCCAGCGCCCGCGATAGCTGCATAAGTGTGTTCCGGAAGTTGCTCATACAATCATACATACATCCCACACCATCATACATTCAGGCAGTCCATTTGACGATTTCCATGAAACAACCTGATTTAAGGTGTTCTCACCGGATAAGGTGGCACCGGGTGGATCTCCTGGTCATACTCTTCCATCCGTTCAAGGGCCTCTTCAATGGCACGCTGAAGCTGCTGGTCTATGCCATCAAACTCCATGGCCGGATCATTCTCCACATAAATATCCGGTTCAACCCCAATTCCTTCAATGATCCACTCTTCACCATGGATGTCATAGGGAGCGAATTCAGGTTTGGACAGCGTAGCGCCATCAATAAATGGCAACGATCCGCGGATACCAACAACGCCCCCCCAGCTTGTGGTACCAATCAGGGGTCCAAGGCCAAGCTTCTTAAACTGGTATGGGAACAGGTCACCATCCGAAGCAGAGTATTTATCAATCAGACAGATCTTCGGGCCAAGATGAATCTGGGCGGGGCGGGTACCGGGAGCCTGATTCCTTGCCATGGACAAGCCGGTCAACTCCCTTGATAACCGCTCAATCAGCATGGGAGAAACATTGCCACCGCCGTTTCCGCGCACATCAATGATCAGGGCTTCTTTGCGAAGCTGGGGATAAAAATGCTTGACAAATTCATTCAGACCACCGGGGCCCATATCAGGTACATGAATATAACCAACCCTGCCATCCGTGGCCTCATTGACCTTCCGGATGTTTTCCTGCACCCAGTTGTAATAATACAGATCAGATTCGTCTGCGATGGGCTTGACAATCACCTTCCTGGATCCATCAGCATCGGGGGCATCATTCACGGTCAGCTCTACCTGCTGCCCGGCCTTGCCAACCAGGGACTCATAAATATTGTTCATTCTGTCGGTGGAATGTCCGTTCACTTCAATGATATAGTCTTCTTCTGACACATCCACACCCAGTTCGGTCAGAGGCGACCTGCGTGAAGCCTGCCAGTTTTCTCCTTTGAGAATTCTGTCGATGCGGAAGAACCCTGACTCATGCTGACTCAGCTCTGCACCCAGCAGCCCCAGGGGGATGCGTTCAACTTCCGGCACATCACCGCCACCGACATAGGCATGCCCGACGTTCAGTTCACCCACAAGCTCGCCCAACACATAGGTCAGATCCAGGCGGTTGTTCACATAGTCAACCAGGGGACGGTATTTTCCCTTCATGGCTTCCCAGTCCACTCCATGCATGTTGGGCACATAAAAGAAATCACGCATCTGACGCCAGGTTTCCTCATAAATCTGCATCCATTCTTCCCGGAGATTCACCCACACCTTCATGTTGGACAGATCCACAAAGTCATTGACAGAAAAAGAAGACCGCGGCAGGTCGATCACACTGTAGCGCCCCCTGGCACGAACCATCATTTTACTTTTGTCCGCGCTGATGTCATATCCATTGATGCTGGCCAGTTCACTTTCCCTGCGGTTTTCCATATTGAACATCATCAGGCTGGAGCCCTTCATATAGTAGATGTTGTTACCCACCGTCTGGATGTTTCCATAATTGGCCACATCAACCGGCAGATCAGCGATCCGGTTTTTAATGTTCTCCCGGTCAATCTCCACCCGAAGCTCTTCATTGTTGCCACTCCTGCCTCCACCGTTGCTGTTGTCGTCCAGTTTCACTTCATCATTTCGGTGTTCCAAAAATGAGGGTACATCCTCACGCAGGGTCACAAAATAGATCCGGCTCATTGCAGAATAGGCGAAGTTCCATTCCACCCTACTGTAGATGGGATTAAAGTCACGGTTCGAAACAAAGAACAAATATTTGCCCTGATCGCAGAAAGAGGGACTGGAAGACACATACCATCCATCAGTCACGGGGAAACCGTCCTGGCTTTCCGTATCGAAAACAAAAATCCTGTTATAATGCTCCAGCTCAGGGCGGGTATAGGTTATCCAGCGGCCATCGGGCGACCAGTCATATTGCCTGATCTCTCCTGATTCAGCCTGATCCACCAGGGTAACCTCTTTTGATCCGATATCAACGTATTGCAACCTGAGTTTTTTGTCAGACCACATGATCTTTTCCGAATCCGGCGACCAACTCAGGCTGTATTTATATGTGTCGGCATCTGAGGTAAGCTGCACGGGCTCTTCCCGTCCACATTGCGATCTCATATAGATTTCATCTTCACCTGTTTCATCGGAAATATAGGCGATATAACGGCCATCGGGAGACCACGCCACGTTGCGTTCATGAACTCCGGAAGTTTCCGTAAGATTGCGGGTAATGCCGCTGCTTGCCGGCACGCTCCAAACATCTCCGCGGGCTCCAAAGGCAATCCGGCTACCATCAGGTGCCAGGGAAGCACTGCGGATCATTTCCGAAGCATCCTTATGCTGATCTCGCCCCATGGCCAGATCTTCTGCAATTTTTATTTCCAGTCGTTCCACAGCCTCAGTGTCAAGTTCAAAAAGGTACAGATAGCCGCCGTTTTCAAAAATGATCGCATCATCGCCCAGCGAAGGGAACTTGATGTCAAAATCCTCAAAATGAGTCACCTTCCTGGTCTGCTCACTACCCAGGTCATACACGAACAGGTTTGCCCGGCCGTCCCGGTCCGACACAAAATACACCTTGTCATCAACCCACATCGGGAAAACATCCTGCGACTGATTTTCGGTCAGGTTCACCGTTGAACGGTCTGAAAGGTCATGCAGCCATACATCATCCGCCATACCACCTTCATAATACTTCCAGGTACGAAACTCCCTGAAAACGCGGTTATAAACGAACCGCTCCCCGTCATCCGAATAACTGATCCATCCACCTTCCGGTACCGGTACCTGTTCCGGCATCCCGCCATTGATATTGACAAGATAAAGCTCCCCCTTAAAGGCATTAAAGGAACGTTTCCGGGTACGGAAAACAATATGGTCATTGTCTTTCCATCCCATCACAATGTTATTGGGGCCCATACGATCCGACAGATCATCCCGGCCAAGGGTGGCCGTATAAGTGAGTCGCTCGGGAACACCACCACCCGCAGGCATGAGGTAAACCTCTGTATTGCCGTCGTACTGAGCGGTAAAAGCAATATGTTCCCCATCCGGGCTGAACCGGGCAAACATCTCATACCCCGGGTGGCTGGTCATTTTACGGGCCAGCCCTCCGTCCCGGCTTACCGTGTAGAGATCACCGGCATAGGAAAAGACCACCTGGTCTCCGTGTACCGCCGGGAAACGCAACAATCGTGCATCCTCAATCACCTGTGCAGAGGTGATAAAGGGCAACAGAAAACAAATCATTATTGTAAACAGTTTTTTCATAGTGCTAAGGTTTTGGATCATTGAAAAAATTATCAATCAGGTAGCAAATATAACTTTTTATGGCATTGAGGGAAAGACCTGACGGGTGAACAAATTATCGGGAGACGTGTTAAAAGTGCAAAGGCATATGCCACAGGCAATATGCACTTTTTCTTTTTATATAATAATTTTTCAAGCTCAATTTAAAACTCATAAGTTATGGAAGAACTGAAACAAGTCCAGGAAGAACAAACAAGATTACCCCTGATCGGTGATCCGGCTCCTTCATTCAAAGCCAAAACCACCATGGGACCGATCAATTTCCCGGAAGATTACAAAGGCAAGTGGGTGATTCTGTTCAGCCACCCTGCAGACTTCACCCCTGTATGCACCACTGAGTTCATGACATTTGCCACCATGCAGGAAGACTTCCGCAAGCTCAACACAGAGCTTATCGGACTGTCAATCGATAGCATTTATGCACACATTGCATGGTTGCGAACCATTAAGGAAAAGATAGAATTCAGGGGGATGAAAAATGTGGAAGTCAACTTTCCTGTGATCGAAGACCTTAAAATGCACGTATCCAGAAAATTTGGCATGATTCATAGCAACTCTTCCACCACCCAGGCGGTCAGGGCCGTTTTCATCATGGATCCGGAGGCCAACGTCAGGGCCATCCTCTATTATCCGCTGAGCACCGGGCGCAATATGGATGAGATCAAACGGATGATCATAGCCATGCAGAAAGCGGACAAAGAGCAGATCGCCACACCGGCCAACTGGCAGCCGGGTGACGATGTGATCGTACCTCCCCCGGGATCATGCGGCACAGCCAAAGACCGCGTCGAAAGCAAAGACGATGACCAGTACTGTCTGGACTGGTTCATGTGTTTCCGCAAAGAGAAGAAATAATCAGGGACGAAGCACCGGCCATCCCGGTCGGTGCGTTTTCATGCAAAATTTCATGAAATCCTGATAAATCTAAAGCGAAGCAAATATAAAGAGGGCACTTTTAAAGTATTCAAATACATTTTTTGGTGTCCTCTTTCATTTTGATTCCCCAAAAACCTTTTTGCATTAAACAAATTAATTTTTTGCCTGTTTATAACATAAACACTTGTATAAATCAGAAAAAAATACATACCTTTATATGCCATACCTGGCGTATTAAAAAATCCGGTGCCGGGCTGACTGGTTATCGACCCTGAAGTCAGCGACGTTGGAAATGCCGTTAATTAGCGCGAAAGAGTCCTGAATGAATTATTCTAAATTACTAACAAAAAGGAAAGACAAATGAGACAAATGAAACAATTTGCAATGGTTTTAAGTGTCCTGATCCTAACAGGCATTTTCTCAAATCAGGCAACAGCCCAGCCAAATATGGAAGAGGGGCAGATTGCTGTCAATGCCGGGTTTACCTACGGGTTTACCATTGAGGAGCCCGGCTTGCGCGTGGGTGCCACCTATTTTCTGAGTGAAGATATGCGGGTTGGTGCTGATGTGACATACTGGTTTGTGGATTCCCACGGAGGAGTTGATTTCACCTACCTGGAATTTAACGGGAATTTTCACTATCTCTTTCACAAGGAAGATGACCTGGTTATCTACGGAATTGGAGCACTGGGTTTACATTATGCCGATGTTTCATCACCGGAAATGAACGGCTGGGGTGGTGGCAGTTATTCTGATACGGAACTCGGCCTGGGTATTGGCGGAGGGGTTGAATACAACCTCGGGGGCTTTTCCATCTTTGCCGAGCCCAAACTGTTCCTTACAGGGTTTGACCAGCTAAAATTCAATGTTGGTGCAAGGTTTTATTTGTAAAACACAATAAATCTGCTATCTTTGTAGACAAGACGATAATTTAACCAACCAAATTCTTGACTATGAGTAGATTTATCCTCTCCTTATTGTTCCTTTTCCTGGGGGCCGCAGTCGTCCAGGGAAACACAAGCAATTACTTTCTGGATCATTCGGCCGTGGATCAGCTGTTCGCTGAAGCCGAAGAAGTGGATCCGCTGGCAATGCACAGCATGGCACCTACAGTGGCTGCCACACAAAACAATGTATCAATTGCCCAGGACAAAGAGCCGGCCGTAGCATTTCTGCTTGCATGGTTTGTAGGCCCACTGGGGATACACCGTGCATACCTGGGTACATCCACAGGCACAATTGTAGGATACATACTGACGCTGGGAGGTTGCGGTATCGTAGCCTTTGTGGACTGGGTTGTTTTGCTGATTGGAGTGATCAATGATGACATCAGCAAGTACGTGGACAACCCGAGTTTCTTTATGTGGTAGTGTCTATTCTGCATCAATTTTCTCTTCCAGGCTGAAGAGAAACTCACGCACAGCCGCCAGGGTTTCGTCCCGGCGGCTTTTTTTATTGTTCTCAGCCAGCAATCCGGCCTGCCTGATGCCTCCGAAATAAAAGGACTGAAATGGCCCCAACCCGGCAAAAACTCCGGCAACATAGTAACCATTTATAGCCATTGCGGCAAACGCACCCAAAGAGGCAAGCTGGGAAAACGCATTGAGCATGCCCCACCCCGCTTCCCCGGCATACAATTGACCAGAGCCGGGAATAAACGTGGACCAGAGACGGGCTTTTTCCGGATCAGGCTTTCGTTGTTCTTCTTTCAACATAAGGATCTCTGCATAACAGGCCAGCTGCTCTTCCGCTATTTCTTCCGCCATTTCCGGGTCACCGGAAAAATTAAGCACCCAGCTTTCAATGTGGTCTGCCAGTGCATCCCATTGCCTGAGGTCGTTGAGCACAAGGCCTTCCAGCAAATAAACACGCTGCCCCGAATCCTGGCCGTAACGATGTCTGAACTGCTGCAACAATGCAAAAGCCTCACCAGGATCGCCATCCATATAGGCACAGAATGCCATTTCATACAGCACCTCCTGTCGCAGTGAGTCTTTGCCACTGAAGGTGACGGAGCGGCGCAGATCAGCGAGCGCCCTGTCGTATTCTCTAAGCTGCTTGAGTGCCTGGGCCTTCTTCAGGTTTGCGGTGATCCGCATCAAAGGCTCCTCAGACTCAAAGTAGACCCGTTCATATGCAACAGATGACTCAAAATAATTACCTGAAGCAAACAGGCTGTCCGCCCGCCTCATAAGCTGTTCAGTCTGTGCATGGGCTCCTTCAGAAAGCGTTCCGCAAAGGAATATGCATATCAAATAAAATCCGTTGATCCATTTCATGGTTAAACTCCTGGTTTACACGCCTGGAAGCAGTCACACTTCCCACAATATTCCCCACATAGAATGCACCGGCCGCAGAGGCAGACAACACAAACAACACACTGTCCGGGCCGGATCCCCGGTAAAAATCAAACGCAGTCAGGCCCAGCGCCGCCACATACAAAAACCCGGCAACCCCTTCTGCCGGCTTTCCTGCATATATTTTTCCCAACCCGGGAACAGCAGCAGACAACATCCCGGCTACAAAAGGTGAAGAAGCACGACGCTCCTTTAACCGGATGTAATGATGCACCATTTGTTGCTCCTGTGTGGCTGTTACATGGTAGTTTCCGGAGAAATCAGCGGCTTGCAGGCGGTATTGCTCAAGATCCCTTTTCAGCAAAGCAATGCCGCCCAGTTGCAAACGTTGCAGGGCATGATACAAATCGCCCTGGCCGGTATCAGTTCGCTCAAGCACTCCCCTGGCCTTTGGTGTATCTCCCTTGTGGGCAAGGTTATAGGCTGCAAAAAACCGGGATTTTCGATACACCGGACTGTCATTGCTGACTTTCAGAAAATATTCAGCAGAACGGTCCAGTTCCTTCTGCTGATAATGCACCCACCCTTTCAGATAATGGAGCGAATCGAGCTGGCGGCTGTTTTCAGGTTCCAGCTTTTCCAGAAGAAAAAGACTTTCCCTGTAGTCATCCCTGCCTATCAGGTAACGTATAAAACGCACCTCCCTGCTCCAGCTGAAGTCGTCCCCGGCGGGTTGCCCTGAAACCACGGGGCTTACAACCCCACCCTGCAGGTTGATGCTTTTGCCGTGTTCAGCAGCATACCCGGCATGAACCGTCAACATGAATAAAAGCATTAAAACTGCAGGCAGGAGTTTAGTCATAAGCGCTTCTAGTATAAATGCCGGTATCCTCCACTGCTTTCCCTGATTCCTCATGAATATGCATGGGATGAATATCAAAAGCAGCAACCCTGTTGCAGCGTGAAAGACGGTCAGCGGTCGCTGCCACCCCTCTTACCAGCCCGAGGTCTCTGATCAGTTCTTTGCTGAACCCGGAACAAGTGGGATGGTACAGGCACTCAGAGGGGAGCTGTGGAGATACAAAACGCTGGTATACAAACATCATCCCACCGAGTGACAATCGTACCGGGTTAATCCGGGACAAAAAGCGGTCGTTTCCTGCGTCCATAAAAGAAACTCCGGATCCATCCTGTTCAACCACAGAGGCATCGTGGCCGGAACGTAGCAACTCGCTGTCATTTAAGGGTTTATCGGCAAAACCATGTGATGCCGCAAGTATCAGGCACATGCAACAAAACGCCCTGCCTGTAAATTTATTCAACAATACGCGCATCATCGGGTACTTTAAAATCAAACCAGGAGCTTTCTGCCTGGCGATTCATCCTGATTTCGGACAAACGCACACGGCTTACGATGGAATCTCCTGAAGCCAGGTAATTGAACTCTGTAATGGAACGGGGCAGAATCAGGTCAGAAAAAATTTCATAGTCATCATAGTACACCTTTTTAACCAGCTTGCCTCCGGCATCGTAATACCCGGCATACACAGGCATGTAATCATCGTGCACCAGCTCAATATATGAAAACAAATGGTTCAGCGAAGAGGGAGGATCCCAGCGGGTAATCATCAGCCCGTCTTCAAAATCTGTCCGGCTGTTTGAAAATCCCATCTCACGCAAACCAAGATCCTGCGTCCGGCCACTCAGGAAATAATACACAAGGTTATTTTCCGAACTGTACTCCACGCTTTGGGTCCGATAGACCGAATTATCCTCCTCATCATAAATGGTCAACTCACCATGCCGGTTGGTGACCATTACCTGTCCGGCCGGCCGGTAAAACTTCGTGATCAGCCTGCCATCGTAAGCTTCGTAAAACAGCCGCGCCTCCACAGTGGCTACCTTCCCTCCCTGAAGCTGACGGCTTTCCATATGCAGCATGACACGTTCGGGCGAAAAAAGAACAAATCCGCTCAACAAAACCAACAAAACGCAACTTGCAAAAAGGCTCAGACGACTGCGCATACCCAAAAAATTATTTCCATAAAATGATCCGGAAAGTCGTTCCGTTGTTCAGTGATGAATGCTTCACAAACAACTTTCCGTTGTGATAATTCTCAATAATCCTTTTACTGAGCGACAGCCCAAGGCCCCAACCGCTCTTTTTGCTCGTATAACCGGGGTTGAAGATCGATTTTTGCCTGGATGCCGGAATGCCTTTGCCATCATCTGAGATATCAACGGCCACCTGGTCTTTGAGATCCTCCACTGAAACGTAAATATTGCCCGCTCCCTGCATGGCATCCACGGCATTCTTTATAATGTTTTCCACCACCCATCCAAAAAGGCTGGCATTCAGTGGCACCATTACCACCTTGTCGGGGGTGGCCACGTTGAATGAAACTTTTTTCGGCATTCTGCGCTTCATATACCCCACCACTTCATTGAGGGTATGCATAATATTTTCCGGAACCAGCTCAGGAGAAGATCCGATCTTGGAGAACCGCTCAGTGATGCTTTCAAGGCGCTGCACATCCTTGGAAATTTCTTCAATGGTTTCCTCATCCACTCCTTTCATCTTCAGCAACTCAACCCAGGCAATCAATGAGGAAAGGGGTGTTCCCAACTGATGGGCTGTTTCTTTAGACATCCCCACCCATACCTGGTTTTGTTCTGCATTTCTAGCCATGCTGAACAGCAGGTAAGACACGAACAGAAAGATTCCGATGGCCAGGAACTGGCCCAACGGGTAATACCGGAGTTGAGTCAGCAAAAAAGAGCTGGTGTAATAAACGTAACAACGGCCATAATCAGGAAGCGTAATGGACAAAAACCGGTTACTGCCGGACATGGAAGCGATCAGTTCCCGTACCTGTTCATCATCCTCCATATCCACCCCGTCAATGTTGCCATGAGCAATGAGTTCCCGGTGCGAATTGTCAACTACGATCACCGGCACATGGGCAGAGTTAACAACCAGGTCAGAGATAAAGGTATCCAGCAAATCATCCATCACGTCCCTGAGCTCGGTAAACACCTTGGAGTCGCGAAAATAAATATAACGTCTTCCGTCTATGATCTGAAATGTCATGGGAGGGTGGGCAGAAAAGTAATCTGCCAGGTCTCCGGTCAGCCGTTCAAACCCGTGTAACCGCGAAGGCAAATTACTGCTGGATATCACTTCACCCTGCTCATCAGTCAGTACAAGGGGAATGGTGGTATTGCTCTCCAGAATATTTGTATACAGGGTAAGTGCATCACGATCAACCTCAGCCCTGTTCAAACGATCATAGACCTGGGTCAGCAATTCCACCCGCTTGTGTTCCTCCTCGCGAATTACATCAAAAAGCCTTTCACTGTCCTGCAACAACGTTTCTCTTTTGCGGATGGCATCAGCCCATAACTCCACACGCTGACGTTCATCCTGCGAAATTTTCCGCACCATGATATCGGTGTAATACAGGGAGGCAATCACAATAACCGCTGCAAAGGCCAGCAGGTAGAGCTTCCACCTTTGCTTCCTCGAATATACTTCAAACCCCGTAATTTGATTGAAGAGTCCCAAACCCGTTATTTTTCTGTCGTTTTTCTTGTACCTGATTCAACCAGGAATTCTTTCTCAAAAATATAACTTTTGTATCACATGGGGGATGATTCTTTGCAGAAGCAGACAACCAAAAAAATGTCGCAAAACATGTACTGATATTCTTTACTTTTGCCTTAGGAATCTGAAAAAGCTCCAACATGTCATTTCTGAACAGCATCGCTAGCTGGTTTGTTAAAAAACGGCTCTCACAAATCAATCATTTCAGGGAGAACCCCGCTGAGGTGCAGAACGGGGTCTTAAAGGACCTGCTTCAGCTATCGCACAATACCGAATGGGGAGAAAAATTCGAGTTCAGTACCATAAAATCTTACAAGACTTTCAGTGAGCGGCTCCCCATTCAGGATTACGATGACCTGCAGCCAACCATTGAGCGCATGCTTAAAGGAGAACAAAATATTCTTTGGCCGAGTGATATACAGTGGTTTGCAAAATCTTCCGGCACCACGGCCGATCGCAGTAAGTTTATCCCCATCAGCCCTGAATCACTGTCCGAATGCCACTATAAAGCGGGCAGGGATGTTCTGGCCATTTACTGCCACCACCATCCGGATAACCGGGTCTTTGACGGCAAAGGCCTGATCATGGGGGGTAGCAGTAAAGTTAGCGAGTACAGCAACAGTATTTCTGTGGGTGATTTATCGGCTGTATTACTCCGGAATGTCCCGTTTTACGGTGAATTTTTTCGTACACCAGACCTCTCGCTGGCACTGATGGAAAACTGGGAAGAGAAACTGGATAAAATTGCCCATGCCACATATGCGGAGAACGTCACCAACATAAGCGGGGTTCCGTCCTGGAACCTGATTCTGTTAAAACATGTGTTGGAGATCACCGGCCGCAACCACATTCTGGAGGTCTGGCCCAACCTCGAGCTTTTTATTCACGGAGGCGTAAGCTTCGCCCCATACCGGCCTCAGTTTGAAAAAATCATCCCTTCACAGCACATGGTTTACCTGGAAACGTACAATGCCTCTGAAGGGTTTTTCGGCATCCAGGACAACCCGCATGAAAATGACATGTTGCTCATGCTTGATTACGGGATATTCTACGAGTTTATCCCGGCAGAGGATCTGGAAAAAGACTCACCCCGCATCATTCCACTGTGGGAAGTTGACACCGACACCAATTACGCCATGGTCATCACCACCAACGGAGGGTTATGGAGATACCTGATCGGTGACACCGTCCGCTTTACGAGCCTGTCTCCTTACCGCATCCGGATTTCCGGGCGGACCAAAAGCTTTATCAATGCATTCGGTGAAGAGGTAATTGTAGACAATACCGACAGTGCTTTACAAAAAGCCTGTGATGAAACAGGTGCCGTGGTCAGCGAATATACGGCAGCTCCCGTTTACCTGGACGACAATCAGAGCGCAGCCCATGAATATGTGATTGAGTTTGAAAAAGAACCGGCTGATATGACCCGCTTCAGCACAATCCTGGATCAGGAGTTGCAGAACCTGAATTCAGATTATGCAGCCAAACGCAGTGCGGATCTGATGCTGAAAAAACCCAAGCTGACCAGGGTTCCGCCCGGCACATTTTTTAACTGGCTCAAATCCAAAGGCCGGATCGGCGGACAGAACAAAGTTCCGCGGCTTCATAACGGGAGACGCTACGTGGACGAGATTCTCGATTTTTTTAACAGATCCGGGCACTGATTGTTTGTCCGGGGCAACTGCCTGCTTGTTTCCCGTATATTGTACCATAATCCAACAACAACCAAAACCTGCACAACATGCACATAGCCATTGCCGGGAACATCGGTTCAGGAAAAACCACACTGGCCGGATTGCTTTCGAAGCATTACGGATGGGAAGCCCATTATGAGGACGTAGATACCAATCCTTACCTGAATAATTTTTATGAAGATATGCAGCGCTGGTCGTTCAACTTGCAGATCTATTTTCTGAACAGCCGCTTCCGCCAGGTGGTGGAAATTCGGAAAAAGAACAAAAAAGTCATTCAGGACAGAACCATTTATGAGGATGCATACATTTTTGCACCCAACCTGCATGCCATGGGCCTGATGTCATCCCGCGACTTTAACAACTACTCCAGTCTTTTTGAATTAATGAGTTCGCTGATCGATCCGCCCGACCTGCTCATTTATTTGCGGGCAAGTGTTCCCACCCTGGTAAACCAGATTCAGAAAAGGGGACGCGACTATGAAAATTCCATCAGGCTGGATTACCTTCAAAAGCTGAATGAACGTTATGAGGATTGGATCAGTGGTTATGACCTCGGGAAGCTGCTGGTAGTGAACGTTGACGATTTGAAATTCAGTGAAAACCAGCAAGATCTGGGCAGCATTATTCAGAAAATTGATGCCGAAATTCACGGGCTGTTCTAAAACCGTTGCCATGCATGCCATAGGTATCATCCCCGCACGTTACGCTTCTTCCCGGTTTCCGGGAAAGCCACTGGTAAAAATCAGCGGGCGATCCATGATACAGCGTGTATATGAACAGGCCCTGAAGTGCCCGGACCTGAACGAAGTGGTGGTAGCCACCGACGATCAGAGAATCTTTGATCATGTTACAACGTTCGGCAAGGCAATCATGACAAGCACCAATCACAAAAGCGGGACAGATCGTTGTGAGGAGGCGGTGAAATTGCTCAACACCTGTAACAAGTACACCGAAAGCGATATCGTGGTAAATATCCAGGGAGATGAACCATTGATTGATCCGGGACAGATCCGGCAGGTCATCAGCGGTTTTTCTGACCCCGGCAGGCAAATCATTTCATTAAAGAAAGAGATTTACTCCCAAACAGACCTCCAAAACCCGAACGTGGTGAAGGTCGTTTGTGACCGATCAGGCAACGCATTGTATTTCAGCCGTTCGCCGATACCATTCGTTCGCGGGGAATCACCGGCGGGCATGCCGCCAAAGGCCAGCTTCAAACATCTGGGGATGTACGGATACCGAATCCGGACACTCAAAGAAATTGTGGCGCTTCCTGCAGGAAAGCTTGAACAGCTCGAATCGCTCGAACAATTGCGATGGCTTGAGTTCGGTTACAACATCTTTTTGGAAACAACAGAATTGGAAAACGTATCAATCGACACGCCCGAAGACCTGAAAAAAATTCCGGCAAATCCGGATAAACCCGGGTAACAAAAAGACCTATACACGGGAAAAATAGCTTTGTAGTAATTTTTTCTTAATTTAGTTCCCTGCATAAATTGACATCAAGGAAAGCCGGAAACAAAACAATCACAATATGAAGATCGGAAAATACATCAGCGATTTACTTTTCACCCACGAAACCGTCATATTACCGGGGTTTGGTTCCTTTTCCACCAGATATGTACCGGCAAGGTTCATCCCGGAAAAGAACATCGTAGAGGCACCGGCAAAAATTGCAGATTTCAGCCCGGAGCCCAAAGAGGGTTATACACCGCTGACTGCTGTTATTGCTGAGCGGGAAGGAATGACAGAAAAGGCAGTCATTGATTTCTTCGGAAAGCTGGCGCATGAAATCAACGGGTCACTTCAGTCGGGCAGAAAAGTGGAGCTGGAGAATATCGGGCTGTTTCAAATGGACGAAAAGGGCGAAATCCATTTCAGCCCCGACAGAAGCATCAATTACCTGAAAGAAGACACAGGCGTAAGCCACGTCAAAGCCCCGGTCTTCACCCCTCCCGCAGAGGAAGATCAGCAAGCCGGCACCCAAAAGGATGAACCTGAAAGAGAACCTGTAACCACAGCGGCTGAAGAAGATACAACACCCCCTGTTCAGGCAGCCACTGAACCTGAAACAAAAAAAGAAATGACAGAACACAACGAAGCAAACAACGAAAAAAGGAAAAAATCCGGAGGCTTTTGGTGGTGGCTCTACATAGCCATTCCGCTTCTGGTGATTTTGCTCATCCTTCTGCTGAGATTTGATTACTTCTTTGGCGGGGAAGGCCTATTCCGCCGCCAGGCGACGGTTGAACGCGTTGAGCCGGTGCCTTCCGAACCGGCCGAACCCGCTGATACCACGTTGATTGATGAACCCGATGAAGAGGTTATCGAGCCCGAACCGGTTCCGGCCGACCCCGATATCGAGCCACCAGCTCCGGAAGCCGGTCGCCCGGTTTATTACATTGTAGTCGGAAGTTTCCGCAACGAAAGGGAAGCACAAAAACTTGCCCTGCAGCTCCGGTCTGACGGTGCTTCTCTGGCCAGTGTGTTTATGCAAACCCCGGCTGAGTACCACCGTGTGTGTTACGGGTATTATTACGATCTTGAAGAAGCAGAGAATATTAAAGCCTCTTTGGATGACGAACTCAGGGGCAAAGCCTGGATTCTGCACCGATAATCAATTTCTGAATCATTCTACCCTATGTACTGTGGCTAAAAATAAGCTAAAAAAATTTGCTGAAATCAATAGCTTTTCCAATGTAATTCAGCCGCCGGCCTATTTTTCCATTTCCAGTTTCAGGTACAAGGGAAAATGGAAAGAGTATTTTTTCCGGAATCAAAACCCAATCATTCTGGAAATTGGCTGTGGCAAGGGGGAATACACTGTAGGTATGGCAAGGGCAATGCCCGGTTATAATTTTATCGGCATTGACATCAAGGGAGACCGTCTTTGGACAGGAGCCAGGGAGGCACTTGATGAAGGCTTGTACAATGTGGGATTCCTAAGGGTGAGGGCCGAAGCAATCAATGCTTTTTTCGGAGAAAATGAAGTACATGGGATCTGGCTCACTTTTCCTGACCCGCATCTGAGAAATTCACGTTCAGACAAACGCCTCACCTCTCAGCGCTTCCTGGAAAAATACAGCCGGTTGCTGGCTTCTGAAAGTCCCATCCATCTGAAAACAGACAATCACTCACTTTTCCGTTACACACTGGATGTGATCAGGGAAAACGGCCACAGGCTGATCTCAAAAACTGAAAACCTTTACAATGATCCTGATATACAGGATGGTTTGCTCAAAGACATCCAGACATATTACGAAAAAAAGTTTCTGGGAGAGGACAAGCCCATTTTTTACCTGCAATTTGTGCTGAATGACACAAAAAAATAATCGTTCCTTCTTTGACAAAGTGTATGCGGTGGTCCGCGAAATCCCCCGCGGACGGGTAACAACCTATGGAGCCATTGCTGCCTGCCTGGGCAGCAGGGGCAGCAGCCGCATGGTAGGTTGGGCAATGAATCAATCACATGCGTCAGATCCTTCCCTTCCGGCCCATCGGGTCGTAAACAGAAAAGGCATGCTGACAGGAAAACACCATTTCGGGGATCCAAACCTGATGAAACAGCTTCTGGAAAATGAGGGCCTGGAGATAGAAGATGACAAGGTGCTCAATTTTGACCTTCACTTCTGGGATCCCTGCTCCCATCTCTGAATAAAGATTAAATTTGCCTTCAGACAGCACTGGCATTTACCATCCACATAACAATTAAAAAAATGCTATCTTTGCAGTGTTATTTATATAAAAACCAAATTAAGATAACAATTTAATTGTTCCGAAATATGTCAGAAAACCTCGAATTGATCAAGAAAGTAGAGAACGTAATCGATCAGATACGCCCTTACCTCGAAGCCGATGGCGGAAACATCCGTTTCGTCAGCCTGACGGAAGACAATGTAGTCAATGTTGAATTGCTTGGTGCATGCGGATCATGCCCCATGAGCCAGATGACCCTGAAAAATGGTGTGGAACAGGCCATGAAAAAAGCCATCCCTGAGATCAAGGCAGTAGAATCGATCAACAATTAAATATCGCGCCATAGGATGCTTCCAGCGGCATTTCCCGCCCTGCACCCAGGCATTTTGCGGATACCCTTAAAACCGGCGGTGACTGGCGGCGTTTATGTTCGCTGCCTGTCACAAGCCGCATGACTTCTCTTACCGTGGCAGCATCATGCCCGGACTTCACAATGGAATCAGCATCCATACCCTCCTCGATGAACTTGTATAGTATTTCATCGAGCACTGCATACTCGGGCAGTGAATCAGAGTCTTTCTGATCAGGCCTGAGTTCTGCTGAGGGTGGCTTGGTGATGGTATTCCGGGGAATTATTTCACGCCTGCTGTTGATCACTTCTGCCATTCCGTAGACTTCTGTTTTGTAAACATCTCCCAGAACCGACAGCCCTCCGCACATATCACCATACAATGTGCCATATCCTACGGCTGCCTCACTTTTGTTGGAAGTATTCAGCAACAGATGGCCAAATTTATTGGAAAGCCCCATGAGCACAATGGCCCGGGCCCTTGCCTGGATGTTTTCTTCCGCAATGCCTGTATTGGTCTGATCAAACAGGGGTTCCAGGGTTTTCTCCAGTGCGCTGACTGATTCATTGATCGAAATTACATCATACCTCACCCCAAGATTATCCGCCAGGGAAACGGCATCTTTCACCGAATGATCCGAACTGTGGGGACCAGGCAACAACACTGCCCACACGTTTTCCTTGCCCAGAGCCTGCTCAGCCAGCACCAGACTCACCGCAGAATCAATACCGCCCGACAAGCCAAGTACGGCTTTTTTCAACCCTGTTTTCCGGAAATAATCTTTCAGTCCGAACACCAGTGCATCCGTCATCAGCCGGTACTTCTCTTCATTTACCGGAACCTCAGGAATCTCCTTTCCGCTACCTTTCAAAACCTCATCCAGATCATACACCCTCAATGCCTCCCCGAAAGAAGGCATGAGGTCGGTCAACTCCCCGGCCGGGTTACACACTGCACTGCCTCCTTCAAAGATCAGGTCGGTCTGCCCGCCCAACAGATTTGCATTGAACAGGGGCAACTGGTATGTACGGGCATTTTCTGACAGCACCCTCAGGCGGTTGGCCCCGTGGTTCCAGGCAAAAGGAGAAGCAGAGATATTGATCAACAGGTCAGGGTTCTCCCTGATTAAATCGGCCGGCGGATTCACAGCATACAGTCCCTGGTTGTGAAGATTCCAGATATCTTCACATATCGTAAGACCGATACGTTGCCCTTTGAAAGGAATGGTGTGAAAAGCCGAAGCCGGTTCAAAATATCGATACTCGTTAAACACATCATACGTTGGCATCAGCCCTTTATGGTAAGTGGCCTGAATTTTGCCATCCATTAAAAGAAACGCTGAATTGCGCAAACGTTTTCCATGTGACTCCTCATTGAAAGCGGGAGAGCCAACTATTGCCGCGATCCCCTGACATGCTTCTGCAATCTCGTCAACGCACCGCAGACATTCCCGGATAAAGGCCTCTGAAAAAAGCAAATCACGGGCAGGATATCCGCACACAGACATCTCAGGAAACACAACGATATCAGCTCCCTGTTGCTTCGCCTCCCGGATGGCCCCGATGGAAGCAGCCGTATTGTATTCAAAATTTCCTACATGATAATTTAACTGTGCCAACGCAATGCGCATAGTTTGATCTGTTTAATGGCTGTGAAAGAAAGTTGTCATGTGAATCGCCCAAAGGCTGGCCCGGAAAAACCGTTGCGCCCAATCCCGTTTCATGGCCAGAACCTTTTCGGTTGACATCCCACCGGCAATCAAGCCGCTCAGGCCCATGAGGGCCGCCAACTAAAGAGGTCGTGCTTAGAACATCACACCCAGTGTAAGCTCAAGATAGTTTAACATGGAACTGGGAGTTGCCCCCCCGGGAACAGGGCTCTCCTTTTTGAGAGCGTTGGAGAACCCATTGTTGAATACCAATCCCCCCATTAAGGAAGTGCGGCCTCCGAGGCTGTATTCCACACCGGCTCCAATGATCAGTGCCCCGCGCATAAAACGGGTCTCATCTGAAATATCAACGTCGCGGGCGGAAATCACCGTACCGTCGGGCTGCGGAATTCGCTGATCGGCCTCGGCTTGTGTATTGAACCCAATCCCCATACCAAACTGACCATAATAGGTGATATAGCCAATCTCATCTGTCCGGAGCTTGATGGTGAGTGGCACCTGAAGGTAACGCAATGAATAATCCCGCCTTTTATCGGTATCCAATCCATCCTGAACGTATCTGTATTTAAGTTTTCCGCCGGTGTGCAGGATATTGACCCCGGAAGAAATGGCATACCCTTCTGCAAACACATAATCTGCCACCACCCCGTAAGACAACCCAATTGTTACTCCATTTCGTTCGAACCCACGAGTTTCAGGGCGATGCCAGGAAATGTTCGGAGAAGCCTTCATGCCGAATTTAAAACCTGTTTCACCGGCTGTTGCAAGGGGGAAAGCCAGTAAAAGCGCGGAAAGGAAGATCAGTATTTTTTTCATAACTGTGCAGATATTCTTTGTTGTATTCTTATAATTTTGACAAAAGGTTTGCGTTTGCAATATTAAACAATTTTTTCACCCACAGACCTACGGTTTGTATTGTCCGGTTACCAAACGCCGGACATTGAGTAAATTTGTTCCACGTAAAAGTAATCAATTTCGATAATAATGCTTAAACAAAAAATGGTGAGGATTTGTTCGTCCCTGGCCTTCTTTATCGTTGGCCTGACCCTTGCCGGTTGTTCCGCCTGGGATCGCAAGCCGTTTTACGAGGCAGACATCTCTGATATTGACATTGAGCCGGTAGAGATCAGCCGGTATGAATCGGTACTATTTGAGCTGAATCCATTTGCCCTGCGCAGGGAGATCGACCCCCATATTGAGGAGTTTTACTTTTTTCTGGGCGAGGGCATTGACGACCCTGAGGGAGTTGAGCAACTATATGATTACGTGACCGACCCCCTCATGAAGGAGCTCTATGTTGATGCCACAGAGGTATGGCCCGACCTGAAAGACCTCGGAGGATCACTGACCCGTGCATTCCGTTTTTACAAATACCATTTCCCGGACAGCAAAATCCCCAGGGTTTATTCCTACATCTCAGGGATAGATCACCAAATGCCGGTCATTCACTCGGAAGGACACCTGATCATTGCCCTGGACACCTACCTGGGCAGCGATTACCACTACTACGAAAAACTCGGCATACCGCGGTACAAAAAAAGGTGGATGCGCCCCGAACGGGTTCCGGTTGACGTGATGGAGGTGCTGGCAGATGAAAAGCTGGACAGGATCTACCCCCGGCCGGAAACCATGCTGGAACACATGATCCATGAGGGTAAGCGACTTTTTTTCCTCGATTGCATGTTACCGGGCACCCCCGATTCACTCAAAATCAAATACACCGCTTCCCAGCAGCAGTGGATGGAAAACAATCAGGGGCGTGCCTGGACCTATAAGCTGGACAATGAACTGCTTTATTCTTCCGATTTTGCGGCCATCCAGAAATTTATCAGGGAAGCTCCGTTTACCGCTCCCTTCTCACAGAATTCCGCACCACGCACAGGGGTTTGGCTGGGATGGCAAATTGTCAGGGAATATATGCGACGAAACCAGGAAGTCAGCCTGCAGGAATTGCTCCATGAAACCGATGCGAGGAAGATTTTAAACCAGGCGAGGTTCAGGCCGGGTTAAAAAGCTTATTGCTGTCAGTCACCAGATCAAGTATTTCCTCACGTCCCCGACCTGTTTTGCTGCTGCTGACAATGCTGGGAGGCAAGGGATCCCACTGCTTCGAAAGGGTTTTCATATATACATCCATGTGTTTTTTCACCCTGAATTCAGACAGCTTGTCCGCTTTGGTAAAGACCAGACAAAATGGGAGTTGATTCATGCCAAACCACTCGAGAAAAGCGATGTCATTCTTAAGTGGCTCATGCCGGCTGTCGATCAGAATGAAGGAACACAGAAGATTCTGCCGCTTCAGCAAATAATCC